>WBZM01000056.1_pt1 | contig 188204 bp, 157 predicted proteins | sample 5204271 | NCBI WGS metagenome assembly WBZM01 (sample SAMN12344346, study PRJNA552823) | activated sludge metagenome | biome: Activated sludge suspended growth; feature: Nitrification reactor; material: Wastewater; isolation source: activated sludge from nitrification reactor of wastewater... | reverse complement strand
CACCTCTCAACAACCAATCAATGCAACGGGGTTATGGATCAAGTCCATAACCCCGTTTGGTTTTCGAGAATGCGATGCGGCAATCTGAAGATTTCCGAAGCTGTAGTCTGAAGACTACAGCGAACAGCTTCGCTACTTCGCTCCCTTCTCCCTGCTCTCTAACCACTCAGCCACTCAAAACTACATCTTCGGCACGGTCCCAAGGACATCCTCCTTGGTCAGGTAGTTGATCTTTCCTAGTTTAAGGGCCTTAATGCCGGGCTCGATCTTGGCTTGGTCGCCGACAACCACGATCACCATATTTTTTGGGTCGATATACGTTTTGGCCACGCGTTCCACGTCGGTTTCCTGCACTTTCAACAATTCGTTGATATACCCATTGAGGTAGCCTTCGGGCAGATTGTAGGAGATAACATCCGCAACCTGACTGGCGATGCCTTCGATCGATTCAAAATTGCCCGGGAAACCGAGCGCTTGGTAATTGCGGGCTTTGCCCGTTTCTATAGCGGTAACGTCTTTAATGGCGTTTAATTCTTTCATAAACTCGGTCAGCGCTTTGTCGGTGGCATCGCTTTGGACGGCGGAGCTGGCCTGGAAGAGACCTTTTCCTTTAAGTTGGGCAAAGACCGATCCGGCGCCATAGGAATAACCGTGTTCTTCCCGGAGGTTGTTGTTCAACCGGGAGGTGAAGGAACCTCCGAGAATGGTATTGAGCACTTCGAGGGGGAAATAATCCGGGTTACTGCGCGCTACGCCTGGGTGACCCAGCCGGAGTTCGGATTGGGCGGCCCCGGGTTTATCGATCAGGTAGACCTGAACGCCTTTGGGTTTGGGTGCATCGGGGATGGCTTTGGCTTTCAACATACCACCTGTCCATCCGCGAAACAAGGTGCCCAGTTCCGCTTCGGCTTGCGCCTTGGTCATATCGCCTGCAATGACCAGAAATCCGTTGGCGGGGGTGATATACTCCCGGTGAAAATTCTGAAGGTCAGCAACTTGCATGGCTTTGAGCGAAGCTTCCGTACCGCCTGCAGGAGTGGCATAGGGATGTCCTTTTCCAAATACGAGTTGGTTGAAGGCGGTGCTGGCAATGATCCGGGCTTCATCATGCGCCTGTGCCAAGCGGACGAGCGATTCGGTGCGCTTGCGGTCGAGTTCTTCGGCATCAAAGCGGGGCTTGAGGATCAAATCGCCCAAAAGCGGCAGCGCTTCCCGAAGTTTGGATGTCGGCGTAAATAACTCGAGGTTCAAATTTTCCCTCCCTGCGCCTGCGCCGAGGTTGATCCCAAGAAAATTGATCTCTTCGGCTAAAGCCAACGCATCCCGCTCCCCGGCGCCTTCGTTCATCATGTTTGCCGTCATGGACGCCAGACCGGGCATGGCCGCAGGATCGAACATGCTCCCCGCATTAAAGCTGAAACTCATCTGAACGATCGGCAAATCGTGCTTTTCAATGAGATAAACCGGCAAGCCATTCCCCAGGCGAAATTCCTGAACCTTGGGAAGTTGCAGCGCCCGAACCGGCCCCGGGTCAGGATAGCTTGAACGATTGGCTTTTTGGCCTGCCATTGGAAGCGCCCCGAGAAGCAGCACAAAGTATAAAGCGCAATATATAGAGATTTTCATTTTGTTGATTTTGAATCTTTTAAATGGATTTGATTTAATCGTTGGATGCGATAATTCTCTCTTAATGGTTATTCGTAAATCATCAGCTTCGGTATGGGGTCGAGGTTTTTTTATTTTCGGCTTCGGGGTTGATAATTCCCGTCCCCCGTCTAACGTCTAACGTCTAACGTCCCGCTCTGCCCTTTGGGCACTACGCTGAGGACCAAACGGCCCGACGGTTTCAGGTAATGGCGGGCTGCAGCGGAAATATCTCCAGTCGATAGCGCTTTATACCGGTTCAGGTCTTCATTGGCCCAGTCTGGATTTCCGGTGTAGTAGTAATATTCCTGCAGCGCTTCCGCTTTTCCGAGCAATGACTGGGATTCGCTGAGAAACTGGGATTCCTGCTGGTTGATCACCTGCTGGAGTTCCCTGGCAGTGGGGGCCTCTTCCTGCAACCGGGCGATTTCCGCATCAACCACGTTCATGATTTCTTCCAGGGTATGCCCGGGGCGTGCCGTAATGGCGATCATGAACATAGACCCCAACGCCTGGGAACTTTGAGATGCGCTGACGTTTTGCGCCATACCTGTTTCGTAGACCAGTTTTTGAAAGAGCCTGGAGCTCGTTCCGCCCGCCAGCACGTTGGCGACTACGTCCAACTCGGCGTCTCCAGGGGTAAAGTAGGCTGGGGTAGGGTAAACGAGGTACAACCGTGGGAGTTGCACGTTGTCTTCCAGGGTGAGAAATTTGGGCCCCTCGAGGGTGAAGTTCGGCGCAACAGGACGGACGACCGGCTTGCCGGCTGGAATTTCAGAAAACCAATATTTCACCCGTTCCAGGGCCTGTTCCGGATCGATGTCGCCGGCAATGACCAAAACAGCATTATTTGGGACGTAGTATTTTTTGAAAAACTCGGCTACATCGTCGCGGGAAGCGGCGGTGAGGTCATCCATATACCCGATCGTTGGCCAATGGTAGGGATGGTCTTCCGGGTACAGGTTTTCGACAATCGTCTGATAAGCCAGTCCGTAAGGCCGGTTCTCATAGCTTTGCCGGCGCTCGTTTTTCACTACGTCCCGCTGCCCGTCCACCTTGCCTTCCGACATGGCATCGAGCAAATAACCGAGGCGGTCGGATTCCAGGAACAATGCGATATCCAGCCCGTTGGAAGGTAGAATTTCGAAATAGTTGGTACGGTCGGTGTTCGTTGAGCCGTTGTTATTTCCTCCAACGCTTTCCAGCAGGTTGTCGAAGTCGCCTTCCTCCACGTTGCCGGAACCTTCAAACATGATATGTTCAAACAGGTGGGCAAAGCCGGTGCGGCCCGGTTTTTCATAGCCCGATCCGACGTGGTACCAAACATCGACAGCGATCATGGGGACGGTGTGGTCTTCGTGCAGAATAACCGTCAGGCCGTTTGGAAGCTTGTGCAACTGGTAAGGAATTTGGAGGTTTCCTTGCCCGCTCAGGGAGCTAACCGCCACAAAGGAAATCATCCACAGGAATGCATGCGTAACTTTTTTCATAGATCGTTTTATTTTAATAGATAACGGTATTTGTAATAGGTTGCGTACCAGGAAAAGTATTCTTTAAGCGCCGTATCATCAGATTACCTGGATAATATCGTATTGCGTGATGATATGAAAACTTCCTGCTTTGTCTTTGGTAACGACAGCGGGAATCTGCCGGGTAATGAAGTTGCGTAACTGGCTCAAGGGTAGTTGGTCGTCTACCATGGGAAACGGTTCGCTCATTATCGTAGCTACCGGGTGGTCGCCATGATGAAGGGGGCTATCCAACAGGTAATTCAGCACCTGGCTCTCCGTCACGCTTCCGGCAAGCGCCTCGTTTTCCAGGACCGGGAGCTGGGAAATATCCAGGCTTTTCATTTTCTCGAAAGCCGCCCGCACGGTATCGGTTTTCTGAACGGTGTAAAACGCACTGTTGGCTTTTTGGGTAATGATATCCCGGACTCTCAGTTCGCTATCCAGAAAGCCGCGTTCGCGCATCCAGTCGTCGTTAAAGACTTTGCCCACATACCGGCTGCCGTGATCGTGGATGACGATAACGACTACGTCAGAAGGTTTAAGCCGTTCTTTGAGCTGGAGCAATCCAGCAACAGCAGACCCGGCGGAATATCCCATAAGGAGGCCTTCTTCCCTGGCAAGCCTCCGTGCCATTAGCGCCCCATCGCGGTCGCTGACTTTCTCAAAATGGTCGATCACGTCGAAGTCGACGTTGGCTGGAATGATATCCTCCCCGATGCCTTCGGTAATGTATGGGTAGATTTCTGCATGGTCGAACGTCCGGGTTTCATGGTATTTTTTGAGGACGGAGCCGAAGGTATCAATGCCCCAAACCTGGATCGCGGGGTTCTTTTCCTTCAAAAACCGCCCCGTACCGGAGATCGTTCCTCCGGTGCCGACGCCGGTGAGCAGATGGGTCACCTTCCCCTCCGTCTGGGACCATATCTCCGGACCTGTCGTTTCATAATGCGCTTCGCGATTAGACAGGTTGTCATACTGGTTACACCAGTAGCTGTTCGGGATCTCGCGGCTGAGGCGCTGGGCCACCGAGTAGTAGGAGCGGGGATCTTCGGCGGAGACGTTGGTAGGGCATACAATAACCTCTGCGCCGAATGCTTTGAGCAGGTTGACCTTTTCCTTGGATTGTTTGTCGGTAGTGGTGAAAATACAACGATAGCCTTTTACCGCAGCGGCAATGGCCAGACCCATGCCGGTGTTGCCGGAGGTGCATTCGATGATGGTCCCTCCAGGCCTGAGGTCGCCCCGGGCTTCGGCGTCGAGCACCATCTTTAGAGCCATACGGTCTTTGATGGAGTGCCCCGGATTAAAGGTTTCCACTTTCATGAGGATCGTGCCCGGTATCCCGGCAGTGACCCGGTTAAGTTGAACCAGGGGCGTATTGCCGATAGTGGTCAGAATGTTGGGATGGATATGCATATTTGGGTGATTTATTTGTAGTATTTTATTTTGACAAAGAACTGCGGATCCCTGGCGCCCAACATTTTGGCCGCTGCAGTCGAGAGAACCACCACGATGTTCCGGTCGTACACCGTAGGCGGGATAGGCCCCAGGACCTCGGCATAAATTTTCCCCTGGTTCATTGGGTTGGTGATTTCGATAACGGAGCGGGGAGGGGCGCCGTCGAAACGGGCATAAAAACTGGAGCCTTCTGATGGAACGCCTTTTTGCCAAAAAGCGGGCCCTTGCGTACTGAGGGTTTTCTTTTTGGCGGTACTTGCTTCAAACTGCCTTCGCAGCGGCAAGTTCTTTTTTAGCAGCGGATGTGCGGGTTCCGGGCGGAAATTTTCCGGAATGCCTTTGGTGCTGAGCCAGCCCACCGGGATAAGCATGCCGGGCTTAAGGACATTATTGACGATCTTGCCGCGGGCCGTTACCGTGTCTGTAGGCATTTTGAAGTATTGGCTGATCCGGAAAACGGTGTCGCCCTTTTTTACCGCGTACATAACAGGCGCGTACGCCCAGCGGGGAGAACCGGCAGGTAAATACCGGATGATCGCCCGGTTGGGGATAGGGATACGCACCGCTTGATCCAGCGCCAAAACTTCCCCCAACCCGGAGTTGTAGTACTGCAACTCCTGGTAGTGCATGCCGTAGAACCTGGCCAGGGAAAACAGCGTTTGGCCCTTTTTGATCGTATGAATAAAAAATTTTTCGTTGTTTTCTACCGACAGCTTAATCGTATCTCTAAAGGATAAGTAGGTTACCGTGTCTGCACTGGCCAGCACATGGACTGAAAAAAAACAACAGAGGGAAAAAAAGAAGTTTTTCATAGCTTAGGGGTTATCGAAAGGACAAAATAACGTCGGCTAAATGCAGGAACCAAAAAAAGCGCTGGGAATAATTCCAGCCAGGTACGCGTCCACCAGGTTTCCTGGGAAACCGCTGGCAGATATTGCAGGCAAATCCATGATCCGGCGTGTATACGAAAAGGCAATGCAGGCGGATTCTCTGGGCCTGGTCGTTGTCGCAACAGATGACCAACGCATAGCGGATCATGTACGTGCCTTTGGAGGAACAGTCCAGCTTACCCGCAGCGACCACCCCAGTGGTACCGACCGGTGCGCCGAAGTAGCCGGGCTTTTCCCCCAATTCTCCGCAGTAATCAATATCCAGGGGGATGAACCGTTTCTCGACCCCCGGCAAATTGATCTCGTTGCAGCGCCTCTTTTTTCCGGCACGGCGCCTATTTCTACCCTTGCCAGAGAGATCAGTGACCCTAATGTAGTTCAAAACCCCAACGCTGTTAAAGTTGTTTTTGGAATGGAAGGCCGGGCACTTTATTTTAGCCGGAGCCCTATTCCATACCTGCGCGGTTGGACCGTGGAGGAGGGCATTCAAAGAAGGTGCTTTTTTCACCACATTGGGTTATATGGGTTTCGCTCAGAAACCCTTCTGCAATTGACTGCGCTGCCTCCTTCCCGGCTTGAACTGGCCGAGTCGCTGGAGCAACTCCGCTGGTTGGAAAACGGGTTTTCTATTCACGTTCAAATTACCGACAAAGCAACTATAGGTATCGATACGCTGGAAGATTTAGAAACGGCTTTGGAATTCCTTCAGAAGAACCCGGATTCAGCCTTTTAAGTTTTCAGGCCCAAAGGGAAAAGGGATTAGGGAGCGGGCAGATTCGAACACCAGCCATTGGTCTTCAGATCCCTGTAAAATAATCCTAATAGGATGATTTTGAACGACTTCTGTTTCATAAAGCGCCTGGCGGCAGGCGCCGCAAGGGCTGACCAACTGACTGGAGGGGCTGGCTGTCACAGCAATGGCTTTTACCTTCATGTTTGGCGCAATACTTTTTGCTGTAGCCAATACAGCGCGTTCTGCGCACAAACACATGCTGTAAGCGGCATTTTCCTGATTCCCGTTCCCGGCGATCGTGCCGTCATCCAGGCGAACGGCTGCCCCAACCCGGAAGTTGGAATACGGCGCGTAAGAATAATCCTGGGAATCTTGGGCGCGCCTTGCCAAATCCCTATCTTTGGGGGGCAAATCCTCCAGGCTTGGATAAACCAAAAAGGAAATAGTGAGCGTTTTTTCCTGCATAATTTGATTAGCTGATGGGTACATCCCCGGCAAATGGCCAGTTTTTCGAAATTTCATAAATCTAACCCAAATCCGCAAACATAAACAAACAAGATGAACAATGTGCTCATAATTGGCGCAGGGTTGTCCTCCGGCGCTTTAATCGACTACGTACTCGACAAAGCCTCCGATCTCGGCTGGTTTGTCACGGTGGCCGATGCCGACCCACTTAAAGCGGAAGCGAAAATTGCCGGCCGCCTCAATGGACGGGCCGCCTGGCTGGATGTCCTGAAAACAAACGACCGCAGGGAACTGATCAGCCGGGCCGACGTGGTGGTTTCCCTACTTCCGGCCTACCTCCACCTGGAGGTAGCCTACGATTGTATCAAGTTGAAGAAGCATCTGATCACTGCATCCTACGTTTCCCGCGAGATGTACAGCCTTGCCGATGAAGCCCGTGAACGCGGCCTTATTTTCATGGGGGAAATGGGCCTTGATCCAGGGATCGACCATATGTCGGCCATGAGGATCATCGACCGCATCAAAGCGGAAGGTGGAAAAATTCAGGCTTTCCGTTCGGATACGGGCGGACTGGTGGCGCCTGAAAGCGACGACAACCCCTGGCATTACAAAATTTCCTGGAACCCGCGAAACGTAGTACTTGCCGGACAAGGAACTGCGCAATACCTCCAGGATGGCAGGTTGCGTTACATTCCTTATCACCGGCTATTCAAGGAATACCGGGTGCTCGACATTCCGGGGGTAGGCAAATACGAAGCCTATGCCAACAGGGATTCCTTGCTTTACCGGGAAAGCTACGGACTCGATGATATTCCCAACATACTTAGGGGAACATTGCGCTATCCTGGATTCTGCGAAGCCTGGGACGCGCTCATTCAAATCGGGCTTACCGACGCAGGTTTCCCCATTCTGCATTCGGGAGAGATCAGCTTTTATGAGCTTTTAGACGCTTATGTCGGCAAATACCAGGGAGGTTCTTTGCGGGATCGCCTTGGTCAAATGCTTGGCGTTCCGCCGGATTCTGATGTCCTCGATAAACTGGAATGGCTGGGGTTGTTCCGGAAGAAAAAAATCCGCCTTCCTAACGCAACGCCGGCCTTGATTCTGGAACATCTTATCCGCGAGAAGTGGCAATTGAAGCCTGACGACCGGGATATGGTGGTGATGCACCACGAGGTGGAATATACCGACCGGAATAATAAGCCTATGGTGCATTTGGCCACTATGCAACTAAAGGGCAACAGCGCAAGCGATACGGCTATGGCGCAGACGGTTGGTCTTCCTATGGGGATTTTTGTCCGCCTGGTGATGGAGGAGAAAATTGCTTCCAGGGGTGTTCAAATACCTGTTTCCAAAGAGGTTTACGAGCCCGTTCTAAAGGAATTGGAAGAATACGGCATTGTTTTTAAAGAAGAAATCAGGCAGCTTTAACTAAAAGTCCGGCATGACGCTCTGGAAAAGGACAGTGAGCGCGGTGGAAGCCTTTCAGGGTTTTCAGGTGATGCGCCAGGCGAGCGCGTTGCTGGTGTCTATACTTCTTGCCCAGAGCGCTCTTTCTCAGCCAGAGGTCGGGACGTATGAGCAATGGATGTATATCCAGTATGCCCTGAGTTTTTTCTGGGTCTCGGGGATGCTTCAAGGCTTTCTGGCTTTTTATCACAGGGTGGCGCCTGAAAAACAGGCCAGTTTTGCGTTCTCTGCATATCTGTCTCTTTTGGCAGCTACCGGAGTGCTGGGGGCTGTCCTTTTTTTGTTTCAGACCCCCATCTTATATGCCCTGACAGGGCGTGCCGAGGGGCAGCACTTTTGGTTATTTTGGATTTACTTGATCTTGTTTCTTTCCACCTTCCTGCAGGAACATTTATTGCTGGTCAGGGGAAAACCCTTCGCCATAGTGGCCTACGGAGCGCTCTCTTTTGGAGGGGCCGTCCTCGCCGTTGCTGGGCCGGCATGGGCGGGCTACGGATTGTCTTACAGTTTTAGCGCTTTAATAGTCGTCCAGGCAATCAAGCAAGGTTGGCTGTTATGGGAGTTGAAAAAAGCGGGACCTGTCAGATGGATTCCCAAAGAAACGCGTCAATGGATTTCCGCTTCGTGGCCTTTGATGGGATATGCGCTACTTGGAGGGCTAATACCTACCCTGAATGGCTGGCTGGTGAATTGGCATTACGAGGGAGACCCGGCCGTATTTGCGATTTACCGTTATGGCGCCAGGGAATTCCCTCTGACCACAGCGCTCAGCGAAGGGCTAAGCGCCGCCATGATCCCTTTGGCGGTGAACAATTTGCCCCAGGCGCTTCGGGAAACCAAACAGCGTAGTCTCCGGATGATGCACTGGATTTTTCCGCTTTCTGCCATGCTTTTGGGTACCTGTAATTGGTGGTATCCTTGGGTCTTTAGTCCCGAATTTAGGGAGGGGGCGCCAGTGGTTAGCGCTTTTTTTCTGATCGTAGTTAGCCGTATGATTTTTCCCAGGGCTTTTTTGCTCGCTTTCCGGGAAAATCGGGTCTTGCTTTGGATCGCTCTGCTGGAAATGGTTTTCCTCGTGTTGTTAGGGTTCCTATGGGCGCCTGTACGGGGCATTCAAGGAATTGCCTGGGCAACGGTGGCGGCGTATTACTTTGAAAAAGGCGCCCAGGTTGCCTGGTTGTACTGGAAAAGGGATATAGCTCCAGGGCAATTTATTCCTCTTAGGTGGTGGGCCTTCTATTCTATCCTTCTTGGCGTGGTCTACGCCTTGTCCGTTTCCTGACCCGCCTGTTTTCCTGGTATTGACCAATATCATTTGGCAGCGAGGCAATTTTGCTGAACTTGGAAAAGAAAATTTTTCCAAAACCACTTTCCCAGCGAAAGGTTCTTGGGAAATATTTTGGCTATATTAATAAATATAGATTTATTTTCTTAAAGATAATTAATTAATAAAATTATGTTCTATGAAAGATAAATTTGTTGGAAAAAATAAGAAACATATGAATCCGCACCAGTTTCATCCCGAGAGCATGATGATGTCGTATGGTTACCATCCCGAATGGTCGGAAGGCGCCATCAAATGCCCGATTTTTCAGACCTCCACTTTTGTATTCAGTTCTGCGGAGCAGGGGAAGCGCTACTTTGAGCTGGCTTATGGGTTGAAGGAAGCGCAGGAAGGGGAGGTGCAGGGGCTCATTTACAGCCGGCTAAACAATCCCGATCTGGAGATTTTGGAAAACCGCCTGACCCTTTGGGATGGAGCCGAGGAAGCCGCGGTCTTTGAAAGCGGTATGTCGGCCATTACCACGGTAATGCTGGAGTTCCTTCGCCCGGGGGATCTTTTGCTGTACAGCACCCCGCTTTATGGGGGTACCCAGCATTTTATTGAGGAAGTGTTGCCGGAATGGGGGATAAATATCCTGGCGTTTTCTCCGTCCGACAGTCTGGAACGGATTGAAGAATGCCTTGCAGGCAGCGGGAACCGCGATCAACTGGCGATGATCTATGTGGAAACGCCTGCCAACCCGACGAACACCCTGATCGACCTGGAGTGGATGAAACGTCTTAAAGAAGGCCATTCCTTTAATGGAAAAGAAGTCCTCCTTGCGGTAGACAACACCTATTTGGGGCCGCTCTGGCAGCACCCGTTAAAACACGGGGCAGACCTGGTTCTGTATAGCGCAACCAAATACATTGGCGGGCATAGCGATGTGATCGCCGGCGCCGTGCTGGGTTCCAAAAAACTGATGCAGCGCGTTAAAAAGTTGAGGACCTTCCTTGGGAATATGACGGGCCCATGGACGGGATGGTTGCTGATGCGCAGCCTGGAAACCCTTAAGGTTCGGATGGAACAGCAAGCGGCAAATGCCATGCAGGTGGCTTTGTTCCTCCAGAAACACCCTGCCGTGGAACGCGTCTATTACCCGGGGTTGCTTACCGAAAAAGACGGCCATCAATACCAGGTCTTTAAGCGGCAGTGCTTCAGCCCCGGCGCCATGATCTCCTTCGATGTTTACGGTGGCGAAAAAGAAGCGTTCGCTGTGTTGAACCAATTAAAAATGATCCATTTGGCCGTGAGCCTTGGAAGTACTGAATCGCTGGTGCAGCACCCCTTCACGATGACCCATGCCGGGTTGAACGAAACGGAAAAACTTCAGGAGGGAATCACCGAAAAAATGATTCGCCTTTCTGTTGGCGTGGAGCATATCAACGATTTGCTATGGGACCTGGGCCAGGCGCTTGACAGCGTCCTTGCCAGGCAGCCCAAAGAGGCGGCTTTAATTGAAGAAGCGTAAGGAACAAGTTACAGATCCCTCAATAGTTTGCCCTGGCGCTGGCTGAGGTTGAATACTTCAAACAGCGTCAGGGACAAGGCTGCTTCCAGATCCCCATAGTGTTCCTTGTAATCCATTTGACTCCTTCGGATTACCTCATGCGCTTCCTCCCGGCCATAGATATGGGTTATTTCACATTGTTTGGCAGTTTCTGTGCCAGGCAGGGATTTGTACGTAAGAAAATAATGCCGCAGCCGGTTGATCAGTGCAGGCGGTAGCTCGTGAATATCCTTCCATTGACTGTATACTTCATCTTGTTCCAGCACGGCGATAATCTTATCGTCGGCTTCGCCGCCGTCGATCATTCGCAAGCCGCCAATGGGGCGGGCTTTAACCAATATATTGCCATGAGTAACTTCCCGTTCGGTCAGGACGCAAATATCCAGAGGGTCGTCGTCGCCCATGATATGTTCTCTGCCCGTTTTTTCCATACAAAACTGCCCGACAAGTTCTTTACAGTATGTTTGCGGAATAAATCCGTACAGCGCTGGGACGATGTTCGAAAATTTTTGCGGACGGTCGATTTTCAAAAAACCAGAGAGTTTATCTACCTCGTATTTTACCGTATCCGACGGGATGACCTCGATAAAGGCGGAAACAACCTCTGGGGCATCAGGACCTACCGGTATGCCATGCCAGGGATGGGAGGTGTACCGCAGGCCGATCATTTTCCAAAGCTTATTGAACGCTTCTTGGCTCATAAAAATCATTTTAATGGTTAAAAGGGTTTGAGTTTATCAATAATTTGAATATAAAATCAGGCAAAAATAGTTTTTAGAAGATCCGTCTCCCGTCCACCGTCCACCGTCTCCCGTCTCCCGTCCCCCGTCTCCCGTCCCCCGTCTCCCGTCCACCGTCCACCGTCTACCGTCTACCGTCCACCGTCTCCCGTCTCCCGTCCACCGTCCACCGTCCACCGTCTACCGTCTACCGTCTAAACCCTGTGATTCGTCCGACCGGTCCAGTTACATAACTTATACAAAACCCGGGCGCCTACGTTGCCGTCCCATTCGGCGCCCAACCCTGCCGTTTCGCATACGTCAAACCCGATAATCGTTCGCCCGCTCAAAGCGAGTTGTTTGAGGAGGTAGAAAGCATGGGCCAAGCTAAGTCCTCCAGCCACCGGCGTACCGGTGCCCGGACAGAGGGAAGGATCCAGGCCGTCGATATCAAAACTAACATACACCTTTTCAGGCAGAAAATGAAGGATGTCCTGGCACTGGGAATGCCAGTTGCTGCCTTCAAATTGCCTTTCCTTGAGGAGTTGATCCGTGAAAACCTTGATCCGTTTGGGTTCTGCCACAGCCAGGTCCCATTCCTCCTGGCAATAATCCCGGATACCCACCTGGACAAGGGTGGTAACCTCGGGAACCAGATTCAGCGCATTGTAAAAAATAGAGGCATGGGAATACGTAAATCCTTCATAGGCTTTTCTTAAATCCATGTGCGCATCGATTTGCAGGACGCCGAAGGATCCATGGATTTTTCCAAGCGCCTGGATCAGCCCCAATGGGGTGCTATGGTCGCCGCCAACTATCCCAACGAGTTGCCCGGAATATAGCAAGTCCAGGGATCTGTTAAAAACCTGTTTTCTTAATTCCTCGCAGCCCGCATTAATTCTTTTCAAGATGGATTCCATCATTGGGCTGCCCTCCGCATTTCCGCCCGACTCCAGGAACCGGATATAATCCTGGGCCAAAGGACGTAGTTCGGCATTGCAGGCCTGAATATCTTGATCCGGAGGGAGAAAATATATTCCCATCTTCCAGGCGTCTTCGATGTCCGGGTCCAGGAGATCGAGTTGGGCAGATGCCTGGAGGATGTTCTCAGGTCCGGTGGATGTCCCTGCCTGATAGGAAACAGTGACATCCCAGGGTACAGGGAGCAGGACCACTTCGGCGTGTTCCAGCTCAAAAGGTAGGCCGATAAAATGGCCGTTGCGCAGGCCTACGCCGCTGGGGTCGAAATGGTTTATTGCGTCCGCTTTGGTCATTGTCCGGTCGTTTTCGCTGCAAATTAAGTACATTTGCGGCGAAGAATCACAAAACTATCAGAACCATGTCCAAAGTAATGATCATTGGAGCTGGGGGCGTAGGCCGGGTGGTGGCTTATAAATGCGCTCAGCATCCGGAAGTGTTCTCCCATATTTTACTGGCCAGCCGCACCAGGTCCAAATGCGATGCGATTGCCCAGGACGTGCGGCGCGATACGAACCATCCTAATTTTGAAACTGCGGCGATAGATGCAGAGAACGTTCCTCGGTTGGTAGAACTTATCCGCACGTTTAATCCGAAATTGGTTATTCACGTAGCGCTTCCATACCAGGATCTGACGATCATGGAAGCCTGCCTTCAGGCAGGAGTACATTACCTGGACACGGCCAACTACGAGCCAAAAGACGAAGCCAAGTTTGAATATTCCTGGCAATGGGCTCTGCACGACCGCTTCCGGGAAGCCGGCCTCACCGCGGTACTAGGGTGTGGGTTTGACCCCGGCGTTACCGGTGTGTTCACTGCGTATGCCGCTAAACACCATTTTGACGAAATCCATTATCTGGATATTATCGATGCCAATGCAGGCAGTCACGGAAAAGCTTTTGCTACCAACTTTAACCCGGAGATCAATATCCGCGAAGTAACCCAGAAAGGGAAATACTGGCAAGATGGCCGGTGGGTGTACACCGAACCCCACGAAATTTCCAAAATGGTGAACTATCCCAATGTCGGCCCCAAAAAATCCTATCTGATCTACCACGAAGAACTGGAATCCCTGGTCAAGCATTTTCCTACCATTAAACGGGCCCGCTTCTGGATGACCTTCAGCGAGGAATACCTGACCCACCTGCGGGTGATCCAGAATATCGGCATGGCAGGCATCGAACCGGTGCTATACAAAGGAGTAGAAGTCATCCCGCTGGAATTTCTGAAGGCCGTCCTTCCGGATCCCGGAGAACTTGGAGAGAACTATACCGGCCAAACTTCCATTGGTTGCCGTATCCGCGGCGTCAAGGACGGTCAGCCTAAAACCTATTTCATCTGGAACAATTGCCAGCATCAGGACGCTTACCGGGAGACCGGAACCCAGGGGGTTTCCTATACCACCGGCGTACCGGCGATGCTCGGGGCTATGATGGTCCTGCAAGGCCATTGGACCGGCGCCGGGGTGTTCAACGTAGAGCAATTTAACCCGGACCCCTTCCTGGCTAAATTAGGCGAAGCAGGGCTTCCCTGGCACGAGGAAATCAACGGGGATATTGAGTTTGAATAGACGTTAGAGGTTAGACGTTAGATGTTAGACGTTAGACATTAGAAAGGGGTATCTAACTCTAACATCCAATCTCTAACGTCTAACGTCTAACGTCTAACGTCTAACGTCTAACGTCTAACCTCTAACGTCTAACCTCTAACGTCTAACCTCTAACGTCTAACCTATGGCCATTGACTATACCAAAGTTCCTTCTCCTTCCTTCGTTCTGGAGGCAGCGCGGCTGAAAAACAACCTGGAGTTGATCCGTTCTGTGCAGGACCGGGCAGGGGTTAAAGTGATCCTTGCCTTAAAGGGATTTTCCATGTGGCGGGTGTTTCCTATGATCAGGGAGTATCTGCACGGCGCCACGGCTAGTTCGCTATTTGAGGCCAGGTTGATTTACGAAGAAATGGGGGTAAAGGCCCATACGTATTCCCCGGCTTACCTGCCGGACGAATTTTCCCGGATCATCCGGTATAGCAGCCATATCACTTTTAATTCTGTGGCTCAATACCACCGCTACAAGGAGGAACTGGCTTTTAGCGAGGAACGCATTTCTCCTGGACTTCGGGTAAATCCCTTGTATTCCGAGGTCGAGACTCAGTTATACAACCCCGCCGCTCCGGGATCCAGGTTGGGAGTAACGCCGGAACAACTGGCATCCGGCCTGCCGGACGGGGTGGAAGGACTCCATGCACATACCCTTTGTGAATCTTCCGCAGAAGCGACCGAGCGACTGACCGGAGCGGTGGAAACGCATTTTGGCCGCTTTTTACCTTATCTGAAATGGGTAAATTTCGGCGGCGGCCACCTGATGACCCGTGAAGGGTATGACCTGGAGCGCTTGATTGGGGCGTTGAACGCCTTTAAAGACCGGCATCCCCATCTGGAGGTGATTCTTGAGCCGGGAAGCGCCATCGCCTGGGAAACAGGGGAATTGGTGGCTACGGTGCTGGATATCGTTGAAAGCGGAGGGATAAAGACGGCGATAGTCGATGTGTCGTTTACCGCCCATATGCCAGATACGCTGGAAATGCCGTACCGGCCCAAAATTTTGGGCGCTTCCGATCCCGTTCCCGGAAAGCCGGCCTACCGGATCGGCGGCGTAAGCTGCCTGGCAGGCGACTTCATGGAGGCCTACTCCTTTGAACGGCCCCTCGAAGTTGGAGACCGCTTGGTTTTTTGGGACATGATACATTACACCATGGTGAAAACGACTATGTTCAACGGGGTAAAACACCCAAATATCTGTCTTTGGCATGAAGACGGCGCCCTGGAATGGGTGCGGCAGTTTGGGTACGACGATTTCAAGAACCGGCTTTCCTGACCGATGCAGGTTTCCTCTGCTTTTGAACAATTGGTCCGGGATCTTGCCGAAGCGTATCAGGACCGGGGCGAGGCCAGATCGGTGGCCCGAATCGCCTTTGAGGACCTTCTGGGTATTCGGGCGCCATTCCTAAATGTATTCTTTTCTCCAAGGCAGGAGGAGGTGTTTGATGATCTCCGGCGGCGGTTGCTTCAGGGGGAGCCGATCCAATATATTACCGGGCAGGCCTATTTCTATGGAGAAAAATTTGAAGTATCTCCCGCAGTGCTTATTCCCCGGCCGGAAACGGAAGAACTGACGGAGTGGGGGGTGCAAATCCTGCAACACAAGACTCCTGGGCCTGAGGCTCCCCTTGTGCTGGACATTGGCGCAGGGTCGGGTTGTGTCGCCATCATCCTGAAGAAAAAATGCCCTCAGGCAGAAGTTTGGGCTTTGGACGTTAGTCCTGAAGCATTGGAAGTGGCGGAGAGGAATGCAGCCGCACATAAAACCGGTATTCATTTCCTGCATTTTGATCTGTTGGATTCGGGTCAGTGGCCTGGGGTCCCAGAAGCCGATTTATTGGTCAGTAACCCGCCCTATATTCCCGAGGAGGAACGGTATGAACTTGCTTCGAGGGTATTGGCGTACGAGCCCGGTTTGGCGCTTTTTGTCCCGTCCGACGACCCTTTGCGATTTTACCGGGTTCTGGGCGAACTTGCGCAGCTATGCCTGAAGGAAAACGGCAGTATCCTGGCGGAATGCCACTATCTTTTTGCCAGGGATGTGGAGAAGCTATGGGAAAGCCAAGGTTTTGCTTTTACGGAACTGCGAAAAGACCTGAGCGGGCGCGAGCGGATGGTGCGGGCTAGCCGGGTTCCTTTTAATCCGTAAAGTCGCCGGTAAATCCGTCGATGATCCCGATCAGCACCCGGTTGAGTTCTTCGATTGCCAAAGGAACATTCCAGGCATCCCTGTTTCGGGGTTCGACGTAGTTGGATATGGAACGAACGGCCAGAAAGGGGATGTTTTCCTGCAAACACACGTAGAAAAAGGCGGCGCTTTCCATGGTTTCCACATCGGCGTGAAATAATTCGCGCACCCGGCGAATGCTTTCTTCCGAGCCGTGGACTTTGTGGACGGTGATCCCTTTTGCTTTGGGTAGAAAAGACAAACCTTCCGTGTCCGGATTGTGAAGCCAGCCGTCCTGAAATGGGGCCAGGTCGGGATTGCTTAATCCTAAAGCAAAAACAGACGTAAATTGCCCGTCGCGTTCCTCAACCCCCAAATCTCCCATGGTGTCGACGTGCAGGTCCACCACGTCGCCAAGGTTGAGATGCTTGTTGAAAGCGCCGGCAATTCCTGCGTTAATGGCCAGGTCGAAGCGTTGAAGCATAAAAAGCCGGGTAAGAGCATAGGTTGTCATGGCGACGCCCACTCCGGTGGTCAGTACCGACACCTGAACCGGCCCTTTTTGAAAGACGGCTTCTCCAATGCGGACGAATTTATCTTCGAGGAAACGGGTGAACGGGAGGACTTCAAAACCCGTGGCGGCAACGACCAGGATGCGCATAGGAGCAATCGTTTAGCGAATAAATTGGGAAGAGTTTTCCGCAGGGTTTTCTTTTTTATTGTTGGAAAATGTCAGGCCGATAGCCGGGGTAAACCCCAGCCATTGGTGGTAGGACGAAGCGAGGTCCAAACGAAATTGCGGGGAAAGTTGGAGTCCTGCTCCTATAGAAAACAGCGAGGGAGCAGTCGCTATGCCCGTTTGCAAACTCAAAATCGGAAGGAGCTGGTAGTCCAGGCCGGCACGAAAGGCAGGCGGGTGCTCTACCCCTTTGACCCATTCGATCAAGATCCGGGTTTTTTCGGAGGCCTCATACCGGAGGCCGACGCCCAGCTGAGTGGGCATAAATTCGGCTAAAATGCCGGATTGGCGCAAAGGGTGATCCACAAGAACAGCGGCGATAAGTCCGGGCAATAACTCCGCATGCAGCCCCAAACTACCGTTTACAGCGAGTAGGTTGCCGTATTCCGGAATACTCAGAGCGCCGACATCGAACCGGATGCCCAGTCCAAAACCTGGTCCGAGGAGCCGGGAGTAACAAACCTGGGCCAATTGCTCTCTGTACCCGCTAAAGCCGGATTGCCGTAACCCGATTCCTGCGCTTCCTCCCAGGGCGGGAGCAGCCAGCCCAATGCCCATCTCTTTCAACTCGGGCAGAAGGAACCGGTTTTGGGCGTAGACTTGCGCTTCCCATTGTTTGATTGAGGTCAGATTGGCAGGGTTGCCGTAAATTCCGGAGATTCCCGCAAGTCCTACAAAGACATTCCCCATCGCGGCCCCTTTGGCGCCGCCATTGGGCTGCATGCTGGTTTGCGCCTGGGTGCAGGCGCCGGAAATAACGGCACAGGCAACCAGGAATATCGGGAGGGCGGCAGGTCGGCGCATGGGTAAAGGGCGTTTGATTTGACGAAAGCAAGATACCGTCAAATTCCAAAAAAATGCCTACCTTTGCGCCACATTTTAAAAAGGATGCGGCAAAAGGTCATTTTCCAGGATTTAGGTCGGATCAGCTATGCAGAAGCATGGGAACGCCAGACTGTTCTGCACAGGGAATTGATCGATCGCAAGGTTGCTTACCGGAAAGGCGGCCATGTCGGAATTCCTCCAACTCCACCGGCCCATACGCTGCTGTTTTGCGAACACCCTCCCGTATACACCCTTGGGAAAAGCGGTTCGATGGATCATTTGCTCCTCCCGGAGGCTGCGTTGCAGGAACAGGGGTTTGAGTTTTTCAAAATTAACCGTGGCGGGGATATTACTTACCATGGTCCGGGGCAGATTGTTGGATATCCTATTTTCGATCTGGAATACTTTTTTACCGACGTTCATAGGTATGTGCGAAGCCTGGAAGAGGCGATTATCAGGACTATTGCTGAATACGGACTCCTGGGTATTCGGCAGGAAGGGTTTACCGGCGTTTGGCTGGAGGCGGATGGCATCCGGCCTATGCGAAAGATTTGCGCCATTGGGGTTCATCTGAGCCGTTGGGTTACCTTACATGGGTTTGCTTTTAATGTGCAGCCCAACCTGAGCCACTTTGGGCATATTATCCCATGCGGGATTCAGGCAGAGGACAAGGGGGTTACTTCCCTGGCTCAGGAAATTGGGGTAGTTGCCGATGCGGAAGAGGTAAAGGGAAAAGTGAAAAAACATTTTGCCGGCGTGTTTGATTTCGATTACATCAATGAGCCAATTTCTGCCAATGATTAAAGACATTCCCCAACTTAAAGTGGAAGACGTGGCTATTGCCATCGTTCCAAGGGACGGCGAAGAAGACGAACTTTGGGATGCTTTTCTGGTTAATTTAAAGGAAGAACCCATCGCCAATGTGTTGATAAGTTCGAACGGTTACGGAGAAGTTTCGGGCGAAAAGAGAAAGACCACGACGTTGAGACATTTTTTCGAAGAAATCGGCCCCTTGTGTTGCATGCTGATCGAACCTATCCAGTCCAAATTGTTCAGCCTGAATAATGAATACTGGGTCAGTTTTGTCATAAACGGACACATGTACGATAAGAAATATGTATTTGTATCCGGCAGCATTCAGCCTGCCTATTTTACTACAATTCCCTTCATTGGAAGAAAAGGGGTAATGATCCGCTGACTTTATGGAAAAGGCGCCCGGCCAAAAAAAAGTAAGCGAATCCAAATCCGTCATGACGGAGATGGTGATGCCGAACGACGCGAATCCCATGGGGAACCTTATGGGCGGAAACCTATTGCGGTGGATGGATATTGTCAGCGGGATTTGCGCCGGAAAACATTGCGAAGCCCACGTCGTAACCGCTTCGGTTGACCATGTTTCTTTCCAAAGGCCGATCAAGGTCGGAGATATCGTCACCCTGGAGGCTAGTGTTACCCGGGCTTTTCACACATCAGTTGAGATATACGTCGAGGTATTTGCTGCCGATATCAAGGGGCAGAACCCCCGCAGGTGCAATCATGCCTATTACACTTTCGTCGCATTGGACGACGAGCAAGCCAAACCGGCAACAGTCCCTCAGGTAATTCCGCTTACCGAAATCGAAATGCAGCGATTTGAAAGCGCCCCCCGGCGCAGAGAAGTGCGCTTAATCCTTAGCGGCAGGCTGAAACCCGAGAATGCGGAGGGGTTGCGGGAATTTTTCCAACATTTTTCTTCAGGGAAGGGCGCTTAAAAGCCGGCTTTCCCTTGTTGCGGGGTGTATCTTTTTTTTCTTAGATTGCAGAAAACAAAAAGATCTTATATGCCTGGCAGGACTTTTTTCGGATTTTTGGAGTTTTGCGCGATGGCGGCACTCCTCATGGCTGGCGGGTGCACGAACGCTCCGGACCCATTACGCGACGAAAAAGAAACTCCGGGCGCCAAGCCGTACGAGCAATTTTTTTTTCAAAGAGGCTATCCTGAAAAGACCTTTCCTGTAAGAGGATACCTCCAGGCTATGGAAGCCGGTAGCAGGCACGCCCAGCTTCGTACCAATCTTCCGTCAGGTTTCCTGGATTCCTGGGATTCTGTGACGCCCCAAAATTTTTCAGGCAGGGTAAACACCGTAGCTGTTCATCCCCAAAACGAATCCGTTATTTACGCTGGACTGGCTTCCGGCGGCGCTTTTAAAACTACCAACGGAGGCCAAACCTGGACTCCCATATTTGATGGCCAGGCTTATTTGTCGATCGGCCAGATAACCCTGGATCCTTCCAATCCGGAAACAGTTTATATCGGGACCGGGGACCCAAACGTTACGGGGTATCCCTTTATTGGCGATGGCTTGTATAAAAGTTCCAACGGCGGCGCTACCTGGTCCTATATCGGGCTGAAGGAAACGCGGATTATTTCCAGTATTGCCGTTCATCCTTCCAAACCCAATACGATCTGGGTAGGCGCTATGGGTTTACCATTTGAACGCACTGCCGACAGGGGGGTGTACAAAACGACGGATGGCGGCGCTACCTGGAAGAAAGTCCTCTTTGTGAGCAACCAGTCCGGAATAACTGATTTGGTGACCGACCCATTCAATCCTGATGTGCTGTATGCTGCGGCATGGGATCGAATCCGGAATAATAAGGAATCCATCATTTCGGGACCGAATGCCAAAATTTTCAAAAGCGAGGATGGCGGAGAAACCTGGACCGCTCTTGGCGGCGGCTTGCCATCGACCGCGAATCTTGGCCGGATCGCTCTTGCGGTCAGCGGTATTACTCCAGGCAGGCTATTCGCCCGTTATGTCGGCTCTGATCAGGAACTGGAGAATATTTATCGCACCGACAATGCGGGACAAACGTGGACGCCCATCATTGATTTTAAAACCTCCAATCTTGGCCGTACCACCGCTCTTGGCGGCTCCAGGTTTGGATGGTATTTCGGCAAAATGGCTGTCAATCCTCAAAACGACTTTGAAATTTACCTTCTCGGCGTAGAACTTTGGCGCACCCGAGACGGTGGGCGGAACTGGGAAATGGCGGCGCCTTCCTGGCGCAGGTACGAAGTGCATGCCGACAAACACGATCTGGTTTTTTCCCAATTCAATAAACTTTATCTTGCTACTGATGGCGGGTTGTTTAGCAAACCTGAGAGCGAAGACGTATGGAGCAGGGTAGGGGCCTTGCCGGGTATCCAGTTTTTCCGTATTGGGTACAACCCTCATAAGCCCAAGTTTTTTTATGGAGGCGCCCAGGACAACGGCACAATTGTTGGAGAGCCGGGAAAATCCTGGCAGCGGCTGTTTGAGTATGATGGATTTTCAATGCAATTTAGCCCGGATGATCCCCAGGTGTTGTATGTTCAAATTCAGTATGGCGATAAATATGTGAGTCTGGATGGAGGCGCAAATTGGCTCAACGGAAGTAAGGGTATTCTGGAGACTGACAGGACAAATTGGGATGCACCGTTTATTTACAGCGCCCACCGCCCCAACCTGATGTATACGGGAACGTACAGGGTTTACAAGAGTACCCAGACGCAAATTCCCAATTGGTACCCCGTTAGCGGCGACCTTACCGATGGAAATGTCTACGGGGACGCTTTTCATACCGTTACTGCTCTCGCAGAATCGCCCAGAGATTCCCTGTTATTGTATGCGGGGACTTCTGATGGAAATCTTTGGCGGTCTACCATTGGCGGTGCAAGCCAATGGACTCCGGTTAAAGCCGGGCTTCCAGACCGGTACGTAACCAGCATCCAGGCATCTCCAAATTTTCGGGAGTGGGTGTATACCTCCTTTTCCGGATACCGGGACAACGAGTTTCTACCTCATATCTACCGGTCGAAAAATATGGGCGCTTCATGGGAAAACCTTTCCGGGGACATGCCTCCGGTAGGCGTGAACGATTTGCTGATCGTGCCAGGGCATAAGGACACTATTTTGTTTGCAGCCACCGACGCGGGAGTATATGCTACCGTAAATGCCGGGAAAAACTGGTACCGTCTGGGCGTAAATCTACCGGTTGTAGCTTCTTATGATCTGGTGTGGAATATTGAGGATCACCATTTGGTTGTGGGCAGCTTCGGAAGATCTATGTATTCCTACGATTTGGAACCTTTGGTTCCAAGGGCTACAGTTGGCGCCAGAGACCGGCGCAAAACCCCCGCCCCGGCCGTCCACATTTTTCCTGTTCCTACCTCTGGAGAGATACAGATTGAATATGGAGAAATTCCGTCCCGGGTAGCAGAACTGCGAATTTACGACTATTCGGGAAAGCTGTTGGAACGGCTGCCAATAGACCCTAAAGGAACGCAAACAAAAGCAGACCTGGGCCACCTGCCACGGGGCGCTTACCTTTTAAGCCTGAGTTGGCCTGGCGGCGGGGTAAGCCGCCAGGTGATCCGGTTTTGACCGGCCCTAATCTGGGTTTCTGCCGCTTCGGTTGATGATAGTGGCTGAAGCCTGTTGGGTTCCGTAAAGTACGACGTCCTGGATATTTACGTGGGCAGGCCTGGTTGCCTGGAAAAAAATGACTTCGGCAACGTCTCTCGCTTTAAGCGGTTGGAAGTCCTGGTAGATTTTTGCCCGTTCGGAGTCCCCATCAAACCGGACAAGAGCGAATTCGGTTTCCTCCACATGTCCGGGGCTTACCTGGCTTACCCGGATGTTGTACTTGTGCAGATCGAGCCGCATGCCTGCGGTTAACGCGTCCACTGCGGCTTTGGTGGCGCAATACACGTTACCGTTAGGGTAGATTTCTTTTCCGGCAATAGATCCGATATTGATGATATGACCGGTACCCCGGGCTACCATCCAGGGTGCAACGATTCGGGACATATACAGCAGCCCTTTAATGTTGGTATCGATCATCTCCTCCCAATGCTCGAGCTTGCCTTCGTGAATTGGAGATAACCCCTTGGCCTTACCTGCGTTGTTGACTAGCACATCAATGGCTTGCCATTCTTCAGGCAGGTTCTCCAACGCTTCGCGAACCTCGGCAGGGTTCCGGACGTCAAATACCAGCGGGAAGACGTCGATGTGGTATTCTGTGGAAAGAAGGTTGCACCATTCATGTAAACGGTCTTGCCTTCTTCCAGTGAGGATCAACCGGTGCCCGTGCTCAGCGAATACTTGTGAAGTTGCTTTGCCAATACCTGAGGTAGCTCCTGTGATCAATACCGTTTTAGCGGGTTCTTTTGGCGGTTCAGGCTGGGGCGTTGTCTTAATTTTGGATTCCAGGAAACGCTCTAGCCGGGCAATGTTTTCCTTTAACGCCTCGATCGTATCTTTTTCCAATTGATCGCCGAAAAGAAGGGACTGACCTGCCTCGCTTTCCGGAGGTTGTACAGGTAATACTTCGGGAAGCCCGGTTTCAGCCAAACCGGTATTGGCAACAGAAGGATTTTCCGGGACGCTTAACCCAAAAGCCTGATCGTTTTCGGGAGTATGCAATTCTGGGTTGACGGCGATAGCCCGGAGGTAATATTTCCGCGCTTTGGCGAATTCTTTTTCCCTGAAGAACAATAGTGCGAGATCGTAATTGGCAAAAGGATGTTCTGGGGTGAGCGCCAGCGTTTTATCAAAGTACTTGATCGCTTTTTCGTAGTTAGCCAGCGGCTCGGCGAGCAAAAGGGCGTATTGGTAATGGGCGTCGGTATGCCCCGGATTGCGCTTGCACGCTTTTTTGAAGTATTTCCCGGCATTCTCTGCCAATTCGGGGTCGCTCTTTAATGAAGCAATGCCTAACCTGTAATATATATCCGGAAAATCCGGATTGATGTCAGCCACTTTTTGGTAGTATCGGAATGCCAGGTCGTCAAACTGCTGTAACTCATGTAATTCTCCCATCAGGTAATTGGCCTGCTCGTCATTTGGATGATAATCCAGAAGGATTCGCAACTGGTTGGTTGCAGGGCCAAGGTCTGTGGCATTCTGCGCCAGGAGCAAGGCGTAATGATAACGCAAAGAAGCTGCTTCCGGGTACATTTTGAGGGCCTGCTGGAAAAAAGTGAGGCTTTCCTCATGCCTGCCGGTATTCTCCAAATGGATGGCCTGGCCTAACAGGTCCTGAATCTCACTTTCTTTTGGAGCAGAACCCGAAATGGGCTCCAGGGCCTCTTCCTCTTCTTCCTCTTCCTCTTCTTCTTCTTCTTCTTCTTCTTCTTCTTCTTCTTCTTCTTCTTCTTCCTCTTCTTCCTCTTCTTCCTCTTCTTCCTCTTCTTCCTCTTCTTCCTCTTCTTCCTCCTCTTCCTCTTCCTCTTCCTCTTCCTCTTCTTCCTCCTCTTCCTCTTCTTCCTCCTCTTTATCAATAATTTCTCTAATTCCTTCTAGCTCATGTTCCATTTGCGTAGCAGAATCATATTCGTTTTCCGTCACCTCCTCAACCTCCTCCTCTACATCCTCTACATCCTCTACATCCTCTACATCCTCTACATCCTCTACATCCTCTACATCCTCTACACCCTCTAATTCAGGGGATAATTCCTGAGGCGTTTCGGATTGAATTTCGGCTGTGGGTTTGAAGGAGAGGTCGACGTTCAAGTCGGGCACTTTTGCCTGGAGCGCATTCCATTCGTCTGGATCTTCCAGAAAGTCGAAGAGCGCTTCAAAATGGTTGGCGGTAAGGGTTTCGGCCGAAACATGGGGGGTATTGCGTAAAACCCTAAGAAATTCACTGGCTTCGCTACTTACCTGGCGGAGGATGCGCAGGTGATCATTAAGCGCTTCCTTATCGTAATCCTCCTCCTCGTCGTACCGTTTCTTTTGGCTACGGAGATCGAGGTATTGGTTTTGCCAATAATTAATGTAAGGAATAATATCGCCGATCCGTTCAAAGCGGGTTGAGACGGGCACGATTTCGTTGGTTTGTTCATCCCGGGTATAGCCATCGACGACAACAGGCAAAATATGCGCGGACCGGTTCTGCAGGAGGTTCAGCGCGGAGTTCATGCAGGAGATCGACTTGAGGAAGTTGTCGCTGATCAATAAGAGAATATGCCCGTTAAAAAGCTTCAGTTGCTCTGCCAGGGGCAGGTCTTGAGAGGAGCGCTTACAGTAAAAATGGGTTAGTTCGTATTGCGTGTGTTTAAGGCTCTGAGCGATAGCCTCAGCTGTTCCCAGGTTATCGATGCAGTAGGCGAGCGCAATTTTTTTCATAGATTTTGGTTTCTGGTGGGTCGTAAAAAGAAGAACGCTGGAATTACAGGTTTACTGTACGTTATTTTCATCTAAAAGTTGCTGAACGGAAGATTCAAAATCTTTTTTGAAGGCTTCGAAGCCGCTGGTTGCCGGGCCGGCGAAGCCTGCATGGATTTTTCTGACCCGGTTTTTTCTGTCAATAAGGATAAGCGTAGGAAAAGCCACCACTTCGGTCAGCATTGGCAGGGCTTTTGACGCATCATCGTGGCGGGCCCCTCCGGCATGAAGTATTTCATAGGGGATATTCATTTGTTGCTTGTAGTTTTGCAGGGCCTTCCAAACGGTTTTTTCTTCTTTATGACGTTCGAAAGCCAGTCCGATAACTTCCAGGTGGGGATTTGGATTGCTTCGGATGTAATTTACTAAAAATTCTGTTTCATCCCTGCAATTTGGGCACCATGTTCCCATGATCTGGACAACTTTGACCTTGTTGGCATAACGGGAATTTTCCAAGGTTATTTCTTCCCCAGAGGCGTTTTTAAACCGGAAACTTAGTTCGGTAAATCCGGTTTTCATGCCCGTCAGCTCGTGCGGGTCGCGAAGCTGGAATGTTGGGTTGCGTTTGGCTTCCCAGGCGCACCGATACCGGGTCCCGCTTCGGAAGCCTCCTACCAGCGTTGAATCGGGCTGGATTTTGGCTTCGAACAGAAAAGCGTGCGCGCCGTCAAAAGTGGAAAGATAGACTTTGTTGCCCTGGACCGAACCCTCAAGGAACCGGTAATCTCCCGTCTCGGTAAGAAAGGTGCCGTAGAGCAGATTCCCCTTCTGCGAGAATTCTCCAATGGCTTTATACGGATGTTCGGTGTCTGTTTCAAAGGTGGCCTCCCATTTTCCACTTATGTCCATAAACGGCTTTTTCCGGAGCGAAGTGAACCGGTAATTCTTGCCATGACGCGCCAGGAAGGGTATCCGGTAATCCTCCCGGGTCTCGTCCACCCATTCCCCTTCCATGACATTCTCTGAAAATTCACCCCTTAGAAAGGACTGGAAAACGGGAAAGCGGATCAGAAAGGTGTCCTTTCCTGTTTGGGTATTTCTGCCAAATTGGATGTCTTTCAAAGGAATGCGCTCTTGTCCGTTGATAATCTCCAAGTAAAAGCTGTCCGGACTGGAATACTTTACCTCAAACAGAAAGGGAAGTTCCCCCTCCGTTACTTCTTCGAATTCCATGTTGGCTTTCTCCGGCAAGGGCTGACCCTTTGGATTGGGAGTTACCGGAATATTCACGAGTTTAAGCGTTCCGCGCCAGTACCCCGGAGGTAAGCCGCTGAATGGAGAATCCGCTACAATACACCCATGGAGCAGAACACCGGACAAAATCCCCCAAAGCAGCGCCTGTACTCCTCTACGGGGCGTCTGTGTGAAATCGTTCATTATTATTATGGTATTTTACATGAAGTAATGACACTCCGTCTCCCGTCAACCGTCTCCCGTCAACCGTCTCCCGTCAACCGTCTTACTCCCCCTTTTCCCCAACAAAAGCGTCTTCTTTTGCCTTAAAGAGAATGTTGAAGCTGGTCAGACTTCCATAGATTTTGGTAATATATTGCTGGAGGTTGACTTTTTCCTCGTCGGAGAGTTGTGCATTGCTGTTGATACGCTGCTCCAGCACCCGGAGCCTGTCCCTGGTCATGACGATCTTATGGAAAAAAGACTCAATGGGCATGTCTTTGCTTTTTAGGGCTTTGTCCTTGGGCTCCAGAATGAGCTTTCCCCCTTCCCAGCGGTCTCCCAGAGGTACCGTTTCGTTTAGGTCTGTATATTGCCGGAGTATTCGGATAAGGGATTTCTCCGCTTCGGAGAACGTAACCGCACTTTCTGCGGGTACCGCATCTACTACGGTCCATTTGTCGTACTCTTTACCTACCATTTTCGTTCCGTAGAGGATAAAAGTTACTTCGTACGCAATCGGATGCAAACGGATGACAACTCCGTCCCCATAGGCAGGGTGCTTTACTCTGGAGCCAACCCCAAGAAGGTTTTCGTTATTCATCGGATTTGTTTTTCATTTGGCCAAAAATACGCACTGCGTCCAGGTTTTAACAGGATTTTCCCAGGAATGGTTTTATTAAGTATTTTTTTAGCAGGAAGTGTACTTTTTTGAAAACAAATTATACTCATTTAAAAAAATCTTTACAATTATTATTTTTTGAATTACTTAAACAAATAGGGCGGGGGAGAGGGTTTGGTAATTCATAGCTGTCAAAAATACCGGTGTATTAGCGTTCGAAGAACGCTTCGCGTCGTGTATAGTTACCTTTTCTTTACATTTGTTCTATGGAATGGAAAAACAATCTTTTCATGAAAGCTATTAGGGGGGAGCAGGTAAGCAGGCCCCCCGTTTGGCTGATGCGGCAAGCGGGCCGGATTCTTCCGGAATACCGTGCGTTGAGAGCCGGATTACCTGGGTTTAAAACCCTGGTTGAAACCCCGGATCTTGCGGCGGAAGCCACCGTCCAGCCAATTGCGGCGCTTGGAGTTGACGCGGCCATTCTTTTTTCGGATATTTTGGTCGTTCCCGAGGCCATGGGCTTACCCTATGAAATGGTGGAAAGCAGGGGCCCGCTGTTCAACAAAACGATTCAATCAGCCGCTGATGTGGACGCCCTTCGCACCGGAGTTGATGCTGCCGAATCCCTTGGCTATGTGTACCAGGCAATTCGGGCGGCATTGAAGCGACTGGATGGGAAGACCCCCCTTATCGGGTTTGCAGGAGCCCCCTGGACGATATTGGCTTATATGATAGAAGGCAGGGGCAGTAAAACGTTTTCCAAAGCCAAGGCTTTTCTATACCAGGAGCCGGTTTTAGCGCACCGCCTACTGGAAAAAATTACTTTAACGACGATCGCATATTTCAAGGAACAAGTGATTTCAGGTGTCCATTTGGTTCAGATATTTGATTCCTGGGCAGGAATTTTGAGTCCGGAACAATACCGGTTGTTTTCTGCTCCTTACATCGACCGGATTTGCGCGGCAGTCGAATCCGTTCCGGTAACCGTCTTCGCCAAGGGCGCCTGGTATGCGCTGGAGGATTTTTCTGCGATGGACTGCCGGGTAGTGGGACTGGACTGGACTATATCTCCCGAGGAAGCCAGAAAAGCGGTTGGGCCGGAAAAAATTTTACAGGGAAACCTGGATCCTTGTCAGCTGTACGCTTCCCCGGATAAGGTGATGCTGGCTACCCGGTCTATGCTTAACCAGTTTGGCCGGGGTCATATTGCCAATCTGGGGCATGGAGTATATCCGGATACGCCTCTGGAAGGCGTGCGGGCGTTTGTGGACGCAGTGAAATCTTATTCTTATTCCTCCTGACCACAAGATTGGCGGGTTGGCATTTTGTTTGTAGCTTTGCATCTCTTATTTCCGGGAAATTCATCATCATAGACGGAGTACCCGGAAAGGGTATTAAAAAAAAGTTATATGGGTTGGTTCAAACGGCTAAAAGACGGTATCCAGACAGCTACCCGAAATAAAAAAGAGGCCCCGGAAGGAATCTGGTATAAGTGCGAGCGTTGCAGGGAGACCAGCACAACCAAGGAACTTAGAGAGAATTTCTACAAATGCCCCAAATGCAATTACCACGTACGGATCGGGTCGCACGACTATTTTGAGTTGATCTTCGACGGCAATTACGACCTTCTTTTTGAAGAACTAAGGTCCACTGATGTGCTGCATTTCACCGATCTAAAACCTTACCCTGATCGCCTTAAGGAAGCGTATAAGAAAAATACGGTAACCGATGCTATCACGGTGGCTAAGGGAAAAGTAAACCGGAGGCTTTTAGTTGTAGCCGCTATGGATTTCCGGTTTATTGGCGGATCTATGGGGTCGGTTGTGGGCGAGCGGATTGCAAAAGCCATTGAATATTGCATTGCGAACCGCATTCCCCTTTTGATCATTTCCCGTTCCGGAGGTGCCCGGATGATGGAAGCGGCATACTCCTTGATGCAATTGCCCAAAACATCGGGCCGTCTTACCCAGATGGCCCGGGCTAAGGTCCCTTATTTTTCCTTAATGACGGATCCTACCACCGGCGGCGTAACGGCTTCTTTTGCTATGCTGGGTGATATTAATATGGCAGAACCGGAAGCTTTGATTGGATTTGCAGGTCCACGGGTGATTAAAGAAACGATTAAACGCGACCTTCCGGAGGGATTCCAAACGTCCGAATTTTTGCTGGAGCATGGCTTTGTCGACACGATTGTCGACAGGAAAGACCTCAGGGAAACCCTCTCGGATTTGCTGTTTTTATTTGACGAGTCAAAGTTGGCTGCCAACGGCAAAGGAGAAGGAGCCGGCGAATTGGAACCGGCAGAGGAAGAAGAGCCTAACGAAATGGAAGATTAGAAGTTACCTGAAATCCCGCTTCAGGGTGTGGGCGGCCTCCTTAACGGGGCTGTCTAAAAAGTCCACTCTTTGCCTCCGGCATGAAATTTTATTTTCTTTTTTTGCCGCTTAGGGGAAAATAGGAATTTTTCGTTGGCATCTGTGTGCAATTACAGACTTTTAGCCAAGCCTTTTTTATTATTCGTTTGCGATTCTTGCTTTTCATTTCCCGGCATTTCTTATTTTCAGGGGTTCCTTTTTCAGATTAAAATCCATTCACATGAAATGTTTGAATGCATTCCTTTTAATTTTCTCAATTACCTTCATTATGAGTTGCGAGAATGCAAAAGAACCTGCCTCTGCTGAGACAGCGGCCCCTGAGGCGCTAATTGACGAGCGCCTTAAGGAATTGGGCATTGAACTCCCTCCTGCCTCATCTCCGGTGGCTAACTACGTGAATGCCGTCCAAACGGGTAAGTTGGTATTCCTTGCCGGGAAAGGCCCGCTCAAAACGGACGGAACGTATATCACGGGAAAAGTAGGCGGCGATTTAACCCTTGACCAGGGTTATCAGGCTGCCCGGCTGACTGGAATCAACCAACTCGCGGCTTTGAAGGCGGAACTGGGAAGTTTGGACCGGGTAAAGCGCATCGTAAAGGTGTTGGGCATGGTGAATTCCACCCCGGATTTCGTGGACCATCCTAAGGTAATTAATGGGTTTTCCGACTTGATGGTGGAAGTGTTTGGGGATAAGGGCAAACATGCCCGTTCCGCCGTTGGTATGGCTTCCCTGCCCAACGGCATCGCCGTAGAGGTGGAATTGATCGTTGAAATAGAATAACCCTTTAACGCATGAAAAACCTCCTTTTTCTTTCTTTTTTCGGGGTGGTTTTCCCCGTTTGGGGACAGGAAACCCTCCGTGTACGGGGTTTGCAGAATGACGTGGAAATTTTGGTTGACCAATGGGGGGTTCCTCATGTTTATGCGAAGTCTGAACAGGATTTGTTTTTTGCCCAAGGGTTTTACGCCGCAAAGGACCGGCTATTTCAGTTTGAGATATGGAGACGCCAGGCGGCCGGCACAGTAGCCGAGATTCTTGGCCCACGCGAGCTGAAGCGCGATTTAGGTGCCCGGCTGTTCCAATTTCGCGGAGACATCCAGGAAGAAATGCGGCATTATCATCCCAGGGGAGATCTTATTATTACCTCTTTCGTGGCAGGGGTGAATGCCTATATTGAAGAAACAGAACGCAATCCAAATTTACTGCCTCCTGAATTTAAGCTTCTGGGTATCAAGCCGGGTAAGTGGACTCCTGAAGCGGTGGTATCCCGTCACCAGGGTCTGCTGGGAAATATTGGCGACGAACTGAATACCGCAAGGGCAGTTGCCTTGCTTGGGCCGGAGCGCGTCAAGGAATTGTCCTGGTTTCATCCGGGCAATCCGAATTTAGATCTGGATCCTATTGTTACCAAAGCGTTGCTGGAAAAAGACATCCTGGAGCTTTATAATGCCTTCAGAAGACCTATTCAATTCCGCCCTGAGGATTTGATCGCCGCCGTTCGGGCTCCTGCGTCTGCCTATGAAGCGCTCGCCACTGCTGAGGAGAAACAATGGCAGGCCGACCAGCGGATGGGGAAGGAAATCATCGGCAGCAATAACTGGATCGTAAGCGGCGGATTGACGCAAAGCGGCTTTCCTATTCTGGCCAATGATCCGCATCGGGCTTTGTCGGCGCCTTCTCTCCGATATATGGCCCATCTGGTAGCGCCCGGATGGAACGTGATCGGTGGGGGGGAACCGGTGATCCCGGGAATCTCTATCGGCCACAATGAATTTGGCGCCTGGGGACTGACCATTTTTTCTACCGACGCGGAGGACTTGTATGTCTATGAAACCCACCCATCGCGGCCAGACTGGTACTCCTACCGGGGGAATTGGGAGCCTATGACGGTTATCCGGGATACCATCCGGGTAAAGGGGCAACTGCCTGTGGCTGTTGAGCTGAAGTATACCCGTCATGGCCCGGTTGTTTTTCAGGATCCCTCCATGAACAGGGCCTGCGCCGTTCGTTGCGGATGGCTGGAACCGGGCGGAGCTCCTTATCTGGCCAGCCTTCGTATGAATCAGGCGCAGACCTGGGAAGAATTCCGGCAGGCTTGCCAGTATAGCCATATTCCGGGAGAAAATATGATCTGGGCCGACCGCGCAGGCAACATTGGGTGGCAAGCGGTAGGTATTGCACCGATCCGAAGGAACTTCAGCGGCATGGTGCCTGTACCAGGTGATGGACGGTTTGAATGGGACGGTTATTTGCCCATCATGGAGCGGCCTCATATCCAGAATCCCAGGGAGGGGTATCTGGCAACGGCCAACGAGAACGTTACACCGCTGAATTATCCTTATCCGGAAGCCCTCGGGTTTGGATGGTCGGACCCTTACAGGGGAGACCGCGTTTCAGAGTTTCTTGCTTCCGGAAGAAAACACAGCCTGCTGGATATGGTGGAGCTTCAAACGGATTATTTGTCGATCCCGGCCCGGCAGCTTACCTTATTGCTTAGAAATCTCCATGTCAATGATCCTCAAACAGAACAGGCAATTACGCTGCTGACGAATTGGGATTGCCGCCTGGACAAAAACTCGGTTGCTGCGGGAATTTACAATGCGTGGGAACGGCAACTCCGAAGCAACCTTTCCTCCAGATTAATTCCTAAAGAGGCTAGCGGGTTTCTTAGTCTTCAATTGAAACAAGTGATCGACATACTTACCTTCCCCGAAGGGTATTTCGGGACAGATGCACTGAAAGGTCGCGATGAACTGTTGCTTCAATCGCTCCAGGAGGCCGTCGGTGACCTTGAAAAACGCTTCGGGAAAGATATAAGAACCTGGAAGTACGGTCAACCCGGCTATAAACACGTACTCATTCGCCATCCATTGAGCAATGCCCTCAATGAAACGATGAAAAAGAAATTTGAACTAGGCCCGCTGCCCAGAGGAGGTAATGGAAGTACGGTGAACAATACCGGGAATGGAGATAACCAAACCCATGGCCCTACCTTCCGTTTCATTGCGGATACCGGGAATTGGGACCACTGCCTGGCAACAAATGCGCCAGGGCAATCCGGAAACCCCGATCATCCCCACTATCGCAATCTATTTGAGATGTGGGCGAATGACCGCTATTTCCCTTTGTTTTATTCAACCGAAAAGATTAAGTCGGTTACTTCCTCAAAAGTGGTGCTTCAACCTTCGAAATAAAGGATATCTCCAAATAAGTAGATTAAGACACTTTTTTTTAAAAAACCATTAGAATAGAAAAGATGATGAACCGCGCTTTATTGGTTTTGGGGTTGGTTTGGATTGCATGGGCAGGAGCCGCCCAAACACCTCCGGCGTCCAATCCTAAAATGTACGATATAGCCAATGCGCCATCTGCAGACCGGATTAAAGCCGATATCGAAAAATTAGTGGGTTTTGGGACTCGGAATACTTTTTCGGATACCCTGTCCGCTACACGTGGGATCGGTGCGGCCCGGCGGTGGATCAAGTCGGAGTTTGAAAAAATTTCTGCCGGATGCAACGGATGCCTGGAGGTGTTCTACCAGGGCGATTTGGCCAAAGCAGCCCCTGGCAATCGCATTCCAAAAGATACCTGGATCAGCAATGTGGTGGCAATTCAGCGCGGCGCCCGATACCCTAACCGCTATGTGATCATGAGCGGCGATATTGATTCCCGTGTGACGGATGCCTCCGACTCCGAAAAGGAGAATCCGGGCGCCAATGACAATGCCTCTGGAATGGCAGGGGCGCTTGAAGCTGCCCGGGTACTAAGTAAGTATTCCTTTCCAACCAGCATTGTCTATGTCGGACTTTCCGGTGAGGAGCAGGGTCTTTGGGGCGGACAATTTCTGGCCAAATTAGCCAAACAACAAGGCTGGGATATTGTCGGGGTCCTTAATAACGATATGATCGGCAATATCGAAGGGATCAATGGAGAAATTGACAACCGAACGTTCCGGGTGTTCTCAGAGCCAACGCCGGTCAGCGATGGCGAACGGGAGCGCGCGTGGCGCAGGGTATATGGCGGAGAAGTAGACGGGCCTTCGAGACAATTAGCCCGTTACATCGACCGGATGACGGATATTTACTGCACCAATCTGGATGCTATGATGATCTACCGTCTGGATCGCTTCGGCAGGGGAGGCCACCACAAGCCATTTAACGACGAAGGCTTCCCGGGGGTGCGCATTATGGAAACGCATGAAAACTATTATCGCCAGCATCAGGACATCCGGGTGGAAGATGGGATCGCTTATGGTGATGTCCTGGAAGGCGTCAATTTTGACTATGCCGCCAAGCTTACAGGTGTAAACGCCATCACCCTGGCCGGGCTTGCCTGGGCGCCGCCGGCTCCCCAAAACGTGCAGATTGGAGGGATCGTTCAGCCCAGCACCCGATTGAAATGGGATCCGGTAAATGACCCGGATTTGGCAGGATACAAGATATATTGGCGGGATACTACCTCGCCCCAGTGGCAGTATGTACGGTATGTCGACAAGTCCATAACCGACTTTACCCTCAAAAATGTGGTGATCGATAATTACCTTTTTGGGGTGGCCTCCGTCGGTAAAGACGGCAGCGAAAGCGTGGTTGTTTATCCAACGACGCTTATAGCCAGGAGATAGCGCACCATTTTTGGCTGTCCATAACCAAATATGGGCGGGTTTTGATGGATGTATGAGGATGAGAAACCGGTAATCATGAAAATTACGCTGCGCAACGGCCTGTTAAGTTTGCTTCTCCTAGGAGGAATTGCCTTGTATTTGGTAAATATCTTTTGGGGGTGCAGCCCGGAAAAAGGCTTTGCGGATGCAGCTTCTTCAGATGAGGCATACCTTGGGGAAGCGGCTTGCCAATCGTGCCATCAGAGGGAGTTCCAGGATTGGCTGGGGTCTCACCACGATCGGGCGATGGAGGAGGCCAATGATTCTACCGTTCTGGGCGATTTTAGCGGGGTAGAGTTGCGTAGCAAAGGAATTGTTTCGCAGTTTTTTCGGCGTGATGGTAAGTTTTTGGTTCGAACGGAAGGGCCGGAAGGGGACATGGAGGATTTTGAAATATCGTATACCTTTGGTTTTTTCCCGCTACAGCAGTATTTGGTTCGGTTTCCTGGCGGACGATTCCAATGTTTGCCTTTGGCCTGGGATTCGAAGGAAGGGAAATGGTTCGACCTTCAGCCAAAAGAAAGGTTTCGCACCGATGACTGGATGCACTGGACCAAAGGCAGTATGACCTGGAACAGCATGTGCGCCGACTGCCATTCCACCAATTTGCAGAAAAATTACGATCCGGTTGCCGATTCCTATAAGACGACCTGGTCGGTAATTGATGTGAGTTGCGAAGCATGCCATGGACCTGGATCTGCCCATGTGACATACATCAATTCAAAAGCTTATAAGAAAGGGAAAAAGGTACCTGGGAGTTTCACTTTCCTGACTGCCAGCCTGGATAACCGGGAGCAAATGGATCAGTGCGCCCGCTGCCACTCCCTCCGATCTCAGCAGTCAGCTGCTTATGACCATTCGGGGCGCTTTTTGGATCATTATCTGCCGGAGATTCCCAGGCCCGCTTTATACCATTCTGATGGACAGATTTCCGAAGAGGTATATGAATATGGGTCATTTACCCAAAGTAAGATGTATCAGCAAGGCGTCAAGTGTTCGAATTGTCATAATCCCCACTCGTTAAAGTTGAAGAAAGAAGGGAATGAACTGTGCGGGCAATGTCACAGCAAAAAGACCTATGATACGCCTGCCCATCACTTTCATTCCATAGGGTCGGATGGGGCGGCCTGCGTCAATTGCCATATGCCGGGTAAATTATATATGGTGAATGATTTCCGGCGGGATCATAGTTTAAGGGTTCCCAGGCCTGATTTAACCGTTAAGTACGGAACGCCCAACGCGTGTGCGGACTGCCATGCGGATAAGCCTTCTCAATGGCTGGCTGACGCGGTGGTCCAATGGTATGGACCCAACCGAAAACCCCATTACGCTGAAGCGTTTTCAGCATTGTATTATGGGGATCGGAGCGCAAGAGAGCACGTGGCACAGTGGGCTTCTGATTCGCTTCAATCAGGAACGATCCGGGCAATGGCGCTTTGGTATCTGGGCAATGCCGGGATGTCGGAGGAGGAAAACGTTGCCGCCAATGCGTTACTAAACAAGGATCCGTTTATCCGGCATACGGCTCTTGGAATCGTTGCCCCTTTTTCCAAAACATTCCGTTTAACCCATGTTGCTCCGCTACTGGCTGATCCTGTTTTGGCGGTCAGAGCACAGGCGGCTTTCGTCCTCAGCGACGTTAAAGAAATGGAAGTTCCGGATAAATACCGGAAAGCCTGGAAGGAGGCGGTTAAGAGTTTTAATACAGTCCTGGCGTCTCAGGCGGATTTTGCTGCAGGACGGCTTATGGAAGCGGAGTTTTGGTTTAACCAGGGGAACTTCCTCGCGGCCGAGAAAGCCTTTAAAGCCTCTTTGCAACGAGACCAGGACTATCTCCCTTCATTGACTGGCTTGGCCAGCTTCTACTACCGGCAAAACAGGTGGCAGGAGGCGGAAGATCACTACCGAAAAGTAATTAGCAGGGACCCAAAAGCAGCGTGGGCGTATTACGATCTGGGTCTGCTTCTGGCAGAAAGGCAAAACCTGCCGGCTGCAGAGGTTAGTCTGGCCCAGGCCGCAAAGATTGGCAATAACCCCAGGTATTATTACAACTGGGCTATCGCTTTGCAAAACCTCGGCCGGATAAGGGAAGCGGAAGAGGCATACCATGAGGGAATTAAACTCAGTCCGGAGGCCGATTTTCTGATCTATGCGCTGGCTGTGTTATACTACCAGAGAGGCGACCTGAAGGCGGCAAAACCGTTGGCGAAAAAACTCCTGGATCTGGCGCCATCCGAACCGCAATACCTGCAACTTTCCCAGGCTCTCGGTCTTTAACCCAATGTAGCTCGGATTAAGTAATCCGAAGGTGCTCGGGGCTGTTTCTAAAGACGGTTTTGCTTCCGACATGAAATTTTATTTTTTTTCAATTTCAATAAAAAATTGAATTGCAATTTTATGTCGGAAGCAAAACCGTCTTTGGAGACAGCCCATAAAACCTCGGGAAAAAAGCTCGGGCTGCCTTATTTGTCGACAAGCACGATCATACCTTCTTCCAGAGGATGAAGATAGGCTTTAAGGGTTTCAAACAGCTCGTCGCCATACTTTTGGTAAAGCGAAATAAAATTGTCGTGCCGTTCCTGGAGCCCATTTCCAGGGAACAGTTTTTCTTTTAGATTCCGAATTTGTCCGATGGCGGTATCGTGTTTTTGTTTTTCTGCGCGCAAAAGTCTGGATTCCAGTTGTTCGAGAACCTTGACTTGTTTGGCCGCTTCGGCAAGGATCGTTTTTTCGAGGGTGGGATCGATGCTGAACGCCTTGGACCGCACCCGTTCAAAAAGAGCGTTTAGGCCGGCAATCTCTTGCGACAATGAAAGTTCGTGTTCCGTTTGGCTATCCACGTAGTGCCGGATCAGCGCATCCGTGTCCTGGAATAGCTGTTCGGCTCCAATACCGAGTTTTTCCATGCGCTGGCTGGATGCTTTGTCGACCCAAAGGACCGAGTTCCTGCGGATGAGCATGGGGAAATTAATTCCGAAGTATTCAAATTGTCGTTTCCGTTCGAGCCAATAGGCAATTTCCCCACCCCCGCCGATATAGGCAAGATTCGGGAGGATAAACTCCTGATATAAGGGTCTGAGCACAACATTTGGGCTGAATCGCTCCGGGTGCTGCAAGAGTTCGTTCTCCAGGGCTGCTGTGCTGAAGCGGATAGGCGTTCCGAGAATGTGATACGTTTCTCCTTCCTTGATTATTCTGGAGCGAAGATGGTCGTGGAGGTAGAACAAATTGATTTCCCTTGCATGCGCCTGGCCAGAGAACCCGGCTGCTTCCAACGCCCTTTGGGTTTGTTCGACAATTCCCTGAGAGGGTTGTTTAAAGAGCTCCTCCTGCATGATTGGGATAAAAGCCTTTTTCAACTCCTTGTGGCGCATATCCAAAACGACCAGGCCGTATTTTCCAAAAAGCCTGTTGACCAGGTCTTGGGTAGCTTCGCCATAGTACGAGTGCAGGGTGTAGGCCGCCTTGATCTCGTCAAAGATCCGTTTGCCGTTTTCGGATGACTGCACCAATTCTTCCAACTGGGATAAAACAACCTCAAGGGTTTGCGTTGAAAGGAATCCGGTTGAGCCGCCTGCTTCGGTTTCCCATTTTAGGGTTTTCCCAAAAAGATGCGCGTGGTTGATCTCCTCGAAGTCGTGGTCCTCTGATCCAGATACAAAAACCGGCACAAACTGGTACTCTGGGTAAGCTTTTTGGAGGGTTTCAGCGAGATTGATGGTCCCCAGGATCTTGTAGATATAATAGAGGGGGCCGGTAAAAAGGGCAGGTTGATGCGCCGTTACAACAGTGAATGTACCCGGCTGGGAAAGAGCCTCGATATTGGCTTTTACCTGGTCAGATGTTTGAAGCGCCGAATATTGTTCTTCCAACACACGGGTAAGAAGCCCCCTGTCAGCCGGGGTTGAGGTTTTGTCTCGAATAACCTCTTTGAATGCGTCGAGAGAAGGTGTATACTTGTAAAAGGGGCTTAACGCAGGATGCCCTGTGGCATAGGCAATGTCTTTGAAAGAAAAATAGGGAACCTTGGAGAAGGGGATACAATGGCTTTCCATGAATTTATTGGCTTTAGGGCTGGATGCTAAATGGTTTTCTGTTTTTCAGGAACATAAATGTCAAAAGCGCCGGGAAAGTTTAATTTCCTGACAAATCAGAAAAACATTCCACTAGGGGATCAGGTAAGCAAACGCCCCAAGGAAGAGTTACCTGCCAATAAACAGGGAGCCCAGGTTGACGGTAACGGTGATATTGGGATAATATTCCGATTTGGGCTGAAAAGTAACCCGTTTGACCCCCGGCGCCGTTTCATTGATCTGGAATTTCATACCGCTTGGAAGCTGCAGTTTGCTGTTTTGCGCAATCAGGTTATAGTGGAAGCCTGCAAGATCGGGGGTGTGCAGAAATACCTGTGAATTGTCGGCATGCAGGTTCAGGTCGAGTAATCCGGTGGATGCAAAGATGTTCAAGATCCCATATTGAGCGTTGATATCAAAGCGGCCGCTGAGATCCCTGAGGGTCATGTCCGATCGTCTGGAGGTAATCGCTACATTGCCATCCAGTTTGGTCCCAAACAGTTCTCCGAAAAAGGTGTTAATGTCCATCCACCCCCGGATATTCTGCATATTAATCTGGCTGAAGCGGCTGTTGACGCGCAGCCGGTTGCTCAGGTTTTCAATGTCTGCCTGGCCGTAATTGGTTTTCAGATAAACGGGGCATTCTGCTGGTACTTTGATCAGGTATACGGCCTTTAGTTTGGATTCCGGCTCACCCTGGCCTTCCGGTACGGAAAGGTAGTTGCGCAGGTAAATCTTGTTCTTTACCCTTTGGGTGATGTATTGCAGGTATTCCAGGTCCCGGGTGGCTGTTTCTTTATCAGGGTGTTTGGCGACGAGATCGATCTGGATTCGGATTACCGGTTGGTCCCAGGTTTCGATGGATACTTCTGCACGGTCTCCGTCGATATTGACTTCGTACATGTCTTTGTACGCAAATTCCTTATTGATACGTTTTGTGACCACTTGAAGGACGGTATTCTGCTGAGCGTTTCCAAAGAAGGTTAACAACCCGAACCATCCAAACAGGAGTATTTTTTGCAGATTGATCATCAGATTTGTGTTTAGGTGGTCAGCAATCAGAGTACGGCAGCCATTTTCCGCACTACTCCGGTTCGTTCCAATTCTGCTTTGGTCAGCTCCTGAGCCAGGGTTTGGTCAAACCCGTATTTATCCAGCACGTTGCGAAGCTCTTCGCAAGCGGCATTCAACTCCTTTAGATCGGAAATGAGCTTGTCTCCATCAGGATCTTTGTATTGTTGATGGTATTGCACGAACATGGACTGCACCTCGTCCATTGCTCCCTCATCTTGAGGCGGCAATATCGATGGAGTCCCTAAGCTGCCTTTTTCAGTAGTCGTCAGGTACTCAATTTTAGGTTTCCTTTGCTGTTCGTAGAGGAACATGGCGGAGTAAACTGCAAAAAGCAGGGTTGCTGCCGCTGCCCACCGATAAGGCCGGACTGCGGCGTATAGTTTTCTCCACTTGGGTTGATGAACTTCCCGGTGGATGTTTTCCCAAACGGACGGAGGAGGGGCGTATTCCGGGAGCCTGCGTGCAGCCCTGCGCAATGCCGCTTCTTTTTCATAGAAAGTCAGTTCGCTTTCTACCGCAGGCCACAAATTTTCCGGCGGGGCAAATCCCGGCAGGTTTTGGATGGCGTTCTTTAGCGTTGAATGATTGCGTTCTATCATGTTACATCATCTTGCTCAAAGCTTCTCTCAGCCTTTTTTTAGCATAAAAAAGCTGGGATTTGGAGGTTCCTGTCGAAATACCCAACAAGTCGGCTACTTCCTGGTGGGAATAACCTTCCACCTCTATAAGAATGAAAACCGTCCGGTAACCGGGAGGAAGGCTATTAATGGCCTGTTCCAGGTATTCGGCCTCGATAAAGTCCCCCCAGTCGACGGCATAATCTGCAGGAATGGCTTCTTCAGGGGCAAAATTCTGCTGCCGTTTGACTTTGCTGAGGGCAGTGCGCAGCACAATGGTTTTGATCCAGGCGCCCAATGTTGATTCCTTGCGGAAGTTGACAAGGTGTTGAAACACTTTGACAAATCCTTCCTGCAGCACGTCGTTTGCCAGCTCGAAATCGCCGGTAATCCGGTACGCCAGCGTATACATCGCCTGACTGTACTTTTCGTATAAGGCCTTTTGAGCGAGCCGGTCTTCCCGGAGACAAGCCGTAATAAGTTCTGTTTCCGTCATGCCGATCGGAGTGGGCTTTATCGTGTTGCTGAATTCCAAAAAAAGAGAAGCTATAAGAGCAAAAGGTTGTATGGTAGAGGTTAGACGTTAGACGTTAGACGTTAGACTTTAGAAATATCCTCTAACGTCTAAAGTCTAACGTCTAAAGTCTAAAGTCTAACCTCTAACCTCTATCGTCTATTAAAGAAGAATGTGATGGATCCCAGCCATCGGGAAGGCGTTTCGTCGAATTCATATTCGCGCCCTGCGAAACGGATATGGTCACCAAATTTGGTTAGGTTGCCTTCGTAACGCAGGTCGAAGGAGATGTTCCAGATATCCAAACCGGCGCCGCCAAGCCATCCGATGGTGAGGTCTTTGAAGTTTTGATCATAATCGTCAAAATCCAGCAAATCGGAGGTGCTGTTAAGGAAGACATGGCCTTCCGGACCTGCTTGCAAGCGGAGCGGGCCGAGGCGGAAACCGACCATCAGCGGAATGTCGAGGTAGTTATAGCGTTCTTTGAAAATGTCTTTTACGATGTTCGGATCTTTGACATCGGTAACTTCCCATTTGACCGTGTTGGAGTTAAAGTTCAACTCGGGCTGGATGATGAAATTCCCGATGTTTCCCTGGAAAGCGAGCCCGAAATGGACGCCATAATTGGCATCCCTGAGTGCCAGTTCGAGGCGTTTTGCACCTCCTTGATCGAGTAGGTCCAACTCCTGGTTGGAAATATCCGTAGTGCTTAAGCCGGCTTTGAACCCCAGCCTAAGTTGCGCGTTTGCGGAAAAAGCCAGGCTAATAAAGCTCAAAAGAATCCATACATGTTTCATGTCTTGGCGTTTTTGATTGAAGGAATGCATTCATTTTTATATAGGCAGCGAGGGTAAAAATCCCAGCTACTATTGACCAGATGCCTATTTCAACGGATTACCACTATTTCTTGTTACTTTTGCTTATGCTAAAAATTTCTTAATGGATATTCACGCAGCAGAGTATGAGGGCAGTTTTCCTAACCACAGGGTCTGTCCGGAAGGGGCTTTGCCGGAGTTTGCATTTATTGGACGTTCTAATGTGGGCAAATCTTCTTTGATTAATATGTTGTGCCGGCGTATAGAATTGGCGCGTACCTCAAAGAAGCCGGGCAAGACCCAAATGCTGAATTTTTACCGTATCGACCGCCAGTGGCGCCTGGTCGACCTTCCGGGCTATGGATACGCCGTTGTGTCCAAAACCCAGAGAAAGACATGGGAGAAAATGATTCAGGATTATTTGGTCCTTCGGGAGCAGATGCAATGCGCGTTTGTACTGATTGACTCCAATATTCCTCCCCAAAAGATCGATTTGGAGTTCATCAACTGGCTGGGATCGTTGCATATCCCGTTTGTTCTGGTGTTTACTAAAGCCGACCGGTCTAAGCCGGAGGAGATAACCCGGAACATAGAAGCATTTGGAAAGGCTATGCTGGAAACCTGGAATACCTTGCCCCAACAGTTTATCACCTCCTCTTCTGTTAAAATGGGCAGGGAAGAGATACTGGAATACATCGAATCGATTATTGCCAAATTTTCTGCGAATTAACCCGCTTATGGACGAGCCCAAGACCCAGGTATACCCCCATGTCATTCCCAATATCGAGGATTGGCCGATATATCATTTAAGCGAAGATCGCCGGAATTTTGTTCAGGAGATTGACCGCTTTACGATGGACCGGCTGCAGAGCAGTCACACTACCCCGGCGTTATCCGATCTCATCGCCCAAACGGTATATCTGGAACGCATCCGCATTCGGGAGGAACCCTGGAAAGTTGATCCGCCGGCTGACCGGCAGTTTTGGAGTCGAATACGCAAAAGGCTTGAACAATCGCTTGACAGGGAAGATGAAACAGCTGCCAGAAACAACGAAGAACTCCTAAGGCAAATCATTCACCGTTATTCCGAAGAGATTGTCGGCTCTTTCCGGATACAAACCTTTCTGTTTGCGCGAAAATTCCTCACCTTCTTTTTTAACCGCCTGCTTCAGGCAAAACAAAGGGGTTTCTTTCGCCTGGCGGGCGGCCGGCGCAGACTTAGCGAAAAATTGATCGTCCAGGGCGAGTTGGAAAAAATCAGAAGCCTGGCTACCAAGGGCACCCTGGTGATTGTGCCTACCCACTTCAGCAACCTCGATTCCATCCTGATCGGATATGCTATCGATCTGGTAGCCGGTTTGCCTTCTTTTTCCTATGGCGCCGGCCTGAATCTTTACAATACCGGCTATACGGCGTATTTCATGAACCGGCTTGGCGCATACCGCGTCGACCGGCGCAAAAAAAACGAAATCTACCTGGAGACCCTGAAGGCGATGTCTAACCTTTCCCTCCAACGGGGAACGAACAGCCTCTTTTTCCCGGGAGGCACCCGCTCGAGATCCGGGATGCTGGAAACTAAAGTAAAGCTTGGCCTTTTAAGTACCGCAGTAGAAGCCCAGCGGTCTCTTTTTCAAAAAGGCCTGGACCGGAAAATTATCATTGTGCCGTTGGTGACCAGTTACCACTTTGTGCTGGAAGCGCAGTTCCTTATCGAACAGTACCTTCGCCAGATTGGAAAAGAGCGCTTTATCAAAACCCAGGATGACTTTTTTAGCCCTTTCCGGTTATTTCAATTTGCATGGCAGGTATTGGCAGAGGGCAACGATATCACCTTTTCCTTTGGTCAGCCGATGGATGTATTGGGTAACCCGGTTGATGGGGACGGAAATAGTTTTGACCAATACGGGAACCGGATCATTTTAAGGGAGTATTTTGAGTGGAAAGGTATTGTCCAGGAAAACCTTCAGCGCGAATCAGAGTATACCAAAATCCTTGGCGATAAGATACTGGAGCGATACCGCAAAGAAAACATCGTGTTATCCAGCCATTTGGTTGCTTTTGCCGCTTTTGAGATCCTGAAAAAAGAGAATACCAGGCTTGATTTATATGGCGTTTTGCGGCTTCCACCGGACGATTATGTCTTTTCTAATGAGATCCTCACCGAAGTCGTTGGAAAATTGCGGGACGAACTGGTTCGAATGGAGAAAAGCCAGGAGATTCGTTTATCGGAGGCTATTCAAGGCGATCTGCAGGAACTGATCCGGGACGGCATTGGCCACCTTGGTACGTTTCACGTCAAAAAGCCTTTGAAATTCAATAAAAAAGGAAACGTGATCAGCGAAAACTTCCTTTTGTTGTATTATTACCACAACCGCTTAGAAAACTACGGATTGGCAACCAAGGTTAGCTGGAATCAATCCTCTATTGAGATCACCCAGGAAGAGTTTGAAAACGTTTAAGCGTGCATTTTATCATATTCGACCTGGAAGCCACGTGCTGGGAGGGGAGCCCTCCGGGCAAAGTGCAGGAAATAATTGAAATTGGAGCCTATAAAGTCAACCTTTATGGGGAGGTCGAAGACGTGTTCAATAAGTTCGTCCGTCCGGTAATTAGTCCTTATCTCTCAGCCTTTTGCCAGGAACTGACTTCCATCCGCCAGGAAGATGTCGAAAGAGCTAAAACATTTCCCGCGGTGATCGAGCAATTCCAGGATTGGGCGGGGATATGGGATGAGGACTATTTGTTGTGCTCATGGGGAGGTTTTGACAAACGGCTGTTGGTCCAGGATTGTACGTTGCACCGCTTGGAGACCGAATGGGCGGAGGAGCATATCAACCTGAAACAGCAATACCACCAATTTAAACGGCTTAAAAAAATGCGCGGTCTCAAGAACGCGGTAGAAGCAGAGGGTTTTGAGTTTACCGGTATTCATCACCGGGGTCTGGACGACGCGGAGAACCTGGTTAAGATCTTTGTAAAATATCTGGATGAATGGCAGTATTAGTAGATATGCAATTGCAGGTAGAAGTCTTCCTTGGATATCTCCCGTACTTCTCCTGGTTGAAGGCTGCCCAGGCTTAGGTCTTCTATCCCGACACGGATCAAACGCAGAACCGGATAGCCCACTTTGGCGCACATTTTCCTTACCTGCCGGTTTTTTCCTTCCGCAATCTGAATTTCCAGCCAGCTAACCGGAAGCAATTTACGAAAACGGATAGGGGGTATGCGTTCCGGAACTGCAGGGGACGGTTCCAGGAGGGCCGCTTCGGCGGGCAGGGTCTTGTAAACCGATTTATTGACCCGGATGTCTACTCCTTTCCTCAGGCTTTCGAGCGCTTCCCTTGAAGGAATGCCGTCGACCTGAACCCAATAGGCGCGGGTATGGCGTCGTTTCGGATCGAGGAGGCGGGCGTTGACCAGGGTGTCGTCGGTGAGCAGCAGCAACCCTTCGCTGTCCAGATCAAGGCGTCCAACCGGATAAACCGCCGGTGGAAAGGGATACAGGTCCTTTAGGGTTTGTTGCCCCGGTCCTTCAGGGGTAAACTGACAAATGACCCCGTAGGGCTTGTACATCACAAAATAGCGAGCCACACCTATCTTTTATACGTTGAACCGGAAATGCATGATGTCGCCGTCTTCAACGACATATTCTTTGCCTTCCACAGCCATTTTGCCTGCTTCCTTGACGGCCGCTTCAGACCCAAAATGGATAAAGTCCTTGTACTTGATCACTTCAGCCCGGATAAACCCTTTTTCGAAATCAGTGTGGATCACACCGGCAGCCCCGGGGGCTTTGGTTCCCCGCGTGATCGTCCAGGCGCGAACTTCTTTTTCACCAGCTGTGAAATAAGTGATGAGATCCAAAAGGTGGTAGCTTGCCCGGATAAGCCGGTTCACGCCGGCTTCTTTTAATCCAAGTTCGATCAGAAATTCATCGCGCTCCTCCCTTGACTCCAACTCTGCAATCTCTGCTTCAATTCCGGCAGAAACATAGATAATCTCGGGGTTTTCGCCGGCAAGGGAGGCTTCCAAACTCCTGGTATGTTCGTTTCCGGTCAGGATGGAGTCCTCGTCGACGTTGCAAACAAACAGGATGGGTTTGTTGGTAAGGAGCATCATTTCCCGGAGAATCGCCTTCCCTTCCTCTTCCAGGTCAAGGGTACGGGCGGGCTTCTCGCTTTCGAGGTGTTTCAGGATGCGCTCGGCATGCTCTACCGCCCTGAGGTCCTCCTTGTTTCCGCTTTTAGCTTGTTTTCGGTATTTATCCAGCCTTTTTTCAGCAGTTTCAATGTCTTTGAGGATAAGTTCCAGGTCGATGATTTCCTTATCCCTGACCGGATCGACGTTTCCGTCGACATGCACTACATTCTCGTTTTCAAAACACCGCACAACGTGGATGATGGCATCCACTTCGCGGATATTTCCAAGGAACTGGTTCCCCAACCCCTCGCCTTTACTGGCGCCTTTGATCAACCCGGCGATATCCAGGATTTCAACCGTAGTAGGAATGATCCGTTGCGGGTTGACGAGTTTGGCGAGCTCGTCCAGCCGGGGGTCAGGCACGGTGATCATGCCGATATTTGGTTCTTTGGTCGCAAACGGGTAATTGGCCGCCAGCGCTTTGGCTGAAGTCAATGCATTAAATAACGTAGATTTTCCTACATTTGGGAGGCCGACGATGCCGCACTTTAAGCCCATAGGGTGGTTTTTTATTTTTCCGGTTTGAAAAAGCGGGGCAAAGATACGCAAAACGGACAACCTTGTGGCCAACATTCCTGCTTAATTGAAAACCCTCTTTTTTGTACCACTGTTCCGGCGTCTTGAACCTTAAACCTTGAACTTTGAACTTCCTCGCTCATTTTTTTCTTGCTAAAGATAACGACGCCTGGATCGCCGGAAATTTCCTGGCCGACTACCTTCGGAAACCGCAGCGGGAGATGCTTCCCGGTCCTGTGCGAGAGGGGATTGAACTTCATTTGGAAATAGACCGGTTTACCGACCGGCATCCGATGGTCTTGCAGGGCGTGAGGAGACTTTATCCCCTGCATGGGAAGTATGCTCCTGTTGTGATGGATGTATACCACGACTATTTTTTGGCATCCAATTGGGAGCTGTACGGCGAAGAACCTTTTCCCGATTTCACGCTCCGGGTGTATCGGGCGCTGGAGCAATACGCGCCTTTTTACCCCCCGGACCTTCAGCAGCGGCTGCCCAAAATGGCAGCTAGCGGTTGGCTGGAAAGCTATGCCCTTCCGGAAGGGCTGAGCTATGCTTTTTTGAGGCTTCAATCCCGCACAAGCAAACCGGAATTGCTGGAGGGGGTGATGGATACGCTTGAGCGGTATTTCACGGAAATGGACCGGGAGTTTAATCAGTTTTTCCCTGATATTCTTGATGCGGCAAACGCCTGGAAAAGTAAAAATGGCGATTATCCTTCAAAATGAAGGGAAATCGTAAAAGTACGGGAGAGCACCTTTTCCAGAACGGTAGATTCTTCCAGATTTGGGTTGAAAATCAAGGTATTGCCTATGCCCTGGGATATTTTGAACTCAGGGGAAAAAATGAAAAATGGAAAGAAGATTTGAATTCCGGCGCCGTACTCGACAGCAAAGTCGTTGGGAGCAATCTTGACCAGGGTTTCGGCTTGTTTGCTGCGCGAATCGCTCGCTACATCAAATCCATATTTTACCCCGGCGATGACGAACAGGCGCTTGTCTCGATAAGGCGCTGATTTATATCGCATTTGAAACGGCATTTCCACAAATACTGACTCCACCGTTCGCTGGCTGTTCGGAAACTGCCGGCTGGTTTTGCCATAGTTGATGTTGCGCTCCGCAAAGGACAGCGTAGGCAAGAACCTGAAATCGAAATATTCACCAATCTTCAAATTGGTTACAATCCCCAGATTGAAACCAGGACCTTTCACCGATTCTACCACCCTGATATCGTCGCTGAGAAGAAATTCCTTAGACCGGAACGGTTTGAAGTTGGAGGAGTTCGTACCTAAGGTAATGCCGAAATAATATGGTTTTTGATTGAATTCCAGGAAGTTGTAGTTGCCTCTGGATTTTTGCCCATATAAAGAAAAACCGGAAAGGACGCCCAGCGCCACCGGCAGGGCTATTTTGAGGAAACGTAAATCGAACATATGCCAAGAGTTAGTGGAATACACCGGCTGTTTTTAAAACCAAGTTTAGCCAAAACATTCAAAAAGGCCTCCCCATCAGGAAACGCCTGAACGGATTCAAAAAGGTACTGATACGCTCTTTGATCTTTGGACGTTAAACGGCCAATCCAGGGTAACAGGTATTTAAAGTAGGCGTTAAATATTTGTCTGAAAGGGAATAGGCGGGGCTTGGAAAACTCCAGAATGACCATTTTGGCGCCCGGTTTAAGTACTCTTTGCATCTCCGCAAGCCCTTTCTCCAGGTTTTCAAAGTTGCGCACTCCGAATGCAACGGTCACCGCATCGAAGGTATTGTCTTCAAAAGGAAGATTTTCGGAATCCCCCTGCCGGAGTTCGATAAAATTATGCCAGTTCTTCTCCCTGACCTTGCCCCTTCCAATGTCCAGCATCTCGTTGGAAAGGTCGATGCCAATGATTTTTTCAGGCCGTAACTGACGGTAAACCTCCATCGCCAGATCGGCGGTGCCGGTGGCTACATCTAGAATGGTCTGCCCTTCCCGGCGGTCTAGTTGCCGGATCGCCCGCTTTCTCCATTGGATATCGACGCCCAATGAAAGCAGGTGGTTAAGGAAATCGTAGTATGGAGCAATTTTGTCGAACATCCGGGAAACCTGGGTTTTTTTGCTTCCGGCCTCCTGATAAGGCTTGACTTCTTTTTCCATGGAAAAATTTTTTGCAAATATAATCGTATCCCCATTTCTGCCTACATGCCATTTCGCGTGGTTATTAATGCGGTAGGTGGCATTTTGTTCCGGGATGGGGCGAATGATTAACGAAATTCCAGCAGAATCTGGCAATAATGTTCAGGGTTCCCGAGGGATTTTCGTATTTTTGCCCAGCTTAATTGCCGGGGTTGGTTTGGGATTTTCCACGCCAACTTGAGCCAGGGCTAAGTTGGAGCGCCCGGCAAATAGCTAAAAAAATTTAAAGCCTGAGTGCAAGATTGAAGAATAAGAACAGGGTATGGCATTAGATCAAAAAATTGTTCCCGTCAATATCGAGGAGGAAATGAAGTCGGCCTACATTGACTATTCAATGTCGGTGATCGTTTCCAGAGCGTTACCGGATGTTCGCGACGGACTGAAGCCGGTTCAGCGCAGGGTCCTCTTTGGAATGTCCGAATTGGGCGTTTCCCACAACAAGCCGTTTAAAAAGTCAGCCCGTATCGTTGGCGAAGTGTTGGGTAAATACCACCCGCATGGAGATACCTCCGTTTACGATACCATGGTACGCATGGCCCAGGATTGGTCGCTGCGTTATCCATTAGTGGAACCTCAGGGTAACTTTGGATCAGTAGACGGCGACGGCCCCGCAGCGATGCGTTACACCGAGGCCCGGCTTCGCCGGATCAGCGACGAAATGCTATCGGATATTGGAAAAGAAACGGTCGATTTTACGCTCAACTTCGACGATTCCCTGGAGGAACCAACCGTATTGCCGTCCCGTTTCCCAAATCTGCTGGTAAACGGCGCGTCAGGCATCGCGGTTGGCATGGCAACCAATATGATGCCCCACAACATGAATGAAGTGGTGGATGGAATTATTGCGACCATCGACAACCCGGAAATCTCTGTCACCGAATTGTGCGCCTTTGTAAAGGGCCCTGACTTCCCTACAGGCGGTATCATCTACGGGGTTCAGGGGATCCAGGAAGCCTACGAAACCGGCCGCGGACGATTGGTAGTGCGCGGAAAAGCGGAAATTGAAACAACCAAAACCGGCAGGGAAAATATCATCATCACGGAAATTCCCTACCAGGTCAACAAATCTTCCCTCGTTGCCAGGATCGGGGAGTTGATCAACGAGCGCAAGCTGGAAGGCGCCAGCGATGTGCGCGACGAATCGGACCGCGACGGAATGCGGGTGGTGGTGGAGGTCAAACGCGACGCTATTGCCAAGGTGGTACTTAGCAAATTGTACAAGTATACGCCGTTGCAGACTTCCTACGGGATCAATAATGTGGCGTTGGTCGGAGGAAGACCTATGACCCTAAACCTTAAGGACCTGATCGAAGAATTCGTCCTGTTCCGTTTGGAAGTAGTGGTGAGGCGGACTAAATACGAATTGCGCAAAGCTGAGGAGCGCGCCCACATATTGGAGGGGCTCCTGATCGCTTTGGATCATCTCGACGAAGTAATTGCCCTGATCCGGGGGTCCCGGACAGTAGATGAAGCCCGTAACGGATTGATGGAGCGGTTTGGGTTGTCCGAAATCCAGGCAAAAGCGATACTGGATATGCGCCTTCAACGCCTTACCGGACTCGAACGGGATAAAGTACGCGAAGAATATCAGGAACTGCAGGAGAAAATCGCCTACTTTAAGGCAGTCTTGGATAGTCCTGCTATGCAGCGGGAGATCATCAAAGACGAGATGAATGAAATAAAGGCGAATTACGGAGACGCCCGGCGCACACAAATCGAGCTGGCGGAGGGCGACATCAGTATGGAGGATATGATCAAAGAGGAAGAAGTCGTAATCACGATTTCTCACCTTGGCTATATCAAACGCACCCCCGTGTCGGAGTTCCGCCTTCAGGGAAGGGGCGGCCGCGGGGCCCGGGGCAGTAAAACCCGGGATGCCGATTTTGTCGAGCAAATGTTCGTGGCGAATACGCACCACTACCTGCTCCTATTTACGGAGGCGGGCCGCTGTTATTGGTTGCGCACATTTGAAATTCCCGAAGCGGCAAAAAATGCCAGTGGCAGAGCCATACAGAACATTCTGGCCATCCCCAAGGAGGACAAGGTCAAAGCGTTTATTATTATTCAGGATCTCACGGATCAGGAATTCGCAGAAAATCATTTTATCGTTTTTTGTACCCGCTTAGGGGTTATAAAGAAGACTTCAGTCGGAGCCTTTACGCGGCCCCGTTCCGGCGGCATCAATGCCATCACCATCAACGAAGGCGACCAACTCCTGGAAGCCCGGCTGACAAATGGCCGCCACGAGATCTTTATGGCCAGCCGCCGGGGATTTGCCGTGCGCTTCAACGAACGGGCGGTTCGGGCAATGGGCCGATCTGCCGCCGGCGTCCGGGGGATTTCCCTTGCCGATGCAGAGGACGCCGTAGTGGGTATGGTGTGCATCGAAACCGGCGACGAAGAATCTACTGTACTGGTCGTTTCTGAAAAGGGCAATGGAAAACGGTCTGCCGTCGATGATTACCGGCTGACAAACCGGGGAGGCAAAGGGGTCAAAACCATGCAGGTAACCGATAAAACCGGCGCTTTGGTAGCGATTAAATCCGTTAAGAATGCCGACGACCTGATGATCACCAGCCGTAGCGGGCTGGTAATCCGCATGCCTGTCGGCGAAATTCGCGTCATGGGAAGAGCTACTCAGGGGGTTCGCGTTATCCGGCTGGACGACGAAGACGATATTGCAGATGTAACCGTCGTTTATGACTCCGGAGAAGTGGAAGAGATCGAGTAGCACAAACTTTAACACAATTTTAGCGCTATTTGAGCCAACGGTTTTTTATTTTTTTGTGCCATTTAATGAAAATTTGCGTCTGTATAAACAAAACAATGACCATTATGAAAAAACTGTTTTTCCTGGCCTTGTCCTTGTTGATGATGAGCTCCGGCCTCATGGCTCAGGAGGATATTAAAAAAGACTTGGGGACCGCCAAAAAAGCGTTGGCCGCATTCACCCTGGATCAGGCCAATAACAAACCAAAATTGACGGAAGCTAAAGAAGCCATTGACCGGGTAATGGACACCGATGCTGGCAAAGCTTCCGGGGCCGCATGGCAAATGAAAGGGGAGATTTACAACGAAATCGCCTCCCAGATCATCCAGGTTCGCCAGTTGAATTTCGGCACATTGGACGAACTGCCCAAAGCGGAGAACCCGGCAGCCGATGCGTTTGTTGCCTTTAAAAAAGCTATGGAGATGGCCGTGAAAAGCTTCGAGAAAAAAGACGCCCTCAAGGGAGTCCAACTAGCTCAAAGCAATCTAAGCAACATGGGCATTTTCCAGTATGAGGATCAGGAATACGCCAAGGCTTATGAGTGCTTCAAAGATGTTATCGAAGCCCACGACATCCTGAAAGCCAATGCAGAAAAAAGTTCTTTGGACGTTGAAGCCGACTACCAGAACCAAATGTACATTTCCGGCCTGGCTGCCCTCAATGCCAATATGAAGCCGCAGGCTAAAATGTACTTCGAAAAGCTGTACGGCATGAACTATGATAAACCCGTCGTATACGAGGCTATGTACCAGCTAAAAGCGGATGAGGACATCAACGAAGCTTACAAGTATCTGGAAGAAGGCCGCAAGCGCTACCCCGAGGATGTCTCTATCCTCTTTGCCCTGATCAACCACAACCTCAAAACCGGTAAACTGGACGAATTATTGGCCGAACTCAAGGAAGCCATCGCCAAGGAACCGGACAACGTGTCATTATATAGCGTCCTGGGCAATGTGTACGATCAGCTCTATCAGAAATCAGATGAAGCCGGCGACAAAGCCAAGTCCGACGAATATTTCAACGAAGCCCTGAATTATTACGGCAAGGCTATCGAAAAAGATCCTAAATACGTGGATGCCATCTATTCGATTGGCGCGCTGTATTACAACCGGGCGGCATTACTTACCAAGCAAATGAATGCCCTTTCCGATGATTATTCCAAAGAGGGGCTTAAGAAATACGAAGAACTGAAAACCCGCATCTTTGCCGAGTTTGATAAGGCGCTTCCTTATTTCCAGAAAGCGGAGGCTCTTGACCCCAACGATGTCAACACGCTCATCGCTCTGAAGGAAATTTATGCGCGCGAAAACAAACTGGATATCTCCAACGAGTTTAAAACCCGCCTCGAAACGGTTCAAAACGGAGGCAAAAATGCCGCGTCTTACTTTAAAAACTAATCTCTTCCCACACTTAGCAAGGCCTCCCGAAGGCCCCCGGGGCGCCAGGAAAATCTCCCTCCTGGCGCCCCGGCTTTTTTAAGGCGCCTAAAGGGCGAAAGCCCTTTTATCCGGCTGCCGGGGAAAATCCTCCAGGAAAAAAGGGAGGAAAGGGCGAATAAGAGGCGCGTTAACCTGCACATTGTGGCGAATTGCATCTATTTTTGCTCTACCACCAAATAAATCGTCGCATGCAAGCTATTACAGTAATTGGAGCGGGAACCATGGGCAATGGGATAGCGCATGTCTTTGCCTTAAACGGTTACCCCGTTCGTTTGGCTGATATTTCGCAGGAAGCACTGGAAAAAGCGCTGACCGTCATCCGTGGAAATCTAGACCGGATGATCAAAAAAGAACTGATTGGGGAGCCGGAAAAAGCCCGGGCATTGGGAAATATAACGACCTTTACGGACATGGGGCAAGCCGTTTCAGGAGCAGACCTCGTTGTTGAAGCGGCAACCGAACAAGAAACCTTAAAGAAGAAGATTTTTTCTGATCTGGACCTTTTGGCGCCTGAAGGGTGCATCCTGGCAACCAACACCTCTTCTATTTCCATTACCTCGATCGCTTCCGTGACGAAACGCCCGGAAAAGGTGATCGGCATGCATTTCATGAATCCGGTTCCGGTGATGAAACTGGTGGAGGTAATTCGGGGCTATTCAACTTCAGATGAAGTTTGCAGCCTGATTATGGAGCTTTCGCGAAAAATTGGCAAGGTTCCGGTCGAGGTCAATGATTATCCTGGGTTTGTAGCCAACCGAATTCTCATGCCCATGATCAATGAGGCCATTTATTCCCTTTTTGAGGGAGTGGCCGGCGTTGAAGAAATTGACACGGTGATGAAATTGGGAATGGCCCACCCAATGGGCCCCCTGCAACTGGCAGATTTTATTGGATTGGATGTCTGCCTTTCCATTCTTCATGTATTGTATTCGGGTTTTGGGAATCCCAAGTACGCACCCTGTCCCTTGTTGGTCAATATGGTTTCAGCAGGAAAACTAGGGGTAAAATCAGGAGAGGGATTTTATCAATACCAGGCGGGTAGCAAAGAACTGGTTGTTGCTCCTGGGTTCAGAAATTGAGGCTTTACCAGAGAAAATGGAGTAGTCGCCATGGAGAAGATTGGAGTGGAGCGATTGTTAAAAGAACAGGAGGGGCGGGTTCTACTGGACGTTCGAACTCCCGCCGAATTCGACGGCGGGCATATCCCTGGGGCTCAAAACCTACCTCTTTTTACAAATGATGAACGGGCGGTAGTAGGCACAGTGTACAAGCGCCAAAGCCCCGAAATGGCTTTTCTTAAAGGCTTGGACTTTGCCGGCGACCGAATGTCGTGGTACGTGAAAGAGGCGATACGCCTGGCGCCGGAACGCAAGATTTTTATTCACTGCTGGCGAGGCGGGCGGCGAAGCGCTAGCCTGGCATGGCTTTTGGAGTTCGCAGGCTACGAGGTTGGGGTTCTTGAGGGAGGATACAAAGCTTACCGAAATTATATTTTAAACGAATTTACCTCCAGACAGGTCCGTGTTATCGTACTTGGCGGACCAACAGGAAGCGGCAAAACGGAGGTCTTGCGCTGCCTCCGGGAAGCAGGGGAGCAAGTGATCGATCTGGAGGCCCTGGCACACCACAAAGGATCGGCTTTCGGGGCAATGGGCGAAACGCAGCAACCTACCGTAGAACAGTTTGAAAATGATTTGTACGCCGCGTTTTCACGCATTGACGCTCACCGTAGGGTCTGGGTAGAAAATGAGAGCCGGGCAATTGGACGCGTTTTCCTCCCTGAAGGTGTTTGGAGGCAGTTACAGCACAGCCCTTTGGTCAAGCTGGATGTGCCATTGGAAGAACGCGTACGGTACTTGGTGGGGATTTACGGCGCTTTTCCTAAACAAGGGCTTGAGGAAGCCTTCCGGCGAATTGAAAGCCGTCTGGGCGGGCAGCACTTGAAGGCTGCCCTTGATGCCTTGAACTGCGATGATTTTGCCACAGCTGCCGGGATTGCCTTGCGGTATTATGACAAATCCTATTCTTTTGCTACCGGCAAGGGAAATTTCGACCCGGTCCTGGTTTTGCCGGTTCAACTATTGGATCCATATCAAATTGCTAACCAGTTAATTATACTCGCGGATGAAAACGGATTATAAACTTACTCAATTTAGTCATGGCTCAGGGTGCGGATGTAAAATCGCTCCTGCTGTGCTTGACCATATTTTGGTTCAGCATACCGGCAAAACCCATTTTCCAAAACTTTTGGTTGGAAACGAGGAGCGCGACGATGCGGCGGTTTTCGAATGGAGCCAGGAGGAAGCTGTCGTTAGTACTACCGACTTTTTTATGCCCATTGTAGATGACCCGGAGGATTTTGGCCGGATCGCTGCGGTTAATGCAATTAGCGATATCTACGCCATGGGAGGCGCCCCGCTTATGGCTATTGCCATTTTGGGGTGGCCCGTTGGTTCTTTGCCTGCAGAGGTAGCCAACCGGGTGGTTGAAGGTGGCCGGAAAGCATGTCTGGAAGCAGGTATTCCATTAGCTGGGGGGCATAGTATCGATAACCCCGAACCTATTTTCGGACTTGCCGTCACGGGGAAAGTCCGGCTGGAACACTTAAAGAAAAATGGCGGGGCACGCCCAGGGAGCTTTCTGTTCCTGACCAAACCGCTAGGCGTTGGAATTTTTTCAACTGCTCAGAAAAAAGGGCTGCTTGATACGGCACACGATGCGCTCTCACGCAAAAGCATGCTTCATTTAAACAAAGAAGGAATCCTGTTCGGAAAGCTCCCTTACGTTGAGGCCATGACCGACGTCACCGGTTTTGGCTTGCTTGGGCACCTGGTTGAGCTATGTGAGGCTTCTGGTACAAGCGCAGTAATCCATCTGGCCGAGGTTCCGCTTTTGGATGCCTCAGCGGTGGCCCATTATGCGGATTTGGGGTGTATACCAGGCGGCACCCACAGGAACTGGGACAGTTATGGTCATAAGGTGGGGCCGATTTCTGCGCGGTCAAAAGAAATTTTGTGCGACCCGCAGACAAGCGGAGGGCTTTTGGTTGCAGTAAGCGAAAATAAGGTTTCCTCTTTTTTGGAAACCACGGCGAATGAAGGAATAGACCTGAAACCAATTGGCCGGATTGAAGCGAAAAAGGATTATCTCGTCCGGGTTGAAGAATAGATTTGTTGCAGCGGGATCTATTCATAAAAAGAGGGCGTCCCGGTTTAAGAACGCCCTCTTTTTATAAATAGATCCAGGAGAAAGATCACTTCAGCCGGTACAAAAATCCTCTGCCTTCGTAGTTCTCTTTTACGAGCAAGGCCATTTTATTGCCAAGTTTTTGAAGGCTGCGGTTGAGCAGTTCCTTTAGGCGCGAATCGCCTATCTGGTATTCCTTTTCGTTTTTGCGGGCGTCCCGCTCGGTTTTCATATAGTCCAGAAGGTCGGCATTAGCCATAGGCTTGCCAACGCGCTTCATGGTTTCCAGTATAAACGTGTCCCATTCTGAGTAGGATGCGGTTGGTCCTGGCTTTGCTTTCTTTTTTTGTTCCGCCGCGGGCGCCTTGGGCTCGCCAGCTTTTTTTGTACTCGGACGTCCTTTTCTGGCAGGCGTTTTGGTTTCTGCTACGGGAGCGGCCGCAGCGGCTTTTGATTTTGCAGGTTTCTCCACTTTGAGCGCTTTTGCTTCCTTTGTCGCTTTTGTTATTTTTTCCGCTTTTGCAGGTTTTTCCGCCTTGGGCGCTTTTGCCGCCTTGGTTTTCGCTGCTTTCGGTTCCGTTACATTTATCGTTTTTGCTTTGGGTCCGCGTTTTTTGGGAGCCTCGGATTCCGAAGGTTTTTCAATGGGAGCGGCAACTACCGGTACGGCTTGGGTCTCTTTATTCTTAGGTTTCGGGCCCCGTTTCTTAGGCTCTGATTTTTTTTCTTCCGGCGGAGCGGTTATTGTGGCAGGAGAAACAGGAGCGCCTTCAAGTTGGGCAATGGCGGATTTTGCCGCTTCAACCTGGAATTCCAGTTTGCGCAATTCCGATTTGTAATTGTCTAGCAACTGATTAATTTCCAGAGGAGTTAATGTGATTTTTGCCATTTTATTGGATTTTGAACAAATGTATTGGTTTTGTAAATTATAATTCAATTCTTTTCCGCGTTATTTTATTTTAATGGGTGTTTTTTTAAAAAAAACGAGTTTTCTTATGAAATAATAGTGGTTTGCGAATTTGCGATCGGAAAAACTATAGTTTTTAGGTGTATTTTGACGAGAGGTTTTCCCAGGTGGTTTGCTCAGAGCTATAACTTTGTTTTGCCGTCCTGCTTTATTCATTGGCCTTACTGCTTTTTTACTGAACGTGCCCTTTTTGCAAAACTTGTTTAGAACTAATCCCAAAACCACTCCATTGGACATCTTCATTTCCCGGGCGTCCAAACGTTCATGGTTGGCAAACCCGGAGGGGCTCGTTCCTAATAAACTCAGGATTGCGCTCCAAATCCCATCAGTTCTTGGAAACCTGGCTCTTGAACTTGGCAGAACCAGACCACTATTGGAGAGGAATAGGGGAGGGGGCTTCTCATCTCAACCCGGTAAATCGACATTTCAAAACGACAAAACCACAGTTGAACAAAAATGGATTTTCCGGTTCTATTATTTCCGGTACTTTGCATTCGATTCACCAATTTTTATAACCCATGTGTTTCAGATCCTTCTCCGGATTGGCGTTCGTGTTGATCCTTGGTTTTTACCCCCCCCTGATGGGGCAGTCTTCCGAACTTTTGTCGGCGTATATTCAGGAAGCTTTCCGAAATAGCCCAAAACTAAAGCAATCGGAAATAGCTTTCGAACACCAAAAGTTATCGGTAGAAGCCTCGCGCAGAATGTTACTTCCGGAGGCGACCTTTGGAACCGCCTATACACTCGCTGACGGAGGCCGTACCATTGATTTTCCGGTTGGCGATTTAATGAATCCGGTTTATTCCACCCTCAATGTATTAACCCAATCCAACTCCTTTCCCCAGATAGAAAATGTCAATGAACAACTTCTGCCGAGTAATTTTTACGATGCCCGCTTCCGTATCCGCCAGCCCATTCTGAATGCAGAAATTGAAATCAATAAGAAAATCCAGGGAGGGCAATTGGATATCAAAACCCTGGAGGCTCAGATAATGAAACGGGAACTGGCCAAAGACGTTAAAGTTGCCTATTTCCGCTATCTACAAGCTGCTGAGTTGGAAGAAATTTACCATAACAACAGAGAATTATTGCTGGAGCAAAAGCGGGTAAATGAAAGCTTGCTGCGCAATGAGAAACTTATCCCCTCCATTTTGGACCGCAACCAGGCGGAGATTGCCAAGATTGAAAGCCAATTGGTTCAAGCGCGGATTAACAGGCAAAACGCTGCCTTGCTGTTCAATTTTCTTTTACACAGGGACCCCGAGGCGCCGGTAATGGCGGATTCCAGTTTTCGAAACAGGCTTGAACAAGCAGACATTCGGGAAGCACCCCGTGAGGAACTTGCCCAACTGGACGAAATACGCCAATTGAACGAATGGCTGATAGAGATGGAAGAAGCCAGGCGCAAACCGGTTCTTGGCGCGCAGTTGGACCTGGGCTCTCAAAATTTTGATTTTAAATGGGGGGGGTATGCGATGCTCGGGCTTAGTCTGGAGGTTCCGGTTTGGAACGCAGGAAGGCAAAAATTAAAAGTTCAGCAAGCCCGCCTTTCTGCAGCCTTGGTTGAAGCGGATTACGATCAGTTGCAACAAGCCATCCGCCTGGAATCGGCATTAGCCCGAAATGCTTATGTGGCAGAAAAGGCCAATTGGGAGAGCTACGCAACTCAGTTGAGGGGCGCGCGCAATTTTTACCGCGACACGTTCCGGCGGTACAAGGAAGGCGTTGCCAACTTCCTTGAACTTTTGGATGCCCAAACCCAATTGACAACCCTTGAGGCGCAACAAGTCATCTCGCATTATACGCTGCTGATCCGGCAAGCCGAACTGGAACGCGTTTTAGCTGCTTTTTCACTGGAAAATCCAACAAAATAAAATGAAACTACATGTAACGCTCATGGCATGTATTGCAGCCTTGGCTATGGCATGCCAGTCAAAATCAAAGCAAGAAACTGTCCCTGTAGCAGTGGAGGAGGTTATCCCGGTGCGGACTGCCCCGGCTGAGGAGAAAGCCCTTGTGTTCCCCGTCCTGGCATCCGGAGTGCTTACCTCCGGGCAAGAAGCAAAGCCAGGATTCAAAACAGGAGGAATTATCAAACGGGTTTTTGTCGATGAAGGCGACAGGGTGATCAAGGGTCAGTTGCTGGCAACGCTCCATATGACCGAGATCAATGCCCAGGTTCAACAGGCAGAGGAGGGCCTTGCCAAAGCAAAAAGAGACCTCCAGCGGGCTAAAAACCTTTATTCAGATAGCGTGGCTACACTGGAGCAGGTCCAGAATGCAACGACTGCCGTTCGGCTGGCGGAAGAATCCATCCAGATCGTCCGGTTTAACCAGCAATATTCTGAGGTTCGCTCGCCGGTGAATGGTAAGGTAATTCGCAAAATCCTGGGGGAAGGCGAGGTGGCAGGACCAGGGATGCCGGTTTTCTTCCTCCTTGGAAGCGAATCGTCCGATTGGGTTATTCAGGCTGGCTTGTCTGACCGGGATTGGGCAAGGCTGAAGCCCGGAAACCAGGCGGAGGTTGCGTTTGACGCATTTCCCGGCAAGATTTTTCAGGGCAGGGTGAAACGCCTGGCAGACGTTGTCAACCCTCAGTCGGGAACCTTTGACGTTGAGGTTGAACTGATCGCCAAGCCTCCCAAGCTGGCATCGGGCTTGGTTGCATCCATTCGGATCAATCCGGAGGAAACCGGCAAGTCGGTGGTAATTCCTTTGGATGCCCTTGTCGAGAGCCAGGACGGTTTGGGTGCAGTCTTTGTCGTTTCTCCGGATGGGCAAACTGCCGTCCGGCGGCCCGTACAGGTAGGGCCCTTATTCGGGGATTGGGTGGTGATCGTGAAGGGAGTAGCGCCCGGCGAGCAGGTTGCGACTACCGGGGGGCTTTTCCTGGAGGATGGGCGAAAAATTAAGATCACACAGTAAAAGGGATTCCATGAAACTTGCAGCATTTTCAGTAAAAAACTACCAGTTCACTATTATCATTTTCCTGATGGTACTCCTTTTGGGGCTAAACTCTCTGTTTAATATGCCCAGGGGGGAGGACCCTCCCTTTAACGCGCCAATCTTCGTGATCCTGGCGGTTTATCCGGGAACCAGCCCAAAAGACATGGAGGAACTTGTTGCTGAACCGATAGAAGATGCTATTTACGAACTCGACGATATTAAAAAGATCATTACCGATTGCGACGATGGCATCATGTTGATGCGGGTGGAATTTTCCTATGGGGTAAATGTGGATTCCAAGAACAATGATGTGGTCCGGGAGGTTAACCGGCTGCGGACCGACATGCCGGAGGAATTGGCTTTACTTCAAGTGACCAGGGCGGCGTCTTCAGATGTAGCTATCTTGCAGGTTGCCCTGACTTCCGACCAGGCGTCTTACGCCCGGTTGTTTGAGGAGGCAGAGCGCCTGAAAAAGCACCTGGAGAAAGTTCCCGATCTAAAAAAAGTCGAAATACAGGCTTATCCAGACCAGCGAGTTGAGGTCCGGCTGGATTTGGAGCGCATGGCTCAGTATAGCGTCGGGGCAAACCAACTTCTTGCTGCATTACAAGCCAGCAATCTGAATATACCCGGCGGCAGTATTGACCTGGGCGCCAGGAAGTTCAATGTAGAATCCAATAGCCAATTTGAGACATTGGACGATATACGGAACACGGTGGTGCAGGTTTCTCCGGAAGGCAGGATGCTTTATTTGAAGGATGTTGCTGAAGTGAACCTTAGGGACGAAGAGCTGACCCATATTGCCCGGCACAACGGCCGGAAGACCGTCTGGGTGGTTGCTATGCTGAAAGATTTGAAGAATATCGTTCAAAACGATAAGATCCTTAAACCTGCATTAGAAACGTTCCGGCGTTCTCTTCCTTCCGGTGTTGGACTGGAAGTGGCTTTTGACCAGGCAACCAATGTGGAGCGGCGTCTTACCGGTTTAGGACGCGATTTTCTGATTGCCGTACTACTGGTACTTCTCACGCTCTTGCCTTTGGGGTGGCGTGCTTCCGCAGTGGTGATGATTTCCATTCCTTTATCCCTTTCCATTGGGCTCGCTTTGCTGGACTTGATTGGATACTCATTGAATCAACTCAGCATTGTTGGACTGGTGGTTTCTCTTGGGTTGCTGGTGGATGACAGCATTGTGGTCGTTGAAAACATCGAACGGTTCCTTCGGATGGGGTATTCCCGGAAGGAGGCGGCTATTGCAGCGACTAAACAAATTGGAATTGCAGTAGTGGGATGCACGGCAACTTTGATCCTGGCATTCCTCCCCTTAGCTTTCCTGCCGGAAGGATCGGGCGATTTCATCCGGAGTTTGCCCATGGCAGTTATTCTGACGATTATTGCCTCTTTGTTTGTAGCGATCACGATCATCCCTTTTTTGTCCAGCATGCTATTGAAACGGCACGAGCAGGTGGAGGGAAATTTTTTCCTGCGGGCATTCAAACGGTATTTGAATGATCCCTACAAAAAAGCTCTTTTGCTGGCTTTTCGCTTCCCCTGGTTGTCGTTGCTCCTTACGCTGATGATCTTTTTGGGAAGCCTATCCCTGATTCCCCGAATTGGGTTTAGTTTGTTTCCCATGTCGGAAAAGCCAATGTTCATGGTGGATGTGACCGCCCCTCTGGGAACCTCCCTGGAGGCGACAGACGCCATTGCTAAGGTGGTGGAAAGGGAATTGCGCCAGCACTCCCTGGTGGTTGGGGTGAGCGCCAACATAGGGAAAGGGAACCCGAGAATATACTACAACGAATTTCAGAAGAACAATGCGCCGAATTACGCCCAGCTTTTCGTCCAGGTTAAGCCGCATACGCCCGTTCCGGAACTAACGGCGTTAACGGATACGCTCCGGAACCGGTTTCTTGGCATTGCGGGCGCTAAGATCCAGGTTCGCAGGTTTCAACAAGGACCTCCGGTTGATGCCCCCGTCGAGATCCGGGTGCTAAGCGATGATCTGGATTCACTTCGCTCCTGGTCGGCCCGGGTGGAAAAGATCATGCAGGGTATGGATGGATTGATCTATGTCAACAATCCCCTGCGCGTGCCAAAGACTGACCTGGAAGTGGTGATCCTCAAGGAAAAAGCGGGGATGCTGGGAGTGCCCGTCGGAGAAATCGCCCGCACCATACGCCTTGGTCTTGCCGGGTTGGAGGTAAGCGAATTCAGAACTCCGGAAGGCAAGGAATATAACATATTGGTTACCGTGGAGGAAAACCGGCAGCATGCGCTGGATGTTTTTTCAAAAATTTACGTCAATTCGCTTTCCGGGGCGATGATCCCTTTAGATCAGGTAGCCCGCATTTCGCTGAAAAGCTCTCCTTCCGTTCTGCGGCACTTCAACAAAGAGCGTTTTGCAGCGGTTACTGCGTTCGTTCAGACCGGATATAATACCAATGCCTTAACCGATGCGCTGTTGGAGAAACTGGATGCCCTCGCCCCGCCCGCTTCGGTTACTTTTGTCGCAGGCGGAGAGCGGGAAACCCAGGCTGAGTCGTTCGGCGGGATTGAGACCATCATAATTATTGCCGTATTTGGGCTTTTGGCGATCCTGGTCCTCGAATTCCGCACCTTCAAAAGCACGATCATCGTGCTGTCTGTTATCCCCTTGGGCATTATCGGGGCCTTGCTGATGTTGTATTTCATTGGAGAGACGCTCTCGTTCGTAGCGACGGTTGGGATGATCGCCCTGGTGGGAATTGAGATCAAGAACTCGATCTTGCTGGTTGATTACACCAACCAGTTAAGAGAAGCAGGAAAGCCTTTGGAAGAGGCAATTGTTGAAGGGGCGGAGACCCGGTTTCTTCCTATTCTGCTGACGACGCTTACCGCGATTGGCGGCTTGACGCCTCTGGCGCTTGAGCGGTCGCCCCTGATATCGCCGCTTGCATACGTCCTGATTGGAGGATTGATAAGCTCAACCCTGCTCAGCCGGTTAATTACCCCACTTTTGTACAAGTTATTACCTCCGAAGGTGGAGATAAGAGGAAAAGGAATAGATTGAGCCTCATTCGGCATCGTTCCAATCAAGTTCCCAGTTTTCTTCCAATTTAAAATCGTCGATTTGGCGCCTTTCGCGTTTGGTAGGCCGGCCGGCGCCTTTTTCTCTTTTCTCGGGCGTCCCTTTGCCTACGAACCAATCGTTGTATTTATTAAGCTCTTCTACAGGGGTAAGATTGGAATAGCATGTTTGGGCAATGGGCGCAGAAACCCGGCTTTTGAGCAGTTCCAGGACTTTGAACTGAAAATTGAAACCGTTTTTCCGCACCTCGATCAGGTCGCCAGGTTGAACAAGGTGCGATGGTTTTATAACGGCGCCTCCGGCTTTGACCTTTCCTGCTTTACAGGCGTCGATGGCAATGGTTCGGGATTTGAAAATGCGTACGCACCAGAGCCATTTGTCTACGCGCATTTTGTCCTGCATCGGATGGTCAGGGTTTTTTTACTTTCTGAAAAGGAGGATAATCCAGGCCGAGCTGCTCCAGTTTTTCGACAATGGTTTTGGAAATAATATAATCCCGGTACCAGCGCTCGTCGACGGGCACAATAGTCCAGGGCAGGACTGAGCGGTTGAGCGCATCTTCGTAGCAGCGCATATATTCATTCCAATAGTCCCGTTCTTTCCAGTCGTCTTCGTTGTGTTTCCAGTTTTTGGAACGGGAGTCCAGGCGTTCCTGGAGTTCTATCTCCTGCTGTGCGTAGGATATATGCATGTAGAATTTGAAAATGACGGTATTGGCATGGTTTTGCAGCAACGATTCAAAGGCATTGATGGCTTCATAGCGGCTGTCAACCGTTTTTTCGTCAATCCATTTGTGTACTCGCTGTATTAGCACATCTTCGTAATGGGACCGGTTGAAAATGTGGATCATCCCTTTTGGCGGCGCATTTTTATGAATTCGCCATAGAAAGTCATGGGCGAATTCTTCTTCGGTGGGGCGTTTAAAGGAGGTCACCTGGATACCGGCAGGGGGGCACTCCTGAAATACATTTTTGGCGGCGCCGTCTTTTCCGCTGGCATCCATGCCCTGGAAGATTACCAGCACTCCGTATTTTTTCTGCGCGTATAGCATATCCTGCAATTCGCCCAGGCGGTCGACATATTTTTTGGTCAAGTCTTTGTAGTCATCCTTGTCGGCATGTTTTGGGGGGCGCGAATCGAAGTCGGAAAGGCGGATCATAGATGTCTTGGCATTTTGGTGAATGGATTAAATCCGCATTTTGCTGCGCTTAACCAGATAGGACTGTAAAATGGGGCGAAACCCCTGGTTGATGTCCGCTTCTACGAAGTCGATGCGGTACTGCAGGCATTTGAACTTCAGGTCTTCCAAGAACTTAGCCATTTGTTCCACATAGTGGGCCTTCACCTGGTTGGACTGGAGTCGCAATTTTTCTCCTGTTTCCATGTCGATAAACAAGTACGGGCGGTTTTCAAAATTGAAGTCAACCTCGCGGGCTTTATCTACGACATGAAACAGGACGACTTCGTGCTTGTTGTGCTTGAGGTGTTGAAGAGCGGCGAACAAATGCTCTGTATCTTCCACCTGTTCAAACATGTCGCTGAAAATGATCACCATGGAGCGTTTGTGGATACTCTCAGCGATTTGGTGCAGGGCTTTGGCTGCTGCGGTGGATTTGTTGGGTTCCGGATTTTGAATGACTTGATCCAGATAATTTAGCATTAGCCGGTAATGGGTGGTGCTGGATTTGCATTGGGAATGCTGGCGCACTTCGGAATCAAAGATACTCAGCCCAAAGGCATCGCGTTGTTTTTGGAGTAGGTTCATGAGCGCAGCAGAGGCAAGGGCTGAGAACCTGATTTTGTTCATGTAGGGTTTGGACTGGAGCAAGTCCGTATCCGGAAAGTACATGGAGGAGGAAGTATCGAGGACGATCTGGCACCGAAGATTGGTTTCTTCTTCGAAACGCTTGGTGAACATGCGGTCGGTACGCGCGAAAACTTTCCAGTCAATATTCCGGGTAGGTTCGCCCTGGTTGTAGAGCCGGTGTTCGGCAAACTCTACCGAAAACCCGTGAAACGGGCTTTTGTGCAAACCAATGATAAACCCTTCCACCACCTGTCTGGCCAGAAGTTCCAGGTTTCCAAAATCTCGGATTTCTTTATTTTCGAAAAGCTCCATTTCCATGGGTTAATATGCAAAAAGGGCAGTTGGAGAAAGACGCCCCCGGATTTGTCTATAAAGACCGTTCTTTGCCGCCTGTGAAAAATAGTTTTTACAGACATTGGCTAAAACAGACCTTAGACTTCTTGCGAAGGGGTCAGCGTAGGCGAAAATAGCTATTTAAAACCCGTGATGATCCCGTCGCAACCAGTCTATTACAGACAAATCCGGGGGCGTTTTCCAAGCAGCCCTTTAAGCTACTAAAAAATTGGCAAATTATACGAGTTGCGCTTCAATTTTGGTTGCCAATACTTGCTTGGAAGTGGCGCCAATCTGCTTGTCCACCACAACGCCGTCTTTGAGAACCAAAACGGTGGGAATGCTTCGTATCCCGTATTTCATTGCGACTTCCGGGTTAAAGTCCACGTTGAGTTTGCCAACCAGAACCCGCCCTTCGTACTCTTTCGAGAGTTCTTCAATATGGGGTCCGATGATCCGGCATGGTCCGCACCACTCTGCCCAGAAATCGACTACTGCCAATCCTTTTTTCTCGAGGACGGTTTCTTTAAAGTTTCCGTCGGTGAATTCAAAAGCCATTGCAAGAATGATTTATTTTGTAAAAAAAAAGACAGTTTGATAACACCAATTTGGCCTTTAGGGTTCCAAAGATACATTGTCCCGTTGAACAATTTGTCAAAACGGGGACAGTCCTCCACAGAAAATGAGAAACCGGACTAGTACAAATGCCGTGACCCGCTTATATGGCTATTGGGGGTTGCTTATTGGATTTGCTTCCATCGGATTGCGGTGGATCGCCTCCCGGAATCCGGAAATGGTAGAGCGCTTGTTCAGCCGGGGATTTTTCCTTGTGGCGCGAACCTTTTATGACGCTTTGACGAGCTTTCTTCCATTTCCGGCAATATATCTTCTCCTGGGGTGGGTAGTATGGCTACTTGCCCGAAAGGCCCGGATAAAAAAAACTTTGAGGGAGCGCTTCGGATGGCGCAGGGCAGGCTTATGGTGTTTGGGGGTAGCAAACCTGGCAGGTTGGGTGGTCGCGTGGTTTTTCTGGTCCTGGGGCTATAATTATTACCGCATTCCTGTGGAACGCGCTATGGGGCTGGAAGTAGTTCCTTTGGATAAGAAAATGATAACTGCAGCCTTTGAAGAGGAAACAGCTATTCTCTCCGGGCTGCGGGCAGCCGTTTTTCCTTCAGATACAGGCGCTTTGAGTAGGGAAGCTTTTCCGGAAAACCTGGAAACCCGCCTCCGGGAAGCGCTGAAGGAAGTATTGACCCGGTATGGGTATCCTGATTACGGCAGGGTGAGGGGGCGTCTTTTATACCCGGCCGGCGTCTTTCTTCGGTTCAGCACGGCGGGCCTTTACCTTCCATTCACCGGAGAGGGGCATATCGACCCGGGACTTCATCCGGTCCAGTGGCCCTACGTCATGGCGCATGAATTATCGCACGGCTATGGATTTGGCGATGAAGGAACCTGTAATTTCTGGGCATATCTGGCCTGCCTCCACAGCGGGGACCCAGCTATCGAGTATGCTGGACGGCTTGGTTATTGGAGGTATCTGGCTTCTGTTTACAGGCAGTATGATCCTGAAGGTTTTCAGCAGGCTCGGGACGCATTGCCTCCGGGTGTAAAAAACGACCTTATTGCAATTGTTGAAGCCATGAACCGCTTTCCCGATCTGATTCCAAAAATTCAGTATCAGGTATATGACGCATATCTGAAAAGCCAGGGCATAAGTGAAGGCATGCTCAATTACAACCGGGTATTGGTTCTGATGCATGCCTGGAAGGAAAAAGAACGCAGGCGGGGGTTGGAGTAAATACAAAATGGGCAGAGTTGGGTTTATCCGCCCGCTTTTTTCGTCTGTGAGAACCCTTTTTCCAAGAGCAGGGCGAGTACCCGGTCCCGATGGTCTCCCTGCACGATAATTTCGCCGTCTTTGGCTGATCCCCCAACCCCGCACCTGGATTTGAGGAATTTGCCCAAATCTTCCAGGCTTTCCTTACTGCCGACGAATCCTGTGACCAAAGTGACTTCTTTTCCGCCCCGATGTTTGCGGTCCAGAAAAATGCGAAGCTTTTGCCTGGCGGGGGGGAGATCTTCCATAGCCTCTTCGTCATCCTGGAAGCGGAAGTCCGGGTCCGTGGAAAACACGACGCCGTCTTTACCTGGTTTGTGTTTTTTACTCATGCCAACCGATTAAGACCCTATCTTTTTGCCCTGCATGGCTTCCGCAATGGTAAAGTCCATTGCCCGGTGCGCCAGGGGATTGGAAAAGGTGTTTAACGCCTCAATGGCTTGATTTATCTTGTCCTTATTGCTACCTGCTATGGCTGTTTTAAGCTCCTCTGTATATGCCTGCAGGGAAGCTTTTTCTGCATCGGAAAGGAGGGCGTCGTGCTGTTGAATAAACTTCTGGGCGCTAAGCACAATACTGTTACCCTCGTTGCGGGCCTCTAACAGGCCCCTGATCTCCATGTCTTCCTGTGCATGCTGGATGGATTCCAGAAGCATCATAGCCATGTCTTCCTCGCTGATCCCATATTGGGGCTTAACCTCAATAGCCTGCTCGACGCCGGAGCGTTCCTCCAAAGCTTTTACTTTGAGGATGCCATCTGCGTTGAGCAGGAACTGGATCTCGATTTTAGGCAATCCTGCGGGCATAGGAGGTATTCCTTTTAAGGTAAATTCTCCCAGCTTTCTGTTGTGTTCCACCAAATCGCGTTCTCCCTGGAATACGGCAATCTTCAGGTTCCGCTGCCCATCTATTGAGGTAGTATATTTGCGCCCTACGGAGGTAGGGATTTTGGAGTTCCGGGGAATGATAACGTCCATAAGCCCTCCGACTGTCTCAATTCCGAGAGATAAAGGCGTAATATCGAGAAGAAGTAAGTCTTTCTGGTTCCCGGCGAGGATGTCTGCCTGAATAGCTGCTCCGAGGGCTACCACTTCGTCCGGATTGACTTTGTCATAAACCTCCTGTCCAAAAAAACCAGCTACGGATTGTTTGACCATGGGTATCCGGGTGGATCCCCCCACCATGATGACCTGGTCGATTTGAGCGGGGGTTACCTTGGCGTCGCGAAGAGCGTTGGCGCAGCATTCCAGGGTTTTGGCGACCAGCGGCCGGATTAAGTCTTCAAAGGTTTGTCTGGTTATCTGGCAGGAAAGCCCATTGACATTACCTTCGAAAAAGCCGGTATTGCTGAGTTGTTTTTTAGCTTTTTCCGCTTCCAGCCGGAGTGCCTGGCTTAGGTTTTTATCTTCCTTTGCGGCGTTTGGGCTGAGCTGGTTTTGAAGAATCCAGTGGTCAATGATAGCCCGGTCGAAATCGTCGCCGCCTAAAAAGGTATCCCCATTGGTAGACAACACCTCAAAGATACCGTCGTGGATTCGCAGGATAGAAATATCGAAGGTCCCACCGCCAAGGTCGTAAACCGCTACCGTTTCCGACTGATCCGGGTGGATGCCTATTCCATAGGCCAGGGATGCGGCTGTTGGCTCGTTTACAATTCGGAGCACATCCAGACCAGCCAGCTTTCCAGCGTCCCGCGTAGCCTGCCGCTGGGCGTCGTTAAAGTAGGCTGGCACGGTGATTACCGCTTTGGAAACGGGTTCGCCCAGCGCATGTTCAATCCGGCGCTTGAGTTCCTTCAGGATCTCTGCGGAAAGCTCGATTGGGGTGTAGTATTTTGAGTTGACCCGGATTTTCACCAGGCTTTCGGGGTCGTCGTCGAGGATGTGATATCCAAAATATCCTTCCATTCCATCCAGGTCCCGGTACGATTTGCCCATTAGACGTTTCACAGAATAAACCGTGTGTTGGGGGTCGGAGATCAGCTTTTGCTTTGCCAGATCGCCAACAACAATCTTGTTATCCGGGGCAAAATGAACAATAGATGGAAGCAAAGCGCTTTTCCCGTCGCTTCCTTTAACAGCTTCGGCTTTACCCCTGTTTATGTATGCCACCAGGCTGTTGGTCGTGCCCAGGTCGATGCCAACGATCAGTTCGCTGTCCTTTACTATACTTCCAGACTTGAGGTCTATGGAGAACTTACCCATCCACTCAGATATTCTTGAAAAAAACGCAAAATACGCAAAAGAAACAGTGTAAAACGGAACTTTGTTTGCAACAGGGCCAGATCAAGGCCGGGCGGTTTTGAATTTCGGTTTTAATGCTTAATTTCCTGAAACATTTGATTTTTATTTTTCCTGTGGAGGCGGAAATTCCTTCTGCGCAGGAATTTTTTCCAAATTTGATTTTCATGACAACATCTTCGTCAGAGACCGGCGGACAAAATGGGGCGCTGGGGAATACAGACGCCCAGCTTGCGGAAGATATTATTACGCACCGCTCTTCGAGATTATTTATTTTGCTTGGCGGATTTTTTATTGCAAACGCGCTGGTTGCTGAATTTATCGGGGTCAAGATTTTTGCTCTTGAAGACACCCTTGGGATCAAACCCTGGAATTTCAACCTGTTTGGACAGAGGGGTGCCCTGCAGTTTTCTGCGGGGGTTCTCTTGTGGCCTGTCGTTTTTATTATGACCGATTTGATCAACGAATATTATGGGAAAAGGGGTATCCGGCTGCTTTCCCTCTTGGCAATTGGCCTGATCGCCTATGCTTTTGTCATGATTTTTGGAGCTATCCAACTCGCTCCTGCCGATTGGTGGGTGCCACAAAATGAGGCGCGGGGAGTACCCGATATGCAAAAGGCGTTTCAGGTGGTTCTGGGGCAGGGAATGATGATCATTGCCGGGTCTATTTCCGCGTTCCTGGTGGCTCAATTTGTAGATGTCTTTGCTTTCCATTGGATAAAGAAGAATACTGGGGAGCGTATGATCTGGCTTAGAGCTACAGGGTCTACGGTAGTGTCTCAATTTTTTGACAGCTTTGTAGTCCTTTACGTAGCCTTTATTCTTGGCCCTCAGATTGCCGGCACGGTTGAACCCTGGTCTTGGAACCAATTGCTTGCGGTAGGAGTGATACAGTATACGTACAAATTTTTTATGGCGGTCTTGCTCACACCGGTTATTTACCTGGCCCATATTGCGATCGACCGCTACCTGGGCGAGGAAGTAGCCCACGCGATTAAAAGGAGAGCAACGCAGTGGAATTGAGGTTGGGAAAAAAAGCTGAAAGAATCAGCAGAATTTCAGGAGCTTGCCGTTATTTGGCGTTAATTTTGCATCAAATCACACTAATAGACATTTTAGGGAAGGAGACCTTCCAGGTTTGCGAAACCTGGAAAACAAAAATGTCCAGTAGTGTAGCATCAAACCCATGACGTATGCGACGAAACTGGTGGGCGGGCCTGATCGTTCTACTTGCGCTACTGCACCATTGCGCAAAAAATCCCAAGGAAGATGCGGCAAAGTCTGATAAACCGCTTCCCGAATTCAGGATGGAGTCCTTCAGCAAAGAGATCGAGGATTGCAATGAAGGAAGAAATTATTGCGCCAAAGTAAATGTGGTTTACCCCGTTTTTCTTTCCGGAATACAACCGGTCATTATGCGGTTGTTGAACGATTCCATTCAGTTTCATGTAAAGAACAGCCTGGCTATCATCGAGCAGCACCGCGACCTTCGGCAGTTTTCCTTTCAAGCCCTGGCAGATTCCTTTTTTCTTGCTTATTCTACATACGGGCAGGAAACAGGCTTCCCTATGGTTTGGGAATTGGAAACGACAGGAGAGGTGTTGTTCCTTTCGTCGGGGATGGTGTCTATATCCTTTGAAAATTACGCCTATACGGGAGGCGCCCATCCAAATTCCCATACTATGCTTCTGAACTATAACTTGAAGTATGGGCGCACGGTTTCGTTAAAGGACCTGGTTACAGATTTGCAGGAATTGAAATACCTGGCGGAAAAAGCGTTCAGGGATTCCAGAGATTTGTCGCCGGATGAAGACCTTAACGAGGCCGGATTTTTTGGGGATAACGGTTTTCAGATGCCCTCCAATTTTGGGGTTACGCAGGAGGGCTTGTACTTTTATTACAACTCCTATGAAATCGCGCCTTATGCCGCCGGTCCAACAGATTTTGTATTAACATGGGAAGATTTGGGGGACATTGCGCGTAAAGATCTGATTGAATAACGGAGAACGGACAGGGTTCATGCAGCAAGAGAAGGCAAATAGCATCGACGGGTTGACTCCGGAAAGGCGGCGGTTAAAGGTTTGGTTTTTTATTGGAATTTGGGCAGTATTTAATGTTATACAGGCTGCTTTTTTGCCGCTTGATCCGGACGAAGCCTATTATTGGGAATACGCACGCGAGCTGGATTGGGGGTATTTTGACCATCCTCCGTTCATTGCATTGCTCGTAGGAGCAGGTTCCTGGCTTATTGACGGTCCCCTTGGCGTGCGCCTGGGTATTGTCCTGCTTCATGTTGGAACGCTCTGGCTGTTCTGGAAATGGGTTAATGAAAATCTTTCGCAGGAATGGGCTCCGGTTTGGATGGCTGTTGCGGCTGGGTTTCCTTTTCTGCATGTATACGGATTTACCGCCACTCCGGATGGTCCACTCCTCTTCTTTTCGATAGCATATTTGTATTTGCTGGACCGGTTTCTAAAAAAGCCGGGTTTAGGCATTGCTTTGCTTTGGGGCTCGGCAATGGCAGCATTGCTTTTCAGCAAGTATCACGGTATTTTGGTGATCGCTTTCACGGTTATGGCCAATTTCAGGCTCTTCCGAAACCCCTACTTTTGGATTGCAGGCATTTGGGGCGCACTGCTGTTTTTTCCTCATCTGTGGTGGCAGTATGCGCATGATTTTCCCTCGTTCCGGTATCACCTCAGCGGCAGGGACGACCCTTATCAGGTAAAGTATACCCTGGAGTATTTGCTGAATCAAGTATTGGTTTTTAGTCCGCTTCTTTTTCCTTTTTTTATCCGGTCTTTGTTCGGATTGCCCCGGCAAAGAACGAATAGTTTCCTGATCCTGGGATTTTGGGCATTCTTTTTTTACACAACGTTTAAAGGGCATGTAGAACCACAGTGGACCGCCGTCCTGAGTTTTCCCCTGGCGATGATTGGGATTGCTTACAGTGCGGGCAAACCCCTCTTCCGGCGGCGGTTCATCCGCCTGGGCTGGGTTTCTGCCGGAGTGATCGTCCTGGCCAGGATCTTTTTGTTTTTCCCGGTAGAAGGAGTCAAAACGCCTTTCAAAAAGAAAATCTGGCCGGAGGAACTTTCTGCTATCGCGGGGGATTATCCCGTAGTATTTCACAACAGTTACCGGGATGTTTCAGAATACGAATTTTATACCCGCAAACCGGGATATGCCTTTACCAACGTGTATTACCGGCCAAGTCAATTCGACGTTTGGAGCAAAGAGGAGGCATTTCAGAATAAAAAATTCCTGATGGTTCTTCAGCCCGGGCAAGACACCTGTAAAGGGAGCTTTATGCTTGATTTGGCAAATAAAATCCGCCCTGGCGTCTGGACAGATAGCTTTCAGGTTATTCAGAAGGTTCGTTTGTCGTCTGATGATTTTCCCAAGGTTTTGAAAATTGGATCGGATTATTCCATTTCCATTATGGTTGAAAACAGGTATCCTTTTGCAATTTTTCCCGAAAAAGGAAGTCACCCGGTGGCAGGGCATGTCGTTTTTCTCCAGAAAGGCCAGGTGGTGCAACATACGCCCCTGGTATTCAAAAACCCGGCGCCATTCTGGCCCCAAAAAGAAAGCCTGCTCCAAAAGGCTTCCTTTCGCATCCCTTCTTTACATCCGGGAACCTACGACATTATTCTTGGTTTAGGCAACGGCGACTTCCCCCCTGGATGGAACAGCAAAGCTATAAGAAAGGTACGATGTACGAACGACGAAGTACGGTATTAGAAGTTAGATTGCGTCGTAAACCGTAAACCGTAAACCGTAAACCGTAAACCGTAAACCGTAAATCGTACTTCCATCAACTCAAATGCAGCACCATCAGAGGCAGCTTGGTGTTGAGGGCCATGCGTTTGGTTTGGCTGCGGTGGAAGAAATTATCCCAGAAGGTGCGTTTTCGGGCCACCATGACCACCAGGTCGATTTCCTTTTCTTCGGCGTAGTGGTTGAGGGCTTCGCTGACATTTTCGCCTTCCACTTCCTCGATCTCAAAACCGAAAGGCGGTTCCCCTTTCGTAAAGAGTTCGTTGAAAATTTCTTCCTTGGGCTTGCCGAATGCTGCATCCCCTTCTTCCCGGACGTGCACAAAATGGATCGTTGCTTTAAAGTGCCTGTTGAAGTCGAGCAGGGCATGGATCATATTCTCGTCTGCCGATTCGTAATTGCTGGCATACAGGATATGTTGGATCGGATTGAACTCGATACCTTTGGGAACCAGGATAACCGGGCATTTGGCTTTGCGCGCCACGTGGCTGGATACGCTCCCGAATAATTCGTCCAGCAGGTCCGATTCACCGGTCGTGCCCATAACGATCAGATCATAGCCGGAAGAGATCCGGACGATCTCGTCGGCAGGGAACCCAACCAGTAGGTTTTTATTCACTTTTACTGAAGTGGCGACGCCTCCTTCAAAGGACTTGCAACTTTCTTCTACAAATTCGGTAAGCATTTTTTCCCTGGCTTCCACAAACTCAGGAATGGGAGGGACAATGTTGGGATATTCCGCGGCTGTTGCCGGAAGGTACAAATGGACAACGTCTAATTGCCCGCCTTCAATTTCGGCAGCCAAAACCTGCGCATAGGTCATCGCGCATTTGGCAGTTGCGGAGAAGTCGGTTGGGACGAGGATCTTTTTCATGCCTCAAGGTTTTTCTTAAGGACAAAATAGCGCATCTTCTAATTACCGGTAGTGACGAAAATCATCTTCTGGTTGGATTTTTTCAACGGGTTTTCAACCTGATTCCAGGTAAAAGTGGGCATCTTTGCATACAAAAAAACGACCCAATATGCTGCCGAGGATCAATCCTGCCGAAACGGTTTCCTGGAAAAAGCTAGAAGCGCATTATAGTCAAATGCGCCAGGTTCATCTTCGCGATTTGTTCCGGAGCGAGCCGGACCGCTTTCAGCGATTTTCGCTTCATTTCGAAGATTTGCTGGTGGACTATTCCAAAAACCGGATCAACGAGGAAACCCTGAGCCTGCTTTTTGACCTCGCCCGGGAATGCGGTCTTCCTGCTGCGATTGAAAGCATGTTTTGCGGAGAACCGATCAATGAAACCGAAAACCGGGCGGTACTCCACACGGCGCTGCGCAACCTGAATGAGACTCCTGTAATCGCAGAGGGCGGTAATGTGATGCCTTCCGTCAAGGCTGTTCTGGACCAGATGGAGCGATTCTCCCATCGCGTGCTGAGCGGGGAATGGCTCGGATTCACCGGAAAACCAATTGAACACATTGTTAACATTGGGATTGGGGGGTCCGATCTTGGACCTGTGATGGTGACCGAAGCGCTTAAACCCTATTGGCATCCGGGGATTCAATGTCATTTTGTTTCAAATGTAGATGGCACGCACATTGCAGAAACGCTTCGGAAGGTTAATCCGGAAACCACGCTTTTTCTCATTGCCTCCAAGACGTTCACCACACAGGAAACCATGACCAATGCTTTTACTGCCAGGCAATGGTTTCTTCAGGCGGCAATTGATCCGGCGCATGTTTCAAAACACTTTGTCGCATTATCTACCAATGCCAACGCTGTCCAGGCGTTCGGTATTGATACAGAGAATATGTTTGAATTTTGGGATTGGGTGGGTGGCCGTTACTCCCTGACTTCTGCCATTGGATTGTCTATCGCCTGCACTATCGGTTTTCCCCGCTTCAAGGAGTTGCTGGAAGGATTTCAGGCTATGGACCTGCACTTCAGGCGTACCCCGCTGGAGAAGAATATCCCAACCATTTTGGCCTTAATCGGCATTTGGTACAACAACTTTTTTGGCGCCGAAACCGAGGCAATTCTTCCATATGACCAATATTTGCACCGGTTTGCTGCTTACTTCCAGCAAGGCAATATGGAAAGCAACGGTAAATCCATCGACCGCAATGGGAATCCGGTTAGCTACCAAACCGGTCCTGTAGTGTGGGGTGAACCGGGAACGAACGGACAGCATGCATTTTACCAATTGATCCACCAGGGCACAAAGCTGATTCCCTGCGATTTTATAGCTCCGGCGATAAGTCATAATGCTATAGGCGACCATCATGAAAAGTTGCTGTCTAATTTCTTCGCTCAAACCGAAGCTTTGATGATGGGCAAAACCAAGGAGCAGGTGGAAGCGGAATTGCAAAAAGAAGGGAAAACGGCGGAACAAATTTTGAAACTCCTGCCTTTTAAGGTTTTTGAAGGCAACCGGCCCACTAATTCGATTTTGATCAAGCAGATCACGCCACGATCTCTGGGGTCTTTGATCGCTATCTACGAACATAAGATCTTCGTGCAGGGGGTAATTTGGAATATCTTCAGTTTTGACCAATGGGGCGTGGAGCTTGGAAAACAGCTCGCCTCCAAAATCCTTCCGGAACTTCAAACCGTCGCTCCTGTGCAAGGCCATGATGCCTCCACTAACGGGCTGATCAATGCATTTAAAGCCATGCGCAACGCATAGAGAAACTGCAAGTTGGCCCCCGCGCTGCATTTACTTGCGAAGCGCATTTCGTTTTTTGAGGATTTCCTTAAGCCGGTCATGCGGAATGCCATAGACCGTATTTCCGTTTATGCCTTCCATAGTTTCTCCTGCGACGATGGCGTTAATTACGGCCTCCTCGGTAGCATAAACGGTCGCTTCCAGAAACGGGTTGATGTCGCGGGTCATTTGAACGTCAACCGGCGCTTCGGAGGGCGTAAGTTGAGTGGCAGTGGAAAACGCCAGAAAAAGATCCCCGGATCCATTTGTGGCGACGCTTCCCGTCCGGGCTAATCCAAGGGCTACGCGGCGCGCCAGGCGGTCCAGTTGCACAGGCAGGAAGGGCGCATCCGTGGCTACGACTACAATGACCGATCCATCGCCCGTATGTCCTTCTTTAGGCATGAGGTCGGTGATCTCCTGACCTACAGGTACGCCGGCTACCAACAGTTGATGGCGCCTACCGAAATTGGCCTGAACCAACACGCCTAAGGTGTAGGATTTTCCTCCGGACTGCACTATTCTGGACGAGCAGCCTATCCCGCCTTTGAATTCATAGCAGGCCATGCCGGTGCCTCCGCCAACGCCGCCTTCCGCCACAGGGCCGGCCGAGGCTTGGTTCATGGCTTCGAATACGTGTTCCTTGCGGAGATGAAATCCGAATACATCGTGGAGAAATCCGTCCCAGGTTTCTCCAACAACCGGAAGGGTGCGGTTGTACAAGGCGTCCGGGTTTTTGATGCGGTCGCGCTGCCATTCGATCGCAGCCTGGTGGGCAATGCCCACATTGAGGGTGCCCGTCAGAATAATGGGACCATGGAGTTCGCCGAATTCCTGAACGATCGCCATGCCGGTGAGTTCTCCGGCGCCATTCAGCGAGAAGTGCCCTCCAAAAACGCCGTTTTCAGAGGTTTTGCCTAAAGGGAAAATGGCGGTAACTCCAGTGCGGATAGGCCCTTTGCCTTGAACAAGCCTTCCTTTTCCTTCGATCAGTGTGACCTGCCCCACTTCTATTCCAGGTACATCGGTGATGCTATTCCAAGGACCCGGGGTTCCCTCAAAGGGAATCCCCAGGTCTCTGGCTCTAGGTTTTTGTTGTGCAAGGCTCGTCATTGGCGACAGGGATATCCCAATCATGAAAACGGTGAGAATCAGTTTATGAGGCATTTTTATTTAAGGTATTTAGATTCCGGCAACTGCTCTGGAGGCGTCGATGATGCCCCATCCCAAATTAGCATTCCTGTTGGGATAAAGGGAGGAAGCGTTTTTTAGTTTGGTCAGTACCTGATCCCTCGTCATGGAAGGGTTGGTAGCCCAAACTTGGGCTGCGATACCTGCTGTCGTGGCTGTAGCAGCAGAAGAACCGCCAACGTAGGCCGGCGTATTTCCGCTTAGGGCCAGAGTTAGGGCGGTGCGGTTGGTGTCGCTGCGGCGTTGCATGACTACCACAAAATCCACTTTATTGCCCTCGTGGCATGTATTGCACTTTTCCAGAGGAAGCCCGTCTTTAACGCCTGTGATGGCAACGCATTCCGTCATGTTGGCCGGAAAAATTACTCCCCACCAGGACGTCCACGAAAGAGAGGTGCCTGCGGCAGCAAAGATAAGCTTTCCTTTGCCGTAGGCGTATTTAACCGCATCCGAAACCCGGCTTGTAGAAATAACATCTCCGATGGACATGCTGATTATCTTGACGTTGGAGCGGTTGGCTGCTATGGTTAGTCCGTCAGCTACGCCCGTTTTTTCTGAACTCCCATTGATAACCACATCGCTGGTGACGCGTATGGAGAGGAGGTTGCAGTTGTAAGCGGCGCCTACAGCTGCGCCTCCGCTGCCCCTGGGAGCTGCGATCAGGCCTGCCATTTGGGTGCCATGGCCGCAGCCGTCGTTGGGACCATCAGGAGTGCCGCAAAACCAGCAGCTCACATAGGTGCCTAACCGTTCATGCGTCCGGCCGGAAGATTGGCCCGAGTTGAATTCGCCATTGAGTTTGGCTTGGTTGGGGGACGTGCCGGTGTCCAGTAACGCCACGGTTATGCCGCTGCCCGAGCTTTGGCTCCATGCTCCGGGAATATTCATCGCGGCCTGGTGCCAGGACTGTTTGGCCGAAGGACTAATGGTTGTGTAGTCGGCGGCCGGAATGCTGCTGGCCGGCGTGACGCCGCATCCGGAATCGCTTCGCAAGCCTCCTTCCGGGCTGTAACCGAGAGGTTCAACGTACCGGACCTCGGGCATTTCCCGCAATTTCCGGATGATCGTTGGGCTAAAGACCTTGATATCAATTGCTGGGAGGATCTTGCTATCCGGCAGCGGCATCAGGTCGCGAGCGGAATAGTTTTTTCCGGGAAATTCCCTGTTGGTTTCCCGGACCACCAGGTCGATGATCGATTGGCGCACCCGTTGCCATTCAGGTGTCTGAATATCGATCAGGTGCAGGCGGTCCTCTACGTTTTTTTCCCGGGCAGGCTTATAGCCAATTGCCATCATGGAATCGCTTTGGACGGATGCGCTCCAAATCAGGTTCACATCTCCCATGTTCCATTCGAATTTGTTGTGCCGGAAAAGCTGCCGTTCGATGAATTGATTGATTTCCGACTTGGGCAGGGGAGTGACGCTTTGGCCTTCAACGATAGGTTGGGCAAGGCTTTCCTGCTGAGAGGCCTCCTCGTTGCAGCTGTGAACAGCCAAAAACAGAAATACCAGGAAAGTAATTTTACGGATCATACATCAGGCGTTTTAGGAAGTGAAAAAGGATTCGCCAAATATATGAAAATAGACTTGCTTTAATCCCTTTCTTTTGATCGAAACGGCCAAAAAAACAGAAATATAATTTCAAAAAACAAAATTGAAAAGGAACACCCGTTGCACGCCCGGAAGCGCTAATCGGTTTTATTCTCCAGATTCCGGATTTTTCCTTCCACCTCTTCTGCCAGGCGTTTTTTGTAGGCTGCGACCATGTCGCGGATGGACGAGTTGGAGGCCCCAAGGATTTGGGCCGCAAGAATCCCCGCGTTCTTTGCCGCGTTAACTGCCACAGTAGCTACAGGCACTCCATTGGGCATTTGCACGATCGATAGCAGGGAATCCCATCCATCGATCGAGTTCGAGGATTTGATAGGCACCCCAATGACCGGAAGAGGGGAGAGTGAGGCCACCATTCCCGGCAAATGGGCGGCGCCGCCTGCGCCGGCAATGATTACCTGTACGCCGCGCTCGTGGGCCGTGCGCGCGAACTCAAACATGCGCTCCGGCGTGCGGTGGGCAGAAACGATCGTTAATTCATAAGGAAGGCCAAACTGCTCCAGGATATCCGCAGCCTGCCGCATAATGGGGAGATCGGAGTCCGATCCCATAATAATGCTAATCACTGTAAAGACATGTTATATTTCAAAATCAATACCTCTGCGGATGAGCTCTTTGGACTTGGATTCCTGCATTTCGTGGTAAATCTCGCTGTCAAACCGGTACAGCCTTGCCGGACGATGGGCAACGTGCTCCTGAATGCCCACCTCCTTAAGAACACCCATCTTGAGAATCCGGGAACGGAAGTTTCGCTTATTTAGTGCCTGGCGGATACCAAGAATAGCTTCGTAAAGTTCCTGTAACTGAGTAAGCGTAAACACTTCAGGAAGTAATTCAAATCCAATAGGCTGGTATCTGACTTTAGCACGAAGCCTGTTCAATGCCGTTTCCAGAATGGCAAGGTGATCAAAGGCCAAAGCAGGGAGATCATCTACCTTAAACCAGTTGGCATTCCGGGCGTCCGTCCCCGCGTTGACGGGATGCTTTTCCAGATTGACGAGGGCGTAGTATGCAATAGTAATCACCCGGCCCCTTGGATCGCGGTTGGGATCTCCAAACGTGTAGAGCTGTTCCACGAAAATATCCTGAACCCCGGTTTCTTCTTTCAGCTCCCGCAGCGCGGCGGTTTCAAGGGGTTCGTTTTCTTCAACGAAACCTCCGGGAAGCGCCCAATGCTTTGCAAACGGTTCATTTTGGCGTTGGATAAGGAGCACTTTTAGCTGTTTTCCTACTTCATAGCCAAAAACCACGCAGTCCACTGTTACTGCTGGACGGGTGTATTCAGAAGGAAATGACATAGAATTGAATTTTCATACGACAAACTTCTGTTTTCATAGTTTAAATAACAAACTAAGTTACGCGTTTTTTTCAGGCCAACCAACTTTTTTAGGGCAATTAGAGTTTTTGTGTGTACAACTCGCAACCAATGATACATTGCAAACAGATCGTTTTCCTTGCTTTCTTAATCGCTCCCGGGTTTGCGCGCGCCCAGGAACCCATCCCAAGCGCCTGGCTGCGGCAATCCTCCGGCTGGAGTGAGTTTCTTTCCGTCGATGGCGGGTTTAAAGTGCTTTCGCCCGTGGCATTGCGCGAACGCGCAGATACCGTCCCAACCGCTCTGGGCAATCTGGTATACCATTCCTTTCATTGCAAAGAAGGCGCCGGAATGGTTTATATGGTAAGCTATTGCGATTATCCTGAGTATTCCATTCACGAAGACTCGGTTGAGTTGCTTAAAGAATTCTTTCAGGCGACGATGGAACAGGCTGCCCAAAGCGTTGAAGGCGAGATCGTATATCAGGAAGACCGCCTTGTGTTGGGCTATCCGGGGCAAGTTTGGAGGATAAATAGCCCCAAATCAAAGTCGGTTATTCGCACCCGCGCATTTGTTGCAGGCAACCGGTATTACGCCGTCCAAACCGTGATGATGAAAGGGGAAAGCCTGAACCCTTCCAGCGAACGCTTTCTGGATTCTTTTCGACTGCTGTAGAAAGCAGGTGTTAGGGAACCTGGACCCGGCAGAAAAAGGGAAGATTCCTTTGGCTGCATTGCATGCCCTTGACGCAGACTTTTTATCTTTGGGCCTTAATTGAAATTCAGGCGCCATGACGAAAATTGCCGTTTTTCCAGGTTCCTTTGACCCTATTACCATCGGCCATGTGGATCTGGTGGAACGCGCCCTCCCGCTGTTTGACAAGATTGTCATCGCAGTCGGCTTGAACAGCCAGAAGCAATCGTTGTACAGCCTTGAACAGCGGCTCGACTGGCTTTCCCAGGTTTTTGCCTACGAACCGAAGGTAGAGACGGGGTATTTTCAGAACCTGACCGCCCATTATTGTCAATCGATAGGCGCGAAATACCTCCTTCGGGGGTTGCGAAACGCATCGGATTTTGACTACGAAAAAACAATTTCCCAATTGAATAACATCATTGGGAGCGGACTGGAAACCATTTTCCTTATCAGCCAGCCCGGGTATTCGCATATCAGTTCGACCATCGTCCGCGAAATCATTAAAGGAGGAGGGGATGCAAGCCCCTTTCTGCCTCCCCAGGTACGGATCAAGCCGATGGAGTTTTAAGCGAGAAAAAATGCCATTTTTGCATAGAAAGATCATTCCAAAGGTCCCTGCCAAAGCGTACCTTCAGGGTGGCAATTTAATTTAACTAAAATAAAACCAGGTTCAAATGTCAAATGCTATTTTTCAACTTCCCGCAATAAAAAACGAGCCCGTGCTTCAATATGCCCCGGGCTCCCCGGAGCGCGCCGCGTTGAAGGCCACGTTGCGCGAGTTAAAATCCAAACAATTGGATATCCCCATGTTTATCGGCGATCAGCGGATCTTCGAAGGGGAACGCGTGGCGATCCGACCTCCTCATGAGCTCAGCCATATCCTTGGGTATCATACCAGGGCCACCGCGGAGCATGTGCAAATGGCCATTGACGCCGCCTTAAAAGCTAAACCGGCATGGGAAAACATGCCTTGGCAGGACAGAGCCGCCATTTTTTTGAAAGCGGCAGATTTACTTAGCGGCCCTTACCGCGCCAAAATGAATGCAGCTACCATGCTTTGCCAGTCCAAAAACGTATTTCAGGCGGAAATCGACTGCGTTGCGGAGTTGTGCGATTTTTACCGGTTCAATGCGCTGTTCATGACGGAGATTTACCAGCAACAGCCCATTAGCGCCGCTTTGACCTGGAACCGTATGGAGTACCGTCCTTTGGAAGGATTCGTCTTTGCCCTGACGCCCTTTAATTTCACCTCCATCGCAGGCAATCTTCCTGCAGCACCAGCCATTGTTGGGAATACGGTGGTATGGAAACCTGCCGAAAACCAAATTTATTCGGCTGCCGTGATCATGGAAGTTCTTCTTGAAGCAGGGTTGCCCGAGGGGGTGATCAACCTGGTTTATGTAAGCGGCCCGCTGGCCGGGCAAGTCATTTTTGAGCATCCCGATTTCGCAGGCTTGCATTTCACCGGTAGCACAGGCACCTTCCAGCATTTGTATAGCACCATCGCCAAAAACCTGCCCAAGTACAAAGGCTATCCCCGCATTGTCGGCGAAACCGGAGGTAAGGATTTTGTCATTGCCCACTCAAGCGCCGACGTCCAGGCGCTGGTTACCGCGCTGGCGCGCGGCGCGTTCGAATATCAGGGGCAAAAATGTTCGGCAGCCAGCCGGGCATATATCCCCAGTAGCCTTTGGCCTCAGGTGAAACAGGATTTGTCTGCTGCTTTGAGTACCTTTAAAGTAGGCTCTCCGGAAGACTTTCGCAATTTTTTCAATGCCGTTATCGATGAAAAGGCGTTTGATAAAATTACTTCCTACATCGCCGCAGCGAAAGAGGACAAAGAAGTGGAGATTATCTCCGGGGGGAGGTATGATAAAACGCACGGGTATTTTATCGACCCTACCGTCATCCTTACCACCAACCCGAAGCATGTTCTCATGGAGGAAGAGCTTTTTGGGCCTGTCCTGACCGTTTATGTTTACGAGGACGAACTATACCAGGAAACCTTGCACCTGTTGAACGATACCTCTCCTTTTGGACTCACCGGCGCCGTTTTTGCCAAAGACCGCAAAGCGATCATGGAAGCGGAACAAGCCTTAAGGCATGCTGCAGGCAACTTCTACATCAATGATAAACCGACCGGCGCCGTGGTAGGCCAGCAACCGTTCGGAGGCGCTCGCGCTTCCGGCACCAATGATAAGGCGGGCTCCGTTTGGAATATCCTGCGGTGGGTGTCCCCAAGGTCGATAAAAGAAAACTTCAATCCGCCCACCGATTACCGGTATCCGTTCATGGCGGAAGAATGAATTTTGGCGCAAGGCTTAGGGCGTAGGGCATAAGGCAACCGCGCCTTTCGCCTTGTGCCTTAAACCTTACGCCCTACGCCTTGCGCCTTTTCAGCCATCATCAGCCCCATAATGGAGAGGGAATCCGTTATTTCGCCTGAGAAAACCATTTGGAGCGCTTCTTCCAGTGGAAGTTTTCTAAGTTGAAGGTCTTCTGTCTCCTCCGGGTCGGGGGGGCCTTCGGAGAGGTTTTGCGCCAGATAGATTACGCCCAGTTCATCAGTTACGGAATTAGAGATGGCGGTGTCCAGGAGTTTCGTCCACCGGGATGCGGAAAGTCCCGTTTCTTCTTTTAGTTCCCGCATTGCCGCCTTCAGGGGATCGCTTCCCAATGGACATCCGCCTTCGGGGATTTCCCAACTGTAGCGGTTCAATGCATACCGGTATTGCCCTACCAGCCAGGTGTTGCCGCTTTCGTCGAGTGGAACGATACCTACAGCGAGGTTTTTAAAATGAACCACCCCATATATGCCCGGACGACCCATCGGGTTGAGCACCTCCCGGTGGGTGACGCGTATCCAGGGGTTTTGATAAACTTCCACAACTGAAAGGGTGGTCCAGGGGTTTTTGTCTTTTTCTGTATCCAATGACGGTTTGTTTTAATGGTGTTCTAGTTCACTCACCCGCTACCCACTCACTAACTAAACCACCAGCCTCCCGCTGATATCTCCAGCCAGAATTTTTTCCACTTCCCCCAGGCTGGCCAGATTGGCATCACCGGGAATGGTGTGCTTGTAACAGGACGCAGCTACAGCGAAATCAAGAGCTTTTTGCCTGTCCGGGTTGAAACGTAGCAGTCCATAGATCAATCCGCCCATAAAGCTATCCCCGCCCCCAATGCGGTCCACGATATGAGTGATTTGGTAGGTTCGGGATTGGTAAAGCTGCTGGCCGTCGAATAGCAGCCCGGAGTAGCTATTATGCGATGCGTTGATGGATCCTCTCAGGGAAGTGGCTAAAATCCGGCATTGGGGGAATAGTTCGGTAAAAAGCCGTGCGACGGTTTGGTACCGTTCAGCGGGAGGCGCGGAAGGATTGCCGGTCAGTCCAAAATGCGTTGCAGCGTCCTCAAGGGAGCACAATGCAACGTGTGAGCCATGAAGGAGGGGGGGCATCACTTCGGCAAAGCCTTTGCCGTAGTTCCAGAGGTTTTTGCGGTAATTAAGGTCAACCGATACCGTAAGGCCCAATTGGTTGGCTGTTTCGACGGCCTCGCGGCAAACGGCTGCTGTTCCTTGCGACAAAGCAGGCGTAATGCCGGTCCAGTGAAACCAGTCGGCGCCCTGGAATACCGTTTCCCAGTTGATCATGCCCGGTTTCAAGGTGGCCATTGCGGACTGTGCCCGGTCGTAAATGACCTTGCTTCCCCGGTTTACGGCGCCGGTTTCCAAAAAGTAGATGCCCAGGCGTTCTCCTTGCCGTAAAATGTGCTGCACGCCGACCTTTCGTTTTTTTAACTCAGCAACCGCAGCATCTCCCAATTCATTGGCAGGGATGCGGGATACGAACTCAGTATGCATGCCCAGGGTTGCGAGGGAAACGGCAATATTGCTTTCTCCCCCTCCGAAATTTATTTCAAAGGAGGAGGTTTCCGAAAACCTCCGGTTGCCGGGCGGATTTAGCCGGAGCATGATTTCGCCAAAAGTGACCACCTTTTGCATAGGAAATCCATTCTGTTGGACAAGGCCTAAATTCCGGGGGAAGTTCCAAAAAAAAGGATTGCGATCCAATGATTCCGCCGTTTTAATGGACCTTTTTAACCCGTGGCGGTTCCCTTCGCAACAAGTCTAGTTTAAATTCTTTTTTATCTTGCTTAAAATACCTGTGCATCATGAGCTTTTGGGATATGTTCAAAAAAGAGCCGTCGATTCCAGATTTTCCCATAATGGATCTGGTTTGGATTTCAGAAGAGGCCAAGAAGGGCGGTTTTATTCGTCTGATCCGGGAACATCCGGGAGCTGTTGTGGTATCCTGGTTTGATCAGACCAGGAACTTTTTTGAGGAGTGCTTGCTTGAGGAAAAGCTTTCAGACATTTCTGTTCAACGGGCTCACATGACCTCTTCCGATGAGGTGAAAGGGAAAACCGTACTGTTCCTGGAGCATTACCCTTTATTAAGCCGCGAGCGCAGGCTGTTAAAGGGGTGGAAGCCGGCCCGTATCCTTTTTTTGACCGCGCTGGACGAACCCTTGTTCTCCCGTTTTGGAGGAGACCGCCTGATCGAACTCCTTCAACGATTGGGTTTGGCAGAAACGGAAAATCTCGAACATCCACTGATTACAAAATCTATTGCCCAGGCGCAGCGCAAACTCGACGGAATGCTTAAGGGAGGGGACATCATGGCAGAAAGCCAGGAGGAGTGGTTTAAAAAGCTGGAGCAACGGATTGCTTGATAGGGAGTAAAGCTGGAACTTGCTGCGTTCACCCACAACTTTAGTTATATCCTTTGACTTTATAAGCTATGATCCCCACCCACTCCTTAATTAGCCATTCCCACTTCTGGAAGGTGTCGGGTTCGAATTTGATCAGGTCTTCCCACCATAACCTCGATTGATTTTGCAGGTAATCGACGCAATAGATATCTGGGTTCAGGCCGGCTTTTCGGAAGCAAGCCCTGGATCTGGGCATGTGCCAGGCGGAGGTGATGAGTACCATCCGTTTCAAATCGGGGCGTTGACGGAGGAGTTGTTTGCTGTACCAGGCGTTTTCCCAGGTATTCCTCGCTTGAGACTCCACGATAATGTCCCCTTCGGGGATACCGGATTTAACAAGGAATGTATAGGTTTCCCTGGCTTCATTTCCTTTGGGCGTTCCCAGAACCCTGCTCCAGCCACCTGTTATGAGGATTTTCTTAATTTTTCCCTGAAAGTAGAGCTCCAGCGTTTGGGTAAGCCGGTTGGCACTTACATTGACATGGAACCGGCCATCAACGGGCCAGCCGTAGGAATTGGAAAATCCCCCTAAAAGAATTCCGACGTCGTAAGGAGAAGTGATACCCTGAGCGGAGAAAGGCTTAGGCTCCCACCATCGGGCAACGGTATTCAGCAAGGCCCGATTGCTACCCAGGACCAGGATGGCCAGGGCTGCCAGCGTGCAGCGGTTTTTCCACTTCATAGTTTTACTCCGCCAGGCGACAACCAGGAGGGCCAAAACCCAATTCATGGGCCGGATTAGGAAGTAGAGGATTTTCGACGCAGCAAAAAACATGGGGTTCAGGAGATTTGAAGCTTAGAAAGGCGATGTGGGGCCTTGAAGCAGTTTGGCGACAAACTGCTCCAGAAAAACCGGACGGAAGAAAAACGTGGAAACCAGTATGAACGCCAAGCCATAAACCGCTCCAGCAAAATGGGCGCTATGCGCGATATGATCTCCCGGGTTGTGCTTGCTCATGTAGTTGGAGTACCAAAGATACAGCACCCCAACCAGGATAGCCGGAAGCGGAGGAAAAAGGAACCATTGCCAGGGATCCATCAGGATGTATATGAAGACCAGTGCAGATGTGGCGCCCGAGGCGCCCAGTTCTCCGTAGCCCGGGTTGTTTTGATGGCGGAAGTAGGCAGGAAGAGAGGAGACGACGATCGATGTCAGATAGAATACCACAAACGCTAAAGCCCCGTAGGTTTGTCCGAAGAGATATCCGAATAACAACTCCACGACGCCTCCGAACTGGTATAAAACATATAAATTGACCAGCAGATGCATCCAGTTGCCGTGCACAAACCCGGCGGCCAGAAGGCGTAAATATTCCTTGTGGTGTTTTACCCGATAGGGCATGTGGAGCAATTTGTTGGCAAATTCCGGCTTCCGGAACCCCTGCCATGAGATAAAGCCGGTCAGGAAGACCAGGACCAGGGTAATATTGAGTTCGCTTGCGCCCATGTTTTCAGCAGGTATTATTCGTTGTGATAGGGTTCGTTGCGTAAGATCGTCATCGCACGGTAAAGTTGTTCCAGAAAAAATAACCGGACCATTTGATGAGAAAAGGTCATATCTGAAAGGGATAGTTTCGCATTAGCCCGGTTATACACAGCTTCGGAAAACCCATAAGCGCCGCCGATCTGAAAAACCAACCGCTTATAGGTTGTTTGCATGCGCTGGTCCAGCCAGGTTGCAAACCGGGAGGACGAAAAGGATTGCCCCTTTTCGTCTAAAAGGATCAAATAATCCTCAGGTTTTAACCTGGCAAGGAGGCGTTCTCCTTCCAGGCGTTTGGTTTCCTCAGCAGGCAGTTTCCCCCCTCCGCGCAGTTCTGGAATCAAAACCAGCTCAAAAGGGAGGTAGTGCTTCAGCCGTTTTTCGTATATGCGAATACCCTCCTCCAGATAAGGTTCCTGAGTTTTGCCGATCCAGCTGCATTCGATCTTCATGTAGGCCTTAATCCAGCAAAGGCTTGCCAAGATACACTTTGATCTCGGGAGTAATTTTGATCCGAAGCCGGACGATCAGGGGTTCGATGGGAGACAAGCGGGTTTTTTGATGCAGCACATACGTTGTTTTAATGGCAGTAAACACCGAAACCAAGGCGGTACTCCCTTTGCAATCGGTAAGGATCTCGTCCAGCCGATCCAGGGTGAATTCGTGGTGATGCCCCAGGAATTCTGCCTCTAAAGACGGACTAATCGCGATTTGCAAGGCAAAACTGTTGATCTGCAACCCGTACTTCTGGAGCTTAGGAAAGATTTGAAGCCAATCGTCGATCAGTTGTTCGCTTTTTTCCTTTGCTCCTTCCCCCAGGTTGGCGGCCTGTGCTTTGAACGCGTCGGTTGCGTCCTGCAATGCGCGCATGATCTTGTCGAGCATAGCTTATTTGTATTTGATGTCCCCTTCCAGCTTGACTTTGCCATCCATCAGGTCGATCAGACTGGCAACAACTTTGACGGTGTTTCCGCTGACTTCTGCTCCGGGGATAGTAACCTTCTTCACCCGGCCCGGCATATTATATACAGTTGTGAATTTGGCATTGCTCAAAAACATTTTCATCATCTCCATGTCCTGGCCTTCCATTTCGCTTTTGGCTTCGGCATTGGAAGCCAGGCGGGTAAAAGACTTCTTGCCGGTTTTGAAACTGGCGCCCGCAGGAAGCATTTCCGTGGGATTCATGCCAGGGTTGGCGGTTCCTGCTTCTGCCAAAACCGTGGAAAGGTGCTGGTAGAAAAATGAGATGTCGTCAGCCGTTTTGAAGCGTAGTTTAATATCCGTAAAAAACTCGTCCGTTTTATCACTGATCTTCACCTGCATCTGTACGTTATTCCAGAATTCAGGCTTGCCGGTTTTTGCTTTGGCTTCCATGGGAAGGTCTTTCAGAAAGATCATGGTATCTTTTTCAAGGTTGTTGGCGAGGTCTTTGGTCGCCTCGTTTTCTCCCGCGCTTTGCTGGATCATACTCTTCATAAAATCATCGGCAAGGATAGCGCTGAGGTCCATTTTTAGGGAGTAAAGCCCAGACCCGTCCTGGTTCAAGGTTACTTCTTCGAAGATGTTAAAGCAACCGGTGAGCAAGGTGGAAAGTGCAAGGAGAAAAAGGAACGTTACTTTTTTCATTTTAAGGGAGTATTTTCGGTAAATGATACGGTTTGCAGGCAATAAAAGAAGCGGTTTTCTAAAAAAAAATCGATACTGCAGGCGTCCTGATTCTATTCTGCAGGAAACCAATCGCAATCCAAAGAAACGGTTTTTCCTGGAAAATATTTCAACCGGATATGACGCACAGGCAAAACTATCCTGTTGTTTTTCCGTTTCTTTAGCGAAAAGAACATCAATCCGGTTTGTCATGTTGGATAAAATTACATTGGGCGATCTGAAAAAAAGCGGATACCGCCCCAGGCCGTTAAAGGAAGAACTCCGAGCCAATCTGATCGCGAAATTACAGGGCAAAGAAAAAGTCTTTCAGGGCATCATTGGCTTTGATGACACCGTACTTCCCGATGTGGAACGGGCCGTACTCTCCCGGCACAATATGTTATTACTTGGGCTTCGCGGGCAGGCCAAAACCCGGATCGCCCGCTTGCTAATCCATTTGCTGGATGAATACGTGCCAGTGGTCGAAGGCAGTGAGTTAAACGATGACCCGCTTCATCCTATATCGCGATATGCGCTGGATATGATCGCAGAAATGGGCGACGAAACCCCCGTATCCTGGCTTCACCGCAGCGAGCGCTATGTGGAAAAACTGGCTACCCCGGATGTGAGTGTCGCGGATTTGATTGGGGATGTCGACCCGATCAAGGCGGCTACCTTAAAGCTGCCTTATTCCGATGAGCGCGTAATCCATTTCGGTTTGGTGCCCAGAGCCCACCGGAGTATTTTTGTCATCAATGAACTTCCAGACCTTCAGGCGCGTATTCAAGTGTCGCTTTTCAACATCCTTCAGGAGGGCGATATTCAGATCAGAGGATTCAAACTTCGCCTCCCATTGGATATTCAGTTCGTTTTTACCGCCAATCCGGAAGACTACACCAATAGAGGCAGCATCATCACCCCGTTGAAGGACCGGATCGAAAGCCAAATCCTGACCCATTACCCTAAGACGATAGATGTTTCCAGACGGATCACGCAGCAGGAGGCGCACCTCGCAGAAGACCAGAAAAAGCGGGTGCGGGTTCCTGATTTATTGCAGGTGCTGTTGGAACAAATCGCTTTTGAAGCGCGGGAAAGCGAATATGTTGACGAAAAAAGCGGGGTTTCGGCACGCCTGACCATTTCCGGTTATGAAAATCTCGTCAGCACTGCCGAACGCCGAAGCCTGATCAACAGGGAGCCTCAAACCGTTGCCCGGATAACCGACTTCTGGGGCGTCGTGCCGGCTATTACCGGAAAAGTGGAACTCGTTTACGAAGGCGAACAGGAAGGTCCTTATTCTGTAGCTATTCATCTGTTGGGCCATGCAGTGAAAAAACTATTCCTGTCCCATTTTCCAGATCCCGATAAGTTGCGAAAAGGCAGGGAAAAGGATCCTTACGGGGTTGTTCGGGCCTGGTTTGCAGGGGGGAATCGGGTTGATCTGCTAAACGACGCTTCCGACGCCGCATACCATGAAGCCCTGGACCGTGTTGCGGGACTTCGCAAACTTGTTGAGGATCATGTCCATATTGCGGACAAAGAAGAAGCCTATGTCTTTATGGAATTGGCGCTGCATGGGTTGGCCGAATTTAATATTGTCAGTAAGGATATGCTTGAATCCGCTCTAACCTTCAGGGATATTCTGGCAGACATGCTGGGGGACGACGAAGAGGATGAGGAAGGCTTCAATGAGGAGGATTTAAACTAAATTCGTATCTTCCCTCCTTTAATTGCCGCGCTATGTTGCTTACCGTTAATGCGGATAATCCCGACGAAAGGAAAATCCGACAGATAGTTGAAGTGCTTGAAAAAGGAGGCGTGATCATTTATCCAACCGACACCGTTTACGGGCTGGGATGCGACGTGAACCAATCCGCCGCCGTCGAAAAGATTTGCCGGATACGGGGACTTGACCCCCGCGACGCGATGTTGGCTATGATCTTCGAAAGCATAAGCCAGGTTTCCCAATATGTGCCTCCATTGGATAATCCAACCTTCAAACTGTTGAGGAAAAACCTGCCGGGTCCTTTCACCTTCATCCTTCCAGCTGCAGGCAACGTGCCAAAAATGTTCCGCAATAAAAAAAAGACCATCGGCATCCGGATTCCGGAGCACCCCATCCCTTTGGCTATCGTACGTGCTTTAGGGAGGCCCATTCTCACGACATCCCTGAAATCTGATGACGAGGTAACGGAGTATTTTGTTGAGGCTGAGGACATCCATGAAGATTTCAGAAAATTGGTAGACCTCGTCATCGACGGCGGTCCATGCGGCAATATTCCGTCCACGATCGTGGATTGTACCCAAAGCGAACCGGAGATCATCCGGCAGGGGGCAGGGGAGTTGCAATACGCTTAATTTCCCCTGGGAGGGAATAAACGCATCGCAACCGCCTCGGTATTTCTATCGGATCAGGGTCACATCGCCTTGCCGGACGAATTCCCGGCCATCGGGAAATACGATCACCGCTTTGTAGACGTATACATCCGAAGGCGCCGGTTTGCCATTCACTTTTCCGTCCCATCCCTGGGCGCCATTATCGTTGTTGTAGACGGTTTGTCCCCATCGATTCCATACCCTAAGTTCCTTGATCTGGATATTTCCCGTAAAGACAACCCGGAAGAAGTCATTGTTCTCATCGCCATCCGGCGTAAAGGCGTTGGGAATATCAAACTCAGGTTGAAGTACCCGGATAGGGGGGCTGGTAGCGCTGACTTCGCACCCGCCGCTATTGGTTTTGACGGTTAGCGTATAGGTGGTTGGATCGGCGCCGGGAGTATGCTGGACGCTCGAGGCGGTACCGGGAATCGATTCGTTATTTGCTTTCCAGGAATAGGTGACTCCGGTAGGGGAGGACGGGGTAAGCTGGGCGCTAACCGTGACGGTAGTTCCCAGGACAACTCCGTCTATAGGAGCTTCTGACGGATTGAAAACAAATCCATTGATAGCGGGCACCGCTTCTACAGTAACCTGAACCGATTTGGTTACGACGCCGCAATTAGGCCCATAGGTATATACCACGTTAAATACCGTGCTCTGCCGCAAATTATTTACCGTAACCGTTGGACCGGTGCTGGAATTTTGGCCGTTGTTCCAGGTCCAGAGGAAGGATTGCTGAACCCCCGATGGCGCGGTTCCTGTGGCGGTCAGGGTGACAGACTGCCCCGGGCAAACGCGTTGGGCTGCGGGAACAGTTACATCGGCAGGCTGGATTACATTGACGGTGGTTTGGACGGTTACCGCCGGGCAACGCCCTCGCTGGGCGGTAAGTGAGTACGTTGTATTGGTGGTTGGCGCCACCCGGAGCCTGGCGATCGTAGCGTCAAGGCTTGGAATTTGGGGAGATACCCAGCGATAGGCTACCCCCGGTTCCGGATTGGCCAGGAACAGGGTAATAGAGTCTCCCCGGCAAATAGTTGGATTAACCGCAACCGGCATCAATGGAGGCTGTAAAACCGCCACCGGAACCGATTTGGAGCTTGGGCACCCTTTTTCCGTTACAGTAATCGTATAGGTAGTGGAGGAAGTGGGGCTGACCCTTGGATTTTTGCATTCCAGACAGGAAATGTTTTGTTCCGGGCTCCACTTGATTTCCCCTTCGCCTGAAAAACTCGCTTGCAATTGAACGTTTTCCCCCAGGCATAATTCCGGATTGGCCGGAACGATGGTAATGTCTTTTGGTTTGATTACCGGTACAAAGATACCCAGGGTGTCGATACATCCCCCGATCTTGGTTTCCCGGAAATAAAGCGTGCTATCCTGGGTTGTGATGACCATGTTCCAGAGACTGTCCGGCGTTTCAAAGCCTTTATCGGGGAACCATTTATGCTTGATTCCAGGGTACAGGAACGGTTCGTAGGTGGAGGATTTCAACGTCACCAGCTCTCCCTGGCAGTAAGAATCCTTTTTAGGATCCGCTTCAATGCGGAGTGCTGGAAGCGAATCTACTTTGACGTAAACGGAATCGGTGATTACGCAGCCTCCATTGGTAAATGTGGTATAATACTTGGTGGTTACGATAGGTTTGACGTCCACGGAAAGCTTTAGCGTATCTTTGAAGAGGCCGTCCGACGAAGTCCACTTAAGGCCCTGACCATTCCCCGTGTTAGTGGTAGCCTGGAGCTTCAGAGTGGTTCCCAGGCAGATTTCCACGGTGTCTTCCTGAGTAATGTCGACCTGGGGGGGCAAAATGTTAACGGTTACCGTCCGCCGCACTTCGCATCCCGTAATATTTAGGATAGCAGTATACGTGGTGGTAGTTTTAGGGCGGGCAACGACCAATTCCCCAGAGATGCTGCTAAGTCCGTCGGCGGGCTGCCATACCAACCCGTATCCTCCGGTGTTGGTGATTGCCCGAAGGCGGACGTCCTTACCCCGGCAAACCGGGGTTGCATCCAGCGATTGGACTGTGAGTTGGGGCGCAGCGTTGATAACAAAGACAGAGTCTTTTTGCCTGACACCGCCAACTGATCCTTCCAGAAAGACCAGAAAAACGCTGGCATTGGATTTGATTTTAATGGTGTCATTGCCCGGATCTGAAATCGGGACGGTAGGCGATGACCATTGGTAGGCGGAAGCGCCGGAGGCAATCAAGACCAAAGTGCTGTCCGGGCAAACATAGACCGTATCGGCGTCGGGTAAAATAGCCAGTTGCTGTGCCTGCAAAGTTGGCATAGAGAACATGCCCAGTAAGATAAAGCAGGGCAAACAAACCTTCCAGAAGAATGACTTCATTCCAAGAATATTTTGCGATGTGCCGAAAGGTAGTAAATCCCCAAGACTTACGGGAGCACTACCACCGAAATTAACGCCCGGGCGTCATTTTATTACCAAAGCATCCAGCTTTCTAGTCGCATTGCTCCAGTTCTTTTTTGACCTGCCCCAGAGATATATACCGGGTTTTATTCCCCCATGAATTTCCTACATAATTGATAATATTGGCGATTTCCAGTTCATTGAGTTGAGGTATAGGCGCCATGGGCTGGAAATAAACGCGGCCATTGACCCAAATCGTATCCTGCAATCCGTTCCGGATAATACACGCTGCTGAAACGGGTTTCTTGGAGAAGAAATCAGATTTGGCCAAAGGCGGAATATTGCCTTCTAACCCCGTTCCATCAGGCATGTGGCAATTAGCGCAGTGAGCCTTGTACAGTGCTTCTCCTTTTTTATAGGGCTGGCTTTGGCAGCCAAAGCCCGAAAAACCGGAAACAAAGCCTCCCAGGCCTAAGCTCAGCAGAAACGGGACGGTAATCCAGGGTTTGATAAAAGGCTTTTCGGTTGAGAAAGCCGGCATGAGTTTAATATGTTTTGGTCATCGTTGCGGGTATAACCAGGATAAAGTCGCCTTTGTTCTTGTTTTCCTCGTCCAATTGAGAAATATCCTTTTGCTCGACGCTAGCCAGGGTGAGCACTTCCGTTTTGGGCGCATACTTCAATAAATACCAAACGGTACCTTCTTTCAGATCGGAGTGGAAGGTGCCGTTGTAGTGGATAAATACGTGCCCTTTTTTGAGGTTTTGGGCAATAAAATACCCCATAGTGGCATCTTTTACCGCCTGTGACTTGGGGAAATTGGTATTGACAGGACCTGCTCCATGCCCTCCCATCATTTTGAGCATTTCCTGGTAGGAAGGCAAATTGAGATCTACTTCAATCGGCAGAGGGGCAATAAGGACTTTGGATGCAGCAGACAAGCTGTCCAGAGCTTCCAATCCTTGCCGGAAGACCAGGTTGGCATAACGCCTGGGCACATTGGTGGCAATAAAAGGAATATTTTTTGACTTTGCGAATTCCACTAGCGGTTTGTAGTCCGTAGCATAATTATTCCAGAGCTTGGCCTCGTCCTCAAAGTTTTTTTGGTTGACCTTTCCGGCTAAATATTCTTCTAACAAGAGTTGGTTGTCGCGTTCAAACATTTCGGCGCCCAGAATGACCGCCCCGTTTTTTGAATTAAATAGATCCTGGGTGATCTCTAATTGAAGCCAGTGGCAAATCGGGTTGTTGTGCTGTTCGCCAAAGAAAAATGCATCGGCTTTCTGCGCTTTTTTCAGCAGGTCTTCGTAAGTAGCTTCCTTCCCATTCGAATGGAAAATCCGGTAAGCGGGCTTGTCTTGAGAGGGAAGGCTCCATGCGAAAAACAACCCAAATGCGATAAAGACAAAACGTATCATGTTACAAATTTTGGCTCAAAGGTAGACAAATGACAGTAGATCCATTAAAATATTCCTTTTGGCCGGACCTTTTTCTTCCCTTTTTTAGGTAATTCCCCTACCTTGAATTTCGTTAACAGGTTGGGACGTTCTTCCCATCTTTGTCTTTTTTACTTAATCCTTCCCACGATGAGAAACCTATTTAAATCTATTGCGGTCCGGGTATTGGTTACCTTCAGCCTTTTGGCGGTTGGGCTTTCCTGTGCTGTTAACCCAGTTACAGGAAAAAAAGAACTGATGCTTATGAGCGAGCAGCAAGAAGTTGCGCTGGGCATTCAATCCGACCCCGAAGTAGTTGCAAGCTTTGGACTATATGAAAGTCCTGCGATTCAGTCGTTTATTAACGAAAAAGGCCAGCAGATGGCTGCCGTTTCCCACAGGAGCAGCCTTACCTATCATTTCAAGGTGCTGGATTCGCCTGTTGTGAACGCATTTGCGCTACCTGGCGGGTTCGTCTACTTTACCCGGGGGATCATGGCCCATTTTAATAATGAAGCAGAGTTTGCAGGGGTTTTGGGACATGAAATTGGCCATGTTACAGCCCGTCATGGCGCGCGTCAGCAAACAACGCAGATCCTTGGCCAAGCAGGGTTGATCTTCGGCCTGATCATTTCTAAGGACTTTGCCCAATTTGCTGATGTAGCCTCTCAGGCTCTGGGGCTGTTGTTCCTGAAATTTAGCCGGGAGCATGAAACAGAGTCCGACCGTCTCGGGGTTGAATATTCCACCAAGATTGGCTACGACGCCCGGGAAATGGCGGGCTTTTTTCAGACCATCAAACGCCTTAGCGGAGATCAGGGGGGAATCCCAACATTCCTGTCAACCCATCCGGATCCTCTGGACAGGTACAATACGGTAGGCAAACTTGCCGTAGAATGGCAGCAAAAATCCGGGGCAACTAATTTCAATGTCAACCGCGATGCCTATTTGCGCATGATCGATGGCATCGTATACGGCGAGGACCCGCGCCAGGGGTATGTGGAGAATAATGTGTTCTATCATCCGGAGCTCAAATTCCAGTTTCCGGTTCCTGCCGCATGGAAAGTTCAGAATATGCCCACTCAGGTGCAAATTGCGCCGTCTGATGGCAAGGCCCTGATCCTTTTCAATCTGGCACAGGAAAAAGACCTGCGCTCCGCCGCGGATGCTACCGTGGCAAAGGATTCCCTCCGTCAGGTCGAGCCGGCACAGGTAATCACCGTGAACGGCCTTTCCGGAGTCAGCATCCTGGCCGATCAGGTAAATCCGCAAAACAATACAACGATCCGCCTTCAGATCTACCTGATCCAGTACAGTAACATAATTTACCGTTTCTATGGGATGTCCTATCTGGCCGATTTCAATACGTACCGGCCGTCCTTCCTCAATACCATGCAGCAATTCAAATCATTGACCGACCCCTCCAAGATCAACGTCGTTCCGGAGAAAATTAAGGTCCGGCAGGTGACTTCCGACGGCACCCTGGCATCGGCGCTGCGTGGTTTCAACATGCCGGAAAACCGTCTTGCTGAGTTGGCCATCGTTAATGGCATGGAACTGACGACCCCTGTAACAAAAGGAATGCTGATCAAGACTGTCGTGAAATAGAAACCAAAATAGCAGAGGGCAGGCCGTTGTTTGCCCTCTTCATCCTTTTTACCATAAATCCATATCCCAATGACTCCTGTTTATACCTACCGGGCCGGACAAAAGATTGTCCTGGAAAAATCGTCCACCAAATTTGTCGTTCGCCGCTTGCCGGAAGAACTCCAGGAATTGGGTATCGCGGAAGGCGAAAAGGTTTCCTCCCGATCAACGATTGTCGAAGTTCCGGAAGCGGAGTTGGATAAAGCTATGTCCAAAGTCCGTGAATCCTCGGTTGCCCATCACCTGTATTTCGATCAGGAAACCGGGGAAGAAGTCCTCCTCACGGACCGGGTGTTGATTACTTTTCGGGAGAACGCGGGTACGGAAGGGATAAATGCCCTTTTGGACAAGTATCGTTTGCGTATTTTGGAAAAGTACGACCCACTCAATTTTCTGGTTCAACTGACCAACGACACGGGCATGAACCCTGCAAAGCTGGTTGTTGCCTTGATTGAGGAAGAAACGGAATGGGTGGAAATGGCAGATATGGATCTGAATTTCCGGGTTAAAAAGTATGGGATTTCTATTCCAACCGATCCGTTTTATCAGCGCCAATGGCATTTACACCGGCATTATTCCCACCCGGAAGTTGACCCCCGGGCGTCCTCCCAATGTGAAGACGCATGGAGCTATCTGGGTAATTTTGGCAGCCCGGATGTGGTGATCGGAATCACGGACGACGGTTGCGATTTGGCGCACCGCGACTTCAATGGCCCCGGAAAATTTGCCGGTTGGGGATATTTTGAGGGCTCTACGCTCTGGATAGGAGCAAACCCGCAGAAAATGTACCAGTCGGGAAGCAATCACGGAACGAGCTGCGCAGGAGTAGCCGCAGCGGAAGCAGATGGCGTGATGACGGTTGGGGCGGCTCCTGGTTGTAAATTGTTCCCGATCAAATGGGAATCGGATGGGCCCTACCTATTGATTTCAGACTCCAAATTTCTCGAAGTCCTGAACCGGATCGGAGATAAAGTGGATGTGTTATCCAATTCCTGGGGGGTAAGCCCCCGGTCTTTTTGGTCTTCCGCGGTAGTCAATACAATTGCCCGGTTGGCTAAAAACGGGGGCAGGCGATCTAAAGGCATTGTTTTTCTCTTCGCAGCAGGAAACGAGAATTGCCCAATAAAGTACAACAGCGCCGTTCCAATCCCTTACGATTACAACCCGGATACAGGTGCGGTGCGTACGTCGACGGTCTTCTCAAATAATTTGGTGGGCATCGAAGGCGTCGTATTTGTTGCGGCGCTGGCCAGCAACGGGCAGCGCAGCCATTATTCCAATTACGGCCCGGGGATTGGGCTTACAGCGCCTTCGAACAATGTTCACACGTATTGGTTTATGGACGTCCCCGGGTTATCCATTACGACAACATCCGGAAATAATTCCACCACAGGCTATTTTGGCGGCACCTCCAGCGCTACCCCTCTGGTTGCCGGCATCGCCGCGCTGGTCATATCGGCCAACCCGGCCCTTTCCGCTTTAGAAGTGGTGCAAATTCTCCAGCGAAATGCATCTAAAGATTTGAATTTCAAGCCTTATCCCCGTTTGGCAAACCATCCGTCCTGGGATGTCTCTCCGGTTAACCCTTTTCACGACGGCGCGTTTAAGCCGGGCGGTTTTGCCGATGGAACCTGGAGCCCTTGGTTTGGATTTGGCAAAGCAGATGCCCTCGCTGCCGTAAAAGCTGCAAGGGGGAAACCCGAAGAGCCGGTCCAGGAACCCGAAGTAGCAATAGTAGCTGCCTTGGTGAATCCAGTTGGTTTTGATTTAGGCAAAGAAACGGTTACCGTCCTGAACACAGGGGGTTCTTCGTTGAATCTGGAAAATTGGGTAATCGAGGACGAGAAGGGGAGGCGGGATTTGCTTTCAGCAGCCTGGGTTCAGCCTGGAGCATCCAAAACGCTTTTGTTGAAAGAAGTCAAACTGCCGAATACCGGAGGCAAAATACGGATAAAAGACCCGTCTGGCAAGCTCAAAGACGAAGTCTCTTATTCCAAGGCCCAGGCCCGTAAGCAAGGTTGGGTAATTGAATTCTCCCGGGATTGATTACCTGCTTATGATCCGCAAGGTTTGTTGAACTTTTCGGGCTATTTCGATAGCGCGTTCTAACTCCGGATGCGCTACGGTGGCATGGCCCATTTTTCGGTACGGTTTGGTGATTGCTTTCCCGTACAGGTGCAGGTGGACGCCTGGCATGCCCAGGCATTCTTCCAGCCCCTCGTAGTGGACAGGCCCCTGGAATCCATCCGCGCCCAGGAGGTTTACCATTACCGCGGGAGTGTGCAAGCGGGTGCTTCCCAGAGGAAAATTGAGGATGGCGCGCAAGTGTTGTTCAAATTGAGAGGTTTCACACGTGTCTATGGTGTGGTGGCCACTGTTGTGGGTCCGGGGCGCTACTTCGTTGACCAGGAGATCGCCCGAGCCGGTTAAAAAAAGTTCCACTGCCAAAAGTCCGCAAAGGCCATAGGCTTCCATTACCTGGATGGCAAGGGCTTCGGCTCTGTTTTCCGTAGCGGGATCAATGCGCGAGGGACAAAGAAGAAACTCCACCAGGTTGGCTTCCGGGTTAAAGTCCATTTCTACCGAAGGGAAAGCGGCAATCTCGCCCCGTTCGTTCCGGGCGACGATGACTGCCAGCTCTTTTTGAATTGGGGCAAGCGCTTCGATAACCGAGGCGCCCGGAAGTAGCTTTTTTAAATCGGCTGCCTGCCGTATGATCGATACGCCCCGGCCGTCATACCCCGAAGTCCGGGTTTTCTGAACAAAGGGAAAGTTCAGCCTCCTTTCGGCAACCGCTTCGAGGATGGATTGCTCTGAATCATATAATTCAAACGGCGCAGTGGGTATTCCGCGATCCTGGTAAAATTTTTTTTGAAGCCCTTTGTCTTTAATAATTTCCAGGGTGGATGGGTCCGGATGGATCTTTAACCCTTCTGCTTGAAGCTGCTTTAATGCGCCTGTGTGCACATGTTCGATCTCGATGGTCAGCAGGTCAACCGTTTTACCAAAGGCATAGACATCTTCATACCGGTTGAAATAACCGGTGGTGAATGAAGTAGCGAAGGGCCCTGCCGGATAGTCATTCGATTCGTCGAGGATATACACAGGAAGATGCCAGTTGCCTGCAGCCAGGGCCAGCATTTTTCCTAGCTGGCCTCCGCCAAGTATTCCCAGTTTGCAGGTTGTGATTTCCTTATTGTTGATCATAGAGGTGCGTTGTATCTTCACTGCACAAAACTATGGAATTCGACCTTAATGCGATTTAAGCAGCCGTTTTTTCCTTAATAAACTTTTTTACATGGCCACCATTTTGATCAAAGACGTTCAGATTGTCAACAGGGGACGAATAACGGCTGGAGATGTGTTGATCCGCAATGGCCGTTTTGAAAAGGTAGGGGGTATTCTTGAAGCGGAGGGAGTTAGAGAACTACCCGGGGGCGGCCGGTTTTTGCTTCCTGGAATTATCGATGACCAGGTCCATTTTCGGGAGCCCGGCCTGACTCATAAAGCAGATATTTTTTCGGAATCCCGGGCCGCTGTTGCCGGTGGCGTCACGTCCTATATGGAGATGCCCAACACGAGGCCGCCGGCAATTACCCAGGAATTGCTTGAGGAAAAGTATGCTATCGCCGCTCAGCGGTCTTTAGCCAATTACTCTTTTTTCATGGGGGCCGCTAATGACAACCTGGAGGAAGTGCTTCGGACGGACAGCCGGACCGTTTGCGGGATCAAGGCGTTTATGGGATCCAGCACCGGTAATATGCTGGTGGATGACCCCAATACCCTGGAGGCGCTGTTCTCGCAATGTCCCATGCTGATTGCAACCCATTGCGAAGACGAAGCGACGATAAAATATAATGAAGCGGCATTCCTTGCAGGTTATGGAGAGGACGTTCCTGTCCATTGCCATCCGGAGATCAGGTCTGCCAAAGCGTGTTTGATGTCTTCCTCCCTTGCTGTGGAACTTGCCCAAAAGCACGGCACACGATTGCATATCCTTCATATTTCTACCGCAGACGAACTGGCGCTTTTCCGGAACGATATTCCCCTGGAACAAAAACGCATCACCTCCGAAGTTTGCGTGCATCATCTCCGGTTTTGCAGCGACGATTACGAAGCGCTTGGCACGCTCATCAAATGCAACCCGGCGATCAAAAGTGCGGGGCACAGAGACGCCTTATTTCCGGCTCTTCTGGACAACAGGCTGGACATCATCGCCACAGATCACGCCCCACACACCCTTCCGGAAAAGGATAATTTATACTTCCAGGCCCCTTCCGGCGTACCTCTGGTTCAACATGCGTTGAACGTCATGCTCGAGTTTTATCATGCAGGAAAGATCAGCCTGGAGCGCATTGTGGAGAAAATGTGCCATGCCCCGGCAATATGCTTTCTTGTGGAGGACAGAGGGTTTATCCAGGAAGGCTATTGGGCGGACGCTGTTCTGCTTGATTCGGAAAGGGAATGGACGGTTCGGTCGGATAACATCCTCTACAAATGCGGGTGGTCCCCCTTTCAGGATCATAGGTTCAAGGGCAAGGTCGAAGGGACTTTAGTTAACGGCAAACTGGTTTACTATCAGGACCGCCTGATCGAGGAGGGCCCTGGCCAAAGGTTGCTGTTTAACCGATAATGCCGGATGCTATGTCCGAAAAGTTATTTTTTATCGCTCTTGTTCCTCCGGAGCCCATTTCCAGGGAGGTAGAGGCGTTCAAACAGCTTGCCCGGGAGCGTTTTCATTCAGAAAGAGCGCTGCGTTCGCCTGCTCATATTACGCTTTTTCCTCCTTTTTTCTGGCAGGAGACCAAGTCAGGCTTGCTGAAAGAAGTGCTAAAAGAGTTTGCAGCAGAGCAATTCCCGTTTGAGGTAGAGTTGCGCCATTTCGCTTGTTTTAAGCCCCGCGTAATTTTTATTCACCCCTTGCTGAGTCCTTCGTTTGAGCATTTACATACTGCGCTGGCTTTGCGCCTGGAGGACCGCCTGGGGCTCTTTTCAAAAGATAAAAGGTCTTTTCATCCGCATATGACCATTGCCTTCAAAGATCTCAAGCGAGAGGTCTTCCCAGAGGCCTGGGCGTATTTTGGCAAAATTTCCTACCACAGAACGTTTTTGGCCGACCGCCTGGCGCTGCTTAACCACCGGAGCCACAATTGGGAGATTGACGAGGTATACGCTTTTGAAGGAGTAGGGGAGGAGAAGACGCGTTAGATTTGTTGCCGCAGGCAGGGCGTGCAAAGTCAAAAATCCAGCAACGCCTTGTAGACCAAATCCACCGGCAGACCCATCACATTGCTGAATGTCCCATCGATCCTGGAGATCTTGCATAGCCCGATCCATTCCTGGATCCCATAGGCGCCGGCTTTATCGAAAGGCTGGTATAAACGAATATAATAGTCGATTTCCTCCCGGCTGACAGGCTCGAAATAGACCTTTGATTCGCCGGTAAACACGATTTCTTTTTCTGCGGCAAGGAGACAGACACCTGTGCGAACGCGGTGCATATTGCCGGATAGATCCTGTAACATAGCGACTGCCTCCTTGTAATCTCCAGGTTTGTTGTATATACGGCCGTTTAAAATGACCACACTATCCGATGCAAGGATGATTTCCGTCCCCGTGATTTGATGCCTGGCGGCATGGGCTTTTTTTTGGGCGAGGAAAGCAGCCACTTCGTCAACGGGCATATCCGGCGGAAAATCTTCAGGAATATCTGTTGGGCAGATGTCGAAGGAGAAACCTGCTTCCTGAAGCAGTTGCCGCCTGCGCGGTGATTGCGAGGCCAAAATGAGCTTGCGGTGAAAAGGAATCATAGCCCAAAGATAGCTTCTCATTGGAAATATGGGTATCTTTACATAGGATTAGCAAGTTCCCTAAAGTCCTATGCAGGCTATTTTCTACACGGGGGCGGTTTTCATGATGATCGGGTTGACCGCATGTTCTTCTCCCCAAAAAACGATCAGCCGTCCAATGGAAAGCTATGCGTCCGGCACGGTAAATTCGAAGCGTTCGGTGATCGCGATCCCTGTCGATATCCGGATTTCTGCTTTGGAAACCACGCTTAATCAGCAACTGGAAGGCGTGATGTACGAAGACAACGATTTGCGCGACGGAGACCGCATGATGATCAAAGCAACCAAAGCGGATCGCATCAAGGTCCGCATGGAAGGCCAGCAGATCTTTTTCAGCCTTCCCACTTCCTTATGGGTCAAGTATGATGCCGGCATTACGACCGTGGAGGCCTCCGGAAAGATCGCAATGGAGATAAATACCGCTTACTCGGTTAAGCCGGATTGGTCTATTGCCACACAAACCCAAATCACCGGCCACCAGTGGCTCCAGAAACCGGTATTGAAAGTAGTTGGAGTTAATCTTCCGGTGGGATTAGTGGCCGATTTGGTCCTTCAGAATACCAAACGCCGTATTTCGCGTGCCATAGATCAGGCTGTTAGTCAGAATTTTGGACTGGGTACCATCGTCCGGCAAACCTGGGACACGCTTTTTCAGCCATCCTTAGTTTCTCCAGAGTACGGAGCCTGGCTCATGGTCGACCCGCAAGCTATCGGGATGACACCGATCCGTGTAAACTCCGATACTTTGTCGACTTCCCTTATCGTAGAGGCGAAACCTACTGTGGTACTTGGAACTCAACCGCCCAATCTCCCGCTGCGCCCCCTTCCCGCATTCACACAATTTAATTACCAGGCCCCAGGTTTTGAAGTACACCTGGGAGCCTCAATACCTTTTGTTGAAGCCCAGCGGCTGGCAAAACAGGAGGTAGAAGGCCAAACCTACACCGCAGGAAAGCGGTCGGTAACGGTTCAGGATATTGAGCTTTTTGGTCAGGACGGACAACTGATCGTCAACCTTCGCATGACGGGCAGCTATAATGGCAACGTGTACCTTAAAGGGAAACCTGTATTCAATAGGGCAGTCAATGCGGTGGAGGTCCAGGATCTGGATTTTACTTTAGACACCCGCAACTTTCTTCTCAAGAGCGGCGCCTGGCTTCTGAAGAGCACCCTGAGAAAACGGCTTCAGGAAACTTTGGATTTTTACCTGAAATACAATCTCGACGCATCCAGAAAAGCCCTCGAAACCCAGTTGAATGCCTACAATCTCGCGCCAGGCTTCCATCTGCGCGCAAAAGTCAACCAACTCGACATCGGAGGGGTCGAGTTGCAGAAAGAAGGATTTCTTATCGATGTAATACTTTCCGGGGAAGTGGGTATCCGGAATTTCTGACCTTCCGCCTACTTTTCTTTCTTTAGTTTCATTAACCGTTCCTTGCCGTCCTCCAGCATCCTCAGATGCAGGGAGTCTGAAGTGAGCGCAAGGATTTCTACCGCTTTTTGGGAAGAGGCCTTGTTTAGGGTATCTGTTGTATACAATAGCCGCCCATCCAGGAAATAAGCGCCGGATTCTTTGTAGTTGAGCGTGCTTTCGAACGTGTATGCGCCCTTTTTGGAAAAATAGAAGCGAATAACCGAGGGGTCGATCGCCAGGGTATCGCCATTCTCAAGAACTGCTGTCCCTGCCCAATTACCCACCAATTCCCTTTTCTGAAAGGGCCCGCAAGCCTGAAGGAAGTAAATGATTCCAATTCCGATCAAGCTCCAAAACGCACGCTTATTCCGCATTCCTAAAGGTTTTCTCCTAATAAGGTCCCGGATAATCCAAAGATTGCCCGGGACCTCAAAATTAAGAGAAGACTAACATATTGCCGAGGGTTTAACAAACCTTTAAGACATCTTCAAAATACCTTATGGCCGGCCTTTGGGGTTAGTGTCCCGCTGCGGCTGCAACAGAAGGCAGTAAAGGGTGAAGCACTATATAGCTCAACGCACCTGCCATAAACCCAAGGAAAGCAACCCAGCTGATTTTTTTCATGTACCAGATAAAATCGATGCGTTCCATGCCCATAGCGGCTACCCCGGCCGCGGAGCCTATGATCAGCATACTGCCTCCTGTACCGGCAGAATAACAGATAAATTGCCAAAGCTTACTGTCCATTGGGAATTGATCCATGGGGTACATACCCATTGTGGCAGCGACAAGGGGTACATTGTCTATTACTGCAGAGAGAACCCCGATGAGAATAACTACGACATCCAGGTTTGGAATCGCCATTTGCAGGCTTTCGGCGAGACTCATTAATAGCCCTACATTTTTTCCATTTAAAGGACTTGGCACCGATATAGATCCTAACGCAGCTACGGCCATTAAAATTCCTAAAAAGAAAATAATACTGGACATCTCAATGCGGGACATAGCCTTGCGGACGGAAAACATTTGGCGGCCTTCGTCTCCAAATTCCTCCCCTGGATGGATGAATTCAGAAATAGCCCATATGACGCCAAGAGAAAGCATCATACCCATATAAGGCGGCAGGTGTGTCACGGATTTGAATACCGGTACGAAAATAAGTCCGGAGATACCGGCGATCAGCATGGTTTTACTGCTGAGCAAGCGCTTTTCTTGCTTTGGTTGCCCGGTTTCCTCTCCGGACGGATCCGCAAGATCTCCTTTGAATTGGGGCAAAAACCCACAAAATAGCAGGGGCACACTGATGCATAGCAAGGACGGAAGGATTAGGTGTTCTATCAGGCCAAGAGTAGACACTTTATTGCCAATCCAGAGCATGGTGGAGGTAACGTCCCCGATAGGCGTCCACGCGCCTCCAGCATTAGCGGCAATAACAACCATCGAAACATACCATAAGCGGGTTTCCCGGTCTTTAATCAACTTGCGAACCAAGGAAATCATGACGATGGTCGTCGTTAAATTATCCAGAACCGAAGACATGAAGAAGGCCAGCATGCTGATCACCCAGAGCAATTTAAGCTTATTTCTGGTCTGGATGCGATCGGTGATAATGGAAAACCCTCTATGGAGGTCAACTAATTCGACAATCGTCATGGCTCCTAGCAAAAACACAAGGATTTCGGCTGTTTTGCCCAAATGGTGTAGAAGAATACCCTCTATACTTCCTTCCTGAAAATGGTGGTCGAGAATGGGAAGGTGACCAACCGAAATCAGAGCCCAGGTAAGGGCGCCGATCAACAGCGCAGGCACGGATTTGTCCAATTTAACGGTGTGTTCCAGGGCAATCATCACATACCCGATAACAAAGCAAACAACGACAACCGCGATCATGTTAGGTAGGTTAAATAGGTATAAAGAAAATTTTGAATGGGGTGGGGTACTGTAAAGAATTTATTCTCCTAAAAAGCGAGGTAAATCTATCACAATGCCTGATTTTTTTGGTGGTTTTTCTCTATTACCGATACTAAAAACGAAAAAAGCTGTCCGTTTGGACAGCTTTTTTCGTTGATCAGGGAATTTACTGTTTAATGCCCGCTTCCCACGGAGGGCAGGTAAGGGTAGAGCACAATAAAGGAAACGGCCCCGGCAATAAAGCCCAGGAAGGCGATCCAACTGATCTTGCGCAAATACCAGATGAAATCAATGCGCTCCATCCCCATAGCGGCGACTCCCGCTGCAGAACCAATGATGAGCATGCTGCCCCCTGTTCCCGCAGAATAGGCGATAAACTGCCAGAGTTTGCTGTCGATAGGGAACTGATCCATGGGATACATGCCCATGGTGGCGGCAACCAGAGGCACGTTGTCAATTACTGCCGATAATACCCCGATGAGAATGATCACAATATCCAGATTAGGGATGGCATGGCCCAGGTTTTCCGCAACATTCATCAGCAGCCCAACCTTTTCGCCTGTGAGGTTGCTGGTAACGGCGATGGATTCCAGACCGGCAACAGCCATCAGAATGCCCAGGAAGAAAATGATACTCGACATCTCGATCCGCGACATAGCCCTGCGCACCGAGAACATATGCTTGTCGTCTTCCCCGAACTCTTCCCCAGGGTGGATATATTCCGAGATGGCCCAAATAACCCCTAATGACAGCATCATGCCCATATAAGGGGGAAGGTGGGTGATCGATTTGAAAATAGGCACAAAAATCAACCCGCTCAAGCCGGCGATGAGCATGGTTTTGCTGCTCAACAGTCGCTTTTCCTGCTTTTCGTTTTCAGATTCAGAAGAAACGTCCGTAAGGTTGCCCTTAAAGTTGGGCAGGAAGCCGCTGATGAGGAGGGGGACTACCAGGCAGACGAGGGAGGGAATGATCAGATGTTCCATTAGACCCAGCGTCGAAACTTTTTTCCCGATCCAGAGCATGGTGGTCGTTACGTCCCCAATGGGCGACCAGGCGCCGCCGGCATTTGCGGCAATGACAATCATGGCCGCATAGTAAAGGCGGTCCTCCCGGTCTTTGATTAGTTTGCGCACCAGGGAGATCATTACGATGGTGGTCGTCAGGTTGTCGAGGACTGCCGAAAGAAAGAACGCCAGGATGCTGATGATCCAAAGCAGTTTGAGCTTGTTTTTGGTCTGAATGCGGTCAGTAATAATGGCAAACCCCCGGTGCAGGTCGACCAACTCGACAATCGTCATGGCCCCAAGAAGAAAAACCAGGATTTCCGCTGTTTTGCCGAGATGGTGAAGGAGAATATTTTCAAGCGATCCGGGTTCGTGGTGATGGTCGAGAATCAAAAGGTGGCTGGTAGAGATCATGGCCCAAATAAGCGCCCCGATCAGCAGGGCGGGCACAGATTTGTCGAGCTTTAAAGGATGCTCCAGGGCAATCATCAAGTACCCGATGATAAAGCAGATGACAATAGCGGTAATCATGATTCGGTAGGTTTTTCGTTTATTGGTTTGGCGAAATAAAAGGAATAAACAACCGTAATGGGCGCTGTAAAAATAGAATTTTCCTGGACCTATTCTACAACAGGAGCGGTTTTTTGCCAAAAATCGTTATGTTGAAAATATGGGTGATTTTGGGATTTGTTGACTTGAATTTGAACTTTTCCTCCTACTTTTGTCCTTTTATAAAAAATCCGCTTTCGCTAAATGGTCACAATTGCCGGCATCGGTCTCGGTGAATTCCCGCTGCTTCTGGCGCCCATGGAGGATGTCAGCGACCCCCCTTTTCGCGCCCTTTGCAAACAACAGGGGGCCGATCTGATGTTTACGGAATTTATTTCGGTAGAAGGGTTGATCCGGGATGCTGAAAAGAGCCTGCAGAAACTGGATATCTACGACGAAGAGCGCCCCATCGGCGTTCAAATCTTCGGCGCCGAGCTGGATTCTATGATGAAAGCTGCAGAGATCGTAGAAGCGGCTCAGCCGGAGATCCTGGATATTAACTACGGCTGTCCGGTGCAGAAAGTGGTATGTAAACTAGCAGGCGCCGGAATTCTCAGAGATATTCCTAAAATGGTGGCGCTAACAGAAGCTGTAGTTAAATCAACCCGCCTTCCCGTGACGGTTAAGACCCGCCTTGGATGGGATCAATCTTCCATCTTTATCGAGGAAGTGGCTGAACGGTTGCAGGATGTGGGCATACAGGCTCTGAGTATCCATGCCCGGACGCGCGCGCAAATGTACAAAGGCGAGGCTGACTGGTCGTGGATTGCCAAAGTGAAGAACAATCCCCGGATTCATATCCCGATCTTTGGAAATGGAGACATTGATAGCCCCCAAAAAGCCAGGGAATACCGAAACCGGTATGGAGTAGATGGCATCATGATTGGAAGGGCAAGCATTGGTTACCCCTGGATATTCAGGGAAATTAAACACCACCTCCAAACCGGTGAATTACTGCCGCCGCCCAATACAGAAGAGCGGGTGGCTGCTGCGAGGCAGCATTTACTTTCTGCTATTCGTTGGAAGGGAGCCAAACTGGGTATTCTCGAAACAAGGCGGCATTATACCAATTATTTCCGGGGGCTTCCTGGAATTAAAGAGTTCAGAAAGGAATTGGTCACCCTGGAGCAGGAGGGATCACTCCTGGAAGTACTCCAACGAATCGAAACCCGCTACGCTGGGTTTTCATGGGAAGCAGTTGCCATGGAAGCGTAATCCGGGACGTAAACATAGATCATGGTCTTTATTATTCAGGAACACGAGCGCCAAATTCTTCAACTCATCAGCCAAAAAGCCAGGGCTCTTGGCTTTCCTGTCTTTTTGGTAGGCGGCTACGTCCGCGACCGGTTACTTGCCCGGCCTTCAAAGGATATCGATATCGTTTGTGTCGGTAGCGGTATTGACCTGGCGGAAGAAATCGCTTCCTGTCTAAGGCCTATCCCGCGAATCGCCGTGTACCGCCGCTTTGGCACAGCCATGATCAAACACGGCGACCTGGAAATCGAATTTGTAGGCGCCAGGAAAGAATCCTACCGCCATGATTCCCGCAAACCGGCGGTGGAGGAAGGATCGCTGGAAGACGATCAGAACCGCAGGGATTTTACGATCAATGCCCTTGCCGTCAGTCTGAACGAAGAAGATTTCGGTTCGATCATCGACCCCTTCGGAGGTCTGAATGACCTGGAGAATAAGGTCATTAGGACACCGCTGGAGCCGGGAAAGACCTTCTCTGATGATCCGCTGCGCATGATGCGGGCCATCAGGTTCGCTACCCAACTTGATTTCACTATTGAATCCCAAACCTTTAAGGCAATTTCAGCATACAAGAACCGGATACATATCGTTTCTCAGGAGCGAATCGCGATTGAACTGAACAAAATCCTTGAATCCCATTTCCCCTCCCTGGGCTTTAAGTTGTTGTTTGACACAGGGCTTCTCCATCTTATCTTGCCCGAACTGGCTGCTCTGCAAGGGGTCGAATCAAAGAATGGCCTTGCTCATAAAGACAATTTCTACCACACCTTGCAGGTTTTGGATAACCTGAGCAGAAAATCAGATAACCTTTGGCTGCGTTGGGGCGCTTTACTTCACGATATTGCCAAACCGCCCACCAAACGGTTCCATCCCGAGCAAGGATGGACCTTCCATGGGCATGATGCCCTTGGAGCGGCAATGGTGCCTGCGATTTTCCGAAGACTTAGGCTTCCGATGGACAATAAAATGAAATATGTGCAGCAGATGGTTGCCCTGCATTTGCGGCCGATCAGTCTGACCAAGGAAAACATAACCGATTCAGCCATCCGTCGCCTGATTGTCGATGCCGGAGAAGACCTCGACGACCTGATGCTGCTGTGTGAAGCGGACATAACTTCCAAAAATCCTCAAAAAGTTAAGCGCTACCTGGAGAACTACGAACTCGTCCGGGAGCGGATTGACGCGGTGGAAGCCAAAGACCATCTTCGCAACTGGCAACCGCCGATCACGGGGGAGATCATAATGGAAGTCTTTGGAATTAGCCCATCTAAAGAAGTAGGCATAATTAAAACAGCTGTCCGCGAAGCCATTCTCGATGGCGAAATCCCGAACGACTTTGACGCTGCCTATGCTTTTATGCTGACTAAAGCGGGGGAACTTGGCATAAAGCCCGCTACCTGAGTTGAAACATCTGGTCCGTCCCCTTACTCCTTAGGGTGGTTCTTTTCGTATTCTTCCTTATTGGCATCAATTCCTTTGTATTTTTTGAATGCCACATAAATCATGACAGCAGGAATACCAATAAGCACCAGTGTAGTGAACACCATCAGCAGGTTTGCTTGTAGCCAGTCAATCAAAAACATACATGTTGGTTTTTAGAATTAGGAATCCGAATTGTGCCGTCCCGAAAATCGAAAGCTTTGTCAAACCCGTCGATGATTTTTATCAATCATTTGCTGATTTATTTCATCTCCTTTGAAAGGCCATTCTAAAACAATCCGGGCAGCAGATGTTCGGCCATCCAGAAACCGGCGAATGTGCCGATAGCGTTGCCCAAAGCGCCAAGCAGAACTGCCGGAAGCACTAAGTCCTGCCTCCCTCTGCTTCGGGCAAGGGCAAGGGCTGAGGTGGCCCCTCCAATATTCGCTTGAGAGGCAATAGCAGCCATATCCAGATCCCAGCGCATAACACGGGCCAAACCAAAAACACCTATTCCGTTAGTCAGGCAAATAACCATCGCGGCGATCAGTAGAACCAACCCCAGATTGCCCAATGCCCCTAACGCCTGGATATCGCAAAAAGCCCCAATGACAGCCAGGAATAAATATACGGCAAACAACCCCAGCAATTGTCCTCCCCGGATCCTGGACGCGATGGGCAATTGGGCGATAATCAGAGCAAAAACACTGATGACAAGAACAAGAGGCACATTCCATCCAAAGGTTTTCAACCAGTGAACGGCGATTTCCGCCGCCCACATGCTCCCAAGCCCCAAAGCCAGGGTAAATCCCAGATCGAGCGGATGAATGTGCTCGGTGTCCCGGTCTATTTCTGCGTCAGAAATCTCCGGATCATCTTTTTCCTGTGCTTTTACAGGCCAGAATGGGGCTAATATTCTGGGAAGGGAAAGCGTGGCTGCCATCCAGACCATGGTAACGATATTATCAGCGGCAACAGCGCCGCCATATAGCACCCCATCCCGAACCACGTTGTAATGAATAGCAAGCGCATTGAAATTAATACTCCCTCCGATATACGTGCCGGTATACATTCCGCCGACGGCAAAGAAGGAGGGGCCGATACTGGCGGGAGCATTGATCAGCAAAAAACCAAGGACCGTCCCTGCCATGGTAAACACAGATCCGGTAAGAAACAGCGTCATAAGCGGAACCCCTGCCTTCAGGATGGCCCGGAGGTTAACTTTGAGTAGCAGCCAAAACAGGGATATGGGAGCGACGTAGGAGAAGATGATCTCGTAAACAACTACCGGGTTGCCGGCTTCCGATCCTGTAGGCAAAGCCCCAAGATTCGCCACGATGGCAGTGAGTAGAATTACAAGCAGGGCAGTCCCTAAATGCCGAAGCCAGGTATGTCTGACCAGCCATTCAGAACCTGCCACCAGTAAACACAGGAGAGTCAAAATGAGCAGGTCAGACATGTAATTGTGATTTTGGGGTTATTTGATCAGGGATTGGTATACCAGATTTCTGTACCGGCGCAAAATTTCGCTTCCTTGCGCAAAGGGATGCACATTTGTAAAAACAAGCATAATCAGGTTTTCCTTGGGGTCAATGGTATATTCGGAGCAGTACATTCCTCCCCACATGATCGAACCGGGCGTGGCCAGATCGCCGTAATTGCTTTGGTCCGAAAAAACCTCAAACCCCAAACTGAACCCGTCATTCCGCTCCCAGACCCGGAGGTCGCCTATTTGGTTGCGGAAGAGCAGATCTACTGATTTAGGACTTAGAAGCTGTTTTCCATTGAATTCGCCTCCGTTCAGCAGCATTTGGCAAAACCGGGCATAATCTTCAATGGTACTTACCAGCCCAGCCCCGCCAGAGTAATACGTTTTGGCGCCTTGAACCGGAAAGTACCGGTTGTTGAAATTATCAGAAACCGCTAAGGCGGAATCGGCAGCAGGCTTGGCGTATAGTTCAACCAGCCTTGGCGCCTTTTCCATAGGCAGATAAAAGTACGTGTCTTTCATCCCCAAAGGCTCGAAAATTCGCGTTCGAAAAAACTCGTCGAGGGACATCCCAGACAGAAGCTCCACCAAATAACCTGCCACGTCGGTGTTGAGGCCATAGGTGAATCTCTCCCCCGGGTCGTGCAAGAGCGGTCTTGCTGCAATTTTAGGTATAACCGTCGAGAGCTTTTCCGGTTCCAGGGAATTAAAATAGGGAGCTTTATAATCCTCCAATTGCTCCATTGGATGTTCGTAAGGAATTCCCGCAGTATGTGTAAGCAGGTCTTTAATCGTGATCTCCCGTTTGGCCGGACGGGTTTCGACGGCTCCTGTTGCCGAGTCGAAACGAATGAGTACTTTGGGATTGGCAAAATATGGGATGTACTTGGAAACCGGGTCGGAAAGAAGGAATTTACCCTCCTCGTGCAGCATAAGAGCAGCCACGGTAGTAATGGCCTTTGTTTGGCTTGCTATCCGGAAGATATCGTCCTGTTTTAAAGGGATATTCTGCTCGCGGTTTTTGAACCCAAAGGCTTTGTAGTGGATGATTTTTCCTCTTTTAGCAACAAATGTTACCGCGTTGGGAACAACTCCCTCTTTGACCATTTTGTCGAGCCATTGATCCAGCAGCACAAGCCTGGATACCGAAAACCCCAAATCGGATGGCCGGTCGGAATAACTGAATTGTTGCGGCTGCGCATGGAGAATAGACGAACAGGCAATCAGGCTGAATACAGCCCAGGCAATGAATCGAGTCATGGGATATGATTTTTTATCGGTTTAAAATAGAAAGGTTAAGGGATTTTTCAACCTTCCGGGTAGTATACAATTAGCTTGTAAAATAACGCATTTTTTGAAACCCTGAACAATGGCTGTCTTACGCTTTTTTCTTCAAAACAGGGATCAGCGCCCCGCTTAACCCTTCCAACTCTACTGCGGTGCAGCCATACCGGTAAGCAAACTCATAGTCTTTACCGCTGCCCAGCGCATCATAGAACGCAACGGCAAATTCAATGGCCGTTTTGTCCGGCACCGCCTTGTTCATGCCAATTACATAGGGAATGTGCCGGACAATCTCATTGGCCTGGGCCTCAGAATAACAGGCATTGAGCAGGACGCACTCCACCTGATCTGCGAAAAGACTGAACAAGTTTCCCAGTGCCACCGAATGGACGAATTGGGATTCTCCTGATTCATTTTCCAGAACCAGCCCCTCGTCGCCTCCTCCATGCCCGGAAAAATGAACGATCTGGGGAAGTTCTTCCATGATTGCCCGCCGCAGGTCTTTAACCCGCACAGCCCATTTGGTTTCCAGTTCAAAGCGGTCCCGTTGCTGCGCTAACTTAAGCCCCTCCTCAATATCCCGGGCTTCCCGGTCTATTCTTAGGTGGGTTGTCTCCTCCGGATTGGCGCCAAGGAACAGGATCTTTTTATGGCCGGTATTTACCGGACCAGGCCCGGAAGGCGACCCTGGTTGCCTTACTGGGGTCTCAGTTCCGGAAGAAGGGGTAGCATTTGGTTTGTTTGTGACAATCCCTCTGGCCGGCCCTTCTGACTCGGCTTCGGCGTCCTCGGGGATTTGTTTAATGAAATGCAGAATAGCTTTGCGTATGTTCGCCTCATTGATATTGGCTTCGTCCGACCGAATAATACCATCCAACATGTCCTTTTGCAGCCTGCTGTAGCGTCCCGCAAGGAGAATTATCGAAGAATCCAGGTCTTTGTCGTTCAGGGATTTAACCAGAAGCCTTAAATCTTCAATGGCTTTTTTTGTTTCACCATTGACGAGCAGTTCGGTGATCGTCCTCGTATTAATGACAGGCATGGTGTGCGTTTAGTCGGTAACAAAATAGGTAACCTTACCTCGGGGTTATTTATTCCAGACGAAGATATAAAATTTGGAGAAAAGACGGATAGATGAATTGCCCGGCCCTCCTCTGGCCTCCATCCGCCCAGGCGGCATAAGAGAACGGTATGACGCCATCAAAAATGTGCGTTTTTGATTAGAAAAAGGTCTTTTTTTTATGTAAGTGTTGTTTTTTATCAAGAAAGCGGTTATATTTGTAAAAAATTAATAGATATAGCGGGCAAAGTCCACTGGATTAAGGTACTATGAGAAAATAAATGCAGCGCCTGCCATAAAAGCCCTTCCGCGTCTTAATGATTCGGAGGGGCTTTGTGTTATCTAAAGACCCCGTTTCGGTCAAGAAAACATATTAGCCGAATGGAAACGAAAGGCAATTTTTCTTTGGGGTTATCCTTATCCGGCGGCGGGGCAAGGGGAGCCTATCAAATTGGCGTTTGGAAGGCATTGGATGACGCCGGATTAACTGCAAGGTTCGGATCCGTAACGGGATCGTCGGTTGGAGCAATTAACGGAGGGCTGGTTTGTATGGGCGATTGGGAATACGCTTTCGACCTATGGACCCATGGAGACGCTTCCCTGATTTTTGACCAGTTACAAGAACGGAAACTCGGGTTGTTTGCCAATCCAGGCTGGAGATTGGCGGCTGACTATCTAAAGAACCGCGGCCTTCGCGTAAACGGGCTTCGAAAAATGTTGCATCAGGTCTTGGACGAAGAGGCTATCCGCCAGGCAACCGCGCGTTTTGGCCTGGTCGTATACAATCAAAGTAAAAAAAAAGGAGAATACTGGTTTGTAGATCAAATTCCCTTCGGCGCCCTTCCCGATTTCGTCTTGGCCAGCGCTTCTTTCCCTTTATTTCAGCCTTGCAGGATCAACGGTCAGGTTTACCGCGATGGGGGATTGGCCGACCTGATTCCTTTCCCCATGGCTTTTTGGGCGCCCGGTATCACCAAAGTTATAGGTGTGGATGTGTCTGTCGGAACCCGGATTTTACCTGTTTACCAAAGACGTGTTCGCCGTTTTCAGGACCGGTTGCTTCTGATACGGCCCTCGAAAACGTTGCCATTGCCTTTGAATTTTTCCAGGCGGGCAATTCTGGAACAAATCCATCTTGGAATCCGGGACGGCGAAAATGCAATCGAAAATAATATACCTTTTTTTATTTAAATTTTACTCAGATAAAAAAAACCTTCTATTTATTCACATGCTAAACAATCAAACAAACAAATAGAGGGTAGGGGAGGCTTGGAATATTCCTCCAAGGTTAGTTACTTTACCTGATCAACATAAAAATCCTACGACATGGATATGACTTTTTTGTATGGCCTGATCGGTGGATTAATCCCCGATGCTATCCGGATTATTAACAACCGGTACAATCCCGTTCTGCCAGAATATCTTAAATCATCGAGTTTTTACATTGGGACCCTTCTTTTGGTAGTACTTGGAGGAGGAGCGGCTTTCCTTCTGCAAGCCGATTCGGTAGTGGATGCTTTGGCTATGGGATATTCGGCACCCCAAATTGTTTCCTCCGTTTTACAACAAAAAGCCAATATCATTGCACCTCCGGCAGCAGGTGGAGATTCCGGCGCCAGGGGAGGACCTGATATGTTTGAGACCGAGGAGAAAAAACCTACCATGCGGGATTGGTGGGGAATGTGACCGTACAGAACCATACATATGTTCACAGTAGCAGTTCGACGGCACGTTATGCTGGCCCATTCGCTTCCGGACCCTGTATTCGGTCCGGCGCAGAACCTGCACGGCGCTACTTATGTCGTCGACGCTGAATTCAGAGTCCCACAATTGAGCCGGTGGAATATTGTTCTGGATATCGGTCTGGCGGGCGCTATACTGGAAGACGCGCTCAAGCCGTTGGATTATCAAAATCTGGATGAACTACCTGCGTTTGAAGGAGCATTAACTACCACGGAATTTCTTTGCGCATACTTGCATCGGGAAATTTGCAGGAAAATAGAAGGCCAATTTCAGGGCAATCTGAAAGTGACCCTGACCGAATCTCCGTCTGCTTGGGCGTCGTATGAGGCGCCCGTCCGGTCATAACACCCTATGATGCCGGAGATTTATTTTATTGCGCCTCATCCTTTGGCGTTCACCTCAGGAGGGAACCGTTACAATTCCCAGCTTATAGGGGCGTTAAGGCTGGCTGGCTGGAAGGTTCGCAGGTTTGGCCTATTCGATCCCAGGATCAGAAAAATTCCATCTGGAAGTTTGATCGTGGTGGATTCCATTTATCGCAATGCCCTGATGGAGGGTAATTTTGAATTGCCGCCGCATTCAAAATGGGCTGGATTAATTCATTATCTTCCTGAATTGGATGGCGAGCGCGAAGGAGCAAATGAATCCTGGGCTTCGGTATTTGATCTGCTGTTGTTTCCTTCCGATTACCTTTTAAAGCGGTTCAGGTCTTTTTTTACGTCTTCTTCGACGCCGTCCTTCATTTTGCCGCCGATTATCCCGGTCCGCACCTGGCCAGTAGCCGCGCTTAATTCAGGGGGCGATCCGCATTTAATGATCGTCGCCAACTACCTTCCGGTAAAAGGGATTTTAGAACTTCTTCAGGAACTTGCCACATCGTTTGATCAGCCAGCTCCTTTGCCTGGGTTTAGGCTATCGGTTTACGGCTCTATTCTGGATGAGGCCTATTGGCGCGCTTGCCGGGACGCGGTAGATTCTTCGCCGACACTCCGCCATCGGACTGCACTGAACAAAGACATGCCCCACTTCAAGTTATTCGCCGCGCTTTCGGAGGCGTCTGCGGTGGTTTCTGCCTCTGCCTTTGAATCCTTTGGGATGGCGATTGCCGAGGCAATGGCTCTTAAACGTCCGGTATTTGCCTTATCAAGGGGAAACATTCCAGAACTGGTTTCAGGTTACCCTGCAGCCCGCCTGTTTGAACGGATCGAGGAACTCGCAGCGTGTCTTGATGAGGCGGTCCGGGATCCAGCTATAATAGAAGATCTTTGCCAAAAAGCGCAAACGGTTCCTTTTGACCACCGGCCGTTTTCTTCGGAACACGTGGTCCGTCAATGGGAGTGGATTATGGATCACTTTTGGTGACAACCCCATCTCCACTGATACCATTTGGAAAAACGGGTAGGTTTCCGCATTCCGGAGGTCCGTAGACCTTTACCAGATGGTGTGCCAGTCGGGAATATAAGCCGGCGTGATCCCAGTATGGCGCCTGCCTGGGATGAACGAGCAAACCGGGAGTGAGGCCTTCTTTCAAAAAGGATTCTATAAAATTGGGATCTTTACTAATGAAATGAAGCGGGGTGGCGAATTTGTCGTACTTGCCTTCAAGAACATATTCCAGCGCTCCCGGCTGATGGTCGCCAATGAGTATAAACAAATCGTCGGAGGTTCCCTCTTCAAGGATAAACTCTACCCAGCTTTCCAACGCATAACGCGCATTTTGGCCATAGCGATCAAGGAGGGGACCTATCAGCTTATATTGGTATAGTTTGGTGTCGGGCGCAAAACGGTCCAGGTCTTGCCAGTTAGGCAGGATAGGAGGCGGTGTATAGAAAGGGCCATGGGTGCTGGTAGTGATGAAAAACACAAATGCGGGCTCTTTTTGCCTGTTTCGGATGAAGTCTTTGTAATAACCTCCCGCATAAGGATCCGGGATGCCTCCCAGGGCATTGTACCAATACCCCTGGTATGGAATCTTGTGGTAGAACAACAAGGTATCGTACCCCCAAAAAGCGTTCAGGGAATCCTCTGGAATGAGTTGAATGGTCGCGTCATTGCTTTTCATCGTACTGATCCAGGTAGTATGATAACCCTGTGAATTGAAAAAGCGGACCAAATGGGGAAACCGGAACCGGGAATCCAGTAAAACGTTGTAACTGCGTTGATTGTCGATGGAAACTCCTGTCAGGCCGCTCGTAAAGCTCAACCAGGATCTTCCTCCCATTACCGGAGCACGGCTGTAAGTGGAGGCGCTATGCCACCCCGCTTTAGTCAGCTTATCTCCCAATCGGAGCGCGAGATCTTGTTGCTGTAAGGCAATGCCTTCCCCGAAATAAGCGGCGGCCCCGTATGATTCCAGGAACAGCAACCAAACATTTCTTTTTTCCTTAAGAGGGCACTTCAGGAAAGGTCCATAAGCAGCTTGAATTTTGCCATAGTTTGCGTGAAAGACATTCGTAGGAATGGCGCTTTTTCTAATGTTTGGAGCGAGCCACCGGATATTCAATAAATCAGTTTGCAGGTATTCCCTAAAACCAACCGTACTGATTGTAGTAAACGCGAACAGGCCCGTCATTGGGGCCCACCACCATTTCCAGGCAAGGTAACCTTCCATGGAACGAAACAGCCGGCGAATTCCCATTACCCCTAATGCAACGCATAACGCCACCCCGCCGGCTAAAAGGACGGTATTTACTACTGTTGCCAGACCAACACTTTCCAGAAAAACCGGAAGCACTTCCCGCACAAGAATCCAGTCGTCGATGAACACTGGGTGTATGCCATACACTGCTCTATAAACTTCCAGATACACCTGATAAAAGAAAGCAAGCGGATAGAGCAGGTAAAGCAGCCATTTAATTCCATGGCGCAAGAGTGAAATCCTCCAAAAAAGAAGGGCAGCGAAACTCAAAAGTAAAAACTCGGCCAGAATTCGGAAAGGATGGTGATTGTCGTTCAGGAAAAGCAGCCCTTGCCATCCAAAACGGGAGACTGAAACCCCGGAAAACGGGAGGAAATACGATTCCGGCCGGTGAAGGAAAAAGGCTGGCAGGAACAATATAACCTGAAGACAGACAAACCAAAAAAAGAATTTAAGCGCTTCTTTTTTTTGGGAAAAGGCAGCATTCAATTTGAAAAGGATTTGGGGGTCAATCAAATCCTAAAAGTAGCAAAAAACAAAGAAAATCAAGACTCGTTGATTTTAAGTCAAGTGGTCTTAAAACATTAATTCAATCCGTTCTGGTAAAGATTTGCGGAGCGCACCTTTTCAAGAACGGATTGAATTAAATGTTCACACCCAAAACACGGTAAGGTCTTTTAAACGGCCATCCTGGTTAGTGATGCCCTCCGCCAACCTCCATGACGCTATGGAAAACGTCGTGCAGTTTGGTAATCGCTTCGGTCAGCGCCTGATCCGATGCATTGGACTTCACCATGTCGGCCAGGTTCTTTGACCCATCCGCAAGGTTTTTGAGAATGGCTTCTACGCCCTTGCCTTTCATGCCTGCAGGAAGTTCGGCTTTAGCCCATGCTGCTGCGCGATCGGCCATGGTAGCTGCCTGCGTTTTCAGGGGGGCAAGATTGCCTTCTTCTGCCGGATGGAAAGTAGAAGACATAATGGCATGGAACCCATCCAGGTTTTTGTTCCAGGCGACCATAAGCGCATCAGAAGCGGATGCGCTTGCAGTCGAAGATTCCTGCATTTTCTTGGTAGTATCACAGGAGGTAACCATCAGCAACATACCTGCTGAAAAAGCGAGAAAGGTGAAAACAGATCTTTTCATTGGAATTCATTTTGGTGGCCAAAAATAGGTCAGGAATTCCAACTGCTGGATGAGTTTTGTCAACATTAACAATTTTATTGAAGGAGACCAGGCGGTTTTGCAGACAGACAGGAGTCCAGAAATTCCTTCCTGACCGGAAAGCTTTCAAAACACCCGCCATAGTCAATAGAATAGGTGCTGCAATGTGGGTCTTCGATGCCTCTTGCCGTAACGCAAAGATGAACTGCATCGATGACTACGATGACGTCTTGGGTTTGAAGGGCGTCCTGAAGGGCCTGCAGGATCTGCCGGGTAAGGCGCTCCTGCACCTGCGGCCTGCGGCAATAATAATCGACAATCCGGTTGAGCTTGGACAGTCCAATTATCCGTCCGCTGGAATAGTACCCGACGTGAGCATGGCCAAGTATTGGGAGAAAGTGGTGCTCGCAAGTTGATTTGACCAGGATGTTCTTTTCTATCAGGATCCGGTTGTACTGATAATGGTTTTCAAACGTAGAAATATCGGGCGCAGCCTCCGGATGCAGCCCTTTGAAAAGTTCTGTAACGTACATTCTTGCAACCCGGGATGGAGTGCCTTTCAGACTGTCGTCTTCCAGGTCAAGTCCAAGGGTCTCCATAATGGTGGAAAAAGCCGCCGCAATCCGGTCGATCTTTTCCTGCTCGCTCAGAAAAGGCGCATCGGAACGCATTGGATGCCGGGTTTCGCTATCCTGGTTTTCTTTATTTTTCATTTCTTTTCCCGAAGCCCTCCTGGGCTATTTGAGACCAATATACGGACGAAAGGACCGGGAAAAGTAACTTTACGGCCTGTATTTCGATTTGACTTCAGGGATCAGCCGTTTGAGTTGTTTAATCCGGTCTTCATGAGAAGGATGCGTAGATAAAAAAGCGGGCATTTTTGTTCCTCCCATTTGGCTCATCCGTTCCCAAAACCGAACAGCTTCGTCGGGGTTATAACCGGCCATAGCCATAAAGTGAAGTCCCATTTCATCGGCTTCCGCTTCGTGGGCCCGGCTAAACGGCAACAAGACCCCTACCGTTGCTCCTGCCCCATAAGCGGTTTGCGCAAGTTGGCGGGTCATTGCCGGCTTTTCCCGAAGGGCCTGATCGATGGCAACCCCACCCAATTGGGTGACAACCAGCTGACTCATGCGCTCTCTTCCATGGCGTGCAATCGCGTGCGCTATTTCATGGGACATTACGACGGCTATCGCATCGTCCGTTGTGCATAAAGGCATAATTCCGGAATAAAAGGCGATCTTTCCGCCTTCCATGCACCAGGCATTAGCTTCTTTACTTTCCAGGAGATTGATCTCCCATTTATACCCTGCAATTTGCTGATAAAGCCCCTCTTGTTTCATATACCGGTCTACTGCCTGGATCAGCCTGTTGCCTACCTGGCGCAAGCGGGCGGTTTCCCTGGAATTGGAAGAAATTTTCGCCTGGGAAAGCGCTTGGCGGTAATTTTCTTCCGACAGCGAAATCATGGCGGGCGCAGGGATCAACGAAAGTTGTTTCCTCCCGGTTAAGGGCACGGTGGAGCAGTTGCAAAGTGAAAATAATACGGCTATAAAAACGATATGCTTGACCATAGCAGGCTTACTTTTTGGCGTTTATGACTGGATAACGATAGCAGGCAATGGATCTGCACGAAGAAAGCCGGTTTTAAAGAAACTTTAATTTTTCTAACTTTCCTTCAAAGCAGGATACTGATGCGAAAAAAAAACCATACCGTTCGCAGTAGCATGCTGGAAATCCATCTGGCCGTTTTTTTGTTCGGGCTTTCCGGCCTTTTTGGCAAGTGGATTGCCCTTCCTTCTCTGGCAATCGTGTTTGGACGCGTTTTTTTTGCTTCCATCGCCCTGGCCGGAATGATTCGGTATACCCACCGGCCGTTTACATTGAACCAGAGAGGAGATTACTTGAAAATGGCCGCTCTGGGATTATTGCTGGCTCTCCACTGGCTTACTTTTTTTGGATCAATCCGGCAGGCTTCCGTTGCGGTAGGGTTGCTTACCTTCTCCACCTTTCCGGTATTCACCGTTCTTTTGGAACCTGTTTTTCTCAAAGAAAACCGATTGACGTGGAAAGATGTCGTGCTCTCCCTTATCGCCCTGGGCGGAGTAGCTTTGGTTTTGCCAAATTGGGATGTCCTGAGCCATGGATTCCAGGGGGCAATGCTTGGTGTCCTTTCCGGTGGGACTTTTGCGCTGCTCGCCATATTGAACCGCGTTTTGGTTAGATCTTACTCAAGCGTTCAGATCGCTTTTTATCAGGATATTACGGCTGGTATGTTTCTGCTGGTTCCATTTTTTGTTTTGGCGCCGGCAATCACTGCCAGGCAACTCGCCCTGCTAGCCTTGCTGGGTATTGTTTTTACCGCCTTTTCCCATGCCTTGTTTATTCATGGCATGCGGCAGGTGCCCGCTAAATCAGCCAGCCTGATCGCGACCCTGGAGCCCGTGTATGGAATTCTGGCCGCCGCGGTTTTTCTTTCAGAAATTCCAACCCTAAAAACATTGGCAGGAGGATTGGTCATCCTTGGAGTAGCATCCTATGAAACTTTCCGACAACGGTAAAAAATCCTTTCTCAATTGGCGGTTTTGCCCTAAATTAAGAGGCAAAACAAAAAACCATGGATGATAAAAAATCAATCCGGGACCTGGAGCCCCGTGCCCTCTGGAACCACTTTGCCGATCTGAATAACGTACCCCGGGGCTCTAAAAAAGAAGCCCGGGTGACGGAGTTTATACGCCAATTCGGAGAAAAACTTGGTCTTCCTACCAGGGTAGACCATGCGGGGAATGTGATTATTGCCAAGCCGGGAACCCCTGGAAAAGAAAACCATCCGGTAGTCGTTCTTCAAGGGCACCTGGACATGGTCCACCAGAAAAACGCCGGAACGGAATTTGATTTTGATCAGGACGGCATCAAAAGCTATATTGATGGAGAATGGGTCAAAGCAGATGGCACTACCCTCGGCGCTGATAACGGAATCGGCGTAGCTGCCATTATGGCTCTTTTGGAGAGCCGCGATATTCCCCACCCGCCGCTGGAGGGATTGTTCACTGTGGATGAAGAGACTGGGATGACCGGCGCGAAAGAACTCGAAGAGGGCATTCTGGAAGGCAAGATCCTGTTGAACCTGGATTCCGAAGAAGACGACGAACTTACCATCGGGTGCGCAGGCGGGTTGGACACCTTTTCTGAAGGGCATTACACGGAAGAAGAGGCGCCGGTACTCCATTCGGCTTTTCAAATCAAGGTGAGCGGGCTCAAAGGAGGGCATTCCGGGATCGATATCCACCTTGGCCGCGCCAACGCAAATAAAATTTTGCTCCGGTTGCTTCACAAAACCCACGACGCTTTTGGGGTGCGCCTGGCCTCTTTCACCGGGGGGAATCTTCGGAACGCCATTCCCAGGGAAGCCGAAGCATGGATTGTGGTTCCCAATGCCCTGGAAAAAATCTACCTCGACGATTTTCAGCAAAGGGTTTCTGCTATCCTGATTGAGTTTGCCTACCTGGAGCCCGACATGAAACTGGAGATTTTTCCCACGGATACCCCCTTGTACGTCATGGCTGCCGCAGATCAGGAAAAAATACTAAATAGCCTTTATGCCGTACCAAATGGCGTGTATCGCATGAGCCCCACCATTCCGGGGTTGGTGGAAACCTCCAACAACCTGGCTAAAGTAGTTATCCAGAAGGGAAAATTTTCCACCCAAAGCCTTCAGCGAAGTTCGGTGGAATCCGGAAAGGAAGACATCGCCTTCGCCGTTCGCGCTGCCCTGGAATTGGCGGGCGCTGAGGTAAAACAATCCGGCGGGTACCCAGGTTGGGCGCCTGATCCCGATTCCAAAATCCTTCAGTTGTTGGTGGATACGTACAGCGATTTGTATGGAGAGAAACCCAAAGTTGCCGCTTGCCATGCCGGTTTGGAGTGCGGAATTATCGGAACCCATTATCCGGGGATGGATATGATCTCCTTTGGGCCAACCATTCGGCATCCGCACTCCCCGGATGAGAAGGTTCATATTGCCTCTGTAGGAAAGTTCTGGAATTATTTGACGACTATTCTAAACCAGATTTAACCTCTTTCCAATGAAACTGCGGGCTTTCATTACGGAATTGTTCGTAGACCTTCCGTTGGACGAAATCGTCGACGAATTGACGGACTTTGACGAACGGTTCCAGATCATCTTGCGCAAGCATATCGCGGTGCTGGGCTGGTGGAGCCTGGTTAACGTGCTGGCGGGAATTGCCGGTATGGTTCTGGCGGAGGGACTCTGGAAGTACTTCTTTATGATGAACGCGGCTTGGGGCTTTATCAATGCTGGGGTAACCCATATATTTATCCGGCACACCTTTTTCCGAAAGTTCCGGCAGGGAAATATCCTGCAGCGGTTTGAGGTGCAGCGCCACGCGGAGAAAGTGCTTTTGCTGAATATTGGCTTGGATCTGGCCTACATAACCACTGGATTGTATTTAAAAGCGCTCGGCCTGGGCTGTAAGGCGTTGTACGCCGATCTATGGTTCGGCTTTGGATGGTCGGTCATCCTGCAGGGAATTTACCTTTTTGTTCAGGATAACATTTTTCACTATCTGCATTACCTGAACATCAAGAAAGCCAAGCCTTTTATGATGGGGTTAATGCGGCGGGAGACGGTAGATTAACGCCTTTCTGGGGCCTTATGCGGATCGAAGATTAAACGAATTTTTTTCTTTAAAAAATCGTTTATATAGATGGGAATCAAAATGATCCGCTATGAAAAAGGTTTGGATTTTCGCATTGCTCCTTGGGTTACAGGGAGGCGTGCGCGCCGCTTTTGCGCATCCAGGATCCGGGGCGTACAACGCCAGTGTGGAGGAAGGCGGGGTCAGCTTGTCCGTTTTGCAAAACACCCAACAACCCTTGCCAAACAAAGCGCCTAAGATAATTAGCCTTCACCATACTCCGGACGCTGTTTTGTTCGTCAGGGAATTGCCCCCGGTTTATTCCAATGTACTGGAGGCAATGGCCGGGCGTTTCCCCGGCGTATGGGTCAGCGGAAGCGCCAATCAGTTCGTAGTGCGTATTCGGGGCGCTCTTGGTCCGCCCTTGGTGGTCATCGACGACATACCCTTCATCTGCCGGAACGATGCTGAATTCAACAGCCTCATTCAAACAATCCCCCCTATGGATGTCGACCGAATTGAGATCGTCAAAAACCCGGCAATGGCGTTGATGTATGGCCCTTGTACCAGCAACGGCGTGATTGCGATCTATACCAAAAGAGGAGAGGCGTTGTAAACCCCGAAAGGCCCGGGTTTTTACAAAGGAAAGAAGGGAAGTCTTTTTCTTTTTTTTAAGACCTTATAGTACCCGGAGCGGGACTTGAACCCGCACGACCGTTATGGTCACAGGATTTTCTTACCAACTACAGCTTTCGCTGCCTCCTTGAAAAAACAAAGAGTTTGTGGTCTGGACTTTCTCTTCACCTTATTTTTGATTTCTCAAAAACGTAGGCGCCTCCCGTTAAGTCTCTACACCTTTTCCGATTCTTAGCGAATCGAAACTTGGCTCGGGATTGCCAATCCTGATAACAGGAAAAGGTTTCCCCGAATTTGAGAGGTTCTACGTCCCAGATTTCCCTGGGCGCACTCAAATTTTTTTGTCTCGTATGCAAACAAAGATTTAAGTCCTGCGTGTCTACCGATTCCACCATCCGGGCAATTTAAACTTTTTTAAATCGCGGGGGCTAAGATAGGCCTTTCCCGACAAAAAATCAATTTTTTGGCTCTAACGCTGTGGCGGAGTTATTGTCAAACAAAGAATCGGCATAAGCCGGCCATTTCTGGACGCCCCCCTCGCGGAGGGCATCAATGCCCATGCGGACGCTGATCGCGGTCGAAGCGCCGGTCCGGACGTTGGAAACCGGAGTCCTTCCGGTTTGGATACATTCGTAAAAATCCAGTAGCGCGTAATGGGTCCCTTCCCAGTTTGGGTGGTCCATTTCGAACGAAATCGGGTAGCGATCCTCTTTTTTTCTGGAAAGCGTTGCGCCGGAAACGCCGTCAACGGAACCGAGTTCCTTGGCGTTGAGGGGTTCGAAATACACCCAACCTTTGTCAATTTCCAACTCAATAGTGCCTTTGCTGCCTTTGAATTTGAATAAATAGCCTTCGTGTGAATTGGACGTCAGGGAGATGCAATTCACTTTCATACCTCCAGGGTATTCGTACAAGGTGTTGACATTGTCGAAGGTCTCCCTGCCGTCTTTCCAGTAATCAATTCCGCCGAATCCCACTACTTTGACTGGATGTGCGTCAAACACCCAATTCACAAAGTCGATCTGGTGGGAATGGAGCTCGGCCGTTAATCCTCCGGAATATTCCCGGTACATTCGCCAGTTGATGATCCGCTCCCATTTGGGGTCTGGTACGGGCCGCCGCCAGTCGTGGTTCCGATTCCATTGGATATACACGTTGGAAACCGTACCCAGACGCCCGGACCGAATCAACTCTGCCACCTTAAAATAGAGCGGATGGTAGCGGTACTGGTGCCCAACGGAAAAAACCGATTGGCTTTTTAACGCTTTGTTCATCAACTCCACGGCTTCCCGCTTTCCATAAGTCATTGATTTTTCGCAATAAACATGTTTTCCCGCATCCAACGCATCCATTGCCATGCGATAATGCATAGACAAGGGCGTGGCAATCAGCACCGCATCCACGTTGGGGTCTTCCAGCAGACGCCGGTAATCCGGAAAGGATTTACATCCAGGACCGGCATCCGAAAGGGCCTTCTCCAACCGGAAAGGAAGAATGTCGGAACAGGCAACAGTCCTAATTTGCGGCAAATCCTTGACCAGCCGGATGATACCTCCCCCTCGGTCTCCCGTACCAATGACGCCCAATGAAAGGATGTCATTTTTTGAAATGGGTTTGGAAAAGGAGGGAAGCTGGCCGAGGCTTAGGCTGGCAGCCATTAAGGCGGAATCCCTGGTGAATTTTCTTCGGTTCATTTTTCTGAATTGAGATTTTAAAGGCGCTTGTTTTTGGGGAAACATAGCTGTATTGCCCTGGTTTTGCTTATTTTTAAAGGCGAAACGAACGTTTTTTTTATTGAAAATACCATTAATAAAGATACTTATGAAAACGTATTTCCGCTCCCGGTTGCCTTTGATTTTAGCCTTTTGCTTCGGGTTCATCCCATTTTCAGGGTTTGCCCAGAATGGATGGACGCCACTTTTCAACGGAAAAGACCTCCAGGGCTGGGAACGGCTGAACGGCGATGCCGAATACCTGGTCCGGAACGGGGAAATTGTGGGCATTACCAAAGTCAATACGCCGAACAGCTTTCTATGTACCAAGGCCCGATATGCCGATTTTATCCTCGAACTGGAAGTATGGAGCGATGCCGCTCTCAACTCAGGCATTCAATTTCGCAGTTTGAGCCTGCCGGAATTTCAAAATGGAAGAGTTCACGGATACCAGGCCGAAATCGACCCCAGCCCCCGCGCTTTTAGCGGAGGAATTTATGACGAGGCCAGGCGGGGTTGGATTTACCCGCTGACCAATCATCCAGAGGCCAACAAGGCTTTCCGGGTTGGAAACTGGAACCAGTACCGCATCGAGGCAATTGGCCCGTCTATCCGTATCTGGTTGAACGGAGTGAACACTGCAAACCTCGTGGATGATCAGATCCCCTCCGGTTTTATTGCCCTTCAGGTGCACGGAATCGGCGATCAGACGGCCATGGCTGGCCGGGAGATCCGTTGGAGAAATATCCGCATCAAAACAACCAACCTGGAACCTGAGCGCTGGAAAATGGCGCCCAACACCCCGGAAGAAAATTACCTGCCCAATACTTTGACGGACTATGAAATCAAGAAAGGATGGCGCCTACTGTGGGATGGGAAAACGGCGGATGGTTGGCGTAGCGCACGCAGCCCCCAATTTCCGGAAAAGGGGTGGGAGCTTAAAGACGGGGTTCTCACGGTCCTTGAGGGCGGCGGCGGGGAAGCCTCGAATGGGGGCGATATCATCACGAGGGACAAGTTCAGCCAATTTGAGCTCAAATTCGAGTTCCGGATCACGGAAGGCGCCAACAGCGGCATTAAATATTTTGTCGATCCGGAGTTAAATAAAGGAGAAGGCTCCTCAATCGGACTGGAATTCCAGATCCTGGACGACGAACGCCATCCAGATGCCAAGCTTGGGGTTCAGGGAAACCGGACCCTGGGTTCTCTTTACGACCTCATACCATCAGAAAACCTGTCGGTACCTGGAACGGCAAAAGTGTTTCGCGGCATCGGCGAATGGAACCAAGCCCGGATTGTCGTTAAAGAAAACCGCATTCAGCACTGGCTGAATGGATTCAAAGTGGTGGAATACGAGCGCAATACCCCTATGTTTCGGGCTCTTGTCGCTTACAGCAAATACAAAATCTGGCCTGGTTTCGGGTCGTTGCCCGAAGGCCATATTCTGCTTCAGGACCATGGTAACCGGGTGTCATTCCGGAGTATAAAGATCCGTGAGTTGTGAGTGGGGTGCTAAGGCGGAGCCTCGGCGAGGAACCTGGGGCTGTCTCAAAAGACCAATCTTTGCCACCGGCACGAAATTTTATTTTCTTTTTTCAATTCTAATAAAAAATTGCAGAGCAATTTTTTATTAGAATTGAAAAAAGAAAATATTTTTTGGCCGCCAAGGGCGAAGACGGTCTTCTGAGACAGCCCCAGAATAAAAATTTCACCCCAGACAGGGTAATGGTCCATGTTTGCCGAAATCCGCAGATTTCGCGCAGAATTATCCGCCGGTCTCCAGACGCTACGGTCTGGACTTTCAGCCTGACCGGCGTGAACTGGTTCCAGACAGCTTTGGGCAGGAGTCTCGCACCAGACAGGGTTATGGCTCCTGGATTTCCCAGCCTTTTTCGTACTCCCGGCCCCAGTACTGTTTCATGATCTTTTTATTGCGGAACTGGCCGGTTGCCGGGTCGATTTCCAGGAGGGCATCGTTTTCCCTGGAAGAAACATTGGCGTAATGGACCATGTGGTTGCTGATGCCGCCTATAGAAATCGGGCAGGTAAGGGTCGTTTTCCCCCGGATTGCGTCCAAAAAGTTGATGACGTGTAATTCAGTCAGGCCGCCGCCGCCACCGAGGGCAGTACTTGCTTCGTCGCCGCCTTTCCGTTCCCGAATCAGTTTCCCATCGCGATTATACAGTTTATACCCTCCACGGTCGACGTATACGCTGCCTTCTGAGCCATAAATGATGGTTCCGCGGCCCGAACCGAAAGTAGGGTGCCCAGAACGGCTTTTTCCGTCCCATTTGATGATCTTTCTCCCCGGGAAAGTGAAGGTGGCATCCATGGTGTCGTACATGACCCAGGGGTCGTCTTTAAAGTGGAATTTACCGGAGTTGACCTGAACCGCTTCCGGGTATTGCACTTGTAATGCCCAGCGGGCGATATCCAGTTCATGGGTGGCGTTGTTTCCGGTTTCGCCGGTACCCCAATTCCAGAACCAATGCCAGTTGTAGTCGGACACAATGTCGATAAAATCAGTCCTTGGGGCAGGCCCCTGAAACAACTCCCAATCCAGCCAATCTGGCGCCGGAATTTTGTTGGCATTGGGCACTCTTCCCCTGTTATTGACGTAAAAAGCGGTAGCCAGATACGCCTCGCCAATGGCGCCGTTGTGGATTTCTCCGATAATTTCCTGGGATTCCAAGGCGGAACGCTGCTGAGCGCCCATCTGGACCAGCAAACCTGTTTTTTTCTGCCAAGCCATCAGCAGGTTGTCTTCGCGAAGGTTATGCCCGCAAGGTTTTTCAACGAAAGCGTGTTTGCCCGCCTGAAGCGAAAGAATAGCCCCTGGAGCGTGCCAATGGTCGGGTGTGGCGTGAAATAAAGCGTCTACATCAGCCTGTTCCATGATTTTACGCATGTCCTTTTCGGCTTTTGGGGCTATGCCCAGGCTTTTCGACACTTTTCCAACGGCGTCGTTCTGCCTCCGCTGGTCGACATCGCAAACGTAGGTGATGTCCACGTTTCCGGCAAAGGCAAGGGCGTCGACGAGCGCGCCGAAACGCCGGTAGCAACCAATCATTGCCACACGCACCCGGTCGTTGGCGCCCAGGATACGGCGATAACTCGAGGCGCCCATGGCCCATCCAGAGAATGCAAGCGCTGCCGTTCCAGCAGTGGTCGTTTTGATAAAGGTTCTTCTTTTCATGGTTTTAGGCGGTAAAAAGAATTAGGAAGCGGAATGGAGGTAATATAAGAAAAAGGCAGAAAAGAAAAGAGGCTGAAGGCATTTGCCAACAACCCCTTCTTGTGGAGCGGGAAACGAGACTCGAACTCGCGACCCTCAGCTTGGGAAGCTGATGCTCTACCAACTGAGCTATTCCCGCAACTGGATACTTTAAAAGAGAAGGTAAATTTACTTGCTCTTTTGATATCCTACAAGTCCCTTGTTTAAAAATTACCTTTCGAGCAGGTCAAATTATTTCGAGTCGGCATGGTAGGCCGCTAATCCGGCCATGTCCACGATCTGACGCACCGTAGCCCCAAGCTGAAGTATGTGGACCGGTTTGTTCAACCCAAGCAAAATCGGCCCGATTATATCCATTTTGGCTGTGTGGCCCAGCAAGTTGTATGCAATGTTGGCTGCGGATAAATTGGGGAATATCAGCACGTTAGCCCGGTGGGATCCCAGCTTGGAGAATGGAAAGAATTGCTGACGGATTTCCGGATTCAGGGCCATATGGGCCTGCATTTCTCCGTCTACGATCCAATCCGGGTGCCGCTGCTGCAAAATAGCAGTTGCCTGCCGCATAAGGATAGCCGATTCCCCTTTGGGAACCGATCCAAAGTTGGAATAAGTGAGTAGCGCAATTTTGGGCTGTATATTGAGGCTTTCCACTTCTTCCGCAACCAATTCCGTAATATCGGCAATATCTTCCGAGGTGAGGTGGTGGTTGATTGTCGTGTCAGCCAGGAATAAGGGCCCCTGCCGGGTTACGATGATGTGCATCCCCGCCACTTTTTTGACTCCTTTGCGCGGTCCAATGACCTGGAGGGCCGGTTTGACGGTGTAGTTGTATTTCTTGGAAAGACCTCCCACCATGGCATCCGCATCGCCAGCTTCCACCATCATGGCGCCATAGTAACTCCGGCTGCGCATAACATCCTCAGCTTCCAGGAGGGTAAACCCTTTTCGTTTCCTTTTGTCGTAAAAGCGCTGCGCATAATCTTCCAGTTTCCTTTTCTCGTCTTCTGAGGCGGGGATGTGCGGGTCGATAATGGAAACGTTGGGCAAGGAAATATTGTATTCCGTGAGCAAGGATTGAATCTTTTCCTTGTTTCCTAAAAGAATAGGCTTGGCTACTTTTTCCTCCAGAGCAATCTGGGCGGCCTTCAGAACCGTCAGGTGTTCCGCATCAACAAATACGACGCGCCGCCGTTTACCGCCTTGTTTGGCTTTGGTTTCTATGATGCGGGAGATAGCGTTATCATTACCCAACCGAATGGCCAGTTCGCCGATATAGGCGTCCCAATTCGTGATCGGTTTTTGAGCGACGCCCGAGTTCATGGCTGCTTCTGCCACTGCTGGAGCAACTGACGTGATCAACCGGGGGTCGACAGGTTTTGGAATAATATATTCCCTTCCGAATTTCAGGTTGGCATTGTCATAGGCCATGTTGACGATATCGGGAACGGGTTTCTTGGCCAGTTCTGCCAACGCCTTGACGGCAGCCAGTTTCATCGGTTCGTTGATCTCAGTAGCGCGCACATCCAGCGCGCCCCGGAAAATGTAGGGGAACCCCAGCACATTGTTTACCTGATTGGGGTAGTCCGACCGCCCGGTCGCCATGATACAATCCGGTCTGGCCTCGGTAGCGTCGTCGTAGCCGATTTCCGGATTGGGGTTAGCCATAGCAAAAATTATTGGGTCTTTGGCCATGGTTTTTACATCGTCCTGGCTTAGCAAGTTGCCTTTGGACAATCCGATGAACACGTCGGCGCCTTTAATAAGTTCGTGAAGAGACGAATTGATTGGAACCGTTCCGTTGACAAACTCCGGCTTCTTCCCGTCCAGATCGGTCCGATCGGGGTGGATAAGCCCTTTGCTGTCGAACATGAAAATGTTTTTCTTCTGAGCGCCCAGGGCGACATAGATTTTTGTGCAGGAGATCGCTGAGGCGCCTGCGCCGCTGATAATCATTTTGACTTCGGCGATATCTTTCTGGACGATTTCAAGGGCATTCAGGAGCGCTGCCCCGCTGATAATGGCAGTGCCATGCTGATCGTCGTGCATCACCGGAATGTTCAATTCTTTCTTTAACCGCTCCTCGATCTCAAAGCAAGCCGGGGCAGAAATATCTTCCAGGTTGACGCCGCCGAAAGTAGGTTCGAGAATCTTCACCGTCCGGACAATCTCGTCAATGTCCTTGGTGTTCAATTCAAGATCGAAACAATCGATATCGGCGTATATCTTGAAGAGAAGGCCTTTACCTTCCATGACGGGTTTCCCGGCTTCGGCGCCAATGTCTCCCAGGCCAAGCACGGCAGTGCCATTACTCACCACGGCGACCAGGTTGCCTTTGGCAGTGTATTTATACACGTCGCTTATATCGTTGGCTATAGCCAGGCAGGGTTCAGCTACGCCTGGTGAATACGCAAGCGAAAGGTCCCTCTGGTTGGCAGTTTCTTTGGTCGGGATGACTTCGATCTTACCTGGGCGATCTTTGGAGTGGTAGTGTAGCGCTTCTTCTTTTAGCGAATGCTTTTCCATTGTGTTTGTCTATTTGGAACGATTTATATAATCCGGCAATCCAGGCTTGAAGGCCTTGCAAAATGCAGAATCCTGGCAGCCTTTTTCTTCCATAGATAGGAAAGTTACTCAACAATTTCGACTTCTCTCCGGCTTTGGATAGAAAGTTTTGCGTATCCTGGCAATTCTTTGCATTGTAATTTTTATCTTTCTTTCAAGCCTTGAGTTTTTACCTAAAACCGGAACATGTTATGAATTGGAAAACCGCTTTAGTCTTAAGTTTGCTGATTTGTTCCGGGAGCAGATTGCTTCGCTGTCAATCGTCGCCCCCGGTTTCTCCTGCATTTTATGCCAATATGGCATGGCGCAACATCGGACCTCTGCGCGGAGGGCGATCTCTGGGATGCGCAGGCAGTCCGGGCCGCCCCAATGAATACTATTTTGGGGCTACAGGAGGCGGTTTGTGGAAGACCACGGATGCAGGCCAGAATTGGGCGCCCGTTACCGATGGAAAAGTGACCAGTTCCTCCGTCGGCGCAGTAGCTGTGGCTGAGACCAACCCCGATGTCGTGTATATCGGCATGGGAGAAACCCAGTTGAGGGGTTCTATTACCCAGGGAGACGGCGTGTACAAATCCACGGATGGAGGGAAGTCCTGGAGGCACCTGGGATTAAAAGAAACCCAGGCGATTTCCCGAATCCGTGTGCATCCAACCAATCCAGACATTGTCTATGTTGCGGCCCTTGGCCATCCCTATGGCGAAAACGAGGAACGCGGCGTTTTTCGTTCCACCGACGGTGGCAATACCTGGAAGAAAGTGCTGTATGCCGGACCCAATGCGGGCGCTGCCGACCTCGTCATTGATCGTACTAACCCCAGGGTGCTCTATGCATCTACCTGGCAGGTGTATCGGAAAGCCTGGAAAATGTGGGGTGGAGGAGACCAATGTAAATTATTCAAATCCGTAGACGGAGGCGAAACCTGGATAGATCTAAGTAAAAACCCGGGTATGCCAACAGGTCCCCTGGGTAAAATCGGGATTACCGTTTCGCCGGTAGATCCAAACCGCCTTTGGGCAATAGTGGAAGCTAACGAGGGCGGCGTTTTCCGATCCGATGATGGAGGTTGGACATGGAAGCGAACCAATGAGGAACGGAAACTTCGCCAAAGGGCTTTTTATTATTCCAGGATTTATGCCGACCCCTGGGATCGGGAAACAGTGTATTGCCTTAATGTCGGTTTTTATAAATCCACTGACGGCGGCGTTAAATTTGATACCGAAATCCAACCGCCCCACGGCGATAACCACGACCTCTGGATCGACCCCAACAACCCTCAGCGCATGATCAGCTCGAATGACGGCGGGGGCAACGTTTCCATAAACGGAGGCCTAACCTGGACCGAGCAGGACTATTGCACTACCCAGCTTTACCACGTAACCACAACCAATGATGTGCCCTACCATGTAGCAGGGGCTCAGCAAGACAACACCACCCTGGCAATCCCTAGCGACGGTTGGGGGCATATGCTGGCCCGTGGTGCCAACCATGGGTATTATTATACTGTTGGAGGAGGCGAAAGCGGCTATATCGCACCGCATCCCACCAATCCGGATCTGTTCTATGCCGGCAGCCAGGGCGCTTTGCTTACCCGTTACGATCGCTCCAATGGGCAGATCCGGGACATTCAGGTCTATCCCCGCTTTTTCTCCGGCGAACCCGCCAGCGCACTCCCGGAACGTTGGCAATGGACCTTCCCCATCGTTTTTTCCCCTTTGGATCCCAATGTACTGTATACCTGCTCTCAGCATGTGTGGAGAACTGCCAACGACGGCCAGTCCTGGGAGCGGATCAGCCCCGACCTTACGTATGCCGACCCGGAAACGCTGGGATTAAGCGGAGGCGTGATCACCAATGACATGAATGGCCCGGAAATTTATGCCACTGTTTTCGCACTGGCGCCTTCTTTTCACGACATCAATACGCTGTGGGCCGGTTCCGACGATGGAAAAATTCACATCACCCGCAACGGAGGGAAAACCTGGACCGACATCACCCCTAAAGACCTTCCCAAATTTAGCCGGGTGAGCATTATCGACGCTTCCAGGCACGAACCCGGAACTGCCTATGTCGCAGCGAATCGATATCAGGTAGACGACCGTCAGCCTTACGTATTCCGAACCACCGATTATGGCAAAACCTGGACCAAAATCATTACCGGCATCCAGGATGGGCATTTCGCCAGGGCCGTGCGCGAAGACCCAGTTCGTAAGGGCCTCCTGTTTCTCGGGACCGAGCATGGTGTTTATGTCTCTTTTAATAACGGGGACCTTTGGCAACCCATTCAGTTAAACCTACCGGATACCCCAATCAGAGACCTGGTGATTAAAGACAACGACGTGGTATTGGGAACCCATGGCCGGGGATTCTGGATACTCGATGACATCGGGCCTTTACGGCAGCACCAGCCAGGAATGGAAAAACAGAAAACCGCTTTTTTTCAGCTTGCCGACCCTATCAGAGGCGTATATCCGGCTGTTTTCCAGTATTACCTGTCCGGCCCTCTTCCGGATAGCGTAACTATTGAGATCTTAGATGGAGCAGGCGCCCCAATTCGCTCCTTTACCGGGAAAAAAGCTTCTTCCGGCGACACCGGCGCCAGGCAACGAAATCCGTCGCTAAAGGAAGGTTTGAACCAATTCTCATGGGATTTGCGCTATCCTGGCGCAACGGTTTTTGATGGCATGATTATTTGGAGTGCCCGCCCGGAACAGGGTCCTTTAGCTCCACTCGGGAATTATCAAGTCCGGTTCTCCACCGGAGCGTATACCCAAACCTATCCTTTCCGCATTCTGATGAATCCAAACTGGAAAGGCATTACGGAATCCGATCTAAAGGCTCAATTTGACCTGGCTATTCAGATCCGGGATAAAGTGAGCGAGGCCAATGAGGCAGTTATTCGAATCCGGGATATTAAAAAGCAAATCGGCGAACGGAGTAAAATGAGTTGGGATGCAGAGATTCAAAACAGTATGAAAATGCTCGCGGCCAAACTTAGCGCGATTGAAGAAGACCTCTATCAGGTGCGCAACCAAAGTAGTCAGGATCCGCTAAACTTCCCGATCAAACTCAATAACCGGCTTGCCGCGTTACAGCGCTCCCTTGAAACAGGCGACAACAGGCCTACGGATGGCGCCTATAAGGTGTTCAATGAATTAAACAATGAACTTGCCGGACACATGAAAAAACTCCAATCTGTCCTTCAAACCGACCTGGCCTCCCTCAATAAGATGTTGGAAGCAAAAGGAGGAGAGCCGCTTAAGTAAATGACCCAACTGGAGGCCTTTCGCAACAAGTCTATTTTATGCTTCTTGCCGGATCGCTTTTTTCCATTGCCAAAGAATGCCGTCTTCCGGATCAAAAATCTCCTCAATGAAAGCAAATCCGCATTTTTTTAGTACCTGAGTAGACGGACTTACAAAGGAAAGCGTGTGGGCTTTTATCTCTTTTACCTCCGGGAATTGAGCGGCATGGTCAATTAAGCCCATGGTCAACTCTGTAGCAAAGCCATTATTGCGATAATCAGGAGCAATTTCGTATCCAATCTCGACCTGACCCTGCTTGTTTGGTCTTCCTTTATACCCGCAAGAACCAATGAGCAGGGGTTCAGACTTCAGGAGGACCAGATAAGACCACCAGGTGTAACCCTCCGGATCTTCCCTGGCTTGTTTTAAGGTATAATCATAAATTTCGAGGCCAAATGAATTCCAGTGAGGAGCAACTTTGGCTTGAATGAATTTTCCCAAAGCCTGGTCTCCTTTTAAAATGGAGAGGCATATCGCTTCGTTACAGGCGAGCAATTCCAGCCGGGGGGTTTCAATTACAAATGTCATCAGATTATAAAATATAATATCGATACAAATAAAAAACGAATTGAATTAATTCGTCTAATGCTTTTTCGATTTGCTTTGATTTGGTTAAAGTTAGCAGTATATTCGAAAATCTTATCCGGGCATATTCAAATATTGCCTTTTTTAGGCGGAGAAACAGGATCTGATCACAAAAAAACGAAGATGAAAAAATTAACCTGCTTTTTGAGTGCTTTCTTTTGCCTGTTCCTTTTAGTTGGACAGGATGCCCCGTCAAAAAAGGTTTCGATGGAAGACTATCTGAGTTACGAAACCGTGTCCAATCCGCGTTTGTCTCCAGATGGAAAACAAATTCTGTTTTCCAGAACCTGGATTGACAAAATAAACGATAGCCGTCCCACCGACCTTTGGATCATGAATGCAGATGGCAGCCAGGCCAGATTTTTTCTGGAAGGGAGCAACGGACTATGGTCACCTGATGGGAAACGCGTCGCCTTCACCAAAGAGGGCGAGCCGAAAGGGCCGCAGATATTTGTCAAATTCCTGGGTGTGGAAGGGGAGCCTACTCAGATCACCCGGCTGGACAAAAGCCCGGGCAACCTGGCTTGGTCTCCCGATGGGCAGTACATTGCCTTCACCATGACGGTGGATGATAAAAGTAGCTGGAAGATCAATATTCCAGCTCCTCCGCCTGGGGCCAAGTGGACGGAGGCCCCCAGAATTGTGGACGATCTCGTTTATCGCCGGGACCGCCAGGGGTTTATAGAAAACGGGTATACCCATATCTTCGTGGTTCCTGCAGAAGGAGGCACAGCCAGGCAGATTACCTCGGGTGATTGGGATCATGGAGGGGCCCTGGCCTGGACCCCTGATGGGAAAAAGATTATTTTCAGTAGCTTACGTATTCCCGAAGCAGAGTACGCAGATCAGGAATCTAATTTGTATTCCGTGGACGTTCAATCCGGGGCAATTACCCAACTGACTTCCAGGAAGGGGAGGGAGGCTGCTCCCGTCGTTTCACCAGATGGGAAGCTCATCGCTTTTATCGGAACGGAATGGTCGGAAAACTTTTATCAAAAATCCATGGTGTACGTTTGCCAGATCGACGGCGCCAATCCAAGGGCCCTTTCTGCAGATCTGGATAGAAACCCTTCCGGACTGGTTTGGGCCGGAGACAATACCGGAGTTTATTTCAATGTCGAAGATCAGGGGGGCTACAACCTGCATTTTAGCTCCCTTGCCGGTAAAACAAAGCCCATAACCAAAGGGGACCACGTCCTGACGGTAACCGATATTTTACCTGGCGGGCAGGCGGTTGCCACTCAAACCAGCTACAACCAGCCTCCGGATGTGGTTGCCTTTAGTTTGTCCAATCCTACCGCCATTAAACGGCTGACCAACGTCAATAGGGACATTTTGGATTTCGTAAAATTGGGTTCCACCGAAGAGATCCGGTATAAATCCACTGATGGCAAAGAAATTCAGGGGTGGATCGTCCGCCCTCCGGATTTTGACCCGGCGAAAAAATACCCGCTCATTTTAAAAATCCACGGCGGGCCGCATAGCATGTACAACGTAGCGTTCAATTTTGACAACCAATTGCACGCGGCTGCCGGGAATATTGTGCTGTATACCAACCCAAGAGGATCCACAGGCTATGGATACGAATTTGCCAACGCCATTCAAAATGCGTATCCAGGGAAAGATTTTGACGACCTGATGAGTGGGGTAGACGCCGTGATCGCCAAAGGATCGGTTGATACCACCAAGATGTTTGTTTATGGCGGGTCCGGCGGCGGGGTGCTGACCTCCTGGATCGTAGGCCATACTAACCGCTTCGCCGCCGCTTCGGTCAATTATCCGGTTATCGACTGGCTATCCTTTGTCGGAACAACCGACGGTGTAGGCTGGTACCGGAATTTTAAAAAATATCCGTGGGAGGACCCCTCGGAACATTTAGCCCGTTCGCCCCTAATGTATGTTGGCAATGTAAAAACGCCTACAATGCTCATGACGGGCGTAAAAGACCTTCGGACCCCCATTTCCCAAACAGAGGAATTTTATCAGGCGCTCAAAGTACTCAAAGTGCCTACTGTAATGATCCGTTTCAATGAGGAATTCCATGGCGTTAGTTCAAAACCTTCCAACTATATGCGCAGTCTGGCATATATGATGTCGTGGTTCGAAGAATGGGGAAACAAGAAGGACAGGCCTTGAATTGGAGGTTAGACGTTAGACATTAGACGTTAGACATTAGACGTTAGACATTAGACGTTTGAGGTTTGGGTGTCCAGAATTCCCCTCTAACGTCTAACGTCTAACATCTAGCGTCTAACATCTAGCGTCTAAAAAAGGTCTACGGCCTTCACTGCCTCCTGGAGCAGGGCGGAGTCGGAGGTATAGCAGACGATGTCAAACCCCATGGCGGCAAGCTCTTTGGCGTACTGAAGGTTTGCAGAAAAAATTACGGCCAGTTTTTTCGCCTTTTTGCAGGAATGAAGCACCCTGCGAATAACCTGTTGCATCCCTGGATCATGGATATCCCCCAGCCGGGACAGGCCCATACTGACGCTTAGGTCGTAAGGTCCAATAAACAACCCGCTTACACCGGGCACATCCAGAAAGGATTCCAGGTTTTCTGCTGCCTGGGCGGTTTCTATCATGGGGAGGGCGAGCACCTCTTCGTTAGCTGTCTTCACATAATCCGGGCCATGCACAAGGGAAGCGCGGATCGGGCCATAGCTGCGGTAACCAATAGGGGGGTAACGGCATGCGCCAACAAATGCCTCTACCTCCTGGCGGGTGTTCAAACCAGGGCAAATGACGGCAGAAGCTCCGGCATCAAGCACGTGCATGATCACCGCCGGATCGTTCCAGGGAAGCCGGACGAAGGCTTTGGCCTGCGTGCCGGAAATAGCCTGGAGCATGGCGAATGCGACCTGAAAGTCCATCAATCCGTGCTGCATGTCAATGGTAACCGAATCGAATCCGGATCTTGCCATAAGTTCAGCAGTCCATGGAGACGGAATCGTCAGGAAGGTATTCCAGTGCATATATCCGATTTAAATTCAGGTTACCGGAGAATAACCAGCAGAAAGACAATTAGCAGGAATAAAAAAAAGAATAGCCCGGCCAGGCGGCGATCTTTTACATACACTTGTTTATAATCGGATTCCCCTAACTGGGTAAGGCGGTTGCTTACCAGAATAACCCGCAGCATGATAGCGGCAACCAGCACATAGGACACGAGGTAGATTTTGTCCATCAACACCATATAGCCGACATCAGGCAGCGCCGACCCATACGATTGCTGGAGAAAAACACAGCTCAGCAATCCTCCAATAGGCAATGATATCCGCGCGTCGATGTATGGAGGGAAAACAAACAGGCCGCCAAGACTGGCCAGGATGACAACCAAAAGAGGAAGCATCAATTTTAGCGTGAAATAGCTTCTTGGACGGTTGATATCCAAAAGGAACGTGAAATTGCTGAAAACGGTGGCAGACCGGTTGGGTTCTCCAAAATCAGTGCGATAGGCGTTATGGTGGGAGGACATTTTTGCTCCGGCGATCGACCATCCTGGTATAAGAAAATCCTCCCGCATCAAGTATTGCCCGGTGTCCGGAAGATAGACCAGAGAGTCCACCGGGTAGTCTACATTCTCAATCCGGATTTCCAGGGTGTGTTTGTCAAGGGGGAAGTCTGCCAACTGGAAGGAGTGGTAGAACCGCCCCTCAATGCGCATCCCATTGTACAGGTAGCCGTCTTCGAGTTCTTTAGGCTCCTCGTAGAATAGCTCCTTGGTGAATCCCCATTTTTCTACGGCGTTGACAAATTCAATATTTTCCGGGTTGATATCGCCTTTCCAGCGAAACCAGAGATAGAAATCCGCATAATAGGAATAGGCGTTGATATTTAGATCGTACACATTCATCAGGTAAATACCCGTGTAGACCTTTTGTGCGTGCGGATTGTTTCCAGGCTCTTTAGCCCGAAGAGAAATAACCAAATGCAGGAAAAAAAGCAAAAGGAAGGTTCTGCTCCAATTTGAAGACACAAAAAAGACAGGGTAAGTGGCGGCTCTTCGCATTATTAGAGCCGTTCTTCCGATTTTTCCAATTGGCGGACACCCGTCTGGAAGCGGTAAGCATGGTACATTCGCATGGCCTTTACCCGGCTTAACCGGTAAAATAATCGCAACTTAGCCGTTACTTCGGTGTCAAGCCATGCCCTTATTGGTTCGATACGGTAAATCACGAAGATGAAGAAAGTTACAAATAGCAAGGCGCCAATTGCCACCTCTATCGGATTTAGGCTTCTGGGGCCGAGAATCCGGCCGATCCCCAACCCCGTCCAGGTTCCGTAGAGCAATACATAATGAACGGAGTAGATCGTCAGGGTTTCGCTGCCGATGGTCAGGAATAATTGGGGAATATAGCGGTAGAAAACCTGAGTTATCCAAATGAACAACGCGATTACAATCAGCACATGACCCAATCTCCAGAAAAGCCAGTTGTTATTGGCCAGTTCGAGAATATTGGTCAGACCGGTCAGTTCGTGCAAATTGAGTAGCGCTCTGGTAGATGTTTGGCTAAGCCAAACCCCGGCAAGGAAAAGTGCCAGGCCCGACCATGGCGTCCGGTACCATTGGGTTTGTTTATGCAGGTGCCAGCCCAAAACGCCTCCCAGCAGCGTATATCCTACCCAGGGAATCGGCGTAAATACCGATCCATTCGCGTTGGTCAGGTAATTTTGAAGGAATATGGGAAGAAAAGACCAGTCCGTGGTGGAAATTGCCGGGTATAAAAAGAATATTCCCAATCCGCCGGCGCCCAGGAGCACCGGAAACGACCATCCCAGTTTTTTGGATAGCGCATACGCCCCGATCAGCGTTAAAATAGCTATTCCAATGCTGTGCAGCACATCAAGCGTTATAAAAGAACTGTAAAAGTGGAAGGTCATCAAGGCGAAAATGTTCCACTTGAGAAGATACCCCAGAGCGACCAGGAATAATCCCCGTCGAATGCCTTTCTTTACTCGGAGGTTTTCCTTCAGCGGCCTTCCGTCTTTCAGGAGCAGAAAAACAAAGATCAATCCGCTGGCAGTAAAAAAAATGGGCGCCGTCATTCCCCGCATGAAACTCCACATAGCAAAAACAGGAGAAGAAAGATCGCGATACGCGTCGGCGAGCAGGGTGTCCACAAAGTGGCCCTGGAGCATCATCAGAATGGCGTAGGCACGGAGCGCATCAATGAAAATAAGGCGTTTGGAGGAGGAAGGCGCAACAGAAGCAACAGCTTGATTCAATTCCTGAGACTTTGGTTCAAAAAATGGTTAAAACGTGTTTTTCTGTTCGGATGTGGGGATTTAAATACGGCGCAAAATTAATGAGGTTAACCCATTTTTGGGAAGAATAGTTCATTTTTTTATGACAATCAGTTGTTAAAACAAATTCCAACGTATTTTTGATCTGCCCTCGAAGGAAGTTTATGCATTCCCAATTCAAATAAAACCCATTTGCAATGAAAAACCATTTCTTTGCTTTCGCAGTCTTAATTGTTTTGCTGGCATCTTGTCAGCCTAAAAATGAAGTTTCCGATACCATGGATCAACGCCCCGAAGTTACTTACCCCGAGACCCAAAGGATCGCTCACCAGGACAACTACTCCGGCCAAACGGTCGATGACCCCTTTCATTGGTTGGAATACGACACAGCACAAGAGGTGAAAACATGGGTGGATGCTCAAAACAAAGTTACCTTCGGCTTCCTGGAGGAGATCCCTTACCGGGAAGCGATCCGAAAGCGGTTGGAAGAGCTCTGGAACTACGAAAAGTTCTCTGCTCCTTTTACGGAAGGGGAATTTACCTACTTTCTCAAAAACGACGGCCTCCAAAACCATTCCGTGGTATACCGGCAAACCGGTAAGTCTGACCCGGAAGTGTTCCTCGATCCAAATGGGTTCTCCAAGGACGGCACTACTTCTTTGGCAGGACTCGATTTTAGTAAGGACGGCAGCCTGGCAGCCTACCAGATCTCAGAAGGGGGATCTGATTGGCGCAAAGTGATCATTCTGGACGCCAAATCCAAAAAACAACTGGGAGATACCCTTTTCGATGTCAAATTCTCCGGCATTTCCTGGAAAGGCCAGGAAGGGTTTTTCTACAGCTCCTACGACAAGCCTAAAGAGGGTAGCGCCTTGTCCGGCCTTACCCAGTACCACAAGCTGTTCTTCCACCAACTGGGAACACCTCAAAGGCAGGATAAACTGATCTTCGGAGGGGAAAAAACGCCGAGGAGGTATATCTCTGGCTATGTTACGGAAGATCAGCGCTGGCTGGTCATCACCGCCGCAGTGGCGACTACGGGCAACGAACTGTACATCAAAGACCTGACCAAAGCAAACAGCCCTATCGTTCCGGTAGTCAATAACTTCGACAATGAGCATTACGTGGTTTATAGCTCCGGAGAGGATGTGTTTATTCTGACCAACCTCAACGCGCCGAACCAGCGCCTCGTCAAGGTCAACGCGTCCAAACCGCAGCCGGCCAACTGGACCGACGTCATCCCCGAACGCGCCGAGCCGCTCAGTATTACCACCGGGGGCGGGTTTTTCTTCGCCCAATACCTAAAAGACGCTCTTTCCCTGGTAGAGCAAATCGACCTTAACGGCAAGCTGGTCCGCAAAATTGAACTCCCCGGCGCAGGAACTGCGAGCGGATTTTCCGGCAAGCTCGAAGAAAAAACCTTGTACTATACCTTTACCAATTATATCTATCCGCCTACTATTTATGCCTATGATGTTGCCTCGGGCAAGTCAACCCTTCATAAGAAGCCGGACGTCAAGTTCAACCCGGAAGACTTTGTGTCGAAACAAGTGTTCTACACCTCCAAAGACGGCACGAAAGTCCCCATGATGATCACCCACAAAAAAGGACTTAAGCTGAACGGGAAAAACCCGGCAATGCTTTACGGATATGGCGGATTCAATATCTCCCTTACGCCTGCCTTCAGCACGTCCAATATCGTATGGCTCGAAAATGGCGGAGTCTATGCAGTACCAAACCTGCGCGGCGGCGGAGAATACGGAGAAAAGTGGCACCTTGCCGGAACCAAAATGAATAAGCAAAATGTGTTTGACGATTTCATCGCCGCCGCCGAATACCTGATCAAAGAAGGCTACACTTCGTCTGATTACCTGGCGATTTCGGGGGGGTCCAATGGCGGCCTTCTGGTAGGAGCGGTGATGACGCAGCGCCCCGATCTGATGAAAGTAGCACTGCCTGCGGTTGGGGTGCTGGATATGCTGCGCTACCACAAATTCACGGCAGGCGCAGGCTGGGCCTATGATTACGGAACCGCTGACGAAAGCCTGGAGATGTTCAATTATCTGAAAGGCTATTCGCCCTACCATAACCTGAAGGATGGAATCGCCTACCCCGCAACCCTGGTAACTACCGCTGATCACGACGACCGTGTCGTGCCTGCCCATTCCTTCAAATTTGCTGCCAGGCTCCAGCAAGCCCATCAGGGAGAAAACCCGGTATTGATCCGCATCGAAACCAAAGCAGGCCATGGAGCGGGCAAGCCAACTAAAATGATCATTGAAGAACAAGCGGATAAATGGGCATTCTCCTTTTTCAATATGAACGCGCCGGTTAAATATTTACAACACTAAATCATTGACAGCTATGCCTTCTGCAAAAGAGCTCGCTTTGAAAAAATTGCTTACGATCGACCGCCAGTTGGACCGGTTGCTTTCAGAATTATCTGCTGTTGACGAATCCCGGTTGATTAAGTCTCCCGGAGAAGGGCAATGGTCGCCGGTTCAGGTTTTGCAGCACTTAATGCTGTCGGAGAACGGCTCCATGCAGTATGTAAGGAAAAAGACGCAAAGCGGGTATGCCGGATTGAAGCCCTCCGACTGGCAAGGCAAGTTAAGGAGCCTTCTGGTAGGCTTTTATCTTTCATTGCCTTTTAAATTCAAAGCGCCCGCGGTGGTGGATACGCCCCAATTCCCGGAAGTGAAATCGTTTGAAGAAATCCGTGAGGGCTACCTCCAAACTCGCCGGCGCCTGGGCGAACTGCTTCAGGGGCTACCTGAGGAAGCATTCCATGTCTTAGCCTACCGCCATCCTTTGGGAGGCCGGATGGATCTGAATGGGATGCTGCATTTTTTTGCTACCCACTTTGAGCGACACGAAAAACAAATTAAACGGAGCCTTTAGAATTCATACATCGCTCCGGCAATAATGGCGGTCATAAAACACGCGATCGTGCCGCCAACCAGCGCCCTGAGCCCGAGTTCGGTGAGGTTTTTCCGCTGACCCGGGACCAGGGCGCTGATCCCTCCGATCTGAATCCCTATGGAGGCAAAATTTGAAAACCCGCATAACGCATAGGTGGCGATGAGCGTAGATTTTGGGTGGAGATCGACTCCGGCCATGCGAAGATTCCCTAATTCGGCATACGCCACAAATTCATTGATCATAGTCTTCATGCCGAGCAATTGCCCTATAATGGTCACATCCTGGTTTGGAACGCCCATTACCCAGGCAAACGGAGCAAAGATCCAGCCCAGGATGTAGGTGAAGGTAAGGCCTTCAAACCGCCCGTCGGTAGCCGTCCGGATCGTTTCATTGACATTCAGCCATTTGCCCGGAAATCCCATCATGATTTGATTGAGCATGAACACCAGCGCCGTGAACACCAGGAGCATTGCCCCGACATTGATAGCCAGGCGCAGGCCGTCGGTTGTCCCTCTGGCTATGGCATCCAGCAGGTTATTGTCCGTGGCGTCGGCCATTTTCATTTGGGTTTCCAGGTCCTTTGGATCGGTTTCTGGCACCAGGATTTTGGCAGTAACAATCGCTGCCGGCGCTGACATCACAGAGGCTGTAAGCAGGTGCTTGGCAAAATACAACTGCTGCTCCGGGTCTGAGCCGCCCAGGAACCCGACGTAGGCAGCAAAAACGCCCCCTGCAATCGTCGCCATCCCTCCGGTCATAAGGCACATAATCTCCGACCGGGTAAAATGACCTAGATACGGGCGGATCAAAAGGGGCGCCTCTGTTTGGCCAATGAATACGTTAGCCGCTGCAGCCAGGCTTTCCGGGCCGGAAAGCTTCATTGTCCTTTTCATCAACCAGGCCAGGCCATAAATGATCTTTTGCAAGATGCCCAGGTGGAAAAGGATAGCTGCAAGCGACGAAAAGAATACAATAGTGGGGAGTACCTGAAAAGCGAAAATATACCCGAACGTTTTCTGATCCTTGACCAATCCGCTGAACAGAAAGGCAGCCCCTTCTTCTGAATACTTGAGCACTGCCTGGAAAAACTGGGCAACCCCATCAAAAATTACGCTTACACCCGGAATGCGCAATATGAGAATTGCCAGTAAAATTTGGAGGATTATCCCGCTCCAAACCGTGCGCCAATTGATGGCAGATCGCTTGACGCTCAAAACATAACAGATCAGAAGGAAAAGACCTATGCCTACAAATGCCCGAACTACAGCCAGGAAAGGTTCCCAAAACGCATCGCCGCCCATATAGGAAAAATTTCGATTTTTCGTAATTGGCCAAAACTAAAGAAAAATGGGAATTTGCAGAGATTTCTTTTCATTTAGGCTTAGATAAACGGGGCGAACGCTATTTTTGCAGCGGAAGTCCATTTTATGCCAAGACCATTTATCATTGGAATAACCGGGGGGAGCGGGTCGGGAAAAACGACCTTTGTGAGCCGGTTGCGCCATCTTTTTTCGGAAGAGGAGTTGTGTGTCCTTTCTCAGGACGATTATTACAAGCCAAAGGAGGAACAGCGGGTCGATGGCCACGGAGTGATCAATTTCGACCTGCCTAAATCCATCGACAAAAAGGCCTTTCGAAGGGATATCCTGTCTCTAATGGAGGGAAATGTCGTTTTGTTAAAAGAATACACCTTTAACAACCCCCTGGCTTCTGCTAAAATAAAGGAAATCCATCCTGCGCCTATCTTGGTGTTGGAGGGAATCTTTGTCATGCATTTCCGAAAGCTCAGGGAATTAATGGACCTCAGCATTTTCCTGTACGCCAAGGAAAACCTGAAAGTGATTCGCCGGATTCGCCGGGATCAGGTTGAGCGGAATTACCCGGTGGATGATGTACTCTACCGGTACGAACACCACGTGCTTCCAACATTTGAAAAATACGTGAAGCCCTATCTGGGCGAAGCCGACATCGTGATCAACAACAACCAGAGCCTGGAGCGGGCGCTGGAGGTATTGGCAGGTTATTTACGCCACCGGTTAAAGGAGCGGGGACCGGACTGATCACTTCTTAAGCTGGAGCGCCTCAATCTTTTTTAATACCTCTTCGGCTTCCGCTGTTTTCGCCGCATAGCCTTTGATGTCTCCTTTGCGCTGCAGCAGCATAGCTTCTTCGAGCAGTTTTTCATACTGCTTACTCAATTCTTTGGCCGGATCTTTTTTTAGAAAGGAAAACATAAGTAACTTTTTGGTCCTAACATTTTCCTTCCAAAATGGTTGCTGGTGTAACTTGTTTTTACAAAATTTCCTCAAAGCCAACAGCATCTTCCGGACCAGCCCAGCAGGCGGCGGCGGCCCGCATCCTGGCCTGATGCATTTCGCGAAACAACCGGGCAACTTGTTGAACAAAAGCCTCATCCACCAGCCGCTGAACATCGTCCAATGTGTCTATTCCTTCGCCTGACCGGAATTTGTAGGTTTGCTCGTAATGACCGGTCTCAAACTTAACGGACAACCGGTTTTCCATTTTGAAGACCGTGGTTTTCATGCCCGGCGTTTCCAGATAACCTATGATGCGCATATATACGATGGTTTAGCGGGGTTCGGATTGAATGCTTCGGGTAAGTAGGTCGTATATTTCCCGGATATCAGGATGGCCCGAAAGGCATTCGAGATGCCTGTCAATCGTGCGTTGGTCGCCCCTGATGGCCGGGCCGGTTTGGCTTGCTAAAGGCGGCATTTCCTGAATTTTGAGCCCAGTTTCTTCAATCAATGGGTAGAGTAGGGAAGGGGCCAGTTTTTTTTCCTCGAGCAGCTGGAATGCCTTGGCGTACAAATGGTTGGTAAAGTTGTTTGCTATTACTGCCCCGAGGTGAAGCGTAAGGCGGCCTTCATCGCCAACCTCCGTCACAATTTGGCTAATCCGGTGGCCTACCTGCCGGAGTATTTCCAGGTCTTCTGAAGAGGACGCGTCAATACAAACAGGAATGGAGTCAAACGGCACTTCCCGGCCTGATGTAAAGGTTTGCAGAGGATAAAAAACCCCCCTCCGAGTGAAAAAGGGCGCAAGTACTTCCACAGAGGTAGCGCCGGATGTGTGCGCCACGAGGGCATTTCCCCGTAATTGATCCTTCAAAGATGCTGCTACAATAGGAATGGCATTATCGCTGACACAAAGAAGGTATATGCCGGCATCCTGGCGAATAGCTTCCCACCGGGATGTCCAGGGCGTATGTAAGGTAGCGGAAAGATGCTCCGCTTTCTTGGGGTCGCGCCCAAATATCTGAACCAAAGAAACCCCGCGTTCCATCATCCGGTGCGCTAAATGAGTAGCAAGGTTTCCCGTTCCAATCAGGACCACCCCAGTTTTCATGTCTCCTGAGATTTCCTGGAAGAAAGGCGAACCCCCATGCTGAATACAAGCCCGACCATCATTAACGACGACCCCAACCAAAAGAGGTTGATCCCTGGAAACTCAATGGCTTCCAATACAATATAATCGGATCGCAGGGAGTTAGTGGCCATCTCTACGGGGATGGCGCCGCCGTCTTCCATGCTTCGGGCAACGCGCAAGGTGATTTTTTCCGTTTTTGGATCCAGAAGCGGAAAGCGAAGGTGAAGCCCAAGTTCTTCCACCATATCCTTGAAGTCAAAAGCTTGTCCATCGCGGATGAGAAAAACCGGTTCCGCAGAAAAGGCATTTCCTTTCCTATCGGTAATACTCAATTGGGCCCCGACAGGCAGGTCGCCTTCCTGGGGCTGGTAGTCGGGGTTTGCAGGCTGCCGGTTGAAGCCTGCAAACCGAATGGTAACTCCCTGGAGCTCCTTTTCTTCTCCCACGCCAAGGGAGATGTCCTGGTAATTCAGATCTTCCTCTAACGCGACAATCTGACGAAGAAATTCCTCCGTCAGCCGGAGGCGAGCGCTCAATTCATTGATTTGAGCGGGATAGCTCAGCATGAGCTCGTTCCTGAGAACGATGGCGGGTTCCGCCATAAACGACTCTTTCTCCTCCTCACGTTCCACCCGCACCCGGGCAGACAAGGCCAGGTCGCCCGGCTCAGGCCGGTAATCCGGATGGCTCACAGAGCGTTTAATGGACTGTAGTGTAAGAGAAAACTTCCTCGTAAGCGTAGTATCTGGATTGTCCAACCGAACCGTATCCAGTAAAGTCATTTCCCGCCCCTGGATTAACCCGACGGAGCGGTAATTGAGACTGTCCTCTCTTGCCTGGCGCTGTTCCAGGTCGATCTCTACGGTGGCCAGCGAAGCAATATGGGTGAAAATATCTTTGTTCCAGTATCGCTTGGTCGACGGGTTAGAGGCGGCAATTTTGGTGAACGACTTGTCGTACAGAATATTCGGGTGCAGGTTGAATTCTTCAACCACCTTACCCCCGGCGTCTTTCCGCTTGAAATTAACCGTGTAAGTTCGGGTATACCCATCGAGGGTGTCGTGTACGTAATTCAATTCGTACCCCGCCATCATCGTCGGGGCGTTTTTGAAAAGCAAAATATTTTTCCGCAGGGCTTCGTCGTCGGCGCCTTCGATCAAGCCATCCATGATAAATGGGTTATTGGAAATGATCTTTTTATTGAGACCAGACGCCAGTATGCCCACGATCATGATCCCAAAGCCCGCGTGGGATAGCGCCGACCCTGCGGCTTTCATGTTCCCTTTGAGAAACATGATTAAATAATCTCCATTCGACACAACAGTAAAAATCCCGGCGTACATCAGAAGCCAGTATTGCCAGGCCTGCACCTCAATCCAAAGCCCTGAAAGATAGGTCAGAAGAAAAGATAATGCCAAAGCGATGCCCAGGTGCATAGAAAACCGGCCGGCGCGTTTTTTCCAGTCCCATTCGCGATAGCGCAGGTATTGCGCAAGGCCGGACAAAAAACCGATGAATACCCCGATATAAAGCTGGTTTTTATTGTAATGGGCAACCGGTTCGGTAATGACCCTGCCTTGGAAGGCCGGGTTGAAAAATTGCATGATTTTATTGAAAACCGGCAACGATGTCGAGGCCGTAATGATCAGAGCAGAAAATAAAAGAACCAATGATCCGATGAACATCCAGAACTCCCTGGATGCCAGAGGCTCTTCTTTTGGAGGGGACGGGATACCCCGGTACCGGGCAAAGAAAAGTCCGTAACCTCCGGCGAACGCTAAAACAAGGAAAAAAATAAGCTGCCATTCAAGTCCCATTTCCGTAAACGCATGGACGGAAGTATCACCCAACACTCCGCTGCGGGTGAGGAAGGTGGAGTAGACGATCAGTCCAAACGTCAGCAGGTAATAGACATAAGCGCTTCGGACCGACTGCCCGGTTTGATTGGCGACCAGGTTGGTGTGAATACCCGCAAGTAGGGTAAGCCAAGGCACGAGCGACATATTTTCGACAGGGTCCCAGGCCCAATACCCGCCAAAGCTGAGGGCTTCATAAGCCCATGCCCCACCCATCAGGATACCTGTCCCCAGAATAGCCCCGCTAAACAGGGCCCAGGGCAAAGCGGGTTTAAGCCATTCGTGATGTCTGCGGGTCCATAAGCCTGCAATAGCAAACGCAAAAGGTACAGAGGTCGACGCAAATCCCAGAAAAAGGGTAGGAGGGTGGATGGTCATCCAGTAGTTCTGCAAAAGAGGATTAAGCCCATTGCCCTTCACCAGTTTAAGGTATTCCGCATTGTTAAAGATAGGCGCATCCATCGTCTGACGAAGCAGCAACAATGGGTTTGAACCTATTTTCACCGCGTGTTCGCCAAAACCCAGATAGATGCCAAGGATCATGGAAACGATGACTGCCTGGATAAGCGATAGTACCGCCAGGGTTGGCGCTTCCCACGTTTTAGCCTTGATCATTAAAACCATTCCTAGGACTACGTGCCAAAACATCCAGAGCAGAAAACTGCCCTCCTGGCCTTCCCAAAAAGCGCTGAAAATGTACTTTAAAGGAAGTTCTTCAGACACGTGAGCCCAAACGTACTGGTACTCAAAGTACTGGCGGATCATGAGGTAGAATATGACCCCAATCACCGCATAAAGACTTAGTCCGTGTACCGCGAATGCCCCCCGGCCGATCTTCAGCCATCCCTCTGATTCGGGAAGTGATTTCCGCGATTCTGCAAAAAAATAACCAATGGATGCCAGGATTGCGGAAACAAATGCAGCAATAATTCCAAAATGCCCGATTCGCCCCGGCAGCAGGTGCTCTCCAACGTATTGGATAGGTTCCATTAAATTTCTTCTCCTTTTATCTTGATCTCCTCGTCCTTGTATTTGGAAGGACATTTCATCAGCAATTCCGTAGCAACGAACGCATCTCCTTTCATTTCGCCTGTGACGACGATCTGTTCGGATAGTTCAAAATCCTGTGGCTTGGCGCCAAGGAGGATTACCTGCCGCTCTTCTCCTTGCGTATCTTTGATGAAAAAACTGAAATAATTGGGGTCCTTTTCCGGATTGTAAACCATTTCCTTGTCCTTGCTCAGCTGGCCGGCAATTTTTACCTTCCTGCCGGTTACTCCGGCATCAGCAAAAGACGCATAGGTGCTGGTGTCTCCGGCAGCGTTAACCAGAAGGGCTATGGCAATAGCGATCATCAGGATGCCAATTAGATAGATGCGCTTCATGTCTTTTTTTTATTGGACAAAATTAAGCTTCCTTTGTTTCTCAAACCCTCTTTGATGTCATATTGTTGTCAAAACAAAAAGTCCACAGAAGCCCAAATATAATCGATACCTTTGGTTTTCCTTAAACTTCGATCTGTTTCATGAGCCAATTGATCCTACGTTTAAAAGAGGCCAGTATATTCCAGCAAGATAAACTCATCCTTGAAAACGTGAGTTTGCGCATGAATAAAGGCGAATTCACCTATCTGATCGGCAAAACGGGGAGTGGAAAATCGAGCTTGCTGAAAACGATCTATGGAGCGCTTCCGCTCACACAGGGACAGGGCGAAGTGGCAGGTTTCGATTTACTGAAACTCAACCGCCGGTCTATCCCGCTGCTAAGAAGGAAATTGGGTATTGTTTTTCAGGACTTCATGCTGCTTATGGACCGAACTGTTGAAAGCAACCTCCTCTTTGCATTGAAAGCCACCGGTTGGAAAGACAAAAAAGCAATGGCTGTGCGGGTGGAAGAGGCTCTTGCTCAGGTAGGGCTTGCCGAGCATATTCGCAAAATGCCCCACCAGCTTTCAGGTGGAGAACAGCAGCGCGTCGTTATCGCCCGCGCCATTATCAACCACCCCGAATTGCTCATTGCCGACGAACCCACCGGAAACCTGGACCCGGAAACCTCCGACGATATTTTGCTTTTACTGCGCAAGCTTTCGAAAGAGAACGAAATGGCAGTCCTTTTTGCAACCCACGATTACCGGATGCTGGAGAATTTTCCAGCCAGGATTGTCCGGTGCCTTAACGGCCGCATCTTCGACGACCAGGAATTGGAAATGTAGCGCTAGGAATCTTCTTCGTTTGTCATAAATTTCCAGTGCTTTGGGTGACTCCCTCCGGCAAGGAACGTCCGGTAATCTCCCCCAGGAATTACTGGCAAGCCCGCATAATCCCGATTGTACACATAAACCCAGCAGGGTAGCACAGCCCCTCCCGAGTTCACCTCCGCGATTTCTCTGCGGTATGGCGCCCTGTGGGAAGGGCCCTCGCCAATATCTTCATACCTGTCAAGTTCCTGAATCGTCTTTTCCGGAAAAAACAGGCGAAAAACATGCCCATGAATCCTGGATTCCGCCCCGGGAATCAACACAGCACCCGGATAACTCCCTAAATCAACCAGTATCCCCGGAATATTCCCTTCCCCAATGAATGCCGCCGCTTCCTGCAGATGTGCCGCCATGCGCGTTGGCATACCTTTCAGCAGGGTACCGTATACGAAAAGATAGGTTTCCATGCGAAGTACGATTTACAAGGTACGAGGCTTACATCCTTAATTAACATCCTTTCCCCGGAATTATTTCCCGCTCTATTATGTTAATAACGCGTAACCAAACTTTTTGATTGGCATACATTTTATTTCGTATTTCAAAGTTCGTCCTTCGTAAATCGTAAATCGTACCTCGTACTTTGTTTCATGTTAATTTTATATCAATTCTACTCAAACAGGTCAAATTTCGAAAGGTATTTTTCTAATTTTAGCAAATAAACACATATCCAATGGCTTGGAGAAGATTAAATGGTCAGCGGATCGACCTGGAGATCAAGGAGGCCGTGGAGCAGGCCATCCTCTATGAAACGAGCCTTGGCCACCGGTTAAAGGTGTGCATTGGCTCGGATTCCCAAGTGCGCAGCGGCGTTGTGGAATTTGCAACCGTCATAGTTTTCCTCAGGGAGAAAAAAGGCGGGTTTATGTTCATTCAAAACAGCCGTCAGGCCAAGCGGATGAGCTTGCGTGAGCGGATGATTCTTGAAGTTTCCAAATCCGTGGAAGTAGCCTATGCGCTTTGTGATCTTCTGGACCGGTACGATGTCGCCCTGGAAGTACATGCAGACATCAACACTGATCCGCATTTTCAGTCCAATACGGCGTTAAAGGAGGCTATGGGCTACATTCTCGGCATGGGTTTTGTATTCAAGGCCAAGCCGGATGCGTTTGCCAGTTCTTATTGTGCCGACAAGGTTGTCTGACGGCAAGGCAGTCGCCGGTTTTATTTTCTAACGTTGCTGCTACGTTTCCCTTAGTCTCAAGCGGGCTACCCGCTGCCTTTCCGGTATTCTTTTTCCAGATGGTATCGAATGTGTTCGACTACCAGTTCACCCATGCCAGTACATCCCAGGAATTTCTCGCAGTGGTGAAATTCCGCAAGTTCTGCCTTCAGGCGCGCTGCCTTTTCCGGTGTGGAAATCTCATCAGTGGCCATTACCCGAAAGAGATGGTTAACCTGAATGCTTTCATTTTGCATGCGCATAGCCATTAGGCTTCGTTCTTCAAGTTGGTACTGCCGGACGGTCTCCGCTTTCATGTGCTGTATGCCCAGGAAAATGACGGAATTGTTTTCCTTGAAGTACTGTGGAAGGTAAAACCGCCTGGCGCCTTCATAAGATTGCTGATCGAAGTCGATGGCCCGCATGCGGTATTGGTTGCCTTCTATGTCGGGGGTAATAGCTACGACGTAGTTGTAGGCGCGCATATCCCCCAGCAGGCGCACAAAGCACCGTTCGTTGAATTTGACGAACTCTTTGGCGATGCGGATTTGGTTGAAAACAGAGCTGTTGAGGTATTTTTTTTGGAAAATATCCCCTGGAACCCCAACTATGTGCTCTTCCACCAACGTGTTCTCGTTATAAAAAAACAGCACGCTGTTGGGAGAGAGCAAATTTTCCAGTTCGATGCCATACACCCTCGAAGCGTCTGCCCGCTTGATGTAGAAATGGTCGTAGTTGTCGTTTAGCTTATTGATGATCCGGATCCTGAAAGGCTTGGAATTTCCAAAGGTACAGTAGTCGATCCGGGCGATCGTCAGGTGTTCGAAGACGTCGGTTTCGCCCTGGGTTTTGAGGAGGGCATAAATGTACTTCAACGCCTCGTAAATTTCTTTTTGCTCGTTTTCCGGGAAGTAAACGGTTTCCCACAAGGTGTCGTTCCCGTCCTGATCAAGCAAGGGAATAGAGGTTTGATGCCGTAACAAGTCCTCATAGTGAATGGGAAGAAAAACAGCATGGCCATAATCAGCCAGGTATTGTTTAAGCGGTTCGCGAACGGGGTACGTCAGCTTCTTATGGGTTGGAACGTTACCTGGTTGCATGGGACGTGCTTCTTTATAATTCCTGGGCGCCGGTTTTGATTTCTTCAACCACCTCTGGGTTTAGCAACGTAGACACATCACCAAGCTCGGAGGTTTCTCCTGCGGCAATTTTCCGCAAGATTCGGCGCATGATTTTTCCAGACCGGGTTTTGGGCAGCCCGGAAACGATTTGGATCTTATCCGGTTTGGCGATAGGGCCGATTTCTTTGGCGACTACCTCCAGTAGTTGATGGCGGAAAGCATCTTCATCGTCAAGAGGTTCTGCGGTGATGACATAAGCATATATCCCCTGGCCTTTAATGTCGTGCGGGTAACCGACTACAGCTGATTCAACCACTTCCGGGTGCTGGTTGATCGCATTTTCCACCTCGGCAGTCCCAAGCCTGTGGCCCGAGACGTTGATCACGTCGTCTACGCGTCCGATAATACGGTAGTACCCATCTTCGTCCCGGCGGGCGCCGTCTCCGGTAAAATACTTACCAGGGAAGGGGGCGAAATAGGTCAACCGGCAGCGTTCGTGGTCGCCGTATGTGGTGCGCAGCATAGACGGCCAGGGAAATTTGACGCAAAGTAAACCTTCTACATCATTTCCTTCCAGTTCATTACCGTTGGCATCGACCAGGCAGGGTTGTACTCCCGGCAGGGGCAAAGTAGCCAGGCATGGCTTTAAAGGAGTAATACCTGCGAGCGGAGAGATCAGAATGCCGCCGGTTTCAGTCTGCCACCAGGTGTCTACGATGGGGCAGCGGTCTTTCCCGACGTAATGGTTGTACCATTTCCAGGCTTCTTCATTGATTGGTTCTCCGACGCTACCCAGGACGCGCAGGGTGTCGAGTTTATATTTATCCACGTGTTGATTGCCCTGCGCCATCAATGCGCGAATAGCGGTGGGCGCCGTATAAAAATGGGTCACCTTGAGTTTGTCGCACACTTCCCAAAACCTGCCTGCATGCGGATAGGTGGGCACTCCTTCAAACATGATGGTCGTTGCGCCTGCCAAAAGCGGCCCATAGACGATATAAGAATGCCCGGTGATCCAGCCGATGTCGGCGGTGCACCAGTACAGATCTCCGTCGTTATATTGGAACACGTTTCGGAAGGAGTAGCTTGTATACACCATATATCCTCCGCAGGTATGCACGACCCCTTTGGGTTTGCCGGTAGAACCGGAGGTATAAAGGATGAAAAGCATGTCCTCGGCGTCCATAGGTTCGGCGGGGCATTCAGAGGATTGATGCGGCACTTCGTTATGCCACCATTTGTCCCTTCCAGGCGTCATGGCGGTTGGCAGCTCGGCGCATTGGTAAACGAGTACCGTTTTCACGCTGTCACAGCCCATGGCGATGGCTTCGTCTACAACCGGTTTAACGGGAATGTGCTTGGCGCCGCGGTGGTTGTAGTCGGAACAAACCACCATGTTGCACTGGGCGTCCTTGATCCGGTCGGCAAGAGAATGGGCGGAAAACCCGGCAAAAACAACGGAATGGATCGCCCCGATCCGGGCACAAGCCAAAATGCCTATTGCCAGCTCAGGTACCATGGGCATATAAAAACATACGCGGTCTCCTTTCTTTACCCCATTGGCTTTAAGCGCGTTGGCTGCCTTGCAGACCTCTTCGTGGAGCTGCCGGTAAGTGAGTATGCGGTTGGGCGCTTCCGTGTCGTTGGCTTCCCAAATGATCGCCGCCTGTTCTCCTCTGGGTTCCAGATGCCGGTCCAGACAATTTTCCGTTATATTGAGTTTTCCGCCTATAAACCATTGAACGTTTGGACCTTGAAAATCCCATTGAAGGACTTTTTCCCAGGGTTTTTGCCAATAGAAGGACCGGGCTTCTTCCTCCCAGAATTGTTCTGGTCGTTCGACGCTTTTTTGATAAACCTCCCGGTATTGTTCAAAGGTTCGAATGGTGGTAGCCATGGATCAGGTGCGTTAAAAGAAGAAAATCAGGTTATACGCCGATAATATACGGCATCCTTTGTAAAGTGGAAATTTTTTAATTAATCCTTACCTTTGCGCCACTAAAAACAAAACGGCATGGTGGAACAAAAAACACAACAGACAACGGACACGCTGCTGATGGTGCGCCCGGCGCAGTTTGGCTTCAACGAAGAAACGGCAGGGAACAATGCGTTTCAGGTAAACGACCCGACCTTGTCGCAGGAGGAGATTCAGGAGCGGGCAAAAAACGAATTCGATGCATTTGTAGGCAAACTTCGGGCAGCGGGGGTGGAAGTCATCGTCGTTGAAGACAACAGCGATCCGTTTACCCCGGATGCCGTATTCCCCAATAACTGGGTTACCTTCCACGAGGACGGCGCTGTGATCACCTATCCGATGTTTGCCCCAAAGCGGAGGCTGGAGCGCCGGGAAGACGTAATCGAAGCCCTTAGCCGCGATTTTTATATCGACGACCGGCTCAAACTGGAATGGCACGAAGGGCAAAACCGTTTCCTTGAAGGCACGGGAAGCATGATCCTCGACCGCCCCAACCAATTAGTTTATGCCTGTCTGAGCGAACGCACGCATGAGGACTTGCTTGAGGAGTTTTGCACGTTCACCGGGTATGAAAAAGTGGTTTTTCATGCGATAGACGCAAAAGGCCAACCGATATACCACACCAATGTTATGATGGCGCTGGGAGAAACGTTTGCCGTCATCGCCCTGGATACGATCGCCGATCCAAAAGAGAAGGCAAAGGTATTGGCCCATCTGCACCATACCAATAAGGAAGTTATCGAAATCTCTGTAGAGCAAATGAACGCATTTGCGGGAAATATGCTGCAAGTGCACAATAAAGCCGGACAAACGATCCTGGTGATGTCCGAACAAGCCTACCGGTCACTGACTGCCGTCCAGGTTGCCCGCATCCAGGCGCATACCGGCATCTTGTACAGCGCGATCCCGACCATCGAGACCTACGGAGGCGGCAGCGCGCGGTGCATGATGGCGGAAGTGTTTTTGCCGAAAAAAGGATAAGTATGGATCCGGATAAAACGAACTTAATTCTCGGAAACGATAATTATTTGTGTTAAGTTTGTGTTAACTTTTACTTACAAGGCAATATTTTCGGATAATCCCCTCCGCCCAGAACATATTTTCATTTATCGCTTCTTTTTGTCTTTTTTTATTCTGGAAAATGCATCAGAAGGCTGGAAGCTCCTTCAACAGGTTTAGGAAAAATGCCCGTATTCAAGGCCTAAATCTAACGTAGAGTTAATATGGATTTCAAAACTGGGGGTTAATTTTGCGGCAACTTAAGGTCATTCTCATTCCATCACTAAATTTGCTAGTTTATGAAACTATCGCATGTGTTTAAAGCGCTTGGAGCGGCAGCATTTTTCCTTATTCTCCAATCTGGCGCTTTTGCTCAGGTCACAACGTCTTCAATGGTGGGCGTTATTACAGACACCAAAAAAGAATCCCTGCCTGGAGCAAACGTCGTCGCTCTGCATAATCCATCCGGAACCACTTATGGAACTGCTTCAGATCTGGATGGATCTTACCGGATCCCGGGTATGCGTATTGGCGGCCCATACACCGTTACGATTTCCTATACAGGGTATGAAGAAAAAACCATCGAAAACATTTACCTGAGTTTGGGTACGGCAACTACCCTGAATGTGGAATTGACGGAACAGGCGATTCAATTGGAGGGCATTGTGGTTACCTCTTCGCGGAATGCCCTTATTTCCAGTGATCGTACCGGAGCGGCTTTGCAGTTTGATTCAAGAGCCATCAACTCGCTGCCCACAATAGGCCGTACTATCAACGATATTACCGGCTACAACATTTATGGAAGAGGCAGCTCCTTTGCGGGACAAGACAGCCGCTTCAATAATTTCACCATTGACGGAGCGTCTTTTAACAACGGATTTGGTTTGGGCAGCTCTGCCATAGCAGGCGGACGTACCGGGACCACAGCTATTTCCCTCGACGCCATCGAAGAACTTCAGTTGAACATCGCTCCTTTTGACGTTCGCCAATCCGGGTTTGCCGGCGCAGGCATCAACGCCGTTACCCGTTCCGGGACCAACGAATTTTCTGGCTCTGCCTACCACATCTGGAGAACAGATGATATGGTAGGAGAGAAGGCTGATGGACAAAAGATTCCTTCTGTGGTAATTGACGAAAAAACCACCGGTTTCCGTGTTGGCGGCCCAATCATCAAAAATAAGCTGTTCTTTTTCGTCAATGCCGAACAGTACAAGAGCACTAACCCGGCTTTGAGCTGGCAGTTAAGCCGTTCAGGCGCTACCGGCAACGTTTCCAGGGTAACAGAAGCTGACCTTCAGGATTTGGCTACGTTTATGAAGGATAACTTCGGCTACGACCTGGGGCAGTTGGACAACTTCAATAACGACATTACCAGTAAAAAGGCAATGATCCGCCTCGATTACAACATCAGCAACAAGCACAAAGCTTCGCTGCGGTATGCTAATCACAACTCAGAATCCGAGCAGCTGATCAGCGGATCGAACTCTAGTTTTACTGCTGGCAACGGAAACCGGCAGAACTCCCAGGCTGCAATGTCTGGCGAAAATACAGGATATATCATCCAGGACAACACCCGGTCGATCGCCTTTGAATTGAACTCTATTCTGAGCAATAAGGCCTCCAATAACTTTATTGTCACTTTTAACAAACAGATTGAAGACCGTAAATACCGCACCGATATCTTTCCCACAGTAGACATTTTGAAGGACGGCTCCACCTATACCACAGTCGGATTCGACCCTTTTACTCCGAGCAACAAGCTGAATTACAGCACGTTAAATTTCGTGAACAACTACAACCTGTCGGTGAATAAGCATTATTTCACGTTCGGCTTGGGATATGAGTTTTTCCAATCTAATAACGTGTTCTTCCCCGCCTCTAACGGGGTTTACGTGTATAACTCCATCGACGACTTCAAAACGGCCGCTCTGGCATTCAAGGCCAACCCTGGCGCCACCACTTCTCCGGTTACTGTAAACCGTTACAACCTGCGTTATTCGCTGCTTCCGGACGGCGGTGAGCCGCTCCAGGTATTGAAACTGTCCACCTTTACTGCTTACGTACAGGACGAACTGGAAGTTTCCAAGCGATTTAAAGTTACTGCAGGCCTTCGGGCTGATCTGTTCAAATATGACAATGGAACAGCAGAAGACTTTTACAACCCGGTCGTTGGGGCAATGACGTTTAAAGACGAAAACGGGGATAATTTAACCATTAATACTGGCGCATTCCCGAATGCTAACCTCCAGTTGTCACCGCGCCTTGGGTTCAACCTGGACGTCACCGGCAACCAGAAGACTCAAATCCGGGGTGGTTCGGGTATTTTCGTTGCGCGCATTCCCCAGGTATTGGTTTCCAACCAGTTAGGTAACAACGGCGTCAACACTGCAGTTATCAACGTTACCAATACGACCGCTTATCCGTTTACCACAGATCCCAGCCGTTTTGCCCCATCCAGTACGGATATCACCAAGCTTTCCGGCTATGTCATCAATGCTTCCAAAGAAGATCTGAAATATCCGACGGTTTGGAAAAACAACCTGGCTGTCGATCAGCAGCTGCCTTTTGGCGTTATTTTTACAGTTGAAGGGCTTTACAACAAAACCCTGCAAGGGTTGCGATATATCGATGCGAACCTAAAAGGACCTGATCGCCAGTTTAATGGAGTCGATAACCGGGATCGTTTCCCTGCCTCTGGCTTGAGCGGTTCCGCCGTTACTCCGGCCCGCTTTATCAACCCGACTATTTCCAATTCCTTTATCCTTTCCAATACCGACGAGGGCGAGTCTTATACCCTGACACTCAAGTTGGAAAAACCGGCAATCAATGGCTTCGGAGGCTCGATTGGCTATACTTACGGCAAAGCTACCGATCTGCAATCGGTGGGCAGCACGGTGCAGGCTAACACCCCATCGGTTTTTGGCCAGAACTATCTGGAGCCTTCTTTTGCTGATAATGACTTCCGCCATCGCTTGGGAGGTTATTTGACCTACCGCATTAACTACGGCGGTCAATTCGGAGGCGCAACGGAGATCACCATGGCTGGAACAAGCGGTAGCGGTTCGACGTTTAGCTACATCTATAGCAATGACCTCAATGGCGACGGCCAGGGGAATAACGACCTTCTGTACATCCCGAACAGCGGCAACCAAATCCTTTTCGCTTCCAATACCACGGGCGGCGTAACGTTTACTCCCGCGCAGCAAGCAGCGGCCTGGGAAGCCTTTATCAGTGCAGACAAGTATCTGGATTCCCGCCGCGGCCAGTACGCTGAAAGAAATGGCGCCACCTTGCCCTGGTTTACCCGGGTTGACCTTACGGTGGTTCAGGAGTTCTTTGTAAAAGTAGGCAGCAAGCGAAACACCATTCAACTACGTGCGGATATCATCAACTTCGGCAACATGCTCAACGATAAATGGGGGGTAAACTACAGCCGTCCCTCCAGCAGCTTTAATCTGACGTTCCCGTTGACCGTTGCAAGTGTTGCGGCAGATGGGACGCCCTCTTACCGCATGGCAACGACCAGGGACGCTGCCGGAAAAACGATTTTGGTGGATAAGCCGTATGTAAAGAGCATCAACGTAGGTTCAGTATGGCAAGCCCAGTTCGGAATCCGTTACATCTTTAACTAGTTCTGATCATTCTGAAAATCCTTATTAGGATTTTTTAGATAATAGCAGGGGGCGTTTCGAAAAGGGAAGCGCCCCCTTTTTATTTGAGCATGATTTGATTTGTCCCCTTGAGCAGCACGCCCGACTTTCCAATGTGGTCGGTATAGTCATGGGAATCCTTATTCACATAATGCCAATCGCATTGAACTTGATTTTGGGAAATAGCGACCTCCACATACCCATGGTCTCTTAAGTTAATATATTTCAGGAGACGGTTTTCCGGATGGGCATACAGTTCCTGTTCCCATCTTAAAACGGTCTCCAAGGGACTGCCGGAGTCCCAGTTGCCTGAAGAAATAGAAGGCGCCCCGACCTCAACGGCTATAGGCTTTGTTGGGCGAAATGGATCGGGGATTTCGAAGGCCCAGGAGCAGTGGCTGTCGCCGGAAAGAAAAAGGATATCCTGGATGGCATTCAATGAAAAGGCATTGATAAGCTCATTTCGTTCGTTGGGATAGCCAGACCAATTGTCTGCTTTTCTCGTTGCCACAGAAGGGATGACCGGTGAGAAATTATACTCGGCAAAAAGAACCGGATTGCCCACCAGCTTCCATGTGGCCTGCGTCTTCGTCATTCCGTCAATTAGCCACTTTGACTGCCTTTGCCCAAGCAGATGCCTTTCCGGACTGGCAAAAGAGGAATCTGTTGGGGCCATTTGTTCTGTCCTGCCCTCCAGGCGGCCGTCCAGCAGAAATAGTTCAGCGAGCTTGCCAAAGGCAACGCTGCGAAAAAGCGCGGGCTGATCTTTTATGGCAACCCACTCGTAAAAGGCTTTGCGCGCGTTAGCTTTTCGTACTTGAAAATCCCCTTCCTCCTCCGGGTTATGGGCTTGAGCGCCTGTTTGAAATGCGTCATTGGCGATCTCGTGGTCGTCCCAAATATGGATAAATGGATGGCGCTGATGGGCGTAACGCAGCTGGGAATCTAACCGGTACTGAGCATATCTCGTGCGATAGTCAGCTAAAGTGACCAACTCTTTTTTGGGCAATGGGATCCGGTCGCCGAGTTCGATAAACCGGGGAGAAAACCCTTCATAGATGTAGTCTCCAAGGTGAACGACAGCGTCTATTTTCTCTTGTTTATCCCCAATAGCTTGAAACGCGTTGAAATATCCCGCTTCATAAGCGTTGCAACTGATAGCGACCAGCCTGATGGAATCCGGGTTTTCCGGCAAGGTTTTGGTTCGTCCAACTACTGATTTTTTACCCTTGCAGGCGAAACTGTACCAATAGTAGGTATCCGGCTGAAGCCCCTTCACCAAATGTTTCACTGTGTAATCCCGGGAACGATCTGTTTTTAAGAGGCCTTTTTGGACAATCTCTTTTTGCATGGAGTCGAGCGTTATCTTCCAGGATATTTCTTGCTCTTCCTGGTAATCGGGGGTAATCCGGGTCCAAAGGACAACTTCATGGGCCTTAGGGTCTCCGGAAGCTACTCCATGGTAAAAGGGCGCCAGGTTTCCATCATAAAAGGGAGCAGTCTCATCTGCCCGGTATTTCTCCAGCGCAGGAATGCCCCTTGAGTTACATCCCAAAACAACGAGCAGGGGCGCCAAAAATAATAGAGGTAAAAAGGGAGTTCTAAACATGGGTTTTCTTTTTTGCGGATTAATTTTTACCTAAAGCGAAATAAGTTTGGAGTAATACCAAAGCGCTCCGGCAGAATTACCTAATTTACAAGGCTGGCGAAGAATTCCCAATCCCTGCTTTTGTTTCTTTTTTGTTTTTAATCAATATGAAGTCAAGAAAAAAAATCGGCCTCGCCCTTTCCGGCGGAGGCGCCCGGGGGGTCGCGCACATTGGGGCTATTCAGGCCTTGGAAGAGCATGGGATTTTTGCCGACGTATTATCCGGCGCCAGCGCAGGCGCCATTGTGGGCGCTTTGTATGCCTATGGAAAAACCCCTTCCGAAATGATGGATTTTGTCCGGGACAGCAGCTTTTGGAAAATTTTTCAGATCGGTCTGCCGATTGATGGCCTGGCTAAATTGACCTACCTTAACGAACGGCTGGCTCAAACTATCGAAACTGATGATTTCGACGTGCTGCAAAAAGAATTGCATATTGCCGTCGCCAATTTGAACCAAGGCAACTGCGAGATCCGGAATAGCGGGCGCCTATTCTCCACCGTCATGGCTTCCTGCGCCGTACCTCTAATTTTTAAGCCGATTGAACTAAACGGCGACGTGTACGTCGATGGGGGATTGCTGAATAACCTGCCCGTCGAGCCCCTCAGGAGTAGCTGTGATGTCGTCATCGGCATCAATGTCATGCCTAATGTGCCGGTGCCTGCCAAAGCAGTCCAGACGGCTCTCGGGATTGCCATCCGATCGTTTGAGCTTTCCGTTTACGCCAATACCATTCCCAGTATCCGGCAGTGCGATATCGTCATTGAACCGGAATCGCTCTACCAATACCACATCTTTCAGTTCAACAAATTTCAGGAAATCTACGACATCGGATACCGGAAAACCATTGAGGTCATGCCGGAAATACTTGGTCTCGTGGGTGGCTAGGGGGCTAAGTGGATAGGTGGTTAGGTTAATGGTTAAGTGGATAGGCGCCGCCGGCCCAGTTTCCGTCCCCCGTCAACCGTCTATCGTCCCCCGTCTATCGTCTATCGTTTCTTCTTGGCTTTTGCTTCCCGTTCCGCTGCGATGCGTTGTTGTTCTTTCATCGCTTCTTCCAGCCTGACAGAGAAACCTTTTTGCTTTTTTGGCTTTTTGCGGAAAGCTTCCATGTCCCGTTTGATCTTTTCTTCGTCGATGATCAGGTGTTTGGTAACCAGGGTCTGGCCGATGTTGATGACGTTGCTGAACAGCAGGTAGGCCGTCAGACCGGAGGCGTAGCCGTTGAAGAAGCCCATAAACATTACGGGCATGATGTATTGCATGTATTTCAGGGCCGGGTTGGCGGAGAAATCCATGCTCTTGGAGTTATACCATGTGTAGATCAGGGTGGTTACCACCCAAAGCAGGGTAAACAAACTGATATGATCGCCGAAGCCGAGGGGAATGGAAAACGGCAACCGGAAGAACTCGTCGTAGGAGGACAAATCGTTAGCCCACCAAAATCCTTTCTGGCGGAATTCGATCGACGCTGGGAAAAACCGGTAGAGGGCGATCCAGATTGGCATTTGCAGCAGCATGGGCATGCAGGATCCAAGCGGGTTGACCCCAAATTCCCGGTAAAGCGTCATGGTCTCCATTTGCTGGCGCTGCTGATCGTCTTTATATTTTTCCCGCATTTTTTCCATTTCCGGCTTGAGGGCCGACATTTTTGCCTGGGAGTACAGCATGCGGTAGCTCAGCGGGTAAAGCAGCAACTTGACCAATAGGGTTAGCATAAAGATCACAAGCCCCGCGCTGCCAATAAAACTTGAAAGCCAGCTGAACAACGGCCGGATAACCCATCGGTTGATCGTTCCCAGGATACTGCGGCCAAACGGAATAACCTCTTCCAGACCGTAACCCATTTCATACAGCCGTTTGAATTCATTAGGGCCCGTGTAAAAATGCATGACAAAACCGTTTCCAACTGTTTCGCTCGCCGGGATTTGGAGGGTGGTGGAGGTCACCTTCATGTAGTCGGCTGTTTCCGGCAGCGACTTCGTTTCCATGACCCCGGAGTGGAACGTTTTTTCCGCAAACAACGTGGCGTTGAAGAACTGGTTGCTGCTGGAGACCCACTTTAAAACGACGCCTTCAGCATCTTCCCTGTCGTCATTGGCTGTTGGAGAACACCTGCCGACCCGGCCTTCTTCCGGACGGAAATATAGCGTAGAGTATGTCCGCTCGTAGCGGGTGGATTTTTCGATCTTGCTCAGGTAGTTAACCCAGTTGAGGGTCAGCATATCCTGGCCTGATGCCAGGTCCTGGTCCAGTCCTTCCAGCTTTATCGAAAAGTCGATTTTGTAGTCATTCGCAGGTAGCGCATAACGCTGTTCGAAGTATTTCCCTTCACCGGCGCTAGCCCGAAAAACGAGTTCGTTGCCTTTCCTGACCGGTTCAAAGTACAGGTCGCCGGTATTGATCCCATTTCCGGGAATCCCTTTGAGGGGAATGATAAAATCCAGCCGGTTTTTTGGGGCACTCAGTAAAACCAGAGGCGCTTTTACGTCCTTCCGGTTTTTGCCCCGTTCCATTTTAGCGTATTGCTTGAGCCGGACCTCCTTGATCCGGCCTCCTTTTGTGCTGAAGGTGATTTTCAGCAATTCGTTTTCCAGTGCAATTTCGCTTTCCTTCCCCACGGCGGCAGCGGCGAAAGGGCCAAAGGTTCCGGACATTTCCCGGATGCGCGCCGAGTCGGAAACAGGAGCGGCTGCAGTGCTCGTGGCGGAGGATTGAGTTTTCAGCCTGGTCAAGCTGTCTGCTGCCCGTTCGACGCGGGCCAGGGAATCCTGGGTCCTTTTCTGGGCTTCGATTTCTTCCCTGGAAGGGGCGGTAAAATATTGCCAGGCAAAAAATAAAACAAAAATGAGGGACAACCCGATTATCGTATTCCGATCCATTCAAAACGCATTTATTGGGCCGAAACGCCGGCTTTGGCGCTATTAGGGCCCGCTTGCCAAAAGGGCTGATTAAACGGTTCTTTTTTAGCCCTGCAAAGGTAAAATATAATCCATGTTCTACCACTATTCATGGACAATTTGTCGAAACGCGGCGATGAAGGCCGGTAATCTGTCTTTGAACAGGTTACCGGCGGCCGGGATAATCGGCCAGGGCCTGTTCCAAAATATCCATGGACGCTTCAAGGTCATTTTGGTTTAGGATATAGGCGATGCGCACCTCGTCGAGGCCTAATCCGGGCGTAGCGTAAAAGCTTCTTCCGCTTGCCAGCATGACCGTGGCTCCTTTATAGGAATACGTGCCCAGGAGCCATTCGCAAAAATGATCGGCATCGGCCACCGGAAACTTTGCAAAGCAGTAAAATGCGCCTCCGGGTTTGTAAGAGACCACCCCCGGAATTGCTGAAAGCCTTTTAAAAAGAATGTTCCTGCGCGCATGGTACTCCTCCACGACCGGCCCGAGATATTCAGACGCCTCTTCCAGCATATATTCTGTAAGTACCTGGCCAAGAAAAGGCGGGCTCAAACGAAGCTTGGCGTACCGGGAGACTTGCTCGATCACCTCCCGGTTTCGGGTAACCAGCATACCTACCCTGGCGCCGCATGCGCTGAACCGCTTTGAAACCGAGTCGATCAGAATGAGGTGATCTTCCAGTCCGCCGATCTCCATGGCTGAGAAAAAAGTCTGTCCATCGTAAATAAAATCCCGGTACACCTCGTCTACCAAAAGAAATAAGCCATATTTTCGAACAAGCTCACCCAGGGCCAATACCACCTCCCTGGGGTAGAATGTTCCCGTAGGATTACTTGGATTACACAAAAGAATACCCTTGGTACGCGGAGTGATCAGGGCTTCAAAATCCTGAATGCCCGGCATGGCAAAACCGGTTTCGATGCTGCTTTTGACAGGAACGACTTTCACTCCTGCGATTTGGGCGAAACCGCTGTAGTTGGCATAAAACGGCTCAGGAATGATCAATTCATCCCCTTGTTCAAAGCAAGTGAAAAGCGCCAGTTGAAGCGCCTCTGAAGCTCCGGTAGTAATAACCACCTCCTCGGGATTCACCTGGATACGATGCCGGCTATAGAAGGAGGCCATGGCTTGGCGAAGGGAAAGTAGCCCTTCGGCAGGAGAATACGGGACAATAGGGACGGGGGTTTCCTTTAATCTGGCTATTGCCCCAGGAGGCGTAAGAATATCCGGTTGCCCGATATTGAGGTGGTAAACTTTCCGCCCCTTTAACTTGACTTGTTCTGCCAGTGCCGCCAGTTTTCGGAATGGAGATAAAGGCACTTCCCGGGATCGTTGAGATACGTTTGGCATGGTATATTGTTATTCTCGCATTGTTTTTGAAAGAGGGGAAACAAAGTCCCTTTTTCCTACTCCTCGTCCACCCGTTCGATCCGGGTTTCAGGAGAGAGCCCCTGACTAAGAAGGAAAGCGCTGAGTTCCCGTTGCGACCGCTCCGCTTCTTCCAGGGTATTAAAGGCCTGTTCCAGGATTAGCACATAATAACCTCTTTTGGGGAACAAACACTCTGCCCAAAGCCCGTTGACAGGTATCCGGTTTTCCCTTAAACGCAACAGGGTGCTTTTCATGTAGTCGGGATCGAAAAAATTTCCGGTCATGACGACATATTTTCCTTTCACAGCCTGAAATGCCTGATCGCAGGAATACGTCTTCCATTTTCCCCCTTGAAGCGCCAAATAGGCTGAGGCAGGAGAAACCTGTTTTTGAACAGGCCCTGTTTCCGGCATCAATGTAAGATATGGTTTGGCGTTTTTATCAATGGGCCAAACGGAGGCGGAATCCAGCAATACCGGAATATCCGGTTCGGGGCCTTTGGCGGCTAATTCGGAAGCCAGAGTTTCCATCCGTTCCAAATACCTCTCTTCATCTTCATAGATGACGGGCCGCCTGCCGTACTCGCGGATCAATACCACCACAAGTAGCAGGGTAGATAAACCGCAGATCGACATTTGACGCCAGAATGACCTTTTGAACCGGAGTAAATCATCCAGTTCGGGCCGCCGGGTAAGCCGAGCGAGTATCCTTCCCAACGTATCTCTCCAGTTAACTGACCGTACCCTTTCCTGCACCGTCTTTGACCAATCGCTCTCTGTCAGAAAAGCGATCAACTTACGTTTTTTTTTCGCGGTCATGGTTTCCCGGGCGGGAGTCAGGTGGAGTTTCACTTTCTCATCCCTGGCGATTTCGATCATGCCAAAACCGTTGTAAATACACTGCTCCCGGACCTCTTTAAAAAGAGGGTCTGCGTGGCCTGGGAAAACATCCCAGGAGAAAACAATCCACTGCTCGTCGGCGAAATACGCTTTAAACTGTTCAATAGCATAAATATATCTGTACCGCCGAAGGGGCAGGAGCACTTTATAGACGACAATGGTCAGGATAATGGCTCCGAGGAGGGCAGCGGGCCAGAAAAGGTAAGGGTAAGAATGCATGATGCCGAGGCGTTTGTTCCAATGCAAATACAAGAGGATCAAACTTCCGGCAGTGGATGCTACTGCCCCGGCGTCCCAGAAAGCCAGAGGCCAAAGGACCTTATACCATAATTCGTTGCGTTTAAAGTAATCGGTCGCTTCAAAGGTAATCGAAAAAGGGATTTCCTGGGGCGTGGTGAACGATAGCATGCCGTCTGCAACCAGGTCTTTGCCGCCGCGCAACCGCGCCCGGATAGCAATTTCATCTATCCTGGGGCGGTATTTATAATGGCCGCGCAAATACCGGAGGGCAATTTCTATGATTCGGTCTTCCGTCATTGCATCAAGGCTGTTTGACGGGCGTTTTCTAATGCTTCCCAAACGCGTATGGCATCTCTGGCCGGAGCGACATCGTGGACCCGGAGCACTTTGGCGCCTTTCTGCAAAGCAGCCATGTGCAGGGCGGTTGTTCCGTGTAATGCTTCTTCCGGGCCCGATCCAAGCGTTTTATATACCATGGACTTGCGGGAGATGCCTACAAGCAGGGGCAATCCAATGACCTTAAAAGCATCAAGTTCGCAGAGCAGCCGGTAGTTGTCCTGCAGGGTTTTTCCGAAGCCGAACCCAGGATCCAAAAGAATATCCTTTGCGCCAAGGCTTCTCAATATGCCTGTCTGGCGAATAAAAAAATCCAGAATTTCCAGCACCGGCCCATTTTCGTATGTGGGCGCCGACTGCATATTAGCCGGAACGCCCTTCATGTGCATCAAAACATATGGTATCTGCAGTTGAGCAACTGTTGGAAACACTTCGGGGTCCATAGCGCCTGCGGATACGTCATTCACCAGGGAGATGCCGGCATCCCACGCTTCTTTGATGACTTTGGAGCGGACGGTATCAATGGAAAACAACGCCTCCGGAAATCGTTGCCGTAGTGCCGTTAAGGCAGGTATCACCCTATGGAGCTCTTCCTCTTCGTCAACCAGGCGGGCCCCCGGCCGGGTAGACATTCCTCCAATATCGACAAACAGGGCGCCTTCGCGCAGCATGCGTTCCGTATGGCGCAAGGCGCTATCCAGGGCCGCCCATTTCCCGCCGTCGTAGAAGGAATCAGGGGTCAGGTTCAAAATCCCCATGATAACCGGCCGGGATAAGCTCACCAACCTTCCCCGGCAGTTGAGTGTTGTATGATCGGAAACCATGTTTTGCGTTTCATTCAGGTTTTGTACCGGGCCACACGCTTCGGAACGAGACCTTCCAGGTTTGCGAAACCTGGAAGGTCTGGATGCCCGAAAATCAAAAATGTACCGTATTGTGACCGGACGGCCCGGACAATCATTTGTCAAAAGTATTAATTTTGGGGATTATATCTCATTATGAGCCAGGAAGCGAGAACGGAACACGAAGGTTTGAAAATCGGGCAGATCCTGCTGGGGGTTTTGATCCTGAGTTTTTTAGTGGTAATCGGCCTGAAGATGTTTCCCAACAAAGGAAAAAATTTTACGCGGGTACCCAAAGAGATGCAAATCAATTACCTTCCCGCTGATTTTCAGTTTGACGTGAATGAGGAATACGCCCTGGCAGTCCTGACCAACCCCCGGCGTTACCGCAGGGAATTTAATCAGCTGATCTATGATCTGAACATGAGTATGCTGATGCACGTGGCTACGCGCATGGGCCTCAGCGCCGATCAGAAGAACCAGATACCTGCGGCTTATGAAAAACAACATGCCTACCTCCGGAATCTCTACTACGAAGATTTTCTCCTTCTCCAGGATTCCACTTCCTCAATATACCAAACCTGGTACGACAACCAGTTCAAAGGAGCAACCGAAATCCTTTTCGAGGTGGCCAGCAAATATACTTGTACTCTGGTAAACAGCATAATTGCCCCGCTGGTACCCATGAAAGACGGGACTATCTACGGCAAAGGCAAAAATGTGGAAACTCCTTGCGGAATAGCTATTACAGAAGGGCTGACTCCTTTTCTGCAAAAATTGAAAGATAGGGCCGCTATTCAGGATTTTGGGAGGGCGGAGGGCCTGCTCCAGGAAAAAGTTGAAAAAGTGATTGCCGAACTCGCCACCTATGAGGTGCGTGATAAGAAAGGGTTGAGCAAGCAGATGAAGACCAAGTTTTTCGGGGTCAATGTATCCTCAACTGAAGTCGAAATTTCCGCTATAAGTATCGCCAAGATTGGCTTCCGTCTGGACGCCTTTTTTAAGGTCAGCCTGAATCCCAACAATCAGGTGGTTACGGTTACCCTTCCCCAGCCGGTTATCCTGTCGCATGAGGTTTATCCAAAATTCGACCGGTTATCGATAGGATGGATGCGGGAAGTTACCGACGAAGATTTCAACCGGGCGTTTAATGTGCTGAGAGAAGAGTTCCGAAGGGACATTAACCAAAGCGATGCATACGACAAGGCCCGAGACCAGGCGAAAGAAATTCTGAATACCATGATGGGACCGGTGATCAAATCGTTCTCCTCCAAATACCAATTGAGGGTTCAGTTTCATGAAATCCCTGAGGACCCTGAATTCCAGACGGTAGACGGCGGGGCGGTGGACGGTGGACGGTAGACGGGATTTCCTTTGAGCATTTTTTCCTGGTATCGCGTAAACGCATGTCATCCTAACCGCTATTTAAGTGCCTGCATCCCACCGCTACGATACTATCCTGGCTGATAGCCAGTACCTGGCCCGGCTAGCCTTACGCCATCTGCTGGAAGAACTTTCGTTAGCCAGAACCCTGACCGAGGCCCGGGACGAACAGGAACTTTGCCTTTTACTGGACCGGTTTGAAAAACCCCTGGTGTTTTTGGACTATGAAAAACCAGGGCCTTTTTCCCTGGAGACCATTCTAATTATCCAGAAAAAATCGCCTGGCGCCCTGATCGTTATTCTTACCGCCGATCGCACCAGGGAAGGATTCCGGCAAGCCCTTGAATTTGGAGTGCACGCCTTCCTGACCAAGCAATGCAACGAACCGGAAATCCTGGGCGCTTTTCAGGCGATACAAAATGGAGAACGGTTTTATTGCAATCAGGTCATTGACGTGTTAATGGATACCGCTTCCCCAAAAACAGTAACTTCTCCCTCTACCAAAATTCTTAGTCCGAGGGAATTGGAAATCGTACAACTTACCGCCCGGGGGCTCGTAGCCAAACAAATTGCCGAGTCCCTGAATTTAAGCGCGCATACCGTATATACCCACCGGAAAAATATCATGCAGAAGCTAAAAGTAAAAAACGCCTCTCAACTTGTGCGGTATGCCGTGAATAAGGGCTGGATTGAAAGGGATTAAAGGAATAGAATAGCAAGGAATCTGAAGGAATTTTCAATTTTTATTTCCTTATTTCGTTTACATTATGAACGCATTTTGCGAAAACCATTGAATAAATGGCTGATTCCTTGTACCTTATTCGCGAATTCAATACACTGATACCATGAAAAAGCTGCTCGTTTTGTCTAACTTGCTGATTTTGTTTTTTTTAGTAAATCCCTTGTTCTCGGCCTCTTACTTTTTATATTACGATCCCAATTGCGTAGACCGCCTGGAATACGTCTATCCCGAGACCAAAGCAGGCAGCGAATTCATTATTTATTCCATATTTATCAGCGAAACCGAAAAATTGTTCCTCGAGATTGGTTTGGAAAATCAGGCGCCGGTCCAACCTTCTCTTCCCGCCGCAATGATCAATTGTAATTCTCAGGACAGGTCGATTCTGGGTCCAGCCTTAATGGATGCCATTAATAATAAAATCCATGATTTTTACATCGTTTCCCCCATCGGAAACGGACAATACCGGGTCGCTCAGGTCCGGCAGGCCAATTATTACAAGAATACCGGCGTGGCCATTTCGGCTACTTCCGCGCAATACCGCTTTGACTTTTTCCGGGACGGCCGCTCTACAACCGGAGATCTGTCGGCTAACGACGCCCGGGGCAGGGTCTTTTATATGGAAATCGCCGGATATGGCCCTTGCTCTACCTACGTTTTCCGGCAGACCTACATAACGGCAAATAATTACCTGGATATTTACGTAGTTCCCGAGTTTGGCATTGTGGAAGAGCGCAGCGGATCGGTGAATTCCAGTTTCAAACTCAAGCGCGTGAATGGCATGGAAGCCGAAAACTACCTTCGAAGGGTCTGCGAACTGGGAATGGCGCGTATCATGGACAAAACCATGACCACTAAAGGACCAACCGATTACGACCAGATACCTGCCACTAAAAAATATACCCCCAGAGTGCATGTTGTGGAAAAAGGGGAAAGCCAGTTCAGTATTTCCCGCCGCTACCAACTCTATGTTTCCGACCTCCAGGCCTGGAATAACCTCGATAACAATACGACCCTTTACCCTGGAATGAAATTATTCATTGAGCCTCCTGCTCAAATGGATTCCTATGATATTTCAACTTCGGCGCAACCGCGCAGCCCGGTCGCCACAACTCCATCCGGGACGGCCCCGGCTTGGGTGGACGCCCCTGAGACCGTTACCGTCCAGACCGGAGAAACGGCAGGGTCCCTGGCCCGGAAATACGGCTACACAGAGGAACGCTTCCGGTATTTTAATAACCTTTCCCCAACGACCGTGCTCCGGCCCGGCGATTTGGTAAAAACTACCGACTGCGAACCTTCAGAGGACCGCGGATCGCTGGACTTATACGAAACGACGACTCCGCCGCTTACCCCGGCGAGTAAATACTATCAGGATCCTTATTGGGCTGAAACGGCTTCCGCTAAGAACGAACTAACTCCGAGGTCCTATTCGGAAATCCCGGCAACCGCCCCCTCTACCTCGCCTGCTTCCAGGCAGTATTACGGTCCCGTGCCCGGCGTTTATAATTCCAATCAGCCTTTATACGAACCGGCAACAGACCCCAGCGCTTACCTGAAAAACAACCCGGCGCTTACCGCCCCGGCGCCTTATGAATACACTTCAAAAACGGCCGTACCCTCAGCGGCCCCTGATTCCTACAATATTAATCTTGTTCCCAAAAGTCCTAATGCGGCTGAAACCAAAACCACCGTCCGCCGCATCCACGTGGTAAAAGAAGGGGAAACCCTGACCAGCATTTCCAGGCGCTATGGGATCACTGTGGATACGTTGCGAAAACTCAATAACCTGAACGCAGGGGAAACCATTATGCCTTTTCAGCGGCTTTACATCAATTAGACCGTAGACGGTAGACGGTGGACGGTGGACGGTAGACGGTGGACGGAGTCTAATCGAGATAGACCGCAGGTTCGTCTCCTTGTAACGTTACTTCGATATTTTCCTTTAAGGTCGTGGCAAGCGACAACCCTACATAGTCGACCCGGATCGGGAACGATTTATGCTGCCGGTCTACCAGAACCGCCACTTCCAGGCGTTTGGGCAAAGTTTGCAGGAAGGGTTTACAGGCGTAAAACAAGGTGCGGCCTGTGTTGGCCACGTCGTCGGTAAGGATAATGACCTTATCTCTAAGCGATTCCACTGCAATTCCTGGCTGGACAGGTTCGCTAAGCGGGTCTGCCGGATTTAAACGTACATTAATCAACTCAACCGGCTTATCGCTCATTGAGGTTAACCGTTCGTACAAAAGCCGGGCAAAAGCCATTCCTTTATTGTTGATTCCCGCCAGGATAAGAAGCGGCTCTTCCAGGTTGTTCTCCAGGATTTCAATGGCTAGCCTGGTAATTTTCTGCTGAATCTGCCTTTCGGTTAATATTTTCATGGCGCACGGTTCGCTTTCCACGTAAAGGTATGCGCAAAATGTCAAGGATTGCTCAAAATCGGGTGCGTTTTTAAGTTCAGATTATTGTAATTTCGTGAACTGCTGTTGAGAAAGCCCTTAAGATGCGTTTCTCCGCGAAACGGAATAGGGCAGGGAATCCTGCTATGAAAAGCAAATGCTATGCTACAACAAATTGTCTTTTGCCTTGTTACCGCTTTGGCTCTTGGCGCTGCAGCGCGACAATTTTTGAAAATTCGCCGGAATATTCTGCTGGGCCAACCGGAAACCATTACCGGCGATTCTGGCCGGCGCTGGAAAAATGTATTCCTGGTCGCCTTTGGGCAGCAAAAAATGTTTGGGCGCTGGATACCCGCCGTCCTGCACTTCTTTATCTACGGCGCTTTTGTGGTTACCCAAGTAGAACTATTGGAAATTATGGTCGATGGGCTGGCCGGAACGCACAGGTTCTTTCAGCCCGCCCTGGGCGGATTCTACTTGTTTGTGATCAGTTTTATCGAGGTCCTTTCTATTTTGGCCCTCCTGGCGACCGTCGCTTTTTTGATCCGGCGAAATGTGTTAAGACTGCCGCGTTTTCATAAGCCCGAGCTGAAGGGGTGGCCTTTTAAAGATGCCAATATTATCCTTTTTTTGGAGATATTTTTAATCTTTTTCATTCTTTTGATGAATAGCTCCGATATGGCGCTACACGATAATGCCTACGGGTTTGCCGTCAGCCAATGGATCTCTCCGCTGTGGGCGGGGACTTCCGAATCTTCGCTGCACTGGATGGAGCGGGTAGGGTGGTGGGGGCACTTCCTGGTGGTGCTTGGTTTTTTGAACTACCTTCCGTACTCCAAGCATTTACATATTCTTCTGGCATTTCCGAATACCTATTACGCCAAGCTATCGCCCAGGGGTGAAATGGAAAATATGCAGGCCATTACAAACGAGGTGCGTTCCATGCTTGGCCTGGAAACTCAGAACCAGGAAGGCGGCGCCGATCTGCCCGAATTCGGGTCCAACGACGTTACCAACCTTAGTTGGAAAAACCTCCTTGATGCGTTCAGCTGCACCGAGTGCGGGCGCTGCACCGCCGTCTGTCCGGCTAACCTGACCGGCAAGAAATTGTCGCCCAGAAAAATTGTAATGGATATTCGCGACCGGGCCGAGGAAGTCGGCCGAAAGATCGACTCCCGGGATCCCCAATACGCCAAAGACCCTGCACAGCCTCTTTCCGCTTCGAATTTCCAGGATGGAAAAAGCCTGTTCGACCGGATCAATCCGGAAGAAATCCATGCCTGTACCACCTGCAACGCTTGCGTGGAAGCCTGCCCGGTGCTGATCAACCCGCTGGACCCCATCCTGAAACTGCGCCGGTACGAGATCCTGACCCTGTCGCAAGGGCCTTCCGACTGGCTACCCATGTTCAACAGCATGGAAAACAGCGGCTCTGCCTGGGCGATGTCGGTGGATAGGGATCAGTGGAGGAAGGCGTAGGGTGTAAGGCGAAAGGCAAAAGGTGAAAGGCGTAAGGTTTAAGGCAAAAGGCGTGAGGGCAAATAGCTGTTTATAACGAAAAGTACTTTTCATGTCGAATACCATCTATACCATGGCGGAATTAGCCGCCGAAGGCAAAAGCCCGGAAATTTTGTTCTGGGTGGGTTGCGCCGGAAGTTACGATGCCAGGGCACAGCGCGTTACGCTGGCTTTTTCGAAAATACTCCAGGCAGCAGGGATTGAGTTTGCCATTTTGGGCAATGAGGAGCAGTGTACCGGAGATCCTGCCCGGAGGGCCGGCAACGAATTCATCTTTCAAATGCTGGCCCTTCAGAACATCCAAACGCTGGAAGGATACGGCGTTAAAAAGATTGTGACGGCGTGCCCGCATTGCTTCAACACCCTGAAAAACGAATACCCGGCTTTGGGGGGACATTACGAAGTGATCCACCACACCCAGTTGCTGCAGCAATTGATCGCCGGAGGGCGGATCAAGTTGCAGGGTGGGGGAGATTTCAAAGGGAAAAAGATCACCTACCACGATTCCTGCTACCTGGGCCGGATAAATGGGGTTTACGAAGCGCCCAGGGAGGTTTTGAAGGCCTTGGATGCCGACCTGGTGGAAATGAAGCGTTGCAAAGCTAATGGCCTGTGTTGCGGCGCCGGCGGCGCCCAAATGTGGAAGGAAGACGAGCCGGGCAAGCAGCGCATCAATGTGGAACGTGCCGAAGAAGCCCTGTCGACCGGCGCTGCAGTAGTCGCTTCCAATTGCCCGTTCTGCCTGACGATGATGCAGGACGGAATCAAAGCGAAAGAAAAACAAGACGAGGTCATGGCGTATGATCTCGCAGAGCTTGTATTAAATCATTTGGAAAAAAGCAATCCATGATGCTCCTCGATCCTTCCTTTTCCCCGGAGTCGCGGGTATGGATATACCAAAGCAACAGGCGGTTTACGGAAGCTGAAGAAAAGGAACTCTCCGCGGAACTACAGGAATTTACCCGCCAATGGGTGAGTCATAACCAACGGCTCAAGGCTACGGGAAAGGTTCTTTTCAGCAGGTTTATCGTCCTGATGGTCGATGAAACCCAGGTGGGCGCCGGCGGGTGTTCGATCGACCGGTCTGTGGCGTTCCTTAAACAGGTTCAGGCTGCCTATCAGATCGACCTGTTCGACCGCATGCGGTTCGCTTTCCTCGATGGCGGCGAAGTGGTCAGCCTGTCCAGGGAGGAGTTTGCTGCCTATTACCAAAGCGGCAAAATATCCGGCGATACCCAAGTACTGGACACCCTCGTCAGCACCAGACAGGATTTTGAGCAGGGCTTCATCAAACCCCTCCGGTTAAGCTGGCACCAACGGATGCTATAATTCCCGTTTTAATCCATTTTTTTGATGGGTTGACAGAAATTCTTGCGCGTCAGGGCAAAACGGGGGTAACTTGGTAGGGATTAAGGAAACAGGGATTAGGAAGCAGGGAGCATTTAACGGACCTAAATGCAGCTCCAAAAAAATCCTTGACTTTTAGGAGTTAAATCATTGGCATAAAAACCCCAATGTGCATTGCTATAAGAAATTAGGTTTATCCTCTCCCTGCTCTCTGCTCCCTTAATCCCTGCTCCCTCTAAAACTAAAACTTCTACAACCATGATCGGAAGAGTAAAACAATGGCTCGGTATTGAAGGCGTTAAGCTGGAATTGGTCCTTCCGGAAGAGATCGATGCCCGCGCTCTGCAGGTCAGCGGGCGTTTGCGCTTCCAATCGATGAATACGCAGAAAGTGACCTGGATTAAGATCATTTTCATCGAACGATATACCCGGGGCCGGGGCAATGACAAACGGATCGACGAATATGAACTCGGTAACCTGGAAGTGACCCGGGAATTTGAGATTCCCGAAGGACAGGTGGTGGAAGTCCCTTTTGTTATGGGATTTAGCATGATCCGCTCCGAAATCGATGAAATGGAACGCAACTTTTTCCTGAAAGGCATCGCCAAAACCGCCAAACTCCTGAATAAAGTCCATTCCGAATACCGCATCGAAGCGGAAGCCAAAGTCAAGGGCACCGCCCTTAACCCGTTCGACCGCAAGATTGTAACAGTGAAATAAAGGATGTAGAGGATGTTCAAGATGTAAAGGATGCAAAAAAACATCCTCTACATCCTTTACATCCTCAACATCCTCTCTCTCCTGTTGCGCCGTATCCAAATCCCTATTACCTTTACTTCTTATTTGGTATATTTCCCCTTTCGGGAAAGATTATTTCACCCTTTTGATTATCCCTTGAACTATGAAAAACAAAGGACACGCACTGGCCATTCTGTTCTCTTTTCTGGCATTTTTCATTTACCAACAGGATTTACAAGGACAAGTTGGGCCGACTGTTACCAACACTGTTACCGCGAATGGATTTTCAATCAAAAAGCAAGTCAGCAACTCCTCCGTTCCCTCGGGGGTAGTTTTTACCTACACCATTTTTTACACGATTCCTGCTGGGGCGAGCAATGTGGTGATCACCGACCAGATTCCGGCTTCCCTGGTGATCGACAACGTAGTGCCCGGTTCGGGTTGCGGAACGCCAACCGTGACGCCTTCCGGAAACACGATCACCTATGCCTTCTCATCGGTATCAATGGGTTGCAGTGGAACGTTCCAGATCAACGTGCACTTCCCGGCAGGAACTACCTGCCCGGGCACCGTAGCGCGGAACCAGGTTTGCCTGGAAGCAACCGGTCAGCCAAAGATCTGTACTGATTTTATTTCTACCACGGCGACCGCCGCGAATCCGTTTGCCGTGAGCAAAGGGGTCATGGGGCTTTCCTGGAACCCCCAAAACAACGGATGCCAATATATCACTACGGTTGGCGATACAGTAATGTATAATTTGATTGTTTATAAAACGAGCCCATATCAAGGTAATGATGACGGTCAAATCAACCTGAACAACGCCGTCGTCACAGACGTACTTCCTGCCGGGGCGGTTTTGGTGTCCAGCACGTGCGGCGCTACCCAATTGGGGAATACGGTTACCTGGAACGTCGGTAATCTGAACGCCGCTACGCCCTGGGTTTATCAAACCTGCCAGATCAAAGTGTATTACCCGGCGGGTTCGTTTCCGGTCGGCACACAGATCCAGAATATGGCGACGCTCTCCGGGGTAAATGTTTGTAACCAACAGTTTTCAACCGTATCGAACACCACCTGTATCCAGGTAGCCGCTCCGAATCCGGTGGGCACATTGGGAAAATCAGTTTACCTGCCCAATAAAATGCCAGGTTGCCAGGGCGTGTATTACGTCACCATCTGCAATACGGGCAACGTCCCTTTGACGTACAACGTCCAGGATGCCGTTCCTGCCGGACTGACGGTGAACTCTATTTCTTTCTTTTCAACCGCTCCAGTTACGGCCACCGCTACGTATACCAGCAGCGCGACCTTTGTTTTTGCGAGCAGCGCGACGGGCAGCGTAAACTGGACTGTTCCAGGCGGCAACACCCTGGCTTCCGTGTCTATTTCCCAAACCGGGCTTCCCCAGGGGTCTTGCCTGACCATCCAGCTCAATTTCACCATTAATTCTTCTGTGGCCGGCAATACAACCATTACCAACTGCGCTAATCTGACCTCCACGCAGATACCTTCTCAGCAAGCGTGTGTGAGCTTTGTAACAGCTACCCCTGCTCCGGATCTGTGTCTTTACAAGGAAGTTTGCAATCCCCAAACCGGTTATTTGCCCGGCAGTACGGTGCGCTACCGGCTTCGGATTCAAAATATCGGTTCGTTGAATGCGTCGGGTTTTTCCATCACGGATGCCTTGAATGCCAACCTGATCTATGCAGGCAACCAGATCGCCTATTCCAGCGCTTCGTATAACCCACCCTGCGGAGGATCCGGAACAACACCCTGGGCCATTTCCACTCCTACGGTGGCCAGCGGGAATGTGGTCACCTGGAATGGTTTAAGCATCGCCCCTGAATGTCAGGATTTCTACTACGCCAACTGCGGGGTGTACGGAACCCAGGGCGTAACCTTCTACTTCATCGAATTCGACGTCACCGTGGCGCCTGATGCGGCCAGCGGCATCGTGCCCAATACCTTTACGGCTCAGGGCGGGAACCTGCCTGCCTCCGAAACCTCCAATACCGTCAACATCGTGATCAATGTGACCCACGGAACGGAATTGACCAAAGAGTTAAGTTTGGATAATACGACCTGGATGCCTTCCGCCACCGTGGCTGCAGGCGGGTTGCTGTATTACCGGCTCAATATGAAAAACACGGGTACCGGCCCTATTTATGATGTCCGCAAAGTGGACCTCCTGGCGATGAACGACAACACGAACGACTGGCGCGTGATGAACCGCTCCGCCGCCCGCGGATCACAGTTTGGCGTCAGCAACCCGATGGGATATACGTATGCGTTTGTTTCCACGCCCGTGGGAACCGGAACGGCCGGAACGATGCCTGGAAATAACCTCAGTCTGCTAAATGCGCTCGGTGTAAATATTGGAACCACCGCCGATGCCTGGCCCTATGCCAGTTCCGGAAATAATGTCGGTATTGGTTTTGGCGCGCCTTATGCCCTGATTTCCTCAGGTATCATCCGGTCTGCTTTTAAAGTGACGGTTTCGTCAGGCGCCCAGGCAAATTCCAAGGTCTGCAACGACTTTGCTTCAGGGGGATCAGGCAAATACATCATCAACGGCAATGTGACCTTTACTCCGCTTACTCCTGCGGCATCGAATGTAGTGTGCGCTACCGTGACTCAGCCGATGAACTGTTGCGAAACAACCACTATCCAGGTCCACCAGCAAAAATGCTGCTTTCGGTTGATCACCGAGTGCCCGGTCAAATTGATCCAGGTGTTCACCATTGGCGGAACGATATCCAGCGCCAGTTGGAGTTGTCCGGCAAGCCTCGGAAGTTATGTGGGGCTAAGCAATGCAACCTTTGCGCCGGCATCCTGCAATCCCACGATGGATTTGTGTTTCAATGCGCTTCCCACAAATACGACAGGCTCGATCTCTGTCAATCTGGTCATCACCTTTGATAATGGCCAGGTGTGCGAAAAGCAGATCAAGCTTGAGAATTGCAAACCCCTGGTTCCCAGCGATTGCTGCGGCGATTGGAAGCTAACGTTCAAAAATTCCCATTTTAAGAAAACCGGCATTTTCGAATACACCAATCCTTCGACGCAATCGATTTGTTCGGTGACTATCCAGGCCGCGCCGGGATTGATCGCAGGAAGCTACACCTACGATGGAAGCCCGCTGCAGACCATGACCAGTACCAGCGTCATCAACTTTGTGCCGCCTGCGGTAAACTACATCAAATTCTGGGTGAGCGCCGGGTTCCTTTACAGCAGCAATATCGTATTGACGGTCAATTACTGCGACGGAACGTTCTGCTCGGATACCCTCAAATGGAAAGGGATTATACACGATGTAAGCCTGGATGCTTTGAGCCCGAATATCCCGGCCAAGTTATGGGCAGTCCAGTTAAACGCCGATATGAACTCTAAACAATCCAGCAATATTGCCGCTATAGCGGTTAGTATTGCCGACTACAACCCGGATGCCGAAAAAGGGCCGTTCGTTTTCGCCGCCAGTGCGGGTAGGGTAGAAGGGGAAGCCCTTCGCCCCGAGCAATCTGGCTTGAAGAACTCCTGGATGGGGCCGTATTTCGTTTATGCGACCACGCTCGACGAAACCGATTACCCCGACCGGTTTGTTCCGGAAAAACGGATCGCCGTGGTCATCGGAGATAATAGCGGGCTCAAAACCCCGCCGCCGCTGCTGATCACCTATTTCAACAGGGAAGGAGAGGTATTGGTCACCAATAAAATATCCGATTACGTGGCCGGAGAAGTGATTACTTCTATCGACGAGGCAGCCGCCAAAGCGTCCGATTTTCTACAGGTGACCCTATATCCGAATCCCGCCAACGATTATTCCACGCTGACGTATGCCCTGAGCCAAAGCCGGAATTTGCGGATCGACCTGCTCGACGTGCAAGGCCGTTGGATCGAAACAATCGACCAGGGAACGGTTCCATCGGGCTATCACCAGCTCAGGATTGATACCCACGCCCTGTTCTCTGGCATTTACTTCGTGCGCCTGCAAAGCGAAGCGGGCGTCCAAACGGTGCGGTTGAGTGTGGTGAAATAAAGTTGCGAAGTTGCGAGGTTGCGAAGTTACGAAGTTGCGAAAGGGGGGGGCGCTATGTGCTGTTGCATGTAGCGCCCCTCTAACTGGCGCGAGGCTCCCGCCTCTTCCAAACTGGCGCGAGGCTCCCTCTGTTGTGCGTAGACTTCCGTCTACGCCTCCGTTTAATCTTCAGATTGCTTGCATAGACTCCGGCCATTAGGCGCATTGCTTCATTGTCTGAACTATGATTTACATGATGAAACGATGGCCATGATGCAGCCCGGATTTCCTGTTTGCCGAAATCCGCAGATTTCGTGCAGAACTATCCGCCGGTCCCCTGACCGGCGTGAACTGGTTCCAGACAGCTGTGGGCGCCCGCCTCGTGCCTTGTACCTTTTATGAGGCACGGCCTCGTTCTACAATTTCTAACTAGCGCGTACGACTCCAGTCCCGCGCTACAATTTCCAAAACACTTGCTTACTCGCCAGAAACCCGCTGACGCCGCCTGAAAGCAGGGTGATAGTTATTGCCCGAATCATTTGCAAAGCGACGCTGCCGGAAAAAAGCGCATCAAGCGGGGTGAGGGCAAATACCGGCACGATCAAAAATCCGGCGATCAGGTAGGCCATCAGCGCGTTTTGGCCTATGAGCGCTATGGGCGCCCAAACTTTCCGAAGGGCTGTCTTTCCCATTTCCTCAAACGCGCAGACCCACCAGGCGGCTAATCCGGAAGTAAGGACAAAATAGCTCAAGGTAGCATGGTCTTTCTTGATGCCTCCCTGGAAGGGCTCCATCAGGTAGCCCGCTGCAACGCAAAGGGCGCCAAACAAAAAAATGCGCCCACAACGATCCAGGCTATGGCTTTGGCGGAGCAGGACCGCAAGACCGATGGCCATAATGGCCAGGGTGAGCATAAAACCCGCGCTCACTTCGCGCGCGTACAGGCTCCATAGGGCGATCACCGTGGCGGTCAGGCCGGATATGGCGTACAAGCCTTTTGGCCCTTGTGGGGGGACTTGATTTTCCTGGGCGATCCAGTCGCCTGTCAAGGTCCCGGGTAGAAAAATCAGCAGGTATTTCAGCAGAAAGGGACTGACGAGATTCCAGGGGTCGTGGAGGCGCCAGATCGCGTGCACCCAGGAGTTGGGGTCCAGATCTCCAAGGTAGAACGCCATGACCGTCAGGGCGATGCCTGCGCGGAGGAGGGGATTGTTCCGGGTGAGCATCCAGATGGCGCCGCCGATCAAATAAACGTTAGCCAGCACCCGGATGATAGAATCGTTAAATCCCGGATCAAATTTTTTAAAGCCAAATAGAAGCCAAGCCGTCAGAGCGGCGAGCAAGCCCCAACCGGCGAAGCGGAAAGCGGTTTTTCGCGGCCCCTTCAGACCGGGATAACTTACAAAAGCCAAAAATAGCCCCAGATACCCCAAAATGCCGATATAGTTGGCCCATTGGCCTGTATGAGGAATGCGAAGCGGCGCCATGTTGAAGGAGATCACAGCAAAGAGCAGCAGCAGCAAAAAGCGCTTTCCCATGTGCAGGAGGGTAGGCCGGGCGCCTTCGCGCTGCATTCTCCCCGGCAACGCAAAAGGAACGGCTGCCCCCATAGCAAACAAAAAGAACGGAAAGACCAGATCCACCCAGGTGATACCCGCGACCTCGGGCTTGAAAACGTGGTCCGGAGGAGGTACCTGGGCATGGTACATCCAGCCGGGTAACGCGCTCCCATAAGGAATAACTCCGGAGAAAATCATCATCACAATAGCCGCGCCGCGAAGGGCATCGATGGATAAAGACCGGGAGGGCGCATGCATGGTTTCAGGTTTTGGGCTAATATACGGCAAGACACCATGAATATCGGGGGCGTTCTTTATATTTACAAGAAGTATTTTCACTGAATAAAACCCAAGCAAACAATGAAACATACACACGTCTCAACCGTTTGTGCCCTGGCTTTTACCGCCTTTTTTATGGCGCCCGTCAGCTTGCTGTTCGGTCAAACGCCTTCCCTGCCCAAGGTGCAGGTGTATACCACCGCCGATACCGCCAATTACCGGCTCACCAAGACCGCCACGCTAACCTTTGCGCCGTTTGATCAGCCCTTGGAGACGCAACCCTGCGTTTTTGTCGACCCGTCGCAAACCTTCCAGACGTTTATTGGGGTTGGCGGAGCGTTTACGGATGCGGCGGCGGAAACGTTTGCCAAACTGCCGGCCGCCAGGCAACAGGAGCTACTGAAAGCGTATTTCGACCCCAAAGAAGGCATCGGTTACGCCTTTGGCCGCGCCAACATCAATAGCTGCGACTTCTCCAGCGACATGTACACCTATGTCCAGGACGGCGACAAGGCGCTTAGCTCGTTCGATATTGCGCACGACCGGGCGTACAAGATCCCGCTGATCAAGCAGGCGATGCAAACGGCCGGGACCAATTTCCGGCTTTTTGTAAGTCCCTGGAGCCCGCCCGCCTGGATGAAAGACAACAACAACATGCTTCAGGGCGGCAAGCTGAAACCGGAGTTTTACGACTCTTGGGCCAATTACTTCGTCAAGTTTATCCAAGCCTACGAAAAAAGCGGCGTGCCGGTATGGGGGCTATCCGTGCAGAACGAGCCCATGGCCAAGCAGACCTGGGAATCCTGCATTTATACTGATCAGGAAGAAACGGACTTTATCAAAAACCACCTGGGGCCGGTGCTTAAGAAAAACGGGCTTTCGGACAAAAAGCTCATTGCCTGGGATCACAACCGCGATCTGCTCTACCACAGGGCTTCCACCATTCTCAGCGACCCCAAAGCCGCGAAATACGTCTGGGGCATCGGTTTTCACTGGTACGAGGTATGGAACGGCGGGCGGCAATACGAAAACGTGAAGCGGGTAGGGGAGTCCTTCCCCGAAAAACACCTGCTGCTCACCGAAGCCTGCAACTATCCCTTTAGTTGGGAAACCTTTGACCAATGGCAATGGGGAGAAAATTACGGGGAAAACATGATCCACGATTTCAACAACGGCGCCGTTGCCTGGACCGACTGGAATATCCTCCTCGACGAGCGGGGAGGACCCAACCACGTCGGCAATTTCTGCTTTGCTCCCGTGCATGCCAAAACGGGAGAAGGAAGCCTGCATTACATGAATTCGTACTACTACATCGGTCATTTCTCAAAATTCATCCGTCCCGGCGCCAAGCGGATCGTCAGCTCCTCGAGCCGCGCCCAACTGCTGACTACGGCTTTCCGCAACCCCGACGGCAGTACCGCCGTGGTCGTTATGAACCCAACGGACGAAGAGATCCCTTACCGCATGTATGTAGGCAAGCAAGCCGTTGAAACCCGCAGCTTGCCGCATTCGATTGCGACGATGGTGTTTTAATTGCCGTATCTTTGCCGGAGGGGCTTCAGCAGCTCGCCCGTTATATGGACAAGCTGGGCCAACAGCGCGGCTTCTTGATTTTGTATGAGAAAAAACCGTCGGAAGAGCTGCCCTGGGAGGCGCGCATCCGGCGTGAAGTGCACGACGTTGCCGGCAAAGAGGTCATTCTGCTCGGCATGTAGCCCGGATTTTCAATCCGGGAATGTTCTCCGGAATTTCATTCCGGGGGGCAGGGCTGGGTTTTGCCTCTCCCTGTTGGCGGTAGTCTTTAGACTACCTCTTCGGTCAATCTTCCGATTGGGCGAGGGGTTTTCGTATTTATTGGGCCTCCACCACCGTTTAATCCCATCAAAAACACTTTTCCACCTCTCCTTTATTTCACCTTAACCACCTTTGCCGATTGCAGCACATAGCCTTTGGCTGAAACGCATTGCAGGAAATACATTCCGGGCGGAACGGAAAAAGTGGAAAACCGGGTGTTGTTAAATCCTTCCGTAACCGGCTGGGGTTGTTTTCTGACCACGGATCCGAGATTGTCCAGCAACCGGATTTCCCATATTTCCGATTCCTGAGCATGGAATTGAAGGTTTAATTCCTCCTGGAATGGATTAGGGAATACAAATAAAGGTACGGATAATTGAAGGGGCTTGACCTCCTGTGCTACTTCAGTCAATGGCGCCTTGGATAGAGCGGATTCTGCGACAGTATCCGTAGGTTGCAGATCCAAACCAATGGTATCTGAAATTGCAGAAATATAGACTCTCTCGTCGAATTCCGTTTCGTTATAATAATCCATCAACCCCAGGGTCCGGGTTTTTGTGGGGCCGTTTGTTGTTCCGCCGAAAAACAGCAGGTAATCCGAATGCATCATTTGCGAAATGGTCTCCCGGTCTGGGCTACCAATAGTATCGATCTGGACTATTTCGCCAGCGCTATTAAACTTTATAATGGCTATGTCTTCTTCCCCTTTGCTGGCCAGCAGGCGGCTGCCTATGCGAAGGCTATCCCGGAAAGTAAACCCGGCAAAGATCCCATTATCCAAGCCATCGGAAATAGACATCTGAAGGAGATCCAAATGGTCGGCCGCTACGCTGGCCGACCATTTCAGAATGCCCTCGGAGGAAAAACTGGCAATCGAAACTTTATTTGCACCCTGCCCGGTAACACCCAGTACTCCCTGGCGAAGTGAATCCAATCCATATAGCAGCAGGCCAATTTGTGTGGTATCCGGATCAAATGAAATCCCTTTTATCAAAACAGGATCGTTTCCTTCGATTTTCTGAACAACCTGCGCCTGGTCTTGATTCAGTCTGAACAGAACGATTCCCTTCTGAAAGGGCATTGTAGCCGTTTGGCCATTAACAGTCAGAACGCCCTGATCAAAGCCTGCGGCAAGGGCGATCTGCCCTTGCCGGCTTTCTGAAAAATGAATCCCCTGAAGGGTATCAATTTTTTCTACGATTTGGATTCCCTGAGGTATGCCCTGTCTGGAAACCTTGAGATAGAAGGCAGAAAGGTGGTCCGAATATCCGATCAAAATGGAGTCCAATTGCAGGTCGCCTTGGAACATACCGGCAATCACCAAACTGGTATCCTGTATGGAGAGGTGTTGCGGTTTAATGAAGGCCTGGGAGGTCAACACCCCGTGGTATTCAATTAACGTATCCGAAAACAAAAATCCATATTTGCTGCCGGGTTCGTTTTCCTCCATATACACATCGGTACGGGTATCCCAATTGGAAGCCTGGAAAATCAGATGGTGAGCCGGCGTTTTAGTCAATACTTGGTTTCCGAAAACAAAGTCGGCAAAGAAATGGAGCGAATCGATGGCCATGATTCCTTTTGGAATTCGTTGGTTTTCGAAGGTCAGTTCGCCAAAGCGAAGTAAGTGCTCTTGGTCATAATCATCGGAGATGCGCACCTCAAGCCGATCATCATCTTCTTCAAGAGGGTCCTCCAAGAATATTTGGAGGAGCTTGTCTTCTGCAAGGCGCGCCGCATATGGTGATTTAATTGGCACATCTTGGTAAATTGGGTCGCCTGGAAATGAGGCTTGAATTAGGTTGCTTTGGTAGTTGACATATGTGATGTTTGAAGAATTGTTGCAAAAAAAAACGGCACTTTTAAGGGCGTTTTGGTTGCTCGAAAATAGGTCCTCTTTCTCCTGCTGAGAAACTCCTTCCCCATAACCTTTTTCTCCGATTACAAGGTGATATATTTCGCAGCTTTTTCTGGGGATTCCTTCGTCGTCATAATAAACCAGACCACACGGGTTGGTCTGAAAATTCACAGTTAAGTTGCCATTTAAATCGTTAATGCAAAACGTAATACTGGCACACCGCAATTTTTTGTCTGTCAGATCGGTAAAGCCTTTCAGGTAGTTTTCCAACTTGGACCCCTGGTATTTAAGCTTTGCCTCAGGCCCAGGGAACCTCCTGGAAAGTGTGCCGTTTTTATGCCACACCAACATTTGAAGCAGGTTGAAACCCCGGTAATCGCATAACCGGATTCCCCCAACGACTTGAGTAGGCGGATCTGGAGTAGGAGGGATATTGGTCACGCAAGCCGTAAATTTGGACCGGAATATTCCCAAGGTTTTACAGGTAAATTGGGTGCAGTCCTTTCCATCCCTAATCACCGATTGGCGTAAGCTGCGTTTTTCCTTCTCTGCGAAATTGAAGGAACCCGAATAAACGGCCGGATCCAGGGTGCAATACGTGATATGGCCGCAGGGATCTTTACCCGCAGATGGACTTGTACTCAGCAAGTCGACGCCGGTATTACGGCCATGGTTTTCTAAAATTTCCCAATATTCGCCAATACGGACGGTTTTCCAGGCTTCCTTGCCTTTTTCTTTTTTTTCATATTTTCCACTGCACAGACAAAATAAGTCGCTGCGGCAGCGCGGGAATAATCCTTTGTCCGTCCATCCCCTTACATTTTCTTCGCTCACCATCGTAAAGGCAGGCGAACGATAATTATTGGAGGGACCCGTTTGTTGGCCATTGCACTCCTCGTCGTAAATACACATTTTTTCTTTCTTGTCGTAATCCACGCACACTTTTTCCGGTTCTTTTTCCGGCAAAACAAAGGAAAAATTGATAGGGCAATGATCGCCCAAATACCCAGAGATGGTATACGTTCGGCCTCCTCTTAATGATGGAACGACCGTTAGGAAACTTTCTCCCACCGATTGTACGCCTTCGCCGGTTGTTTTATCGAAAATAACCCTGCCATCCAATTCCAAATGAATATTATCTCCCTTCGTACCTGTAAAATTCAGCACTACGCCCCCATCGTCGTGTCCGAAGCACGGCTCAATGATTTGGGAAATCAAGGAATTCTTGATCTCTTGTTCGGAGGCTTCGCACGTCACGATTCTTTTTCGCACTGTCTTGCTGTTTCCGCAAGCATCGTACACGAGGACGACGACCTCCATGGGGGCCATACTGATGGGAACGCTTATTTCGGTTCCCGACGCTTCCTGATCGCCGTAGTCCCACTCCACGACATATTCACCGGGCACGGGTCCAAACTCCTCCTGGGGATTCTTTCTGAAAGACAAGCTCAGGGGAATGAAATCGCCATCAGCGCCTGATGCGATGCCTCCGTTAATAATCACCTCAAAAGCAGTCGGCAAGGCTGAGCAAGCGCTGAGCTGGAAATCCTTCCGCACCGCGCACCCGGTTTCGGTGTTTGTCGCCACGAGGGTATATACGCCGGTTCCCACGTTTTGGAGCTCGTTCCCTGTTCTGCCGTTGCTCCATTGGTAAGAAAAGTGGAAGCCAGATGCGTATTCCGCGCCATTGCCATCAACCGCATAAGCCTGGGCAACAATGCGTCCATTTGTCTGGTCTGCCGCAGAGGGATTGGTTATTCGGAGGGTCCGGATAGCCAGCTTTACTTCCGGCACCTGAATTTGCTCCTCCACCGGCGTGCAATGCTCCAACCGCTCCGGGCTGGCAGAAACCTTCCAAAGACCGGAGCAAAGACCGTCTATTTCAAGGGGTTTTGTTACGCCGTGAAACACGCGCTGTGCTTCTTTTTCATGGGTGAGAGCGATCGTCATCGGCACGAGAGCGTCTTTGTCTATCTCTACGCGCACCCGGCCGCTGCACCCGCAAGACGGCTTCATCAGGCTCACCCGAATAGCTTTTTCTGCCTGAGAATAGCCGGCTACAGATGCCAGAACGAGGAGCAAAAGGACCAGGGTTGGTTTTGTTTTCATGGCGTTGTTGAATTTTTTCGAGTATTGGAAATTCGCGGTTTTTCCTTGGTTTTTGGGGTTACAAATACTTTGTTCACGTTGCAAGTTGCGGAAGCCCTGGAGCGCGGGGCGATCGCCTCTACCGGTTCCAGGATCTTCACCTGCCGGGCTTCAAAGCCGAGCGCTTCCAGGCGGCTGTACAGCAGATTGCAGGTTTGCTCCTCCACCGCTGCCAGCACCTCCGGCGCGCGCAGCTCCAGCACTTGCGCACAAGCCACGGTATTTCCGGCCCCATCCTGCCGGGCAT
>WBZM01000014.1_pt1 | contig 191726 bp, 179 predicted proteins | sample 5204271 | NCBI WGS metagenome assembly WBZM01 (sample SAMN12344346, study PRJNA552823) | activated sludge metagenome | biome: Activated sludge suspended growth; feature: Nitrification reactor; material: Wastewater; isolation source: activated sludge from nitrification reactor of wastewater... | reverse complement strand
AACAAAAGCAGATAAATACTTTTTTGATAAATTCGGCACGATTATTTTTACCCATATTTATTAAAACACCAAACATGAAGAAAACCATTATTACCACCAGCGCTTTGGCTGTGTTGTTTATGGCACTTGCCTCTTTAAAGCCAACTGCCGACAAAAATCAATTAGAGAAGATTTGGTATAACCAGGAAAAGACCAGCAAAATTCAGATTTACCTGGCTAAAGACGGCGCTTACTACGGTAGAATTGTTTGGTTAAAAGAGCCTAACGATGCTGAAACAGGCAAACCACGCGTTGATAAAGAAAATCCTGACGAAAGCAAGCGTTCAACACCGCTCATAAACCTGGTAATTTTACGTCAATACCATCCGGACCCTAACAACCCTAATGTGTATACCGGCGGAACTATATATGACCCTAAGAACGGTAAAACATACTGTGGCAAGATAACTTTTAAGGGCAATACACTTGACCTACGCGGTTACCTGTGCAATGCCTCAATTTTTGGCAGAACAGCTACCTGGACTTTAGCTGAAGGCCAGTAGTTTAAATTCATTCAAAAGAAAAGCCCCTCGATTTTTCGAGGGGCTTTTCTTTTACAGCTATAGCCGGTTTATATCATCGTGCTTTTCTTTTCTTCCTTTACAAGAAAGGGAGCAAAGTCAATTCCGTTTTTAACGCGTACTTTTTGTAAGGCTAACTCAACCACCTCGTCCATATTTTTTACATAATGGAACTTCATGTTCTTAATGTAATCGGCATTTACCTGTTCAACATCCTTACGGTTGCGCTCACACATAATTATTTCCTTTAAGCCGGCACGTTTAGCAGCCAATATTTTCTCCTTGATACCGCCAACAGGCATTACCTTGCCGCGCAGGGTAATTTCACCCGTCATGGCTAAAAACGGTTTTACCTTGCGTTGGGTAAATAAGGAAGCCAGCGAGGTTAGGATAGTGATACCTGCACTTGGGCCATCTTTAGGTACGGCACCTTCGGGAAAGTGCAAATGCACATTTACCTTGCTGAACAACTCAGGATTAATGAAAAACTTATCGGCATTAGCCTTTAAAAAGGTAACTGCCGTTTGGGCAGATTCCTTCATTACATCGCCTAAGTTGCCGGTGATGGTTACCTGCCCGGTTCCTTTGCTAAGGGTTGATTCAATAAACAGAATATCTCCGCCAACGGGAGTCCAGGCAAGGCCAACAGCTACGCCGGGTATGTTCTCCTCTGTATAAATGCTTTTATCAAATTTCTCGGGGCCTAATATTTTAGTAAGGTCTTCCCCCTTAATGCCGGGGTTATACTCTTCCTCCATGGCTACCTTTTTGGCGGTATTGCGCATTACCGCAGCAAGCTGGCGGTCCAGTTCCCGCACACCGCTTTCCTTGGTGTATTCTTCAATAAGGCGTTCAAGCACTTTGTCTGAAATCTGCACCTGTTTGTTTTTTAAGCCATGGTTTTTAACCTGCTTTGGTACCAGGTGCTTTTTGGCAATCTGCAGCTTCTCTTCAATAGAGTAGCCCTCTATTTGGATAATCTCCATCCTATCGCGCAGGGCGGGTTGTATGGTTTGTAAAGAGTTTGCTGTGGCGATGAATAACACCTTGCTTAGGTCGTATTCCAGCTCCAGGTAGTTATCGTAAAAGTTGGCGTTTTGCTCGGGGTCAAGCACTTCGAGCAAAGCGCTTGAAGGGTCGCCTTTATAATCGGCGCCAACCTTGTCCACTTCATCCAGTATAAATACAGGGTTTGAGCTCTGCGCTTTTTTTAATGATTGTATAATACGGCCGGGCATTGCGCCTATGTAGGTTTTGCGGTGGCCGCGTATTTCTGCCTCATCATGTAACCCCCCCAGGGCAATGCGCACATATTTTCTTCCTAAGGCCTTGGCAATACTTTGGCCCAGCGATGTTTTACCAACCCCGGGAGGGCCTACCAGGCAAAGGATAGGTGATTTTAAATCACCCTTTAACTTAAGCACTGCCAGGTATTCTAAAATGCGGTCCTTCACTTTATCCAGGCCGTAGTGGTCGTCGTTTAAAACCTCAGTGGCATGCGTTATGTCAAAGTTATCTTTGGTATAAACACCCCACGGCAGGTCAAGTATCAGGTCAACATAGTTTAGTACTACACTGTACTCCGCGCTGGCGGCATTCATGCGCTGCAGTTTTTCCAGTTCTTTTTCAACCTGTTCTTTTGCTTTTTGCGGCAGGGTAAGGCGCGCCATTTTTTCTTTAAGGCGGTTAATGTCCTTATCGGCGCTGTTCATGCCCAACTCTTCCTGTATGGTTTTAAGTTGCTGGCTCAGGTAAAAATCGCGCTGTTGTTTATCTATATCCTGCTTTACTTTGCTTTGTATTTCATTCTTCATTTTCAGCATCTCCAGCTCCTTGTTGAGATGCTCTAACACTACCTTAACGCGCTTGCTCATATCAGCTATCTCAAGCAGTTTCTGCTTTTCGCCAATTGATATATTAAGGTTAGATGATATAAAGTGGGTGAGTGTAACAGGATTGGCAAAGTTGCTGAGCATTATGCCGGCCTCGCTTGGTATTTGCGGATTAAGCTTTATAATTTCGGCAGCCAGGTCTTTAATACTTAAAATGGAAGCTTCGAACTGCTTATCGTTTACAGGTATAATATCCTGCAGCGGCTCAATTTTAGCGCGCATAAAAGGTTCGTTAGAAACCAGCTCTTTTACGTAAAAGCGGCTTCGGCCCTGTATAATGGCTGTGGTGGAGCCATCGGGCATTTTTATCATACGCATTATCTGCGCAACGGTGCCTATCCTAAATAAATCGGCAAATTCGGGTTCTTCAATGTTTCCGTCAATTTGACCAACTACCCCTACCAATTTGTTCGATTTGTATGCCTCTTTGACAGCCTGAATGCTTTTATCGCGGCCTATGGTTATAGGTAACACCACGCCGGGGAACAGTATTGTGTTGCGGAGTGGTAATAGAGGCAGCACGTCAGGAACCTCCAGTTTTTTGCCATCTGCGCCCTCTTCGTCGGGCAAAATGGGTAAAAATTCAACCTCATCATCACTTACGGGTTGTGGCAGATAATCCTTCATCTTCATATATCACAATTTAAAACTAAAATTCGGAGTTATGGATAGGTCAATTGCTGTGCCAATGACAAGATGCCTGCAAGGTTAAAAAAGGGTTAAAACGCCTCTAATACCCAAATAGAGGCATAAAAAAAATGCTCCGCAATTGCGGAGCATTTTCAGTTTAAATGGGTAAAACCGATTATGACAAATGCTTGTTGATGTGCTTAGCCATCTCAAACATGCTAACGGTTTTCTTACCACCAAACACTGCCTGAAGAGCAGAATCGGCGTTGATATTGCGCCTTTCTTTAGCATCCTGCAGTTTGTTTTTCTTAATGTAATCCCATACTTTTTTGGTTACCTCAGTGCGGGGCATTGCTTTGCTGCCTACTACTGCTGCGAGTTGAGAGCTCGGAGTCATAGGTTTCATAAATGAAGGGTTAGGCTTTCTTTTAGCCTTTGCTTTTGGAGCAGCTTTTTTAGGAGCGGCTTTTTTTGCTGCCTTCTTAGGCGCAGCTTTTTTTGCTTTTTTGGTTGCCATGTTTAATTGTTTATGAAACGAAAAGTAAGGATGAATGCCGTTTGGTGCAATTTTTGGCTGTATAAGTTATGCACACTATGTGAATGTAGGCATGCTAATTTTCATTGGTAAAATGCCTTTTTGAAGGCGAGATTTTCGGATTCAACTTGCCACTTGCTTTACTTTAGTTATATTCGCTCAGCTTTAAAAAATGCAACGCCGCGTAATACTCGATACTAAAAAACTGGACCTTACCATAACGCGTCTTTGCCATCAGTTAATCGAGCAACACAAAGATTTTTCAAATTCAGCATTAATAGGGGTGCAGCCGCGTGGTGTATTCCTGGCCGACCGCATCTACAAAAAGCTTTCGCAGATATTAAAGCGGAATGATATAGAATACGGGCGCCTGGATATTACTTTTTACCGGGATGACTTCCGTAAAAAAGGGCCAATGATAGCCGATGAAACTGCAATTTCTTTCTCGCTGGAGAATAAGAATATCATACTTATTGATGACGTGCTCTATACCGGCAGAACCATCCGCTCGGCCCTTGATGCCATGCTGGATTATGGCCGCCCCGCTGACGTAGAACTGCTGGTGCTTGTAGACCGCAGGTTGCAACGCCACCTGCCTATACAGGCTAAATACGTAGGTAAGGTTATCGATTCTATAGTATCGGAAAAGGTAAAAGTGGAGTGGAAGGAAACTGAAGGAGAGGACAAGGTTTGGATAGTTGATGACAAGGAATAAATAACAAAAAATTATAAGGTCAATGAGCGCTTTGAGTACGAAACATTTAACCGGTATAAAGCCACTGCATAAATCAGACATTGACCTCATTTTCCAAACCGCCGATAATTTTAAAGAAGTCCTGAACCGGCCGATTAAGAAGGTTCCATCGCTACGTGATATAACTATTGCCAATCTTTTCTTTGAAGATTCTACCCGCACCCGCATTTCTTTTGAATTAGCAGAGAAGCGCCTTAGCGCAGATACCATCAATTTTTCGGCTTCCGGCTCCTCGGTTAAAAAGGGCGAAACCCTGCTTGACACTGTTAGGAACATTTTGGCCATGAAGGTAGATATGGTGGTTATGCGGCATAGCAGCAGCGGTGCGGCGGAGTTTCTATCGCAGCATATACCGGCTACGGTTATAAATGCGGGCGACGGAACACATGAGCACCCCACCCAGGGTTTACTGGATGGCTACTCTGTTTGGAAGAAATACGGAAGCCTTAAGGGCCTTAACTACCTTATAATTGGCGATATTAAACACAGCCGTGTGGCTGGCAGCGATATCCCCCTTATGCTTAAAATGGGGGCAAAGGTTAAGGTTTGCGGCCCACCAACGCTGGTGCCCAAGCATATTGAGGAACTGGGTGTAACATACGAACCGGATTTAAAGAAGGCGCTGGAATGGTGCGATGTAGCCAATGTGTTGCGCATACAGTTAGAGCGTATGGATATCAAATTCGTACCTTCCTTACGCGAATACAGTCTTTTTTACGGGGTTAACCGCGAGTTGCTGGACTCCATCAATAAGGAAATTACCATAATGCACCCTGGCCCTATAAACCGCGGGGTTGAATTAAACAGTGATGTGGCCGATTCCAGGCAGTCTATCATTCTGCAACAGGTGGAAAACGGAGTTGCCATACGCATGGCGGTACTTTACCTGCTTGCCGGAAGAGAGAATTAAAACATCAAAATGTAAGTAGCAAGGCTATACTAGAAGCCGTAGCCGTCAAAGTCTTCCGTAAACTCATCTGCCTTAAAAGCAGGGTTTACTATCAGGTTATAGAACTCGTAACGCTCAAACACGCCTTTATCGTCCGACATTTCCTGCAGGATAGGGAAGTTGGTTTCCTTATCTACAAACAACACGGTACGGCGGGCGTAGGCTGTTGGCACTTTAAGGGTTTTGTTGCTTAAGTCTTCTTCAAAATTCTTTACGCCGTTTAGTTCAACCAGGTGGTATTCCGGTATCAGCAGTTTGTAAGCTACATCATACATTTTTTCGCCGGGTAAAGCTTTGTAGGTTGTATAAGCCCAACTGGGGTCGGTAATAATTATTTTGTAGCAGCTGCGGTTATTCCAGGTAATATCTCCTTCGTATTTAAATACCTCGTCAAATTTACCCTGGGCATCGGCGCGTTTTACGGCATCACCCAAAATGCGGGCAGTGGCGCCAAAACCGGCGGTTGTAACAATGTGGTGCTGCTCCTTGGTTAAAAGGCTGTTGGTAGGTGCCAGTTTAATTGTAGGCAACATTTTGCCGGGGTTAACCAATGCTTTGTTGTTATTCTGCCCTTTTACATAAAGTATTTCGGTGCCCTTGTTAGGGTCGGTTATCATTTTCATGTAAAGCTGCTGCGGGTTGATGTTTACTTTAGTAAAAATATCGCCACCACGCAGGTTTTTCATGCCTACAATGCGCTCATTGCTGCGCATAGTGTAGCTATACCCTTTACTGCTGTTTATAGCGCTTAGCATCTTGTTTACAATAGTGTGTGCCTGGCTTTCGGGCTGTATTTTGGCAGAAAAGTTGACTACAGCAAGGGCTACAATCACCGTAACAATCAGCAATGGTTTTTTCATATTTTGTTTATTGAGGGTTTTTAGGAGTTATTCTTTTCAAACACTATGCCGTTTTAGTAGGCTACACCCAGGCGCTTATAAATAAAGCTCATTAACCAGGCCGGGCCAATCATCAGAAACTGAAGGTCTTTAAGGAAAGACGGCTTTTTGCCTTCCACGCTGTGGCCATAGAACTGGCCTATCCATGCGGTAACAAATATACCAATGCAAACTGCCCAAACCGGCAACCCGGCTGATTGAATGGCATAACAGCCAGCCAGGCAGATTAGGGAAAAAAGAAACATGCCTAACCACAAAGTGCGCGAAAGGGTGAAGTAATAAATGGTAACCCCTATAAGCATGGGTATGGCTACATTAAGGTTCATATCGCCTATAAGTTTAACCGGAAACTGAATGCTGTAGAAGAACCCCACTATGCTGAAAAAGATGAGTGGTACGCATATCCAGTGGATGGTTTTATTGGTTGGGTTTTGGTGGCTAACCGCATATTCGTCCAGCCATTGTTGTATTCCTCGCATAGTCCTTTTTTTATTTAAGGCAGCGAAAGTATAGGCAAGGGGGTATAAAAACAAATGGCCCTGCATTTGCAGGGCCATTTTCTGTCTTTTATCTTACTATTTGCTTATTGGGTAATAGTTAGGCGCTTGGTAATAGCATTTTTGCCGTCAGAAAGGCTAAGGAAGTAAATGCCCTCGGCCAGGTTGTTACGCTCAATAGAGGCAACATTATCTCCTGTTTTAACTTCCAGCACACGGGTCATAACCAGTTTGCCGGTCATATCTGTAAGGCTTAAAGTATAGTTACCTGCTGCAGCTACTGAAAACCTAACTTCAGCAGTGCTGTTCATTGGGTTAGGCATAACGCTAAGTTCAGTAACGTTACCGGCAACATCTTTAATGGCAGTAGGGCAACCTACACTTGCTGTAAGGTTGTTAGCTGCAACTGAAGTATCTACATTAGGGCAGTTGCTGCCACCTTGCGCCTTAACACGGGTAAACAGGCGGATGCCGGTTTGGTCAACCAGGTTAGCGGGTACGGTAACCGGGCTTAATTGACCGTTAATCCATGCCTTAAGGGCTAAAGCGCACTTGTATTGGCCTTCAGGGTCGTTAGTAGTACCTGAGAACTTCAAGCAGCCGTCTTCGTTGGCTGAATATCTTTTGTCGGCCTGGTTAACAGCCCAGCAAATGCCACATGGCAGGTTATCAATAGACACGAATTCGATGCTATCTACGCTCTGTTGGCCCAAAAAGTTAAACTGGTTGAACATCGTAAACTGTATGGCATGCTCGTAATAAACTGTTTTTTCGATACAAGGAACAGTGTTCATGTCGTCGAAACCACCGGCAGCAGGGCCACCGCTTGGGGTGCAAACAAAAGAACCGTTACCGCTGTTACAGGCCTGTGCAAAGGCAGCTGTAGCGCAAAGAGCAATGAAAAAAGTAGAAATTATCTTCTTCATAATTTGTTTTTAGGGTTAAAAATTTGCGAATAATTCGCGGTGCAAAGCAACACAGACTTTACCTTTTACTAAAGCCTTTTAAGTTAAAGTTTTCAACAGATAGGCTTCCCTGTACGGAGGATAAGAGGCTTATTCGGTAACAAGAATACGTGTGCTGCTGCTGTTTTGGCCATCGGCCAAAGTGTAGAAGTAAACGCCTGCAGGTAGAGTGCTCTTAGTAATAACTGAGGAGTTCTCACCAACCTTAACTTCAATAGTGTTGCTGTAAACTTCTGAGCCAATCATGTTGGTGATTTTTTCAGTCATAACACCACCTTTAGTACTATAGAAAGATACAACGGCTTTGTCGGTGAATGGGTTTGGAACTACTTTTATAAATTCAATTGCGGTTATTTTCTCAATAGCTGTTACATAACAATCGTTGCCAACACCTACATCGCTATACCCCGGCAGTTTCAGAAAAGGCACTGTTTGGGTAGTATCCAAAGCAACCTCTGCATCTCCTGAGTTCCTTACACGCAAAAAACACGTAGGTCCTGGTGCATCAACTTGTACAGAAACATTGTTGCCTATGCCCATGGTTAGCACAATATTCAATTTGTATTGGCCGGGTAGCGAACAAACGGTGCCTGTAAGTCTAATACATCCGTTTTGCCCGTTAGTAAAAGTATTATTAGCTGAATTGGCTGCCCAGCAAACACCACCCGGTAGATTTTCTATAGAATCTATTCTAATCCATTGTGGAGTTATAATCTGCCCACCGGGGCCTGACAGGTTAAAATATTGCAAGTAAAGCGTTGTGTAAGCATCAGTTCCTATGTTAAGCATGGGCAGGCTATCAGAAGAAGGAGAAAAGCCGGGGTGATTTAATATTGCTGGTACATTACAAACAGTAGGCCCTGAATTGCCGCAGTATTGCGCGTTAGCATTAACACAAACGGTAAGCAATAACACGAGAGATAAAAGCGATTTCATAGGATGTGTTTGGTATTAAAAATAAAAAAGCCCTTGATTGCTCAAAGGGCTTTTTTATTATGTGTTAATCAGCTTATTCAGAGATAACGATTCTCTTGGTGCTGATGTTTTTGCCATCGGCTAAAGAGTAGAAGTAAACACCAGCAGGTAAAGTGCTCTTAGTAATAACTGAAGAGTTCTCACCAACTTTAACTTCAATAGTGTTGCTGTAAACTTCTGAGCCAATCATGTTAGTGATTTTTTCAGTCATAACACCACCTTTAGTGCTATAGAAAGATACAACAGCTTTGTCAGTGAAAGGGTTTGGAACTACGCTTAAAGCGTTAACAGTGCTGATATCTTTGATACCGGTGTTGCAAGTGCCACCAACGCCGTACTGGCTGTAGCCAGCAAGTTTGTTGAAAGCCGCAGTTTGGTTGGTATCAACCTGTACATCAGCGTCACCTTGGTTCTTAACACGTACGAAGTACTTAAGACCGGCAGCATCAGCGTTAGTAGTTACAGGGAAACCGATATCAGCAGTTACAACGATATACAGTTTGTATTGACCTGGGTCAGCACATACAGTACCTGTTACGCGGATACAGCCGTCAGCCTGGTTAGCGTAAGTGTTGTTTGCTACGTTAGTTGCCCAACAAGTACCTGCAGGCAGGTTGTTGATGGTGTCAATTCTTAAAGACTGAACGGTAACTGTTTGACCACCAAACGCAAACTGGTTAAAGTTTTTGAACTGGATGGTTGTGTTGGCATCAACACCGTTGATTACCGAAGGAAGGCTATCAGAAGCCGGAGAAAGGCCTGGCTGAGTTAAGGTACCGCTTGGGGTACAAACTGAAGGGCCTGAGTTACCGCAATACTGGGCGTTAGCGCCGAAGTAAAGCATTGAAAAAGAAAATAGTGTAAAAATTACTTTTTTCATGAGCTATGTTCGTTTTTTGGGTTTACGTAATAATACAAAGTTAAATAAGGTTTTGACTAACTAAAGAAGTTATTCACAAATTTTTAAAATGAGGTGGTTGCTTTATTGAACAACCACCTTTTTGTTGATTCTTGAATAGGCCGTTTCGATGTTTACGAGGTAAACGCCTTTAGGCATATTGCTGAGGTTAAGTTCCTGGTTAAAGTCGCCCGTAACGCCTTCAAACTTCTGCTGGTAAACAACCTGGCCGATAAGGTCGGTAGCCGTAATTGTAATATCCTCAGCGCTTTCTGAGGAGAACTTAACATTGAACTTACCGCTGTTAGGGTTAGGGTAAATGCTAAGGTCGTAGAGCGGGTTGTAAATGTTTTGCTCAATACCTGAAACGGTAAGAGTATCGGGATTAGCAGCTGTTTTGCAATTAGGGAAGTTGGTATTATAAACGTTAGCCGTATAGATACCATTACCCAGGTAAGGTAAAAACTTGCCTGTTTGGCCGGCTACCAGGTTGCCATTATAGAACCACTCTACCGAGAAGCCCGATGCCGGGAACGGTGTAACGAATAAAGAAGTGCCGTTAAACAGAATGTTTACTACTGAAGGAGAGGCCTGGCCTACTGCTACAGTTACCGGAGCTGAATACTCGGCACAGCCGGTTTCCAGATTGGTGATTTTAGCGGTATAGCTGCCGGCTACTTTGGTGTAAATGGCAGAGTCGCTGGTTAAAAGTTCGGTAGTGTCATTCAGGTACCAGTTGTATAAATAACCGGTAAGTGCCGGGGTAATAGAAATAAGGGCTGAGTCGCCGCTGCATAATGAATCGTTATCCACCACTAAAACCGGCACCGGTGGGTGAGGGTAAACGATGATGTCGATAGTTTCAGGTACGCTTGAAGTGGCTACTGTATCAAAAGTTACACCGATGGTACTATTGTTTAATATGGAAGCAACCTGGTTAGGTATGCTTGGTGTTACGTAGTGGGTGTTCACATTATCATCCTGAGAGCCGAATGGGTTTGAACCTTGCGGTGGTCCGGTATCTTCATCCCATACCTGAATTTCAAGCTGGTCATCGCAGTTAGCATCAGGTATCACCAGGTTAAGGTTGTTAAAGGTGTTGCTGTTTTGATCGGAGCTGGCGCCACGGTTATTAAAGGCCAGGGAGTTGATACGGATATAAGGATCAGGCTTAGAGGCACCGGTGAGTTCCTCAATATCGCCGGTGTAACCACCTGTAACGTTAACGGTAACTGATTTAACGCGGTAAGTATAGTAGGTAGTAAGCAGCGTTAAGTGGAAAGTATCGGGCGTGTTATAGTTAATTGCACCCGGAGTTTTAGAATTAGAGGTGTTGCCGTTGCCAAAATCCCAGCTATAGGAGATAAGGTTAGGGCAGTTGGCATTGGTTAAGGTAGCTGCAAGATTAACCGGCACTGAATCGCAGGCCTTGGTTAAACAACCGTTACCCAGGGTAAAGGTACCGGGGCAGGCTGATACACCGGGATAAATAATGATGGTATCTTTATACGACTGAGCCTGGTCATCGGCATTAACCGAACCGATAGGCGTGCCGTTGGCGGTAACATCCGCAAGCAGGTTAACGGTAACATAGTAAGTTCCGGGGGCTATTGGCGTGCCACAAAAATGCACACAACCAAAGCTATCGCCGCCTTGTACGTTGTAGCTACCATTCTGGCTCATACTGTAAGTTAAACCCGGAGGCAAGCCCTGGATACCTACAATATCAATTTGCCTTAAGTTAACCGAGGAACAACCACCGCACTGGCTAAGTGTTGTAGGGTCGGTAAGTTGTTTAGGCATATAAAAAGAAATTACTGCATCATAGGGTTGACCTGCAGTATCATCAGGCAGCGAGTTGCACAAGCCGCCCGTAGGTTTTTGTGCCGCACAATTAACCGGCGTACAAGCCGAACACTGCGCCTTTAGCATTTGCATAGATGCTGAGAACAGAAAAATAAAAAGTAAAACCTTTTTCATGGTTGGTTATGGGGTTTGTTTGAAGTTGGCAAATATAGCCATATAAAGTTAAGGTAATTGCCTGACACCCCCGGCATAATAAGCTGTTAATAAGCAACTAAAAAATGTTTGAAACTGTTACTTGGGCAGAATTTTCGCTTTAACAAAAGCCAGGCTTGAAAACTGATGATTTACAAGAGCTTTGTTGTGGTTTTGCTGTTACTAATTGCTTTTGGCCTTATGTTTGACCTAAAATATATGAAGCCTTAATGGCGTTTAACCCATAATGAAGAAACTGCTGCCCTTTATCCTTTTATTGTTTTGCTCGGCGGGCTATGCGCAGCCGACAAAAAGCAGCACTAAAGGAGCTGTTAAAATTACCCAGGCGGGCCTTAGTAAAGAGGACCTGCGCCATATAAAGTTGATGGAGGATACCCTGCGCCGTTTAGCCGATGCGTTTACCTACGACAGTTTATTGGATGAGCGCAAAAAAGCCTGTTACGCGTTTATACCAAAGTTGGTGCAGGCCCTTAAGTACGATAACTCGTTTTACTATCCGTTCGATTCGCTGGAAACAATGGCCCGTGTTTATGCGCCGGACAGCAGCTTCCGCATTTTTACCTGGCAGCTGGTATTACCCAAAGGGCACTTCAGGTATTACGGCGTTATACAAATGCGCAGCAGCAAAATGAAGATATTTCCGTTGTATGATTTAAGTGATACAATGACTTACCATGCGCAGTTAACTACTACCAACGAAAACTGGTATGGCTGCCTTTATTATAACATTATTGCCCGCCAGGTAAATCAAAAGCAGGTGTACACCCTGTTTGGTTACGAGGCCGCTGATGTTATTACACGACGTAAAGTGCTGGATATTTTAACCTTTGATGATAACGGCAAACCGAAATTTGGCGCGCCGATTTTCTTTGTAAAATACGAGGAGGATTCCATGCACTATAAAAAGGTAGATACTTTCTCTCGGTTCTTTATTGAATACAAATACAATGCGCCCACCGTGTTTAATTACGATGCCAATATGGGGATGATAGTGTTTGACCATGTTGCCCCGCCTAACGAAAAGGCCAAGGGCGCCACCTTTAGCTATGTACCTGATGGTACGTATGAAGGATTTTTATGGCATAACAACCGTTGGGATTGGGTGGAGAAGGTGTTTACTTTTGGAATTAACGAAATGGACAACCCGCCAGTGCCGGCACCTTTGTTCGGCGACCCGAAGCGGCAACCCGAGTTGCCCACGGAGGATGTGAAGCCCAAATAAATTACAGGCTAAATCTATTGCAGTAACTCTTCGCGGCTTTTAGGCTTACGGTCAATTTGCCATTTAAAGTCTTTCAGGTGCTTTTGCTCCTCGGTTATCATTTTAATAGGAGTGAAGACGGCCTCCGGTTTTTGGCGGAAGGTGATGCGGTTAATCTTTTTATCCTTAAAGTAAAGCGTCATGTTAGCGCTAAGGGCTTTATTATTGCCTACGTATTTTTCTTTATCATCCTTACCGAAGTATAGGCTTTCTGCATTGCCTATTACGTCCACATTTGCCAGTTGGTTATCTTTAAAGTACCCGAAAATATCTGTTCCTTTTATCTGGTCGAAATACTTATCGCCGGAGGGGGAAATGATAAAACCTGCTTTATAAATGCTCAGCTTATCGGCCTTTCTGTTTTTGGTAGTAAGGTAAATGGTGTCGCCACTCATTTGCACATCGTTACTCCATAACACCGGCTTATAAAACATGCGGAAGGTGGAATCTTCAAAAGAGTAAAACAGCGAATCGCATACGCCCTGCATGTCTTTCATAAAAAGGCGCACGTGGTAATAGGCATAAAAATTACGAATAGAATCGGTGCGCGATTTGTTCATGGAACGCAGGGTGTCGGCTGTCATAAACAGCGAGTCCTTATCCATTTTGTAAATGAGCAATGGTTTTTGGGTGGCCATAATGAATTGCGAGCTGTCGTAATACTCGGCGTAGTGCCCAAACAACTCGGTGGTCATAGAGGAATCAATCCAGTGAAAGGAATTAATTGATTTACCAAAACCGCGGAAGCGTTCGTAGTACAAACTATCAGACCATATGGTTTGCGGAGGGTCAACCACTTTGGTGTTTTTACCGAAGGAGGCTACATCGCGCTGGCTATCGTACCAACCGTTGTCGCAGTAAATTCTGCTGTTCTTATTTATAATCTCGGTATTGCCGAAAAAGGTGGAAACCTTGCTTTGTGTGTTGTATTTAAGTGTATCGGAAGTAAGGTTGTAGTTAGGGTCGGTAATTACCACATCGCCGTTAAAATAGGCCTCGCTGGTATTGCTGTAGTAATAACCTTTGTGACTGGTAATTACGGTGCTATCCCTGGTTATTACGCCATCCTGCAGGTAGTATGCCACTTTGCCTTTTACGTCGTAAAAAAGCTCTTTTGTGGTAAGCACCATGCGCGAGTCTGTAAGGCGTGCATTACCGGTTAAGCGGGCAAATTTTTTATTGCCATCATGGTGCAGAACGTTGCTATACGCATTTACAGTATCTTGCTGTATATGTATGTGCCCCCAGGCATCTACCGAGTTGGTTTCTTTATCCAGGGTGGCGCTATCACACCACATTAAAATCTCATCCTGCTTCAACTGCACATTACCCACCAGTTTCGTGTATTTCTTTCCGTCAATTTCCTGAAATTTCAGGTAGTCAGCGTTAAGAATCTCCACTTCCTTTTTCTCGCCATTGTCAGTACTTGGGGGGCTAACTGTGCTTTGTGCCAATAAAGAACTACAGAAAAGTAGCAGGAAGCAAAAATTAAAAATTAAAAATGATAAATGATAAATGGGCAAAGCAGCTTCAGGCCTTTCTTTTAGTTTCTGATTTTCTTTTAGAGGTTGTTTTAAGAATAGAGGATAGAATGCTGATAATCTCTTCGCAATCCTTGTGCAGCGATTCAAACATTTTTCCATCAATAAACCCGGTTGCGTGCAAAAGGCGAAGCCAATACCTTGTTTCACGGGCCTCTTTATAAGCAATTCCCATTTTTGCCGCAAAATCATGATATGAAAAACCTCCTACTGCTTCCTCAGCGTTAGCACCAATAGAAGTGCCGCTGCGGACGATTTGTGATGATAAATTACGTTCATTTTTTTTAGTCTTCAGGTAAGTAGCGAGTTTTACTATTCTTACCGCGAAATCAAACGATTTTATCAGAATGATATTTTCCTTTTCTGCGGCCATTGATAATTTCTAACTTATCATTCCTCATTTCTAATCACTTGCCGCTTTCGTTATACTTTTTCTCTTTCCTTTCTTCCGCTTTTTTGCCGCCAAACACATTAATATTAATGTAGCGGTAAGGGCGGTTCTTAACATCCTTCAAAAGGTTGTTCAGGCTTGAAACGGTAGAGTCAACCTTTACATAAAGGCCGTCTTCCTTAATAATCTTACCCAAAGTGCCTTTGCCATTGTTTAGGTCGGTTACTACACCGTTTAACTGTGCAATAGTGAGGTTAAGATTTTGAATGGTTTGCTTGAGATTAGCCTGAGAAAGTGAGTCGGTAATTTTATTGGCGTTGTTAACTATAGCTGTAATCTGGTCATTATTTTTCTCGATGTTAGCCATTATGCTTTTAAGGCTGGCTATAGATAACTGTATGTTTTGCTGGTTAGCATCCAGTATAAGGTTGATTTTGGCAATGGCCATATTTACCTCGTTAAGTGTGGTATAAACACTTTTAGGGTTACGCTCATCAAAAAGCTTACGTATGTCGCTTACCGTAGTATCCAATGTTGGCACCATGTGCTGAACATCGCGCATGATAGGGTCAATCTGCGAGCCAATCTGGTCGGTTAAATCGCGCTTAAAATAGGTATGGATAGTATCGCCATCCTCGTAATACTTGCTGGAACTGCCCATTACCAGGGCAATTTTTTTGGTGCCGAAAAAGTCAGTAGAAAATAGCTGTGCAATAGTGCTGTCGCTTTTAGGAACCAGCAGGTCTTTTTCCAGGTCAAGGCGTACAACAATCTTTCCCGTAATAGGGTCGCGCTTCATATCGCCAACGCGGCCAACCGGGTAACCGTTAATTTCTACGAGGTTGGATTTGTAAAGGCCATCTACCCTGTCGTAAACAGCGTAGTAGTAATTTTTGCGTTCAAAAAGGTCGATACCTTTAAGAAAGTAAAAGCCAAGTACGAATATGGCAATGGCAATTGTAGAGAAAATACCGACTTTTACCTGATTACTCACGTATAGATTGTTTTCGCCAAAAATATGTTTTTGAAAGAGAAATAAAAATGCAGGAAAGTGGTAAAGGCTATTCTAAGGCCTTCATTTCATCGGGGCCCATACGGTTGCCGTTCTTGAAACCCACTATAAAGGCAGCATTGTAGCCTGCACCTTTGGCTACGTCCAGCAGCTTTTTGGCTTCGGCGTAAGTTTTAACATCGCCGCCATAATAACGTGTAAAGCCGTTGGGTAATTCCTCGGCAGAAAGCACAGTAAACAGCTTAGCTACCTTGTCGTATTCCTTTAAACCGCCCTTTAGAGCGAACAACTGGATTTTAAATACAGTTCCATTCTCTGCCTTATGTTCAGGCACCAGCGGCGATTTCCCTTCGCTTTTAACCTCAGTAGTTTTTGGGTCTGCAGGGGTATTATTGGCCGCCGTGTTGTTGCCGGCATTGTTGTTACCCGCGTTTGTGTTGTTGGCGGCTGTATTATTATTGGTTGTTTTAGGCTTGTTCTCTGTTTTTGCGTCTCCTGTTCCTGATTTAGGATTGCCTGATTTATCCAGTAAACTGCTTAAGGAAGTAGTGTCAAAAGGGTTTAGGTTGCTGGGTTTAACATAAATGGGTTGCACATCATCAGCTACGATAGATTTGGTGGCTTTACCGCCCCCACTGGCGTTTTCAATTGGCTTGCGGATTTTATTGCCTGCAGTTGTAGTTACGTAAGGCAGCGGGTCTTTATTGGTTGATGTGCCAACTTCGGCATTGGTGCCAGCAGGATTGGTTTTATTTTCTGTAGTAGTGTTAGTGGTTTTGTTTTCAGCAACAGGAGTGCTGCCTGTTTTATTGTCGGGTGCCTTTTTAACCGAAGTAGTGTCAACCGCAGCAACAGTATTGGTTGGTTTTACCTGTTCAGTTACAAACTGCTCGCCTTCGCTGTTTTCCATTTCAAATTTGTAGTCCTTAAAGGCATTAAAAAGGGAAGTAGCAATCAAATCCTGTCCTTTAACCGAGTTCAGGAATTTTTCTTCTTCGGTGTTGGAGATAAAACCGATTTCTGCCAAAATGCTTGGCATGGTGGTTTTGTAAAGCACATAAAAGCCCGCTTGTTTAACACCAAGGCTTTTGCGTTTGCCGTAGTTCTCCATCTGGTTCTCTACCTTGCTTGCCAGGTCAATGCTTTGGTCTAAAAAAGCATTTTGCTTCATGCTCATTATAATGTGGCCTTCAGGCGAGTTAGGGTCAAACTCGTAGTTTTTGTCCTTGTCATCTTCCAGGTTAATAACAGCGTTTTCGCGTTTTGCAACTTCAAGGTTGGCTTCGGTACGGTGTAAACCAAGCACATAACAGCTTGAACCGTAGGTTTCAGCATTTGGCGAGGAGTTGATGTGTATGGCAATAAAAAGGTCTGCTTTTGCCTTATTTGCTATTTCGGCCCGTTCGTGTAATTCAAGAAAAACATCGGTTTTGCGGGTATAAATCACGTTTACATCCGGAAAATGGCGCTGTATGTAATCACCAAGTTTTAAGGCAACCACAAGGGCAATGTCTTTTTCATTGGTTTTGCCGGGGCCGCTGGCGCCGGGGTCTTTACCACCGTGGCCGGCGTCTATCACCACGGTTTTCAGCGCAAAATTATTGTTAGCGTTTACAGAAGTGAACGCCAAAAGGAGTAGGATGTACAATAAGTGCTGAAATCTCACGTTTCGGATTTTTTATTTTTGACGCAGCATTTTCATCTATTCAGCATTGAAGCAAACTATATATTTCCAGCCGCAAATTTGAAGTTGTTACGCCAAATATACCTTAGCATAAAGCATTCAAACCCTATGGCACTGTTGTTTTTAACAACAGTAGTGCTATTACTGTCTAATTTACTGAATGCAAGATGCACTCAGGCTCCAAACTTCATAAATTCTACTCTCGGTTTTGCGCAGGACAGCCTTAAAAAGCCAAATCTGCGCGCGAATCTCGGTTCAGATTCACTTTCCTTAAACGATAGCATGCAGCTAATTGTTTCGGATACCATTAACCGTAACGATACAATTGCTGCTAATGAGGATATTAAAGACCCCATAAATTACCAGGCAGAGGACTCCATAGTATATGACATGGAGACGAAGAAAATGTATTTGTATAATGAAGAAAATATCAAGTATCAAAAGATTACGTTGAAGGCTGACGCAGTGGACTTTGACTGGAACACCTTCAATTTAACAGCAGAAGGTGTAAGCGATAGCCTTGGAAATGAAACAGGCCGGCCCGTATTTAAGGACGAGGCCAACGAATACAAGGCCCGGAAAATGAAATACAACTTTAAAACCAAGAAGGGCATTGTTTACGAGGTAACTACTAAAGAAGGGGAGGCTTACATCCACAGCACTGCGGTTAAAAAGAATGAATACGACGAGTGGTTCGGGCAATCTTCTAAATATACTACCTGCGATCTTGACCATCCTCACTTTTACTTTAAGGCCAAAAAGGTGAAGGTGGTGCCCAACAAGGTTTTAGTTACCGGGCCGGCTAACTTATGGATAGGCGATGTGCCGACACCGCTGGTTTTACCTTTTGGGCTCTTCCCGGTAAAGCAGGGGCGGCGAAGCGGTTTAGTAGTGCCTGAGTACGGGCAGGACAACCTGCACGGTTTCTTTTTGCGTAACGGAGGCTACTACTGGGCTGTTAATGATTACCTCTCCTTAAAGTTTACGGAAATGATTTCGACCAACGGAACTTTCGGCGGAGGTGTTGCAGCCAGTTATAACCTGCGTTACAAGTTTACAGGCGCTATCGCTTTTTCGTATTTGCGCAATAATCCGCCCGACCCGGATATACCTCATGCTAAAGCAAGTAACTCGTATAGTTTTGTTTGGACGCATACGCAGGACCCGCGCTCAATGCCTAATTCTACTTTTGGCGCCAGCGTACAGGTGCAAAGCGCTGATTACAACCAGAGCGTAGGCAACTTTGACCAGCGGCTCCTGAATACTTCTTTCAGCAGCAGCGTTAACTATTCCCATTCCTTCCCTAAATCGCCGTTTAACATTTCCATTGGCATCCGGCATTCGCAAAACCTGTTAACGCGCGATATTTCTTTTACTATACCTACCGTGCGCTTATCAATGAGCCGCGTTGCTCCATTTAAATCCAAAATTCAGGTTGGTAAACCTAAATGGTACGAGAATATAGGCTTTACTTATGCGTTTGAGTTTACCAATAACCTAACCACCAAAGATTCGCTCATCTTTAAAAATGATGTGGCCAACAAACTTTCGATGGGGGTTAACCAAACGTTCAGGGTTGATGCCCCTATTACGCTGTTTAAGTACCTAAACGTTAATCCATCCTTCGATTATCAGGAGCGTACCTATTTCCGCAGTACTACCAAAACCTGGGTAACCAATAGCGATACCAGCGGATACATAAGAACCGATACTGCCTGGAAATTTAATTCGGCCCGCAACTTTAATGCTTCCGTTTCTTTAAGCACTAAAATCATCGGCATTTTTAAATTCAAAAACAGTAAGCTGAAAGCTATTAAGCACGTATTTACGCCTACAGTGGCTTTTAATTACCATCCCGATTTTGGTAAGCCTTTCTGGAGGTATTACAAAACGATTCAGACTGACAGCACCGGACAAAATTTTGCTTTGTATCATGTATTTGACCCCAACCCCGTTTATGGGGTGCCCGGCCCGGGGCAGGAGGGGTCCGTTTCTTTCGGTTTAATGAACAACCTTGAGATGAAGGTTTTTTCTAAAAAAGATACAGTGAACAACGAGAAAAAGGTGGGATTGTTAGACCAGATAAGTTTAACGGGCAGTTACAACTTTGCTGCCGATAGTATGCGGCTGGGGTTCTTTAATTTAACGGCAGTATCGTCAAGAATATTTAACCTTATTAACTTAAACTTTAATGCAATTTTTGACCCATATACCACAGATTCCTTCAATCACCGCATAAATACATTTGAGTACGCCCGTAACAGGCGCTTGTTACGCTTTTACAGCGCTAACATAAGCGCCAGTATGTCGCTGCACAGCAAAATGCGGCCTACTACCGAGCCTGTAAGCAATTTACAGCCCGGTTATGTGGCTGACTATGTAAGTTATAACCCTAACCAGATTTACGATTTTGATATACCGTGGAATGTAAACCTTAGCTACCGCTTTAATTTAACCCGCGGTACAACCTTTAACCCCGATACTATTATTACCGTACAGGCAGTAAATGCGCAGGCCGACTTTAATTTGACAAAACACTGGAAGGTGGCGGTTAGCACCGGTTTTGATATTACAAGAAAACAGGTAACCTTAACCAACGTAAGTGTAATACGCGACCTGCATTGCTGGGAGTTAAGCTTTACTTACACCCCGGCTTTGCCTACATCGCCGTACCAACAGTTTACCATATTACTGCACCCTAAGAGTGCAACACTTAAGGATTTGAAAATTCAGCGAAAAAATAATGCGTACCAGGATTTATAGCCGGTATAATGAAGAAGTATGAAAGCAACAGTAATTACAATAGGAGATGAAATTTTGATAGGCCAGATTGTGGACACCAATAGCGCCTGGATAGGAGCGCAGTTTAGCGCCCTGGGTGTAAAGCTGCACGAGATAATAAGCTGCGGAGATGATGGATTGCAGATAATAAGTGCGCTGGAACGTGCGAGAGGAACCTCGCAGATTGTTTTAATGACCGGTGGCCTTGGCCCCACCAAGGATGATATTACCAAGAAAACGCTGGTGGAGTATTTTAATACGGAGCTGGAGTTAAACGAGGAAGTGTGGGAGCGGATGGTGAAAATTTTTGAAAGCCGCGGCAAGGAAGTACTGGAGATGAACCGCAGCCAGGCCATGATACCCAAGGACTGTTTAATGTTACCCAATATGCGGGGCACGGCCCAGGGCATGTGGTTCGAAAAACAGGAAGTTGTTTTTGTGTCGCTGCCCGGTGTGCCGCACGAGATGAAACACCTGATGGAAACGCAGGTACTGCCCAAATTAAAGGAGCGGTTTGAATTTCCGAAAATCATTCATAAAACATTAATGACTGCCGGTGCCGGCGAGTCAGTAATAGCCAATAAGCTTAAAGAAGTAGAAGAACAATTGCCTGCGCACATTAAGCTGGCTTACCTGCCTAACCTGGGTGTTGTAAAATTGCGCCTTACCGGATCGGGCGAAGGTGGCAAACTGCGTAAGGAAATAGAAGAGCACAAGGAAAAAATGAAGGCTGTTTTAGGCGAGCTGGTTTATACAGAAGGGGAGGAGAGCCTGGAAAGTTTTGTAGGTAAACTGCTGATGGAGCGCAACGCTTCAGTAAGTTGTGCCGAAAGCTGCACGGGTGGGTATATATCGCACTTGTTTACTTCAATACCAGGCAGTTCAAAATATTTTGAAGGCAGCATTATCAGCTATTCGTACGACGTGAAGAAGAACATGCTTGGCGTAGATAAGGAAATGCTTGAGGCCAGAGGTGCGGTAAGCGAAGAATGTGTGCGCCAGATGCTAAGTGGCTTGTTGCAACAAACCAAAAGCACATACGGCATTGCAGTAAGCGGCATTGCCGGGCCCGATGGAGCAACACCGGATAAGCCGGTTGGCACGGTTTGGATAGCCGTTGGCACCAAAGATAAGGTGGTGGCTAAGCGTTTTCAGTTCTTCCCATCGCGCATGGAAAACATAAGGGTGTTTGCGAACTCTGCCCTTAACCTGTTAAGGTTGTTTATACTTCAGGAATCGGCTTAAGCTAAAACGATTATTTTAGCCCCTGTAAATGACAAGCAATGGCGCAGTTTGAACTCATTATGCCCAAAATGGGTGAGAGTATTACCGAGGCAACCATTTTAAAATGGAATAAGAAGGAAGGCGACAGCATTCAATTGGATGAGGCTGTACTGGAAATAGCAACAGATAAGGTTGATTCTGAGGTTCCTTCGCCAGTGGCAGGAACCCTTTCTAAACTATTGTATAAAGAAGGCGATGTGGTAGCTGTGGGCAAAGCCGTGGCTGTTATTGAAACAGAAGCTGCCGCAGGAGGTAGCAAGCCAAGCGCCCCGGTTACTCAAAAAACAGAAGCAAAAACAACAACTGTTAGCACAAGCAGTAAACCAAGCGCACAACCGCAGCTTACAACCGGCGGTGGCGCAGACCGTTTTTACTCGCCTTTAGTGTTAAACATTGCCCGCCAGGAAGGTATATCAATGGCGGAACTGGAAAGCATTGCCGGAACCGGCGGTGGTGGCCGTGTAACCAAGAAGGATATATTGAACCATGTGCAGAACCGCGGTAATGTGCAGCCGCAACAGCAGGTAGAAGTGCAAACGCCGGTTGTTGAACAACCTAAGGTAACACAGACGGCAAAGGTGGAAGCAGCAGCACCGCAGGTAACGGCAAAATCGTACAGCGGCAATGTAGAGATAATAGAAATGGACCGTATGCGCCGCCTGATTGCGGAGAACATGGTGAAGAGTAAGCACACCAGCGCCCACGTAACCTCTTTTGTTGAAGCCGACGTTACCAATATTGTAATGTGGCGCAACAAAATGAAGAAGAAGTTCCAGGATATCTACGGAGAGAACTTAACCTTTACGCCCATATTTATTGAGGCGGTTTGCAAAGCCCTACGCGACTTCCCCATGGTTAATTCATCAGTAGATGGCAGCAACATTATTTTAAAGAAGGATATAAATGTGGGCATGGCAGCTGCTTTGCCAAGCGGTAATTTAATAGTGCCGGTAATTAAGAACGCTGACCTGCTTAACATAGTTGGCCTTGCCAAAAAAGTAAATGACCTTGCTAACCGCGCCCGCCAGGGCAAGTTGAAGGCCGATGAAATTGAAGGCGGCACTTATACCGTTTCAAACGTAGGTACGTTTGGTAACGTAATGGGCACACCGGTAATACTGCAACCACAAGTGGCTATTCTGGCTACAGGCGCTATTAAGAAGAAACCGGTTGTGATTGAAACAGATGCCGGCGATACCATTGGCATACGCCATATGATGTTTTTAAGCCACAGCTACGATCACCGTATTGTGGACGGCGCCTTAGGTGGTTCATTCGTTCGCCGTGTGGCTGATTACCTGGAGCAATACGATGTTAACCGCGAGATTTAAGCGCGTTTAATTTTTTGCAGGCACAAAGTAAAACTCACTATTGTCATCATGGTCGGCCAGTTTACGGAAGACCGGGGCTGTAATATTTTTTTCGCAATATTGGTAAAGGTCCTGCGGTGTAAGCGCGGTATTTGTACTGTTGAATTTATCGATAATTTTTTGAGCAAAAGGGGAGTGCCCCAGGCCATCGGGAACGCTGCTTTCGCCGGAGGCTAAATAAAGGCGTCCTTTGTTATCCTGTTTGCGCTTGCGCAGTTCGGGAATGCTGACATCCGATGGCACCCCATCGGGCCTTAGTACCACCTTGGCATTGTTATTACCGAAGGAGCCGCCAAAGCAAACATCCAGCATAACAAAGATGTGTTTATACGGCAAGCGGTTAATAAAGGTGCTTAGGTAAGAAAACTGAAAATACGATTGCATGTTGGGGTCGTCAGTAAGGCTTTTGGAGTCTTTCATAACTAAAGCGCCGTCCAATATATCATCGCTGTAGTGCCCGTGCCCTGCAAAAAACAGGAAGAGCTGTTGTTGTTCAGTAACTGAATCGCGCACCAGCTTCTTTAACTCGTTCATTAATGAATCTTTGGTATAGTTACGGATGATGCGTGTTTCGAAATTGTATTTGGTGCGCAGCAATGTTTCAATGGCTTCGGCATCCCTCATCGGTGTCGATAGGTTAGACCAGGTAGGTTTGCCGGTATACACATCGGTAGCTACAATTACAGCAAGGTCCTTTTTAAGCGGGCGGTTAAAAACAGGCTGGTCTGCATTATCGTTACTGCCGCTGGCGCCGCGGCTTGTGCCCGGTGTGCAGGTACAAAAACGGCGCAGGTAGTTTAATACTTCGCTTTCAAATACAATATTGCAGTAGTCTTCACTTCCCGCTTCTTCATCTGAAAACTCAGTCAGGTCACCAATCACTGCGTCACTTTCGTTAAACAAACCAAGAGTATAGGGGAAGTGGCTCACAATGTAGCTAAGCTGGCCGCAGGTAATACCGTGTTTGGATACTTCGATACTTGAACCTTCGGGCGCAATAAGTATACGGTTACGTTGTATCAGCCGTTGCTCTTCGGGTATATCCTTAAGCATGATAGTGGAGAATTTCCAACCCACATCTGTTTGATCAACTCCTGCATCCAGTACCAGCATTTGGTTTTGGCAGGGCATTAGTTCAAGGTAGGAGCGCAGCTCGCGCAGGCCAAGAAAGGTAGAGGTGAATTTTGTTGTGCTTTTAGTAGCCGAAACATCCTCGCTATAAGTTACAAGGTAAGGGTAATCCAGTATGCTGTCCTCGTCTACGGCATAATCCAGCATATGGCCGCTAAAACTGAAGAATAGTATGTCATCCGATTTCATTAAGGGCGTTATCTTCCTTAAAGTCTCTGTTATCTTTTCGTTTGTAGCCTCCTTATCAAGCAATATATAGCTGTGTATCCTTTCTGCACAGTTGCCTCCTGAAAAACGGCAGAACTGTGCTGAGATACTATCCCTGAGCATAGTAACGTCATTTTTGCTGGAGTTGAATTTTATATCGAATAGTGGCCCGTAATCATCCACACCGCAGGTTACAATATACAGGTGCGCATTAGGGCTGAATTTAATTTCCGGGCCTTCCTGGACAACAATGCCGGCGGTGCCATATAAGCAAATAAACAGCAAACAAGGAAGGATAAGTTGTAGAGGTTTAAACATAGTGGTAGTTAGTGGGTTACCGTGAAATTAAAAAATGTTGGCTAATGATATATTTTAATACAAGTATAGCTTCCATCTCATTGCGGCCGTCCATTTTTGTAGTACATGCCAAATTTCTTTTTTTATTAAAGCGTTGTTAAAGCAGAATTAGCCTTTCAAATTTTCGTCAATTTTTATGGGATTTAGCATCAATAAGTTATGCGTATTTTGTCTTTTGATACATATTGGTTCTTATACCAAAAAAATTGGCGTACCGTTTTAAGCGGCAACTATGCAACTAAACAAAAAACAGGGGCGATTCCTGAAGCAGGTAATCGCCGGGTGGATGGCGGAGGGCGTCGTAAGCCGGGAGCAGGCAGAAAAACTCAACAACAGTTACACTATTCAATCTTTTGATTGGAAACGGCTGGCGAAGTATTCTTTTTGGATAGCCCTGATATGCGGCGTAATAGCCATTGGGGCAGTGGTGGCAGATGACTACCTTATTAAATTGGTGGAGGATATTTTCTCTTCTTCCTACATTGCACTGTTTATTGCCTTTGCCGTTCTATCGGGCTTAGTCTATTTTTTCGGATTGCGCATGCGCTTTAAAAGGCCTGAAAAGGTGTTCAGCAATGAAGCAATTATTTTTGTTGGCGTATTACTAACGGCTGCCTCCATTGCCTACCTGGGCCTTGCGGTAGATGCCGATAGCGAGCATTACTCTTTATTATTTCTGCTCTCCACCTTTGTATATGGTGTTTTAGGGTTGTGGTTCCCCAGCAGGTTAGTATGGACTTTCGCCATAATCTCTGTTGGTGCGTGGTTTGGTACCGAAACGGGTTATGTATCGGGCTGGGGTATGTATTTTTTAGGTATGAATTTTCCTTTGCGTTTCGTGCTGTTCGGTAGTGTGCTGGTAATGGGTAGCTTTCTTTTTAAGCTGCACCCTAAGCTGGTGCCGTTCTTTAAGAACACCTATGTTTTAGGTATGCTTTACCTCTTTATAGCCCTATGGATTCTTTCCATATTCGGGAACTATGGCGATATGCATAGTTGGCACAGGGCGAAGCAGATTGAGCTATTCCATTGGAGTATTTTGTTTGCCTTGGCAGCGCTGGCGGCTATTGTTTATGGCTTAAAGTATGATGATGGGGCCGCGCGTGGTTTCGGCATCACCTTCCTGTTTATTAATTTGTATACCCGCTACTTTGAGTATTTCTGGGATGGCACTCATAAGGCGATTTTCTTCCTGGTGTTAGCCTTTTCTTTTTGGTTGATTGGTACCAGGGCAGAAAAAATATGGAACCTGAAATTCTTTCATAAGGGCGAAAAGGAGATTGAAGAGTAACTGCTATACATGGCAACGTTCCGCCGAAAGGCGGAACGTTTTCGCCAAATAAAAAATGCACTAATCAAACTGTGTATTCCCATTCAGGTTACCCGAAAATGTGTTTGCAGTTATAATATCGCTGTCATATTAGGTGTTCGTGGTTTTAATGTAAATACCCACGTTAGCGCTGTTGTATATTTTGTTTTACGGATGGCTACAGATGAGTTACCATTACCGGTATTAACTACCGAAATCATGCCCTGTTCGCCCGCAGCAGTGCTGCCGCTGCCGCCATCAATTACACAATACTCCAGGCGGTTGTTAGCCGAGTGTGATGAGTTAAACTGGATGAACTTCCAGGTGCCGGGGCATTGGTGTTATCGCCACCCCCTTGCTCAATTATGCAATAGTCTAACACATTATGGGCATTTGTGTTTAAAAAGGTAATGCCCGCCCAGCCGCCGCGTTTATCGCTGTGCGAGGTAAAATAAACTTCGTTGCCCTCGGTGCCTATCGCAGTTAGTGAGCCCCCGTTTCTTACCACCATACCGGCGCCTTCTTCAAACATAATGGTTACACAGGGCTTAATGGTAAGGTTGGCGGTTACATCCACTTTGTTTGTTACCGGGTAATCCACGCCGTTCACTCTGGCTTCAAGCACCATATCGGTGTTTATAGCTGTTTGCTCCATTTTTTGAGCCTGGCTAACATCAGTTCTGTATGCTTAATGTTATTGAGGGTTGTTTCTTCTTTTTTATTGCAGGCAGCCATTAAAACAACAGCCCCAAGGACAAAAGATAACCTGAACATTTGTAACACAGTTTTCATAACACTAGTTTTTAAAAGATCAATAATCAGGTTTATGTTTTTGCGGAATGGGCTGTTTTAGTGAGCGCACTTCAACAAGTGTGCCACCGCACAAAAGGCGATGAAATGAAGGAGTTATGCAAATAGCGCTGTGTAGCGCTTACCTCATTTATTTTGTGGAAGTGCAGGGGATATGCAATGCTTTGTTAATAACGCAAAGCCGTGATTTGAGCTTTTTCGGCACTGCTTTCAGCTTATGCAAAATAATCTCATCTTCATGCCGTTTATTAGCGTCAAAAAACAAGCAGGCTTGAAACGCAGTTTACTTTTTCTTTTTGTTTTACTGGGGGTTACGGCAGCGGCCCAGATAGGCGGAGATAATACCTATACCTTCCTGAAACTTTCGCCTGATGCGCGCATAACAGCTTTGGGCGGCACCAATATTTGTATTTACGACCACGACCTTAATACCCAGTTAGCCAACCCCGCCTCGCTTAACCGCAAAATGAACGGGCAGGCCGCCTTTAGCACGGTTATTTATCCCGGTGGGGTGAACTTTGGCAATGTGGCCTATGCCCGCCGCTTTAAGGTGCCCGGTGTATTTGGTTTTGGGCTTCAGTATATAGCCTATGGCAGGTTTAAGGAAACCGATGAGGTGGCCAACGTTTTGGGTAACTTCAGTGCCGGCGAAATGAACGCTTATGCCGGTTACTCTTACCAGTTCGGCAAGTTGTTTTCGGTAGGGGCTAATGGCAAGTTTATTTACTCTCAACTTGGGCCTTACAGTTCGGTTGGTATGGCAACTGATTTAGGCTTTACCATTAATGATACAGCGCACCAGGTAACGGCATCTATTGTTGCTAAAAATATAGGCGGTCAGTTTAAAACCTATACCAAAGGCGGCCCTCGCGAACCTTTGCCCTTTGACCTGCAGGCCGGTATATCTTTTGGCTTTAAAGGTTTGCCCTTCCGTATTCACGCTACCTTCCATAACCTTTACCGTTGGGATATACGCTACGATAACCCGGCAGATAATCAACAAACGGATTTGTTTGCTGATACCAGCGCCAAACCCAAAAAGTATATCGCGGATAAACTATTCCGCCACGTTATCATAGGTGTGGAGTTTAATATTAAAAAGATTGTGCGCATTGATGTTGCCTATAACCACCTTCGCCAGCAGGAACTTCGCCTAACCACCCGTCGGGGTGTACCGGGCCTTTCATTTGGTTTAGGGGTGCGCATCCGCCAGTTCGATTTTAGTTACGGTTTCCAGCCAATGGCGCAGGGACAGGTAATGAACCACTTTACCCTAACGGTTTACACCGCAGGTTTTGTTAAACAAAAGAAGGCGCCTGTACCTGGAACCTAGCCTGATGGCTGCTTAGGGTTAAGCAGATTTTCTCTTTATTAGCACCGGCGATTATGAAAGAGAATACCAGGCTTAAGCCTGTTTTAGCAGTTTTTATCACAGTATTTATTGACCTGCTTGGCGTGGGCATTATAATACCCCTGTTTGTGCCCCTTATTGTAAAAAATGCCCATGGTATGGTGCCGCCTGAGTTTACTGAGGCACAGCGTAAACTGCTGTATGGCTTTTTAACGGCTACCTTCCCTTTCTTTCAATTTTTTGGTGCGCCGATACTTGGTACGCTGGCCGATAAATACGGGCGTAAGCGCATATTGCAGTTTACCCTTATAGGTACCTTTATTGGTTATGTGCTGTTTGCCTTAAGCATTGAATACAAGGTGCTGTGGCTGCTTTTTCTGGCCCGTGCCATACCGGGTTTTATGGGCGGCAACATTTCGATAGTAACTGCAGCACTTGCTGATATTTCTAAACCGGAAGAGCGCGCGAAGAACTTTGGCTTAATAGGCATGGCCTTCGGCATGGGCTTCATCCTTGGGCCGGCCATAGGCGGTATTTTAGGAAGCAAGGAAGTGTACCATCTGTTTAACTACTCTACGCCTTTGTGGTTTACGGCCTTGCTTACGCTTATCAATATTTACTATGTGCGCACACAGTTCCCTGAAACGTTTAAGCCCGGCAGTGCCGCAAAGGTTACCCTGCTGGCTGGTTTCCGCAATGTGCGCAGGGCTATAGGCATGGTAAACATGCGCACCATTTTGCTTACGGTGTTTCTGCAGGCGTTTGCCTTTAGTTTCTTTATGCAGTTTAACCAGGTTTATTTGAATGAGAAGTTCCATTTTGGCGAGCGGCAAATAGGAATGTTGTTTGGTTACATTGGCTTATGGATAGCATTTACACAAGGTGTAATTGTTCGCCGCATTTCAAAGAAGTTTGAGCCGCCACAAATACTGCGTATTTCTTTGTTAGGTTTGGCAGTAGCACTTGCTGCTATTTTAGTGCCCGATAAGTGGTGGCTGCTTTTACTTATCAATCCCTTTATCGCCATATTTCAGGGGTTAACACAGCCTAACCAAACAAGCATTGTATCTATTATGACGCCCCGCGAAAACCAGGGAGAAATGCTGGGTATTCAACAATCGCTGGCCTCTTTAGCCTTTACCATACCGCCCATAATTGCCGGGGTGCTGGTAAATTTTGATTTCCGTCTGCCGTTATTGGCCTCGGCGGTTATAACTTTACTGGCCTGGGTTAACTTCTACTTTAGGTTTGAGAAGGGCAAATTTGCCTTTAACGCTGCACCGGCACAAATGGAACGATAGTTTATTTCTGCTGCTCTTTTATCTTTTCGAAGGCCCTTTGTATTTCGCGGAATTTGTGGTTGGCTTCTTCGGTACTTATGTTCTCATCTCGTTTATCGGGGTGGTACTTTAACACCATTTTACGGTAAGCCGTTTTTACCTGCTCGAAGCTGGCTTCTTCATCAATTTCCAAAATGCGATACGGGTTATTATCGCTAAGGAAACTGCGCTTTAAAGCGCGGAAGTCGTTTTCATTAATCCCGAGGTAAACACTCAAACGGTGTATGCATTTCGATTCTTTGGCATTCAAAAAATCATCAGCATTAGCTACACCAAACAAAAAGTGCAAAATATTAATGCGCGATTCGTAGGTGGTTAACAGTTTCAACTCCTTGCACGAAATTTTAGTGAAGGGTTCAGTGCCGGTATCAATATGGTTCAGCAGCGCCTTTAAGCGTTTAGCATCAGAGTTGGAGCCGAATTGTTTAAGCAGGTAAGCTTTAATATGGCGTTCGGTTTCGTCAGTAAGATTTTTATCGCAGCGTATAACCTCAGCAGCTAAAACCAAAACAGCATTTTCAATTTCCTGTGCATGCGATTTTTGAGTAGGGCTTAGTTTGTTCTCCACTACCTCCTCCTCCGCTATCAGTTTTGATACGGAGTTAATGAGGTTATTGAAGGAGAACTTTGCCATTATTTACCACCGCTCATTTTAATTATCTCTTCCCATTCGGCATCAGTTACGGGCTGCACACTTAAACGGGCAATGCGCACCAATGCCATTTGTGCCAGCTTTTTGTTAGCCTTTACCTGTGCCAGCGTAACGGGAGTTTTAAGTGCGCTATCATAAGCCACATCTACCCATACCCATGTTGCATCTTCAGGATCGGCATAGTGTTCCTTAGCTACCTTTACAACGCCCACAATGCTTGGCTCACCGTTCATACTTTCGTAAAAGAAACACTTGTCGCCCTTTTTCATAGCCTTAAGGTGGTTACGCGCTGCATAATTATGAACGCCATCCCAAAAGGTTTGTTTTTCTTTTTTCATTCTTTCGAAAGAGTAGGTTTCGGGGTCGGATTTTATAAGCCAGTACGCCATGCAGCTAAAGGTTTTGTTTTTACGTTATAGGGTTTAAGCCAGTTGACAAGGGCAAATTTATAGCATTGCACGAAAAATTTACTTTCGTAACAAATTGATTTATGGCACAAATTATTTTGTGGGTTATTGTAGGGTTTATTGTGTTTGAGTTTACGCTTGAAAAAGTGTTGAGCTACCTGAACCTGCAAACCTGGGATAAACCCCTGCCGGATGAAGTGAAGGACCTATACGATGCGCAGAAGTATGCCGAGGCACGCAACTACGCCAAAACCAACTTCTCTTTCGATATGGTGTCCAGCACTTTTTCGTTACTTGTTTCTTTAAGCTTTTTATTGTTTGGTGGTTTTGCCTGGGTAGATTCCTTTGCCCGTACGTTTTCAGAAAATCCTATTGTAATTGGCCTTATCTTTTTTGCTGTGCTGGGCCTTGGCTCTTCGCTTGTTTCGCTGCCCTTTGGTATTTACCACACTTTTGTAATTGAACAGAAATTTGGCTTTAATAAAACAACCCCGGGCACTTTTGTTCTGGATAAAATTAAAGGCCTGGCGCTGGGGGTAGTTATTGGCGGGGGCCTGTTGGCACTGCTTATTTACCTGTATGGCCTGCTAGGCGATATGTTTTGGCTGGCAGCCTGGGGTGTAGTTGCAGCCTTCACCATTTTTATTGCCATGTTTTATACCAGCCTACTGTTGCCCTTGTTTAATAAACTTACCCCCTTGGAGGATGGTGAACTGCGCCGTTCAATTGAGGAGTTTTCAGGCAAGGTTAGTTTTCCGCTAACCAATATTATGGTGTTAGACGGCAGCAAGAGAAGCAGCAAGGCCAATGCATTTTTCAGCGGATTAGGCAGCCGTAAAAGTATTGTGCTTTACGATAACCTGATTAAAGACCTGAATACCGAAGAGATTACGGCTGTGCTTGCGCACGAAGTAGGGCATTATAAAAAGAAACACATCCTGCAATCGATGGTAATATCGGTAACGCAAATGGGTATCATGTTCTTTTTATTCGGCTGGCTTGCGGCAAGCCCGTGGATGGCCGAGGTGTTAGGGGCAAAACAAAACAGTTTTCATTTATCGCTAATTACGTTTAGCTTATTGTATTCGCCACTATCGCAAATTGTAGGCTTGCTTATGAATGTATTTAGCCGCAAAAATGAATATGAGGCTGATGCTTATGCTAAAGAAACCTATGCCGAACAACCTTTGATAACCGCTTTAAAGAAGCTATCCATCAACCACCTCAGCAACCTGCAGCCGCACCCGGCTTATGTATTTTTTAATTATTCGCATCCCACATTATTGCAACGCATAGCTAACCTTAGAAATACGCCTGCTTAAGTTATCTTTGATAGCATGAGATTTACAATTCCGGTATTGCTTCTGTTGGTTTGTTCGTGCGCTAAACTGCCTGTAGATTCTTATATAGGCATGAATACAATGCATGTGCCTGCAGACTCGATAACCTTTGCCTTAATAGGTGATTATGGCACCGGCGAGGCGCCTGAAGCACAGGTGGCGGATATGGTAAAAAGCTGGAACCCTGATTTTATAGTTACAGTAGGCGATAACAACTATCCCCTGGGCAGTAATGGCACCATCGTACATAACATAGGCGATTATTACGGAGAATACATTTACAATCCTGATGCGCCGGCAAGCATGCAGTGCCGAGGGAGAGCAACGGATGAAAAGATGAACCGCTTCTTTCCTGCACCCGGCAATCACGATAATTATGCTGTGCCTGAGTTACAGCCTTACCTGGATTACTTTACCCTACCCGGCAATGAGAGGAACTATGAATTCAGTTGGGGGCCCGTTCAGTTTTTCTCGATGAACACTAAAGTGAATGGAGATATTAACTGTTGCGATTCGCCGGAGGCGGAATGGCTGGCCCGTGCTATTGCCACTACCGATTACCCTTTCCGTTTTGTGTACTTTCATCATCCGCCCTACTCGGTTAGTAAGCATGGCAGTTCAGAAAGCCTGCGCTGGCCTTTTGAACAAATGGGAGTGGATGTGGTTTTTGGCGGGCACGAGCACGTTTATGAGCGTATTAATCCGGTGGGCTCTACCAAAACGGCTTACATAGTTTGTGGCAATAGTGGCCGCACGGAGTTATACCCCTGCAATGTTAATCCGCTTGATCTTACCGCTTACAACGTTATTTGTGATGACCAGCACTATGGCGCCCTTAAAGTAAAGGTTACGAAAACCAGGGCGATTATCGAGTATTTTACTACTACAGATCCCGTACATCCGCTGGATGTTTACATCATTCAAAAATAGCTATGCTTATTAACGCCTCCATACAGGTAGTGCCCGTAACTAATGAACAGGAAGCCCTGCCGCTGATTGACGAAGCTATCGCCCTTATACAGTCCTCGGGGCTTAAGTATGCCGTGGGCGCCTTTGCTACTGATGTTGAGGGTGAATATGAAGAAGTGCAGGCCCTGCTGCGCCGGATAGAGGACTTTTGCTACCGCAAAGCGGCCTTCCCCCTCTTGGTTTACACCAAATTGCACCTGCAGGCAGGGGTTAATGTTACTATTGAGGGTAAAGTGGCAAAATTCCGCTAGGTACTTGTGTTACTGGTACGGTTTTTATTACTTTTGCTGTAATTAAATAACAAAACAAAGCACGTTTGGCCACAAATCCACGCCCCTTCAATCCCCGGTTCGGGAGAGCTCCTTTTAAGAAAGAACCAGAACACAAAATCAACGAATTTATTAAGCACCTTGAGGTGCGTTTAGTAGGTGAGAATGTTACCCCTGGTGTGTACCCTATCAAAAAGGCGTACGACATGGCCATTGAACAGGGCCTTGACCTTGTAGAGATTTCTCCGGGGGCCAACCCGCCCGTTTGCCGTATAGTAGACTATAACAAGTTCCTTTACGAGAAGAAGAAAAAGGAAAAAGAGATAAAAGCCCATGCAAAAAAGGTAGAGGTAAAAGAAATACGCTTTACGCCTAATACCGATGAGCATGACGTGGAGTTTAAGGCCAAGCACGCTGAAAGCTTTTTAAAAGAAGGCAACAAGGTGCGCACCTATGTAATGTTCCGCGGCCGTGCTATTGTGTTTAAGGAAAGGGGAGAACTGCTTTTACTGCAGTTTGCCGATAAACTGAAAGACGTAGCTACGGTTGAGCAATTACCTACCCTGGAGGGTAAGCGTATGTTTATGACCCTGGCCCCTAAGAGCAAGAAGAAGTAAGCACCGATAGTATAGAATACGGAATGCCACCCCAAGGGTGGCATTTTTTATTGGTAGCAAATAAGGGCTTGTGGTTTTTCATGCCCTAAAAAGGTTGACAAAAGTTGACACTTTTAAAATGTCAACCATCCGCAATTTTTTTCATAATTATTTTATAATCAACAACTTGTATGTAGTTGCCCCTTTTTAAAAGGTTGACACTTTTTCAATCGGGGTCAACCCGTTTATAGTTTGGTCGATTGCTTACTTCGTCTTCACCATGCGCTCCCACTCGTCCTCGTCTGAAGCAAAGCCTTAAGGGCAGGGACGAGGATGATACAGGTTTAAGCATTTGTAATGCAGTACTTATATTAATGTTCTAATATAGGAATACCATGTCTGGCGATAGATATTTTATTGTGGAGCAACATGCGCCATATTATGTAACATTTACAGTGGTTGATTGGGTGGATGTATTTACCCGAATGCGATACCGGCAAATTGTTGTTGACAGTTTAAACTACTGTATTAAAGAGAAAGGATTAATAGTATGGGGATGGTGTTTAATGAGCAACCACATGCACGCCATTTTACAAGCAAAGGAAGGAAGGTCACTATCAAATATCATCAGGGATTTCAAAAAATTCACATCAAAGGCTATAGTTGCTTCAATAAATGAGGGACCTGAAAGCCGACGTGAATGGATGTTGCGTCGGTTTGAATGGGCCGCCAATTCAGATAAACGCATTACGAATTACAAATTTTGGCAGGAAAGTAATCATGCCATTTATCTTGACTCCAATTTTCCTGAGATGTTCAGCCAAAAACTTAACTACATACATACAAACCCGGTAAGGGCGGGTATTGTTGCTGATGCCACTCATTATTTATATAGTTCTGCAAACGATTACGCAGGGTTTAAAGGCTTAGTAGTAGTTCAACTTGCAATGTAGAGGCATTGTAAATGCCATATCCTTTTCATCCTCGTCGCTTACACACATGCTTAGCTTAAGACGAGGACGAGTAGGGGAAAGTTAAGTAAAGCACTGCACCTACTAGCCATATAATATTGGTCATACAAATCTTGGGCAGATGCTGCCAGAGTATGTATAATCAATGTTGCAATTAAATAGAAGCGCATTAGTGAGTAATTATTAGCTTTTCTGTCTTAGTAAATCCCAACTGGCTTCTAATCTGCAATAGATAAGTACCAGAACTGAGATATTCGAAGTTAGAAATAATTTCCTGCTTGTTTGCCGGCAGATAGATTTCACTCAAAACCTTACTGGTTAAATCCATTAAAAGCAGTTCCCCCTCTTCATCCTGCTTAAAAATATAAAGTAGTGTTGACATGCCTTTAGTCGGATTATTGAATAGTTTCACGACATATTCAAAAGATGGTTGTTTTATGGAGTTTGTAATTAAGGGCTTTTTGCCCTTTCCATTTGCCAATCTATGTTTAACATCCTTTGTTGCTGCCGTCCTCAACTCTATTATAGTAATTATGCACTTTACTCTTTCACTATCCGCCTTATCTCTATTTGATTATCAACCACTATTTCTAAAAAATAAATCCCGGGAACCATGCTTTCTAGCGATAAAATCTTTGTGTAATAACTAGAAACATTCGTTTCAATCTGGTTGTAAATAACTTGCCCTGTTACGCCACTTAGGGTAATGCGTATAGTTTTATTTACGTTGTTGTTTACATTGATTGAAAAATCCTGCGAAAAAGGATTTGGATAAACAATTAATGTTGGGCCCTCATTTTTTATAGAACGAATCTCAGTTAATGAATCCATGGAAAACTTAACGAGCCAATAATCTGCCGTTGAATCCCAACCTAATTGGCTTTTATATCCCCCAAGCCCCCAAGAATTATTGGCTACTAAATAACATTCATTCGTTAAGTTCAAGGCATAACCGTTTGATGAACCCGGGGTAAAAATTGTTTTGTCCCATTGCTTATTTAGAACGGAGTCAAGTTTAATCACCCAAGACTGTTCTTGGCCTAAGTTGTCTTCTGATTTTTCATATCTGGCTAAACCTGTTGTGCTTCCGCTAAGCAAAAATCCAGCATCATCTGTTTTGGTCATGTACCCAGAATTTATTACTCCAGGAGAGATTGTTTTGTCCCAAAGTTTATATCCCAAGGAGTCTATACAGAGAAACCAATATCCTGAATTGCTGGTGCTTTTGTCTCCTACAAGGCTATCGGAGTTTGAAACTCCGATAACTAAATATTGACCATTTTTTTGGGGTATCAACGAGTATAATTCATCATTCCCCGTGCCGCCAAAGCGTCTATCCCACACTACGTTCCTAAGTGAATCTGTTTTCACAATCCATATATCGTTATAGTCAAGACCGTAATTATCCTGACTTTTATCACCGCTACTATCAGATTGAGAAAAGCCAGCGAACAAAAAACCGCCGTCTGGAGTTTCCAAAAAATCCCGCAGAAAATCATGTGATGCTCCTCCGAAAGTTTTATCCCATTGTTTGTTCCAATTAGAGTCTAATTTCAATACCCAATAATCCGTTGTCAATCCTGAAGGATCCCGATTGGGCTCTGTTTTATCAAAGCTAGCACTAGCTACACTGGACGACCCTAAATAATATCCACCATCGGCACTTCTCCGGATAAACTCGAACCCATCTGCCTCGGAAGTGCCATATCTCTTATCCCATAATTTATTGCCATTCCCATCAATTTTTATAATCCAAGCATCATTACCTCCTCCCAGAAATGGCTCAGTCATGTTGCCCCCTCCTGAGCCGTAACCTACAACAACGATACTTCCGTCAGCAAACGTTAAAGCATCAAATGGCACATCGTTCTTAAAACCACCAAAGCTTTTGTCCCAAAGCTTATTACCCATTGCATCAAGTTTCAAAATCCACCAATCGTAAAAAAGATGAGTGGTATCTATGGATGTGTCCCAATTATCTTCAGTTTTATCACCTCCACTTTTTGATTCTGAACCGCCAAATAGAATTACACCATCAACTGCCTTTTTTATGCCGGTCAGATTTTCATTTCCATAACCTCCGAATCGCTTGTCCCAATGTTTTATAAATTGATACTGGGACTTTAAGGACAGGAACATTAGCATACAGAAAAGGACAATATATTTTTGCACTTTGCCAAATTAGTTTTTTACTATTTTTTATTGACACTGACGGCCATCCTTCGTTACAAATGTTAAAATGTAAACGCCATTTTGAATTCCCTTTGAATCCCAAACAATAGAGTTTACTATATCCCCAGTCAGAAAAGTGTGTGAAAATACTTGTCTCCCGAACAAATCATTTATCTGAATTTGTCCAGCACAAATAACTTGAATCTTCTGAGACGCATATTTCGTCAACATAATAATACGCGTCGCAAATTTGCCCTTGTATCTGTATAAAGTCCGTCAAGGAATCAGCAAAAAAATTTCCTACATTAATTTCCGTATAGCTTGAATCGGCAACAAACGATTGCCTTATGGTTACCCAACTTGAAGTATCTGATATTATTGTCGAGGAATAAACTTGAGCCCGATTGCATACTGTGATAGGAGATTGTTCGGAATATTCATTTGTGGTAAATAATAATCCTAATTTATTTACTGCACAGTTTAATGTATTATTGCCAGAATAAAATAAACTGACTTTCATGCTGGCAAAATAGCGTTTACCAATTTGTAAAGGAGTTAATAAGGTAGCCCCTAAATATTCGCGAACATCGCCAGGACCATACATAGCAGCAAAACCACAATAAGCACTGCCCGAAGCTGGATTTTGCGAGCCCCAATAATTATTAGGAACAGAGGAGTAACCTTGCGCACATGCATTGAGATAATCAGGCGATAGTCGAGAAGAATGCCAATCTAAAGTAATATTGACCTGGTCTAAGTTATTTGGGCAGACACTATACTCCTCAAAACTCGGATTCGGCACTAAGTTTTGCCCAAAGCAAACTGCACTAACCAAAAAGAAAGAAACAAGTAAACACAACTTCATAATCGCTTTTTGCAGTAAAATACAAAACAATTACAAGCGCAGCAATGCTGCTAATAAACCAAACTTAATATGCACTTAGCCCATAAGGGGTAGCAGGGCTATCGGTCCTAAACTTTAGTAAAGGGTAAATATTATTTTTAATAAGTAAAATTATTTGTGTCATTTTTTGGGGAGGATTAATGTTGATTAAATTTTCAGTCACATAACTCGCATGCGTAAGTGGAACAAAGAATAGCAAGTCAGGAGACTTGCATTTATTCAAACTACCAAGTCCTAACTATGCTAAGACTTGGTAGAACTGGTTGCATTGATATTTTAATCGACTAACCTTGGGCGAAAAGTGCCCCGAATAGTTTGCGCTTGCTTGTTGTTACCCGCTTAGCAGAAAGAAGCGTGGCGATTTTCTTTGTTAGGCCCCTACGCCATAAAATGCTTAATCCGGTTTCAAGGCCTCTAACAAAAAGTATTGGTTCTATTTGAACTGAATTGGGGTAAGCAATCTTTAAATTCAAATCGCAAATAATTGATTGTAAATGTATTAAGTTGGTTAAATTGCCAATCCTGGTCTTTGAAACCATTAAACCGTGGGCTTTGCGTATTTTTCCACAAAAATTAGTTTCCGGAAGGTGAAAGATGGTTTGGTTTTACGGAAAAGGCGGCTATATTTGCGCTCCCAAATTAAAAACGGTTATGCCAAAGCAAAAGACAAATTCCGGCGCCAAAAAGAGATTTAAGGTTACCGGATCAGGTAAAATTAAGCGCGCAAAAGCATTTAAGCGCCACCTGCTGGGTCGTAAGAGCAAAAAGAGAAAAGAGGAGTTGGCTAAGTCAACCATCGTTCATAAAAGTGATGAGCACAGAGTGAAAATGCTCCTTGGAATGGCATAAATTGATGCCCGGATTGTAAAACAGTAAAAAAACAAAGAAATGCCACGTTCAGTCAATGCAGTTGCGTCGAGAGCACGGAGAAAGAAGATTCTTAAAAAAGCGAAAGGATATTTCCTTAGCCGTAGTAACGTATATACCGTAGCTAAAAACGCGGTTGAAAAAGCCGGTGTTTACAGCTATGTAGGCCGTAAGCTTAAGAAAAGAGATTACCGCAATTTGTGGATAACAAGAATTAACGCCGCTGTGCGCGAACATGGCTTGTCGTATTCCAAATTTGTTGCTAAATTAGCTTCATCAAACATCGAATTGAACAGAAAGGTGTTGGCAGACTTAGCGCTGAATAACCCTTCAGCTTTCAAAGCGGTGGTAGACAAAGTAAAGTAGTATCCACTAAGATTTAGTGTTTTCATAGGTTCAAAGTTGGGTGTCCGCAAGGGCACCCTTCTTTGTTTATATTCGGGCCGTAAGTGATTTCGTATAACGTAGCCATACTCTCCCGCCGTCGCCTGCTGGTGTTGCTAAGCACTGCCATTTTGTTTGCTGCTGCCATTTGGGTGCTAAACGAGGTCCTGCCTTACCGCAACGTGTGGAAGGGTTTTATTACCGAAGAGGACATAGGCACCTACTTTTGCGAGAAGACTTTTATGGATAAAGTGGTACGGCAGCCGGTTAATACCTTCAGCAACTTTATTTACTGGATGAGCGCCCTGGCCATTTTAAGGCGCGGCTGGAAGGACCAGCGTAAGCGCAACCGCTACAACATCATCTCCGCTAATCCATTTTACAGCATTACCTATGGGGTAATCCTGTTTTATACGTTTTGTGCCAGCACCTTCTTTCATTCCTCCCTTATACACGTAGCAAGCCGGCTCGATTTTTCGGCGGTTTACTCCCTGGCGCTGTTTCCGCTTATGTATTTTACACACCGCATGTGGTTGCTGGCCATAGGTGTGCCCAGTAATCAAAGGCATCGCAAAAGCACTTTTACGGTTATAGTAGTGTTTACCATTCTCTACTTCCTTTTCACCTTTGGGGTGCCATCGGGTTGGGACGATTACGTGGTGCTGGGCCTGATAGTAATGCTAATTATACTGGGTACGATAATGGAATTTGTTGACCGCGGCAAAACCAATACGCGCTACCTGCTGGTATGCGTGGCCTGTATTTTAATTGCGGTAGTGTGGTTTGCTTTTGATACCCGTAAAATTCTTTGCGACCCCAACAGTTTGATACAGCCGCATAGCCTTTGGCACTTATTTGCCGGCTCGGCAACCTTTTACTTTTACCTGTATATCCGCAGCGAACACCTGCAGGTTAAAACTTCAAATGCTTAACGGTTAAGCCGTCGTTAATCAGCTGCTTTAAGGAATCGATACCAATCTTCAGGTGATGCTCTACATAGGAGCCTGTAACCTTAATATCGCTTATGTCGGTTTTTACGCCTTCCGGTACCATGGGTTGGTCGCTAACCAGCAGTAAAGCGCCTGCCGGTATCTCGTTTTTAAAGGCCGTAATAAAAATGGTGGCGGTTTCCATATCAATGGCCATCACCCTTGTTTGGCGCAGGTATTCTTTAAACTCATCATCCCATTCCCACACGCGGCGGTTAGTGGTATAAACGGTTCCGGTCCAGTAATCCTGGTTGTAGTCGCGTATAGTGGTTGAAATTGCCTTTTGCAGGGCAAAGGCGGGCAGGGCAGGCACTTCCGGGGGGAAGTAGTCGTTTGAAGTTCCCTCTCCGCGGATAGCCGCTATAGGCAGTATAAAATCGCCAACCTCGTTTTTCTTCTTTAAGCCTCCGCACTTACCTAAAAACAATACTGCTTTAGGGTCTATGGCGCTTAGCAGGTCCATAACTGTGGCGGCATTTGGGCTACCCATGCCAAAGTTTATAATTGTAATGCCTTCGGCGGTGGCGCTGCGCATGGGGCGGTCCAGCCCGTGCACTTCCACATTGTGCATGCTGGCAAACATTTGCACGTAGTTATCGAAATTGGTAAGCAGTATGTAATCGGTAAAGCTTTTCAGCTCGCGGCCGGTATAACGCGGCAGCCAGTTCGATACTATTTCTTCTTTTGTCTTCATTCTCTAATTTGCCGCACAAATTTAAAAAAGTCCGATTCCTTTACAGAAGTAGCCATTAATGACCCGGGTAACGTTCAGTTCATACAATTTCAGGCGAGAGTTTAGGGGAGGTGAGGAATACATCTTTGATGAGCTGCGTAAAAAGTGGGTGTTGCTTACCGGCGAGGAGTGGGTAAGACAACACATCCTGCATTACCTGGTGTACGATAAAGGCTATTCACCCGCACTTATAGCGGTGGAACGAGGTATTGAGTTAAACGGCCTGCGCAAGCGTTTTGATATTGTTGTTTTCGATAACACCGGCCACCCGAAAATGATTATTGAATGTAAGGCACCGGATGAAGTGCTGAATGAAAAGGTATTTGAACAAATTGCGCGTTACAACATGAGCCTTAAAGTAGATTACCTGTGGGTTACTAACGGCAAGTATAATTACTGCTGCAACCTTAAAGCAGGAGGGCAGTTATTGGAGGAGGTGCCCCCGTATCCGGATTTGCTTAATGCTTAAGCAACCTTGCGAATTTTCGCTCGCATTACCCCCATTAAATTAATTATGCGTTAATTATGCCTGAAACTTTTTATTATACCGGAATTATCTAAAATTCGTTCCCTAAATTTTGAACCGCCTGTGATAGTAGGCATCTTAAAAGAAAACCAGCAAGAGAACAGAGTTTCTGCACTACCCGAAATAGCAGCAAACCTTATCAAGCTTCAGGCTGAAGTATGGGTTGAATCGCAAGCGGGTAGCCGCGCTTTTGCCCAGGACAACGATTACCTTAAGGTTAACGCGCAAGTTAAAAGCCGTGCCGAAATTTTGGCAGGGGCAGATTTGTTATTGACTATTCATTTATTAACGGATGAGGAATTGAAGCAATTAAAACCCTCGGCAGTATTGCTGGGTGTTTATCAGCCGCTGTTCAACTTTGCTAAAATGAAGGAGTGGGCCACAAAGGGGCTTACCACTTTTTCGCTGGATATGATACCGCGTACCACGCGCGCGCAAAGTATGGATGTGCTTAGTTCGCAAGCCAGCGTGGCAGGTTACAAGGCAGTTGTGCTTGCTGCTTCCACTTTCTCGCGGTACTTTCCTATGCTTACTACCTCTGCCGGTAGCATACCGCCGGCTAAGGTGTTGGTGTTGGGGGCCGGCGTGGCCGGCTTACAGGCTATTGCAACGGCCAAGCGTTTAGGCGCAGTGGTGGAGGTATTTGATACACGCCCCGCAGCTAAAGAAGAAGTAATGAGCCTGGGCGCAAAATTTATTGAAGTGGAGGGCGCAGCTGATGCCTCTAAGGCAGGAGGCTATGCCGTTGAGCAAACTGAAGAATATAAAGCCAAACAAAAGCAGCGCATTTCCGATGCTATTGCCAAAGCTGATATAGTTATAAGCACGGCGCAAATACCGGGCAAAAAGGCACCTGTGCTGATTACCCGCGAAATGGTGGAACGTATGAAGGGCGGCGCCATGATTGTGGACCTTGCGGCTTCCACCGGTGGTAATTGCGAGCTTACTCAAAACAATACTACCACTACGCACAACAATGTTTCAATAGTTGGTAACTCTAACCTGCCTTCATCAGTACCCGCAGATGCCAGTAAAGTGTATGGTAAAAACATTCTTAATTTTTTAAAATTGATTATTGACGATAAAGGCGGCCTTAACCTTAATTTTGAGGATGATTTGGTGAAAGGTACCTGCATTACTTATAACGGGCAAATAGTTAATGATAGAATAAAGCAATTGGCAGAGGGGTAACCACTTCTGCCAATTTTCGTTTAATACAAAGCCTTATATGGAAGAGATACACAGTTACATTAATATGCAGACACTATACATAGTGCTTCTGATGATTTTTTTGGGTATCGAGGTTATTTCGCATGTGCCAAGCATATTGCATACGCCTTTAATGAGCGGTGCCAATGCTATACACGGCGTGGTTATTATAGGTTCTATTATAGTTATGGGCCATACCCAACCCGATGATTACCTTATGCTGGTAATGGGTTTTCTGGCCGTATTTTTAGGAACATTGAATGTGGTGGGCGGCTTTGTAGTTACCGACCGTATGCTTGAAATGTTTAAACGTAAATAAGCAGCGGTATGAGTGTGCACGATTTGATGAATTATATACTGCCTGCCAGTTACCTTATAGGTTCGGTTACTTTTATACTGGGCCTTAAAATGCTGGGCCATCCTGATACTGCCCGCCGCGGTAATTTAATTGCCGCCGGTGGTATGTTTGTGGCAATACTTGGCACCATCTTTTTTCACCCGGAGGTTATCCGCAATTACATCTGGATTTTTGGTGGTATTGCCTTAGGCGCATTGGTAGGTACGCATGCGGCCCGCAAAGTGCAAATGACGCAGATGCCCGAAATGGTTTCTCTCTTTAACGGCATGGGCGGTGCTTGCGCTGCGCTGATAGGCCTGGTGGAAAGCACCAAAACCACTGATAGCGATACGGTGCGAATGCTCACCATTATTGCCGGACTGGTAATAGGCAGCATATCTTTTGCGGGCTCAGTTATTGCCTGGGGCAAACTAAATGGCCGCATTAAGGATGTAACCTTCGGTGGGCAACAGTTTCTCAACCTTTCGCTGCTTACTGTAATTATACTGGATGTTATACTGCTTGCGGCCGGCGTGTTGCCCATCAATACCTTTATTTATGTTGAGCTGGCTTTGTGTATTGTTTACGGTGTGTTGTTTGTGCTGCCTATTGGCGGTGCCGATATGCCCGTAGTTATATCACTGCTTAACTCCTTTACGGGTGTGGCAGCGGCCTGCGGTGGTTTTCTTTACGATAATAAGGTAATGCTAACCGGCGGTATATTGGTAGGTTCCGCAGGTACCATACTTACGATATTAATGTGCAAGGCCATGAACCGCTCATTGTTGAACGTGGTTATCGGTTCTTTCGGTGCCTCTGCTAAGGATAGCAGTAGTGAAAGCGCTGTTGCTAAAGACCAGGGCCCTATTAAAGAAGTTTCGCTTAGCGATGCCGCTATGATGATGAGTTACGCTAAAAAGGTAATGATAGTGCCCGGTTACGGATTAGCTGTTGCACAGGCGCAGCATACCTGCCATGAGTTGGAACTGGCGCTGGAAGAAAAGGGGGTGGAGGTTAAATACGCTATACATCCTGTTGCGGGACGTATGCCCGGCCATATGAACGTATTGTTGGCGGAGGCTGATGTAGAATACCCTAAACTGCTGGAAATGGAAGAGGCCAATAGCGAGTTTAACAGTGCTGATGTAGTAATGGTATTAGGTGCCAATGATGTGGTAAACCCTGCTGCCAAAACCGACAAATCCTCACCTATATACGGCATGCCTGTTTTAGAGGTTGAAAATGCCAAAACCGTTATAGTAAACAAGCGCAGTATGAAACCCGGTTATGCCGGTATTGATAACGACCTCTTCTACCAGCCCAAAACATCTATGCTTTTTGGCGATGCTAAAAAAGTACTGCAGCAATTAATTACAGAAATTAAGGCAAACTAGTCTTTGCATTACCTTATTTTCTTTGTGCCTTTGTTGTAAAACTGTATTTAATCTTTGCACGTGGCTACTAAACCAGTTACCGTTTCCGATTATTTAAAAGCAGTACCTGCAGACCAACGCAAGGCGCTGGAGCAATTGCGTAAAACAATCAAGGCTGCCGCACCAAGTGCCGAAGAGCTGGTAAGCTACGGCATGCCCGCCTTTAAATATGCAGGCAGGTTATTGGTTGCTTATGCCGCCTTTAAGGAGCATTGCAGTTTTTTTGTTTGCAGCGGCAGTTTTTTAAACAACTATAAAGAAGAAGTTGCCAAATACGGCGGCACCAAAAGCTGCCTGCACTTTACCCCTGAAAAGCCATTACCTACAACACTAATTAAAAAAATGGTTAAGGAAAGAATGAAAGAGAATGAATTGAAGGCGGTCTTAAAAAGGAACGCTGCAAAAAAGATTTCCCTGAAGAAGTAATCTGATGACGTCATGCTGAACTTGATTCAGCATCTTACCTCTGTCCATTTCTTCACAGACGTATCAACTAACTATACCTAAACTCCCCATACTCACTCTTCACTACCACTTCATTTCGTTCGGCAGCTTCAACATGACCAATAACGTGAGCGTCTATTCCAAAGCCTAAAGCCACATCAATTACCAGGCTGGCGTATTGTGGTTCAACGTAAACTTCTAAGCGGGTGCCGCAATTCAACACCTTAAACATTTCTTTCCAGTCGGTGCCGCTTTCCTTTTGTATCAATTGAAAGATAGGTGGGATGGGCAGCAGTTTATCTTTTACAATGCGCAGGTTATCTATATAGTGCAATACTTTGGTATGTGCACCACCAGTGCAGTTAACCAATCCGTGCACCTTACCCGGTATTTCATCCAATATTTTCTTTATAACAGGTGTATACGTACGGGTAGGGGAGAGCAGCGCCTGCCCTATGTTCAGTGGTGTGCCTTCCAGCGCATTAGTCAGCTTTTTGCTGCCGCTGTAAACAAGGCTTCTATCCACTGCTGCATCAAAGGTTTCAGGATACTTCTCTGCATACATTTTGCTCAATACATCATGGCGGGCACTGGTTAAACCGTTGCTGCTTATGCCGCTGTTATATTGCTCCTCGTAAGTAGCTTTGCCGTAACTGGCTAACCCCACAATTACATCACCGGGCTTTATGTTTTGGGTAAGCACCAGCCTTTCCTTCTTCATGCGCACGGTCATGGTAGCATCTACGGTAGTAGTGCGCACACAATCCCCAAGGTCGGCAGTTTCGCCACCCATCAGGTGCACATTAACGCCAAAATCGCGCAGGCGGTCCATAAACTCTTTACCGCCTTTAATTATCTCGGCAATTACTTCGCCAGTAATCAAATGTTTGTTGCGGTTTATAATGGAGGTGTATAAAAAGTTATCGGTAGCGCCAACGCACACCAGGTCATCCAGGTTCATTACCATAGCATCAACCGCAATGCCTTTCCACACGCTTATGTCGCCGGTTTCTTTCCAGTATAAGTATGCCAGTATTGATTTCGTACCGCTGCCATCGCTGCTCATTACATTGCAGTAACTATCATCGTTGCCCAGGTAATCGGGGTATATTTTGCAAAAGGCTTTAGGAAACAATCCGTGGTAAAGATGTTTAACGGCGGCATGCACTTCTTCTTTGCCTGCGCTTACTCCGCGCTTTTCGTATTTCTCCATTGTATTGCGGCTGGCTGTATTATGAGTTAAACTATCTTATATCCAATGGCATCTGCTACCTTTTTAAGGCTGCTATGCAGTGCACGGTATTCATCAAAATTCAGTTGTTGGTCGGCGTCACTTAAAGCTACCTTAGGGTTAGGGTGTGTTTCAATAAGCACACCATCAATACCCATAGCCACACAAGCCCTTGCTAAATCAGGCACGCCGTAGGCATAACCAATAGCATGGCTGGGGTCAAGTATAATGGGCAGGTTGGTATATTCCTTTAGCCAGGCTGCACCGCAAAGGTCTAACGTAAAACGGGTTTTGGTTTCAAATGTGCGTATACCGCGCTCGCATAGTATTACATTGGGGTTGCCGCCGCTTAAAATAAATTCGGCAGCTTGTACAAACTCCTGCAGTGTAGTGCCAAAACCGCGCTTTAAAAGCACGGGCTTTTTTGTTTTGCCACATTTATTTAAAATGCCGTGGTCGTACATACTCTTTGCGCCAATCTGTATAATATCTGCGTATTCAATCACCTCGTCGGCATGCGTACTATCGCGCACTTCGGTAATAACCTGAAGGCCGTATTTATCGCGCATTTTTGCCAGCAACTTCAGTCCCTCTAAACCTAAACCGCGGAAGGTATAAGGTGAGGTGCGCGGCTTGTAAGCGCCAGCACGTAGTATTGTTACACCTAATTCCACGCACAGCTTAGCTGCCGCTTCAATTTGTTCTTCACTCTCCACACTGCAGGGGCCCGTAATGGCCACACAGTTATTGGTGTTGCCGCCTATAGCTACTTTACCAAGATTAACTTCGCGTTTGGTTTTCAGGTATTGCTTGCCCGCCAACTGTATGTCGGTATCGGTAACAAAAACCTGTTCGGCATACTTCTGTAATTCCTCATCTGCCGCTTTTAATTTGCTGGGGGTAACCATTACCAGGCTGCCGTTTTCAAACAAGGCCGATTTATATTTTGCGGCTAACTTTTCCGCCTCTTCTAAACTTACTGACTTCTTAAGATGAACTATCATTATACACGCGTTAGTTGATTCAGCAACACCGCACCTTTTAAATGGTTTTCGGCATCCACTACGGGCAAAAATAATACAATAAAACTGAGGCTGTTGAGCAGCCGTATCATATCGTGCAGGTTGGCTGTTTCGCTTATACTTACAGGCCTTGGGTTTATAACATCGCCGGTTTTAACGGCATTCATATCGCCAAGGTTTTTAAGCAGCCCCCGCCTTACATCAGCATTGCTTACCACCCCTTTTAATTCGCCTTTTGCGTCTACCACCAAAGCAAAGCCCTGGCCGTATTGTTCAATGGTTTGCAGCACGGCCGCAAAGTTGCTTTCGCCTTCTTTAATAACAGGCAGGTACTTAAGCGGGGTTGCAAAATCAGCTACTACAAAAGGGTGGGTTTGCTGCTGGCCGGGCGCCCGATGAAAACTAAGCATACCCATGCCCAACGATTCATGATTCATGAGATAACTGCCCGAAACAATGGCGTGCGCCCCTAGCAAGCGAAGAATAAAAGCTATTTCGGCGTTAACGCCGCCGTCCACATGTATCTGCTTTTTAGGGTACCGGTTTTTAAACTCAATTATCTTCTGAAAATTCTCGCGTTGAAAGGTGCCCCCGCTTTGGCCGGGTACCGTTGCCATCATCAGTATAAAATCGTAACTGCCATTGGTTTTTTCAAAAACATCCGCCGGGGTGGGCGAGCAGATAGCCAAACCAAATTTGGTGGATGAATGTTTAGGTAATACCGGCAGTTGCTTTAGGTTCTCGTATTGAAAGCTCACGTACTCGATACCAAGTTCCTGAATGGCAGGTAGGTACTTTTCAGGTTCTGCTGCAATAATGTGCAGGTCAATAGGGGTGCAGGATAAAGCCCTTATGCGTCTTATATCGTCAAACACTTTCGGGTCATCGGCGCAGTCCACATGAAACATATCAATATCATGCGCATCCAGTTCCTGAATGTTTTGTTCAAGCCCTTTAGACTTATTAGAGTATATGGAAGCCGATATCTTCATTTTATAGCACCCTACCGGGCTGTAGCCTTAACCGGGGTTTAGTTGCTGCTAATCTAATTCGTATTGCAGACGAAGCAAATTGCTGTAAATACCGTTTTCCAACTCTGATAGTTCATCGTGGGTGCCGGTTTCAACAATTTTGCCCTTATTAATTACCAAAATAACATCTGCTTCGCGAATGGTTGAAAGGCGGTGGGCTATAATAAAAGTGGTGCGGTTTACCATCAACTTGTTCAGCGCATCTTTTACCAGCCGCTCACTTTCTGAATCGAGGGCTGAAGTAGCCTCATCAAGAATAAGAATTTTGGGGTCGCGCAAAATGGCACGCGCAATAGCAACGCGCTGCTTTTGGCCGCCGCTTAATTTAACGCCCCGTTCGCCCACCACGGTGTCCAGTTTCTCAGGGAATGTTTCAATAAAATTCCAGGCGTTGGCGCGTTTGGCTGCTTCAATTATTTCCTCATCTGTTGCGCCCGGCTTACCATAGGCAATGTTCTCGCGTATGGTTCCGCCAAACAGGATGGTTTCCTGCGGCACGGTGCCGAAATTTTTGCGCAGGGCAGTAATGTTATAATCGCTTATGCTTTTGCCGTCAATTAAAATATCGCCTCCGGCAAAAGGATACAAGCCTGCCAGTAGTTTAACGATTGTGCTTTTACCTGAACCGCTTGGCCCCACCAATGCAATTTTTTGCCCCGCTTTAACCTCAAATGATAAACCCTGGAATAACTGCACATCGGGCCTTGAAGGGTAAGCAAAGTTTACATCGCGGAACTGCACATGGCCCTGTATTGGCGTGCTTAGGTTTTCATCGGCCACTTTGGTTTCGTCCTGCTCATCCAGTATTTCATTAATGCGCTCCGATGCGCCAATTGTTTTTTGCAGCACGGTATAACTTTCACTAAGGCCGGCCAGCGAGCTGCCAATAAAAATGGTTAGCAGAAAGAATTGTATAAGGTCGCCGGGCTTCATGCTGCCGTTAGCCAATTCAAGGGCGCCTGCATAAACCAGCCCTACAATAGCGCCAAACATTACAAAAATGATGAACGACACAAAAGCTGCGCGATATTTAGCGGCATTTAAACCTATAGCAGCTACGTTGCGATTTATAACCCCGTAGCGGCGTGTTTCGTAACCTTCGTTGGTAAAGGCCTTTACTACATCAATAGATTGAAAAGTCTCCTCAACAATGGTATTGCTTTCCGCCAATTGGTCCTGCGCCTTTCGCGATACTTTGCGGATGTAACGGCCAAAAGCCACAGCCGAAATAATCATGAGCGGTAATGCCGCAAGAATGATGAGCGAAAGCTTAGGCGAAACGGCTATCATTAAAGGAATACACACGATAGGCAGCACCAACTGGCGCACAAAAAAGGCCAATTGATTGGATAAAGAATCCTGCAACTGGCTAACATCAGATGAAATGCGGCTGGTGAGGTTACCTACGCGGTTTTCTTCAAAAAAGCGAATGGGCAGGGTTATTATCTTTTCGTACAAAGTGCGGCGTATGGCGGCCATAGCGTTTTGGCTTACATACTCAAACAGGTATATACGGAAAAAGGAAAGCACTGCCTGTAAAAGCAGTATGCCACCCAGCAACATACCTATTCTCTTTAGCTCTTCGGGGTGTATGCCCTCTTTAAACGCTTTAACCAGCGCCTGGGCCTGCGATAGTTTTTGTTCGGCCGGCGCATCCGATTCCAGCACTTTGCCTATTTTCTCAATGGCATCCTTTGCAGGCAGGGCGGCATCAATCAGGTTGCCAAAGCCCCCCGGTATAAAGGATACTACCCCCGAGGACACCACCAGAAAAATCATCCCGATAATAAAGTGCCATTTATAAGGCAGTATAAACCGGTAAATACGAAGCGTGTTGGAAATCTGCTTTCCGCTTATTCTTTTGCTTTTCAGCTCTTCTTTCTCATCCGCCATGGGGCGCAAAAATAGGATTACAATAAACTACTTGTGCCTAAAAGTGTTAAGGCTGCTTATAAGTCGGATGAGGCGCTAAAATATTGGCTGCCTGCACTATTATTTACTGCACTACAAAACGCACGGTTTTGCGCGTTCCTGAAGATTCCTACCCGCTTAAGTTCTGCCTACCGTTCATTTTTAAATGCTTCTGATTTTGTGCCCTCGGCGGATAATTGACAGAGGTAACCCTTTTTGTGCAGTGCCGGCCCTTTGAGGGCATCCGAAGGCAACAGAAGCCCCAACAATAATTTGGGCATGCCCGTACCGGTACAGAAGCTTGGTTTGTTACGGCAGCAGGGTTTTGTTGTTATGGCCCGCAGGCATTACTCCGCATGGCCATAATAGGGCTGAAACTGCCAATTTTGGGGCTTTATAGGAAGGTTTTTCAGCCATTTCTGCCAAAAAATCAGTCAATTTCGGCTTGGCACGAGTTCTGTTATATTCGCGCCCGAAACCTGCATACATCGCGGGTTCCATTTCTTAAACTTTAAAACCTACATAATTATGGCAGACGTAAAATTGACCCCACTCGCTGACAGAGTGCTGGTAAAACCGGCTGAAGCGGAAACCAAAACCGCCGGCGGCATCATTATCCCTGACTCAGCTAAAGAAAAGCCACAACGTGGAACTGTTATAGCTGTTGGCCCGGGTAAAAAAGACGAACCTACCACAGTTAAAAAAGGCGATACCGTATTATACGGTAAGTACAGCGGCACCGAAATTCAGGTGGACGGTGTTGACTACCTTATTATGAAAGAGAGCGACATTTTTGCAATTGTTTAATGCTTGCTTACTATTTCTAAATCATCATTCTTAATTCTTAAAACTTAAATTACGATAGTATGGCTAAAATGATATTATTTGAAAAAGACGCCCGCGATAAACTGAAGGCCGGCGTTGATAAACTGGCAAATGCTGTAAAAGTTACCTTAGGCCCTAAAGGCCGTAACGTTATCATCGATAAAAAATTCGGTGCTCCATCCGTTACTAAAGATGGTGTTAGCGTTGCTAAAGAAATTGAACTGGAAGACCCAATTGAAAACATGGGCGCCCAAATGACCAAAGAGGTTGCCAGCAAAACTGCTGACCAGGCAGGTGACGGTACTACTACCGCAACTGTATTGGCCCAGGCTATTGTAGGCCCCGGCTTAAAAGCCCTTGCCAGCGGCGCTAACCCAATGGACCTTAAGCGTGGTATTGACAAAGCCGTTAAAGCTATTGTTGAGAACCTTAAAAAGCAAAGCGAAAACGTTGGTAAAGATTTCAGCAAAATTGAGCAGGTAGCTTCTATTTCTGCTAACAACGATAATGAAATCGGTAAGATGATTGCCGATGCTATGAAAAAAGTAGGCACCGAAGGTGTTATTACTGTTGAAGAAGCAAAAGGTACTGAAACGGAAGTGAAAACTGTTGAAGGTATGCAGTTTGACCGTGGCTACCTTTCTCCGTACTTTGTTACTAACCCTGAGAGTATGGAAGCTGAATTAGAAGGCGCCCTGCTGTTGATTTACGACAAGAAAATCAGCAACATGCGCGAACTGCTTCCTATATTAGAGAAAGTTGCTCAAAGTGGTCGTCCGCTGGTAATTATTGCCGAGGAAGTAGAAGGCGAAGCGCTTGCTACCCTGGTAGTAAACAAACTGCGCGGCACTATTAAAGTGGCTGCTGTTAAAGCTCCCGGCTTTGGCGACCGCCGCAAAGAAATGCTGAAGGATATTGCCATACTTACCGGTGGTATTGCCATTAGCGAAGAAATGGGCTACAAATTAGAGAATGCTGATTTCAGCTACCTTGGCCAGGCCGAAAAAGTTTCTATTGATAAGGACAACACTACAATAGTAAACGGCAAAGGCGATAAGGATGCTATCAAAGCCCGTATCGAAGAAATTAAGGCGCAGATTGACAAGACAACTTCTGATTACGACCGCGAGAAATTACAGGAGCGTTTGGCTAAGTTAAGCGGTGGTGTTGCAGTGCTATACATTGGTGCCCCTACTGAAGTAGAAATGAAAGAGAAGAAAGACCGCGTTGATGATGCATTACATGCAACACGCGCTGCGGTTGAAGAAGGTATTGTAGCAGGTGGTGGTGTAGCCTACGTTCGCGCACAATCGGTTTTAGAAAAACTGAAAGGTGAGAACGACGACGAAACTACCGGTATTGCTATCGTACGTCGCGCTATTGAAGAGCCACTTCGCCAGATTGTAGTAAACAGCGGTTTAGAAGGTTCTATTGTGGTACAAAAAGTACGCGAAGGCAAAGATGACTTCGGTTACAATGCCCGCACTGATGAATACCAAAACCTGAAAAAGGCCGGTGTAATAGACCCTACTAAAGTTACCCGTATTGCATTGGAAAATGCAGCTTCTATCGCCAGCATGTTATTGACTACCGAAGCGGTAATAGTTGACAAGCCTGAGAAGAAAGAAGCCGGTATGCCGGGCGGCGGAATGCCTGACATGGGCGGCATGGGTGGAATGATGTAAGCCGAGTGCTGAATTAAGAGTTCAGAATTCAGAGTGAAATACAGGCCTCTCGCGTAAGCGGGGGGCTTTTTTTATTGGGCAATCTGTCAGTCTGATCCCGACACTTCGGGATGTCGAAGACTGAAGGCTACCTGCAAACTAATTTTCTTATCTTCAATCAACTTGCAAAGCAATTCAGAAAAAGCCGTTATTGACTCCCGCGCCCTGATATCGGGCCCTTTAGTAAGCATTTTGTTCACGGGCTTTTACTTTGCTGCGGCGCTTTTATGCAGCGGCATATAACTGTTACGGGTAGTTATGGTGAGCGGTCTGTTTTTCTTTTACCGTTGCCACTTGCAGTATTTATAGGCATCCTATTGCTGTTGGAGCCTATTGCCCTTTATTGGCGGATTGGTTACGAAAATTACCGTAGCACAGGCATGTTGCGAATACCTTTGCTGTACCTCCTCATTTCTTCCATTATCCGGGTGTTTATCCGTATTGTAATTACCATAGCCGTGCTTGAGTCCTGTTCCATTGCGGTGGATAATGGCAGCATTTGGGCCTATGTGTTTTTAACTTACTTTTTTCTGGCTGAGGTTTTTTTGGGCTTTGTAGTTAACAACAAAAAAGAGGACAGGCTTGTTATTAAACCAAACATGCTTTTTGAAATAGCAGCCCAACTCATCTGCTTAATTCTACTTGCACTTATAGCCGCTTACTTTGAAAAAACATTCGTTAAGGAATTACTGGTAGATAGTGGTTGGAGTACACCGGCAAAAATTTTGGTGGCGGCTTTGCTTTTTATTCTGCTTTATATACCAAGCCGGATAATTGATTTTTATATAGGGTGGATTCAGCAAAAAAGCCTGCAACAAAAGTTGCTCTACATTGCGGGTATAGCAGCATGCTTTGCCGCCATAGCAGCATATGCCCTAAACGGCCGGTCTTCGTTATAATTTTTGTGTTTATTATTTTTCGAATGTGGGTTTAAGGTTGCTAACCCTTTAAATCGTGAAGGCGTTGTTTTAGAGTAGCCTTATCATTTGCAGAACGCGCCAATTGCAGGGCGGTGGTTAAATGTTGCAGGGCTTTTGTTTTATCAATGCCGCTGTATAAGGAGCCCAAAAGAGAATGATATAAATGATTGCCGTTTAGATTCAGTAATTCGGCTTCGGCAATTGCCTTTACATTGCCCTGTGCTTTTGCAAGGGCATAAGTGCGGTTTAAGGCTGCCATAGGTGAGTAGTCTAACTGCAACAGTTTATCATATAATTGTAAAATACTGTTCCATTTTTCGGCAGTATCATTTTTCTGCGTATGCCAATACGCAATCCCGGCCTCTAAATGGTACTTGCTCAGTTCGGTGCCAATACTGGCAAGGTTAAGGTAGTATTCCCCTTTTTCAATAAGGGCCTTATCCCATAAGTTAGGGTCCTGACCGTCATATAATATCGCTTGTCCGTTTACCCCAATGCGGGCTTCAAATCTTGATGCATGAAAGCACATGAGTGCTAACAGCGCATTGGCCTGGGGTACATTGGTTGCGGAATTATTGACAAGCATTAGGGTCAGCCGCATAGCATCTATGCACAGGTCCTTTCGCAGGTTGGTGTTTTGCGATGCAGAGTAGTAACCCTCATTAAACAGAAGGTACAGGGTGGTTAAAACATTTTTCAGGCGTTTGTTTATTTCCTGTGGGGGCGGTAGCTCTATAGCTATGTTTTCGCTGCGTAATTTTTCTTTAGCGCGGGCAAGGCGTTTATAGATGGTATCGCGGTTGCTGAGAAAGGCATCTGCAATTTCCTCGATACCGAAACCGCACAGCACGTTAAGGGCTAGGCCGATTTGCGCTTCGGCAGGTATGGTTGGGTGGCAAACTGCAAACATCATCTGCAGTTGGCTATCGCTTATGTTTTTCTCCGAAAGGTCTATCTCACTTTGTTCGGTTCCGTTAGATGCCGGCGCTATTTGCCGGCTTATTTTTTGATCAAACAGGTTTGCGCGCCTGAAATAATCAATAGCTTTATTTTTTGATACAGTATAAAGCCATGCGGTGGGGTTTGGCGGGGCGCCTTTCAGGCCCCAGGTTTCGGCAGCCATTAAAAACGTTTCGCTTACTATGTCGCCCGCTAACTCCAGGTGTTCAATACCAAAGCGTTTGCAAAGCACGGCAACAAGCTTGCTGTATTCTGCACGAAACAAATGCGGTATTAACCCCGGTTCTTCCATCAGTATAAAAACTACCGGCAGTTTTATGCAACTGCCGGCAGAGGTTTAATTACATAGGTATAACAGCACGTACTTCTACATTGCCGCCCATATTTAGAATAGGGCAACCTTTGGCTATTTCAGTGGCTTCATCTAATGATTCAGCACGTATTATAGTATAGCCGCCTATGGTTTCCTTAATTTCAACGTAAGGGCCATCCGTTATCAGCTGGCCCGGGCGTATTACCTTGCCATGGTTTTCAAGCCTGTCTCCGGCGGTTACCAATTTACCCTGTGCGGCAATGTTGCCAATCCAATCCTGCCAGGGTTTCATCATGGCTTGTATCTGTTCAGGCGAGCTGGCTTGCGCATTGGCCACCGGCTCTCTGCGGAAAATCAATAGAAAATCTTTCATTGATTGAGTTTATGGTTGAATGTAATGATTATGCAACTGAAACAACTACTTGTTGGAATGCAAAGCAACGTTGTTGCCTTCGGTATCAATAAAAAAGGCCATGTAGCCTATCTCATCGCTTATCTTGGTTTTAGGCATCAGCACTTTGCCGCCGGCTGCTTCTACCTTTGCCAGGGCGTTTGCCAGGTCCGGATTGCCGTTTAAATAAATTTTGGCGCCATCCATGCTGGGCTTGTGGTTAGGGCCCTGCACTAATCCGCCCGATACTTTACCGTTCATATCCTCTGAGGGGAAAAAGGCCATCTTCATGCCCATCATTTCCTGCACGGGCATTTCAATTTGAAAGATGGTTTCGTAGAATTTTTTGGCGCGGTTAATGTCGGTTACGGAAAGTTCGAACCAGTTAAGGGAGTTTTCTTTTGCTGTCATAGCATTTAAATTTTTGAGTGGTTATTAAATGTTTATAGCCTGTAACGAGCGTGCTGCCCTAAATTGGACAGAACGGGAAAACTAATTTTTAAAAAAAAGCAGGGGCCCGGGCTTAAGGGAATGTGGGGGGCTTGGTTTCAAGGCGGTTTTGCAGGTCGTCAAGCACCATTTTTTTCCATGTTTGGCTATCGTGCGGGGCATCGAACAAGGCTTTGTATTCCTCAATTTCAAACACCTCTATATCCATTTTAATGGTTTTGAAAAGTTTGGGAAACCCTTCGCCCGGCGCCTGTATATGGTGTAGCCCACCGCTGTAGGCTAATATCACCTGCCCTTTATCCAGGCCGGCAAGTATATCTACCACACCGGGCTTAACCGTCATTTTTTTACCGTGCGAGTCAAGACCGGTTCGCCTTTTCATGCGACCCTCTGCAGCAATTACAATTACCGAGTCATCGTAAATACCTTCCACAAATTGTTTCCAGCTATCATCCCGCTTGCGGGTTATACTGCGCATGCCGGGGTTAAACAATCTTAGTATGGTGCCTACAAAAGGACGCTGAAGGGTTTTATCCGCCACGGGCGCTACCATGCGTTTAGAAAGTATGCGCAGGAAAGAAATGGGTAAAAAACCAACATACACAATTTCAAAAAGCGAGGTATGGTTCAAAAATATGATGAGGCGGATTTTATTCCACTCAATCTCCTTTTTGGGCCAACCAATTTTAAAGCGGTAAAATATGTTAGAGAGCGCCTTAATAAACAGAAAGGTGATAAAACTGATTAAGCTCTTCATACGCAGGTGGGTTAAGAACATCCCAATAGATACTCCTAACCATATGTAAAGTTAACGGAATCAGCGGCTGTTGCTGTATGATGACTTAAAAAATATACCCGAAGCCTTCAAGATATTTTTGCAGCGCTATATAGGCGAATAAGCCAAGCAGGCTTATAATGGCGGCCGTTACATATACAGGTGCTTTACTTTGTTCTTTTTCCACCACAAAAAAACGCGCGAAACGCGCACCAAAAAGCACGAATACAAACCCAAGCAAGGTACTGAAAACGGCCATAAATACACCGCCCATTGATAGGGAAACATTTGCAGCGTGGTTTTGTGCCTCTTTAATGGGGCATAGTATACTTAAGTAAATAAGCAGCCCGCCGAGACATAAAAAGAAGGCGCCTACCGGGCGGGGATGTTGTAAAATTAATTTTGGCTTGCTTTCGCTCATGTAACAAAGATGTATGATCCGGAGTTTTCCATAGCTAATGTATTTACACTGCTTTAAATCTGCAATGCTATTACGAGCGCAAAGCCCCTCTCCATTACAGAGAAGGGCCTGCGCACGGTTAACAACAAAAAAGTTAATGTTTCAGGTGCAAAGCCGGGTGTGTTAACTTTCATAAACCAATTTGAAGCGTCCTTTCTCCAACCTGAACTTTTGTCCTTTAATAATGAACAGTTCCCCCTCATTAATTTTGGCGAGGTCCTCAATGTCTTTTTCAATGGTATGTACCGAACCGCCTGTTGCACGGGCTATGTTCAGGTAATCCACATTTATACCGGTGCTTGCGCCGCATAAAATAATGTGAATGGGCTTGGTTACCTTTTCTAAAAAGGCAATGTCTTTAACGTTAGCGTAGTTATCGGCAATCATGATTATTTCTTTACAGGCGGGCATTTTTTCCTGTGTGCGTATAAGTGCTTCAATATTGTTTTCAGGTGCATCACCGCCACTGCCGGCAGACATTGCTATCAGCATTAAATTTTCTACAGAATCGTATTTAGCTGCACGGCCAAAGTAAACGCCACCGGTGTTACCAACTATCTTCTTATCATCGGGGGTGTTATTGCCATCGTTAAAGAAGGTATAGCTGCAATCACCCGCGGTTTTAGCGTGCAGTTTAAACCATATCATAGTTTGCAGCATATAGGGCGTCATACTGCCTGTTACATCGCAAACCACGGGCATATCCTTCCAACCTTGTTTGCGGTTCATAACTGCCAGCACACTGCTATCGCGCAGTTCCGGAAAATTGGTGTTAAGTTTTTCCCTTGCCCCTGCTTTATGGTCGGCCACATCAGCCACCAGTTTTACATATAAGTTTACCTTATCGCTCATGCTTTTGCCCATATCTGCGCTAAAAGGAATGGCAGGTTCGGGCCTGTAGCTTATTACAAAACCATGAAACAGTTTGCGTGCCTCCTCCTCATTACTGCATTCGGTTTGGGCTATAAATTTCCATTTGGTTAAACTGCTTGCAAAAAGTTCGGGAGCTTGCTCTTTCAAATTATTCAACCGGTCAATATTTAACTGTGGCTGGTCGAAATATTCTGACTTTCGGTAAGCGGTATACACCAATTCTACCTTAAGTATGGAGTAGTCCTTTATCTCACGGTAGGCGGTCAGGTCCTTTATATCTGCCGAATTAAAATCCATAGGTATGTAAACCTGGTTCGATTTTATTTTGGAGATGAAGTAACGGCCCATAGTATCCTGTTTGAATTTTACCAGGTCATCGGGCTCGTAGCTTTGGGCGTTAGCAACGGTAGATAGTAGTAAGAGTGCCGGTATCAGTAGGCTGAGTAGCTTTTTCATAGTGGTAATTTTTGTTTTAGCCATGGTGCTTTTATAGTTAATACCGCTGCTGCTAAAAGGTAACCCCCGCAAACAAAAAAAATGAAGCAATAGGCTATTTTCACTGCATGAATAAATTTTGCATTGCAATACATGGCGGGGCGGGCACCATACTGCGCAGCACTATGACGGAAGAGAAAGAAGGAAAGTATAAAGCAGCTTTGCAGGCAGCCCTGCACGCCGGTTTTTCAGTACTTGAAAAGGGTGGCAGTGCCTTGGATGCAGTAGAAGCAGCCGTAATTAGTTTAGAAGATTGCCCTTTGTTTAATGCAGGCAAAGGTGCTGTTTATACTAATGACGGACGACACGAGATGGACGCCAGCCTGATGTGGGGTAAGGATTTAAGTGCCGGAGCGGTTTCTCTTATTCGCAATGTAAAAAACCCAATTAGCCTGGCACGTGCCGTTATGCAAAAAAGCGAGCATGTTTATTTATGCGGCGATGGGGCTGAACAATTTGCGCACACCCAGGGGATGCGCTTTGAGAATGATGCGTATTTTAATGATGAGTTTAGATACCAGCAATGGCAAAAGGCAAAAGAGGAAGACGGCGCATACCTTGACCATAACGTACAAACAGAAGATAAAAAGTTTGGTACCGTGGGTGCTGTTGCTTTGGATATGCAGGGCAATCTTGCTGCAGCCACCAGTACCGGCGGTATGACGAATAAGAAATTCGGGCGTATAGGCGATTCGCCTATAATAGGGGCCGGTACTTATGCCAACAATAATACCTGTGCTATATCGTGCACGGGGCACGGCGAGTTATTTATACGCACGGTAACCGCTTATGATGTTAGCTGCCTGATGGAGTATAAAGGCTTAACCCTAAAGGAGGCCTGTAACGAAGTGGTAATGAAAAAGCTGGTAGCTATACATGGCGAAGGCGGCCTTATAGCGGTGGACAGGCTTGGTAATGTTGAACTTTGCTTTAACAGCGAGGGGATGTACCGCGCTATGAAAGCAAGCGATGGCAGCCAGCTTGTAGCTATTTACAAATAAGCTTTTATTCAGCAGGTTTTACTACTACATCCTGTCCTTTAAATTTGCGGGTGCGCACATTGTAGCTGTTTCCTTTAGCCATAATGTGGACAATAATGTTCTCCACCGAAATGGGTTCGTCAAAGTCTATATCAGCAATATTGTTGTATTGAATATTTCTACCATCCAATATCATTACACTGCCCGAGCCTATGGCTTGCAATTCTTCTCCCTTGCTTACAATAACGCCTGTATCTTCGCCAAGGCCTATGCCAATGGTGCCGGGGTTGGCAGCAACCGCCTGCGCCAACCTGCTAAACCTTCCGCGTTTATTAAAGTGCGAATCAATTATTACGCCGTTTATATAGCCAAGTCCTGTCGTAATTTTTACCTCTCCTTTTAAATGGGCATTGGTAGCATTGCCTTCGTAAATCATGGTATTGCTCATGGCCATGGCGCCTGCACTTGTGCCCGCAACCACAAAACTTTCGTTCATGTACTTATCCCTTATCACGTCCAGAAAGGGGGTGCCTCCGAATATGGAGGACAGCCTCAACTGGTTTCCGCCCGAAAACATAACTGCTTTGCAGGCCGCTACCCGTTCAACGCTCTCAGGCAACAGGGCATCCTCGCGGGTGCGTATACGCAGGTGCCCTACATTCTTACAGCCCAGTTTAGCAAAGGCAGAGATGTAGTTTTCGCCCACTTCATCAGGAATGGAACTAGCTGTTGTAATTACTTCTATACGGCTATCGTTACCGTTTAGTAAGGTGGTTATCGTTTTTAAAATGCCCAGCTCAAAAAAGTTAAGCTGGCTGCGTTGTATAATGCCGGCCTCTAAATCGGTGCCTTTATCTTCGGCGCCCCCTACGGCAATCAGTTTACCCTGTGGTGTCATTCTGCTTGTTAATGGCGGCTAAAATGCGGAAAGCCCTGCTATTCAGCTGCCTTTTTTTCAACACTTGCCAATCAACTTAAAATTCTAAATTGCAATAACCAAATACTGCGTATGAAGATAATAGACATTAAAGTGATGAAAGGCCCCAACTATTGGAGCAACAAGCGGCATAAATTGATTGTAATGCGCCTTGACCTTGAGGACCTTGAGCAAAAGCCCACCAATAAAATACCCGGTTTTTCCGATCGTATTGAAAAGATGTTCCCTACCATGTACAGCCACCGCTGCAGCGAAGGGCACGAGGGTGGTTTCTTCTCGCGCGTAAAGGAGGGGACCTGGATGGGTCATGTTATTGAGCATATTGCCCTGGAAACACAAACGCTGGCCGGCATGGATTGTGGTTTTGGCCGTACCCGCGAAACCACCACACCTGGAGTTTACCATGTGGTGTTTTCGTACTATGAAGAAAAGGCCGGCGTTTTTGCCGCTAAAAGCGCGGTAGCTATAGCTGAGGCACTTATTGAGGGTAGGGAATATGACCTTGCTGCCGATATACAAAAGCTGCGCGAGATAAGGGAAGAAGAACGCCTTGGGCCTTCAACGGGTTCCATTGTTGACGAAGCCATAAAGCGCAACATACCGTGGATAAGATTGAACAGGCACTCACTTGTACAATTAGGATATGGTAAAAACCAAAGGCGAATACAGGCCACTATTGCTTCAACCACATCTTCTATTGCTGTTGAAATTGCCTGCGACAAGGAAGACACTAAAAACCTGCTGGAGGCTGCGGAGGTACCGGTGCCGCGCGGTTCGGTTATCTACGATGAAGATGATTTAAAAGCCGCTATTAATAAAATAGGCTACCCTGTTGTAACCAAGCCATTGGATGGCAACCATGGTAAAGGCGCCACCACCAATATCCGTAATTGGGAAGATGCTCTTGAAGGTATGGCTGCTGCTAAAAAATATTCGAGAGCGGTTATATGCGAGAAGTTTATAACCGGGCGCGACCATCGCGTATTGGTGATTAACTACAAATTTGTGGCCGCTGCATTACGTACCCCGGCTGCAGTTATCGGCGATGGCACACATACCATACAGCAGCTAATTGATATAGTAAACAGCGACCCGCGCAGGGGATACGGACACGAGAAAGTACTTACAGCCATTAAGGTAGATGATTTTACCCTGAACATTTTAAAGGATAAAAACCTGACACTGGATTCTGTTTTGAAAAAAGGAGAGGAGCTTTGGCTAAAGCCTACAGCCAATCTTTCCACCGGCGGAACGGCTACCGATGTTACTGATTTGGTGCACCCCTCTAACGTAATGATGGCTGAACGCATAGCGCGCATAATAGGCCTTGATATTTGCGGTATAGATATAATGGCTGATGATTTAACCGTGCCTATTACCGAAAACGGCGGCGCTGTTTTAGAAGTTAATGCAGCCCCCGGCTTCCGCATGCACCTTGACCCTACCGATGGCATTGGCCGCAATGTGGCTGAGCCGGTTATTGATATGTTGTATCCTCCGGGCTCTACAGCCCGCATACCAATTATTGCAGTTTCAGGAACCAATGGTAAAACCACCACTACGCGTTTAATAGCGCACATTGTTAAGCAAATGGGCTATAAGGTTGGCTTTACCACTACTGATGGCGTTTACGTACAAAACCAGTTAATGATGCGTGGCGATTGCACCGGCCCTATTAGCGCTGAGTTTGTGTTGAAGGACCCTACAGTTGATTTTGCCGTGCTGGAATGTGCCCGTGGTGGAATACTACGCGCAGGCCTCGGTTTCCATAACTGCGATATGGCCGTGGTAACTAACATTGCTGCCGACCATTTGGGCCTGCAGGGTATTGATACGCTTGAACAACTGGCGCGTGTAAAAGCCGTTGTGCCCAAAGCGGTATTGCCGGGCGGATATGCGGTGTTAAATGCAGACGATGATTTGGTATACAAAATGCGCGAGGAATTGCAATGCAAAATTGCCCTGTTTAGCCTTAACGAAAATAACGCGCGCATAAAGGAGCATTGCGCAGCCAATGGCGTTGCCTGTGTTTACGAAAACGGTTACATCACTATTTTAAAGGGAGGATGGAAAATTCGTGTAGATAAAGTAGTTAATGTGCCTATTACTTTTGGTGGCAAAGCTGAATTTAATGTGCAGAATGCCCTGGCGGCTGTGCTTGCCTGTTACCTTTCTGATTTTAAAATTGAGGACATTAAGCAATCGCTGGAAACATTTGTTCCATCACCGGCGCAAACACCGGGCCGTATGAACATGTTCCGCTTTAAAAACTTTACGGTGTTGATTGACTATGCGCATAATGCCCATGGTATGCACGCCATCGGTAAGTTTGTGCGCAAAGTGGATGCAGCTAAAAAAGTGGGCATTGTAGCAGGCGTAGGTGACAGACGGGATGAAGATACCATACAACTGGGCGAAGAAGCGGCAAAAGTGTTTGATGAAATCATTATCAGGCAGGATAAGAACCTCCGTGGCCGCAGCGAGGACGAAATAATACAACTGATTACCGCCGGTATTCATAATGTAGATAAGAGTAAGAAGATTACTGTTTTAAAGCAGGAAGCCGAGGCTATTGATTACGCTATAAAAAATGCAGAGAAAGGCTCGTTTATAACCATTATAAGCGATGTGGTGCCTGATGCCCTTGATCAGGTAATGCGCTATAAGGAAGAAGAGGAAAAGGAAATGGTAGTGTAAGGTCATCTTCAGGCTAATAAAAAAGGGCAGCTAAGTTTAGCTGCCCTTTTTTATTGCAAGCAATTTGTTTATGCCTGTGGTGGAGCCTGTTCCTGCACCGGAGGCTGTTCTTTTTTACCCCTGAAAAGGAAAAACAATATGGCCCCTCCTATACCGGTAATTACCAGGTTAAGGCCGTGCGAGTTGGGTGTTTCTTTAACAATGTAGATGTAGTTCTTATCTAAACTAAGGGCATCATCCTGCAGAAGGTCTTTGTCTTCCTTATCTACGCTGCCGCGTACCATACCTTCGATAACCAGGGTGCCTGTGTCAAACTCAAAATTCTCAACCTGGCTAACCGGGAAGGAAGTGTCCATCTTTACAATGATTTTTGCCGTTAGCTGCGCATCTTCCATTGTGTCAAGATAATATTCAGTCAGCTTTTCTTCGCTAACTACCGGGTAAATGATATAGTTAACCTTGCCATTTGTACCGAGACGGGTTTTGTATTTATACACAAAGTTACCCGGCGGAATGGCATTGGTAATTCTCACATATTTATGATCGCCGAGGCCCTTCTTTTCAACGTCCTCAATACTTATGGTATAAGGTTCTTTTTCTGAGGTAAAGGTGTCGTAAAAGCCCTTAAGACCGAGCCCTACCAGGGCAATACCTATTATGAATCCGTAAAATTTAAAGCGTCCCATAGTTCTTTTTTTGTGCTGCATAATAGGAAAAAAAGCGAAAGCAGCGTACAAGAGAGGCCGGAATTGTTTTTTGCATTTCAAAGGTTTATGGCGCCGCTGTTTTGATATACAAAAGGTGTAGTATATCTTTAAAGAACTCAGCACTATTTCATCACTTTAAAATTATTTATATGGGAACTGTTTACGCTTTACGCGCAGCTTGCCGCGCAATTATTTTTGCCGTACTGCTTTCTTTTTTCTGCCTCACCGCTTCGGCTACGGTGCACAACATTACTATTGATAATACCGGCTTTTCGCCCTTTACTACCAATGCCAATATCGGCGATACCATCTTGTGGACCTGGCAGGCGGGTACCCATACTACTACCTCAGGCAATGTGCCCGTTGGCGCTGCCACCTGGAATGCCCCCCTAACCAGTGCTTCACCTAATTTTATGTATATCATAACTACGGCCGGCACTTATAACTACTTCTGCTCGGTGCATGTAGGTATGACCGGGATAATTAATGTAGCAGCCAGCGGGGTGCAAAATTTGGATGTACTGGAAACGGTTTCTTTTTATCCCCAACCCTGTAGCAAGGAACTGATTGTGGACTTCAGTAAAACAGAAAGTACGGCAGGTGTAAAAAACATTGAGTTAGTAAATTATAGTGGTCAATTAGTTTATTCCTCGCTTGTTAATGCAGGAATACAAAGCTTGCATATAGATGTGGCCGACATGCCTTCCGGTATTTACTTTTGCACCGTAAGCGTAGCTAACAGCAGAAGGGTTATCAAAGTAATAAAGGACCGCTAGTTATTTAGCGTAAGCCAATTTTACCTTCGACCAGCACTTGGCATCCTGGCTGAGGCTGCTGTTGGCACCTTGTGTAGGCGGCGCCATTGCGGCATAACTGTTGTTATTATAGCCTGCTCCGTAACCGGAGTTGCCAAAAGTGCTGTTATCATAACCGGCATTGTTATACAACCCCTGTGAGCTTAGGTTGTTGTTATAACTACCCATACCGCTGTTTGGCATAGTCATATTGCTGTAACGGTCGCTGTTTTCATCATCCTTATTATCCTTCTTGTTTATGCCTTCAATAGCAGGCTCTACCAGCCCAAACTGCAGGTTTAACAGGGTGTCGTTAGCTGCCATGCTATGATTCAATATGCGCGAAAGCGGTATTTGATACTCCAGGCAAAGTATGCCCAGGCTATCCCAACCTAAAGCAGCCTGCAATCCATATTTATTTTTCAGGGAAATAGTTTCTGCTTCAATATCGGCCATGCCGTGCGGCACTAACATAATTTGCTGCGCCAGCTCTCTTTCCTTTAACTTGTTGATGCCTTTGTTTTGGCCCCACATGGGCTGGGCCTGCGTTTGGGCATTTTCAGCATCTTCAGGTGTTTCAGTTTTAGGGTGGCTGCGTTTAACAGGGAAAGTAAGGCCAAGGGTTTCTTTCTTTTTGCCTTTTGGGTCGAACCATATATTTAAGCCCCCACGGAATATGCGGTGCTGGGTGCCTTCATCGTTCACTAAAAGACATATATATAGGTTGGCGGTATCGTTGGCTAAGGCAAATTGCAGACGTGTAACACCATCGTAATAACGGAAAGGTTGCGGCCATTCAGCCGGTGAGCCATCTAATACGGCCGGGCTGTTTACCCAATTGCTTTGGGTTTCCTGTGCCGGGGCAAAAGCAAAAAGTGCGACGGCGCTTAAGAATGAAAGAAGTTTCCTGATCATTACGGGCAATGTTCGCAAATTATATTTAATAAGTGCAGCCCTGCTTAAAATAGGGCACAATTGTTTCGAAAAATTAGGATTATACGGGGGTAAACAATGCTGTTTTTGGCTGAAAGTAACCGGCGTTTATGAAATTTTTGGAGCATTGTTTTTTGTGCATTTGCGACACCGCCACATCTAAAGCTTTGTATATTGTTTAACCAAATCTACCCCTATGCAACTCAAATCATTCTTCTTTATCGTGCTGGCTGTGCTGGGGCTTACCGCTACCGCACAAACGGATGCTGCTAAGCAAACTAACCGCAGCCATGTTCAAACCTACGATGATGTACCCAATATTGATATAGATTCTTTTAGCGCCGTGCTTGAAATACCGCAGGGCGTAAGCGAAGGAACCAACGGCACCGGCCTGGCGTATGACCCTGTAAAAAAGTTGTATTACACCGCTTTTGCCGGTAACTCCACCTTCCCCTTAATAGTATTTAAACCGGACGGTAAGGTGGTGGATGATAACACCACCACCATGGTAGATGTAAGAGGATTGTGGTACAACCCCAAAACGGCCGCCATTGAGGCAAACGGTTTTGCAGAGAACGGCATTATACAATACCAAACAGATAAGAATGGCGTGCCTACTAACTACAAGATGCTTTTTGAAGGCCAAAACCAACCTGAAGCTAACTCGGTTGGTGTTTTAGACCCGGCCCACAATGAAATATTGTTTCTGGAATTGGAAGATGGTGTTGGCACGGTGCACCGTTATAGCCGTAATACCGGTAAGGAACTTGGCGTAATTGAGTTGCAGGATTTGGATGACCTTGCCCTGTACAATACTACAGCTATGGTTTACACCGGTATAAAAGGAGCTGAACTTGGTATAGTGGACTATGAGTTAGCTATTATCTATCTTTTTGATATAAGCACCGGAGAAAATACCAAACAGGTTACCCTGCCCTTAGACACAGTGGTGGAAGAACGATTTAACTTTGCTTTTGCCAACGGTATGTTTTGGTTTTTTGATACAGCCTACCGCACTTGGTACGGTTATAAAATGCCGAAGCAGTAACAAACCACAGCTTGTGAAACACAAAGGCTAAATACGAACTGCAATAAGGCAGTGGCGTAAACAATTCTAAAACCTGTTTATGCCACCAATTACCAACACAACCACCGGCTACCCCAATAACTACGAGCTGGTACTAAATGAATTTAATAACGCCTGTGATGCTTTAAATAAAAGCATACTACAGTTTTACCTTGCGCCAAAAAATTTCTTTAAGAAGGCGGGCCCCTTGTTAGATAAGTTTGTTACCCGTTTTCCTGCTAAAGGAAAGAAGACGGATAAGAAATCATTAAAAACCGTAGTGAAGTTTATGGATGAACTGGACGAGTTTACCCAAAAGACTATTGAGCTTTATGAGGACCATATGGTTTATTCCGCCGAAAGCGGCTCGTACTTTGAACGCGTAAAAGCGCTAAGCGAGAAATATAAAGATAACCCTGCGCTGTTTACCCGTGAATTTGCGCAGCTAACGCCGGAGTATATAGTGCTGCAAAATGACCTGGGCCAGATACGCGAAAAAGCCGTAGAGGTAAGCGCTATGATGAAGGAGCTTGATGACAAATGGAAAGAACTGAGTTTGAAAATAAAGTAATGTAAGAGTGGTTTTTTGGTTTCACACAGGGCCTTCCGGGGGTAAAACCCCGGAAGTTTTTTTTACCGGGCACGCCGGTTAGATTTTGCCCTCATTAAGCAACAGCTTTACCTTTAGAATGCTTGCTACGGATAAACCATCGCGTATTTCGCCCCGCATAGCCATTTGATAAACCTCTTCAAACGGTAGTTTTCTTATTGTTATCTGTTCGTCTTCCTCGGGCTTTTCGCCAATGTATGATAGGCCGCGCGCCACATAGGTAACCGATACCTCATCAGTGGTGGAGTTAGATAGCTGCATTTCTAAAACCGGTATCATGCTTTCGGCTTTCAGGCCAACTTCTTCATGTAGTTCGCGGTGGGCTGTATCTAAAGGAGAGGTATCCTCAGGGCAGCCGCCTTCGGGCACCTCCCATTCGTAGCTATCCAGGGGGTAGCGGTATTGCCCTACTATCCAGGTGTTGTTGTTTTCATCAAGCGGAATGATAGCTACCGCAATGATATTAAAATGCACTACGCCATATATGCCATCCTTACCGGCAGGGTTTAACACCTTGTCTTCAATAATTTTAATCCATTTGTTGTGGTAAACCATCCGGGAAGAAAGTTTGGTCCATGGATTTTTTGCAGGATTCTTTTTCATAGCCTTATTTAACCCGCGCCACAATAAATATGGAAGTGCTTAACATGGGAACACCGGTGGTTTCGGTATTAAAAATGTTGTTTACCAAAAAGCGCTTTAGCTTACCTTCTTTCAATACATCCATAGGCGCGGTAATGTATTTCATCTCCATTATTTCAAATCCTGAGGCCTCCAGCAGCTTTTTAATGCGCGCTTTAGTGTAAATGCGGGCGTTGGCAAAACGCTCGTGAATAAAACGCGGTAGCCAGCTAAAAAAGGGAACACGGTTCCATGGTAGCAAAGGCAAGCGCGCACCATGCGTTTCAAACACCCACCACTTGTTGGGTACGGATATGGCGCACAACGCACCGGGCTTAAGCCAGCGGGCAAAACGCTTTACGGTTTCCTCGCTGTTAAAGTGCTCTATTACTTCAAAACAGATAAGGCGGTCGTACTTTTTGTCTAAGTCTTCCTTTTCAATATCGCGGATGATAATATCGCAATTGGTTATGCCTTGTTCATCGCGTGTTTTCTTAAACTCGGCGGTATGGTCAAAAATATCAACACCCAGGCAGCTTTTCATTTCATTGCTCATCAGTAACAGGGTTGCGCCGTTGCCTGCGCCAATTTCCAGCAGCTCCATGTTTTTATCACAAAAACCGGGGATGGCTTTTACCAGCCCAACGCGCCTTGTAATTATTTTATCGGTGCTATCAGCCGGCCTGCCCAGGTAATGTTCGCCTGTAAATAAGGTCTCATCAACTTTTGTCATCTACATTTCCCGTTTAGCCGGCCTCATCCATTAATCCGTGCCGCTTATTCTTTAAAACATTTTCAAGATTCCACTCCATTCGCCCTTTAAACTCTTCTTTGCGCACTTTACAATCTGCAATAGTGCAAATTTTACAGGAAGAAGGCAGGCATGGGTCTTCATGAATAAAAAATTCAACAGTAGCCCCGATATTTTCATTAATAATCCGGGCTATTTCCTCAATTTCTTCATGGGCCTGTTCCAGTGTATAGTACCAGGGCAGGGTAACGTGGCAATCAATATGCAGGCGTGCCCCATACTGTATAATGCGCAGGTTGTGCACATCAATCCAGGCGCTTTTCCGGTTTTTGTTAAGCACTTCAATAATGCTTTGGATGGTGCTGAGGTCGGCCTCATCCATAATACCGCGTAACGATTTGCGGATTAACTTAAAGCCGGTGTAAATAATAACGCCGCCGAAGATGATGGCCACCACGTTATCTAAAAAATTAAGCTTTGTAAGCAGAATGAGCCCAAGCCCCGCTAAAATACCGAAGGAAGAATAAGCATCGCTTTTCAGGTGTTCACCATCTGCCTTTAAGGTAAGAGAGTTTTCGCGCTCGGCGGTTTTTACCATCCATACCCCAAGAAAATAATTTACAATGCCTGACAACACTACTATACCGATGCCAATATCCAGGTGCTCAAGGGTGCGGGGTTCAAAAAAGGCGAAGATTGATTTTATAATTATTAAAAATCCTGCTACTACAATCAAGGTGCCTTCAAAGCCGGCTGAGATAAATTCTACTTTGCCATGGCCATAGGGGTGGTCTTCATCCTTAGGTTTTGATGAAAGGTAAAGGCTATAGAGGGCAAAGGCACCTGCCACTACATTAATAATAGATTCCAATGCATCGGTAAGTATGGTATTGGAGTGCGTTAACAGGTAGGCAATAAATTTGCCGCCCAGCAATAACAGGCCTGCTACCAGCACAAACACCTGCATTTGAATCAGCTTCTTCTCCTGTGCGCTTCTTTCCATACGTTATATTTTACTGCAAATCGGGCAGGTGTTTTCATCGTGGCCCCGGGCCGGGCAATACTCGCGCCCGAAGTAAATAATCTGCAGGTGAAGTTTATTCCACAGGGCTTCCGGGAAAAGGCGTTTAGCGTCGGCCTCGGTTTGTGTTACGCTTTTGCCGTTGCTCAGTTTCCAGCGGTGCATCAGGCGGTGTATGTGCGTATCAACCGGAAAGGAGGGAACTTCAAAAACCTGGGCCATGATTACGGATGCCGTTTTGTGCCCTACGCCGGGTAAATGCTCCAGGTCCTCAAAGTTATCGGGTACCTGGCCATTGTGTTTCTCCAGCAGTATTTCCGACAGGCGGTGAATGGCTTTTGCTTTTGCGGGCGCCAGTCCGCAAGGGCGTATAATATCCTCAATCTCCTCCACCTCCAGTTTCACCATTTTTTTAGGAGTATCGGCCTTTTCAAACAGGTAAGGTGTGGTTAGGTTTACGCGTTTATCAGTGCATTGGGCAGAAAGTAATACCGAAATCAGCAAGGTATAAGCATCCTTATGGTCCAGCGGTATTGGTGGATTGGGATATAGCTCTTCCAGTTTATCAATAATGAACTGAACGCGCTCCTTCTTAGTCATGCGGGGCGAAGATACGCAAAGCCCTTATAAACACTAAGGCACCCAACGTTACCGAAGGATGCCTGATAGTGGGTTGCAACAATATTTTACAGGCGCCGGTAAAGGCGCTATAGTTTATTGTGTGTTAATAACATAATGCAGCACATGAAGATGTCTTCCTGTATTGTTTGCGCATTTTGTTCAACAGCATATATTGCGAAGGTGAGAGGAGCACAGGGTTTAAAAAAGCCCGGTTTTTAAAAAATCTTACTATACCATGGCCCTTTTGCACGACCTTTTGTTGCACCTTGGTGCAGAGCAGTTAAATGAATTACAGGCGTTGACTTTAACCCCTACCGAGAGGGAGGTGTTTAGTTTTGTTGCTGCACAAAAGCGGGCGGTTTTTCCTACAGCCCTGGCCCTGCAAAAATTAAAACTTACGCAAACCCATTTCGAAAAAGTTTGCTCGGTTGTTTTAAAAAAAATTGTGTTGCATTTGGGAGGGGCAGAGCCTATGGGGCAGTTAAATTTTATCCGTTCCATTGGCGGGGCTCCCCGCCGCCTGATAAGGCAGCAAATGAAATTGGCCCTAAAACAATCGTTAACCGGTAGCCGTAAGTATGAACTGTTGCAATACTGCTTTAACGTAGTGGCGCACTTTCCTGTAACTGAACTTGACCCCAGGGAGGTGGCATTTTACGAGAAAAAGTTATTAGAAGCACCGGAAGCAAAAGGCAATATTGAAGCGGAGATAAGCATAAAAGTAGATAGCCTTTATGCAAGGATGAATGCCGCCGGTGGCACAATGCAAATTGCTGACCCCGGGGTACAACAGGCGTTTGACCTGCAGGTGGAACAGCTGATGCAACAGGCCCTTGCCTCAGGTAACCCGAGGGCTGAGATGCGGGCGCGTATGCTGGCAGGTTACTATTACCAGTTAGCGAACAGGCTTACTGATTTTTTTGCACAACAGCAACAAGTGCTGCGGTTAACTACCACCACACAGGGTGTTTTTACAGCCGACGAAACTTACCGTGCCCGATTAACCTTTGCAATGGCCTTGGCCGCGGTGGACCGTTTTGAAGAATCGTATAATGCCTTTTTACCTTTTTTACAGGATTGCCACTATAATTTAGCCAGGCTAAATCTGGCAGAACAATCGCGTTTTTTTAAAGTGGCGTTAACTACGGGCCATTTTGATACGGCTGAATTATTGCTGAGGCAAACCTTTGCTTTTGCACTTGAAAAAACAATTCTATCGCACCGGGTTATGGCAAGCCTGCAATATATCGGCTATTACCTGCACACGGGCGCGCTTGTTGATGCCGCAAAATTTATTGAACGGGCCAGGGCAGAAATACATAAAGGTAAACTACTGCAATACGAAATCCAGCTGAGGTATTTTGAAAACGCCTTGCTTTTTTTGAAAGGGGATTTGGAGGATGCATTTATACAGGCAGAGAAAAATTTGAAATTTCTAAGGGCAAAACAACTGCATAAGATTGATGAAGAATACACCTACTTTTTTATAGCTATAAAAGCACTTTATAACTGGGTTGTTACCGGCAAAAAATTTAACGATAAGCAGCAAAAGGCTTACAATTTGTACCGGCACGCCAGTTGGGCCCATTTGGGGGGCCTGTTGGATAAAATGAAGCAAATGCGCAGAACAGCTGCGCAATAGAAACACTGCCCGGTTTTACTTTTTTAAATCCAAAAGCGTATTTTGTAAAAAAGATAATACGATGGGACTTTTTGATTTTCTGAAATCGGGCAAGAAGGAAAATAAGGCAACAGAGCATGGTTTTATTTCCGGTGCCGGTAAGGGCTTAAGCTTTGAGGAAGCCAATAAAGCGCGCGAAGCCTTTATGCAGTTGGTAGACACCAGCGACGATCAATCGAAGTTGTTTAATGCCGCATCGGGCCTTATGCTGAACAAAAATTTTGACGGCGCTATTGAAGCTTTTGCCAAGCTGGCGGAGAAATACCCGGAGCGTGCCGAAACCTGCGAATCGCAAATAGGGGCAGCCTGGTATTTTAAAGGCGATTACGATAAGGCGATAACCCATTACGTAAATGCCCTTAACAAAGGAGCGGATGCCGGTATGATGGACGATAATATTTGGGAGGCCGCCGAAGCGTTTTACAACAAAAACAACGATAAGGCCGCTATACAAAAATACCTTAGCGTTTGCCCTAACGGCCAATATGTAAAGAAGGCTAACAAGTTACTTGGCTAGGTAAGATAGACGTTGTATAGAGAGAGGAGAGCAGCGCAAAAAAAAAGTCCCCGACTGGCGGGGACTTCTTCATTAGTGTCAATTTAATTATTACCTAGAGGGGGTTAGCGCATTTGAACAATCTGGCGGCTGAATACATCGCCGTTGATAGTCATTTTTACAATAAATATACCGCTCATAAAGCCTGAAGACTTTGCATCAAAGTTTACAGTATAGTTACCGGCCTTTTGATTGCCTTGATATAAGTTAGAAACGTTTCTGCCGGTCATATCATACACCTCAACGCTAACCTTTGAATCATTTGTTAAGTTGTAGCTAATAGTAGCGCTTTCAACAAAAGGATTAGGGAATACGTTAATCTGCATATTATCTTCCACTGTAGAAACGGTGTTCTCGGCTGTTTGCAGCACTTTAAGGTTATTGCTGTTGTCAACTTTTTTAAGGTCAGTTACGCCACCGCTGCAAGGGTAGTTGTAAACTTCCATAAAGCTGGAAGTGGCGCCACCTAAGCGCAGGTCGTCACCATCTTTAGTGAACTTCAGTTCGCCGCTCTTCAAGCACCATACTTTACCTTCGGGGCGTATTGCGCTCTTTACTTCTTTTTCAGCAAAAATCAGCTTGTCGCCTACAATAACGCCTTCAATACGCATATCGCCGTATTCGCCATTGCTGCTTATAATAGTTGAGGTGCCGGTAACTATGTTACCTTCCTGCTTAAGGTCAAATTCATATTCAAATACTTCAATAAAGCTTTTGTGGTCCCACGAGTATTGCATACGCTTGCCTACCCATTTGCCACTGACATCCAGCTTGGCAACAGTTTGGCGGTCAAGCGAAGGAGTTTTAGAGGTTTGCGCTTTTACTGCTGTAACAGCAATCATTAAAAACGCCAGGAGAGAGTAAGTAATACGCTTCATACGTTATTTTTTTGGTTAGTGAAATATACTCTAAGATGTAGTTAGAATAAAATTCCATACGGAAAGTAACTGATTTTCTACTTTAAGGCAAATGCGGCTTGTTAAAAAATATTAGATGTTTCCACACCGGCATTGCCTACCCTTCCTCTACGATTAAACGGGCAAGTTGTTCGCCTGCCTCGCTGCCTATTGCTACGCCCATGCCGCCCATGCGCACAGCCATGTATATATGCTTGCTGTGCTTTTTAATAATGGGAAACTTGGTTTTGCCAAAGGCCATAATTCCTGTCCACCAGTCCTCAACTTCAAACGGTTGGCCGGGCAGTATTATTGTGCTTAGTTTATTAACAAGGTCGGCCCGTATTTTTTCGTTTTGCTCAAAGGCTGTGCTCCGTTCACCTTCAAAATCGAGGTTGCGGCCCCCGCCGAATAAAACACGGCCGTACAAATGGCGGAAGTAGTAATAGCCCTTATCAAAGTGAAATATGCCACAAAACTTGATGCCGGGTATAGGTGCTGTCACTAACACCTGCCCTCTGCCCGGCTGTATATCCAACTCAGGATAAAGTTTGCCCGTAAAGGCATTGGTGCAAATGGCAACGCGGGGCGCTGTAAAACTTATCTGCCTGTTAAGTTGACCGTGCTTTACAATTACCTCTACCTTGTTTTCCGATTCTTCAATGGCTTCCACCTCGCAGCCGGTTTTTATTTCAATACCTGATTGCAGGCAGCGGTCAATTAGCGCGCGCATCATTTTACCGCTGTCCAATTGACCCTCGGCATTATTGCTTACCAGCTGTTGCGTATAGTTTGGCTCAAAACCAAAGTCTTTAATTTTTTGGTTACACAGGCTAAAGGCTTTGGTGTTAATTATGGGCTGCAGTAAAGTGTTTACCTCCTCCAATTTATCAAGGCATCCTATTTCAGCGGCGCTTATCAACTCATAACTGCCTTCGGCGGCGTAAGCAATCTTATCATCCCCCAGCCGCTGCCTTAAACGCAGCAGCCCTTTTAAACGCAACTCAACCAGGCTTAGCACTTCCTCTTGCGGCATATTATTAAGGTCATCCAGTATTTCAGTAAGGCTGCCTATACAGGCAAAGCCGGCATTTTTAGTGCTGGCACCGGTAGGTAGTATCGCCCGTTCTAAAACCAACACCCGTTGCCCGGGGCTTTTTTCTTTAACAGAGAGCGCCGTTGAAAGGCCAACTATGCCGCTGCCTACTACTATTACATCGTAGTTAAGCAGCGAGGTTTTTTCCCAGTACGAAAGCATAAAACGAAAGTAGAGTTTCGCAGGCAAGTTGCAAGTGCATGGAAAAAGCCCTGCGCTTTGCAGCAACAGGGCCTTGGTTAGCACACAAAAAGTTTAACATTCTGCTCCCTTTTAGCCATAGGGGATACAGGCAAACGCATAATTTGCAAGATGTGTGCCATATCGCGGGGTTGCGGGTTGTTGTATTTGTAAACGATTGTTATAATCAGGTGTACGGGCAAATCATAAACTACTTATCTTTATTCAAAACAGCGATATGATAAGCAGGAGTGCTATAATGCTTTTATTTTTTGCATTGTTAATGGGCAACCTTATTAGCTCAGGGGCGTTGCAATACATTCGTACAGTAGATGTAGTTAAGTTAGTTGCAGCGGGGGCCATTTTGGGTGTTATGGTGGTAACCATAGCCACTCATTTTAAAAACAAAAAAAGTGAGGGCTAAGCCTCACTTTTTCAGATAGAATATACTCCAGGCGTTTACTTGCCCATCACTCCGTTGCCGGAGGAATTTACTTCAACAGTAGTCATTCCGGGTTTGATAACAGTGCAGGCTACGGGCTTTTTATCGTTCGTCATTAAACAAACCACATCGTTTTCATGAATGTAAACCTTGTTGGTACTTAAGCCACCGTAGGCGTTCAACTTAGGTTCCTTGATGTTTTCACGAGGGCCGGCAAATACAGCCACGCTTTTTTCGCAGGTGTTTTTAACTACTATAATAACTTCCTTGCCAACCGGTGGCGCAACCGGGTTCTCCTTTATAGCTTCTGCTTTCGGTATTACAGTTTCGGTGCTGGCTAAAGCTGATTGTCCGAAAACATTGGCAGCCATTAACAGGGTAATAGATAACACGCCCATTTTCATAATAGTCTTCATCATATACGCAGTATTTTACACCGTAAAGGTATTGCGGCTTAATGTCAACCTTATACACAAGTGAACCGGGGTTTTGGGTTGCTGTATAGCAATTGGGGCATTTACTTGAGGTAAATGATAGTGCTGCCGTAACCGTATCGGCTGTGGTAGGTATTTTCGTAACTTTTAACCTGGGGGTGCTTATCGAGTAGCTTGTATATCTCCTGTTTCAATTTGCCTTTGCCAAGGCCATGTACCACTCTAAATTCCATTTTACCGGCGGCAATTGCCCTGTCTAAGGCTCTTTCAAATTCTTCTATCTGGTGAAACAAAGCGTCGTTGGCCGGTATTTTCCCTTTGCCTACCTGGCTTTGATGCAGGTGCAAATCAATTATATCCTCCGCAGCAGAAATTTTAGTTCCATGCTTAGGGTTAGCGGCGCCCATAAGGTACATACGCAGTAACTCAGCGTCTACAGCACCTTCCTCCTTGGGTTTATTGGGCTTTTTGTTTTTCATAACCTTAAACCGAGACCTCCTGGAAACGTTTTCTGAATTCGGTAGGCTGCGCTATATCGGTAAAGGATTCATGCGTACCTCCGGTACCTATTATGGTAATAGTGCCGTAGCCCAGCAAACGACCCATAATACTTTGGTCAACATTTACGGTTTCAATTTTGTTCAGGTTCATCTCCAGCGTTTTGCGCGAAAAGATGCCTGTTTTGCAAATCAAACGTTTATTGGTAACCACAAACTCATCGCTCCAACGGGCTAAGGCAGGTGCAATAAACAGGGTAAACAGCCCCTTAAGGCTGAAAAATATCTTCCAATGGTACTTGGTTTCAAATACCACATGCTCATCTTTTATAAGGTTGTTATCTACGTAGTGGCCCATACATGCAATTAACGGAAAAGGCGAAAATAATTATCCCTTAAACATTGTGCACTAAAAACGGAAAAGGGAGCAAGAACTGCCCCCTCTTCACCCCTAAACCATCTATGAAAGTTTAGCCCTTGGCTTACTCTTCATCGTTACCCGTTAATGCATGCATAAAGCGCACAACAAGTTCAAAAGGTAGCGCAACAATGTTGAAAATCAACATCATCAGAAATATCGCTATGGTTGGCAACGTTTTTAGCATAATGGCGTATTTAACAGGTTAACAAAAAATATTGCTGTTGGAGTAGGACTCGAACCTACAAGAGGCGGTTAGCCGTGTTGCGGATGGTGCTGCTTTCGTAAACATCATCCGCAACTTTGGTTTATTCCGGGTTCCTCACCCCCGAGACAGGGGGGCATGTCTGCCAATTTCATCACCCAACATTGTTTCTTAGAACGTTGTTGCAAAGATAAAATGAGGTGGCCTTTATTGCAAATTATTTAATGTTTTTGAATAAAATATACGTTTAAATCAAAAAACTGTATATTTATTATTAAATATTTAAAATAGGGTAAAAAATATGGCATCAGAATATGAAATTGACAACCTTGATCTTAAGATATTAAACATATTGATGGATAATGCTTTTATACCATATACTGAAATCGGTAAACAGTTATTCGTATCGCCGGGCACTGTACACGTTCGTATGAATAAAATGGAGAAGCTGGGTATTATTCATAACCCGCAATTGCATGTTGATTTTTCCAAGCTGGGCCTTGATGTTACCGCTTTTATAGGTGTATTTCTTATACGAAGCGACCAATATGATAAGGTGGTGCACGAATTGAAGAAGATAGACGAAATAGTATCCTGCCACTACACTACGGGTAACTATAGCCTTTTTCTAAAAGTGGTTTGCCGTGATACTCAACACCTTCGCGAAGTACTGCACGATAAAATACAGCGCATACAGGGTATTAACCGCACTGAAACGCTCATATCATTGGAAGAGAGCTTCAGCAGGCCGCTGAAAGTACGGCTGCAGCCTGAATAAGCAATGCGGTTAGGCAACCACAAAAAATAAACCCGCCATTGGCAGGTTTATCTTAAATAACTTCCCTAGTGTGGTTAATGTGAAGCTATCCGGGGTTTTCAAGTTTCAAAGCTGGTTCATTAGCAAGGTTCGTAAAAGGACAGCTAATCTCCTTTTACACTACAAATAGAAATTATTGAAACTTAAGCAGCAATGCACTTTTCGTGTATGTAACTGAGTTAGGCGTAAGTGTGCTGAAAAAGGGTGTAGGTGTAAACTCCGGGCTTAATAGTTCAATCTGCAATTCGCGTATATTGCTGTAAAACAAGCAGAAAGTCATCCTTTTTGCGGAAACTAACCTCCACTTTGCTGCCATCGCTCAGTTCTATTGTTCCGCCTTTGCCCTTAGCGTAACCGCGTATGTGCGATAGATTAACTAGGTGGCTGTCATGCACCCTATAAAATCCGGCATCGGCCAGTGCTTCTTCAAATTTCGAAAGAGGTTTAGATATTATCAGGTCCTTACGGTTAGTAAAGTGAAAAATGCTGTATTTATCTGCCGCCTGTACTGAAATTATATCGTCTAGGTCTACAATTGCCAATCCTTCGTTACTGCGTAGGGATAGCTTGTTTGCTTTGCTGGTTTTTGTTTTAGGCGTGCTGCCGGCCTCCCTTTTCCGTTCAAAGCGGTCAAGCGCCTCAGCAAGGTCATCGGGCGATACGGGTTTTAATAAATAGTGCAGCGCCTGGTATTCAAAAGCCTTGGCAGCAAAATGGTCATAAGCAGTTGTAAAAATTACTTCAGGGTTTTTGTTGCGTACATGTTCCAATGTTTCAAAACCGTTGCCATCCGGCAGGTTTACGTCCACAAACATTAAATCAAATTCAAGGCTATCCGCAATTTTACGGGCTTCCTTAACACTGCCTGCTGTGCCAACAACTTCTACTTTGGGATGGTAATCCTTCAGCATTCCTACCAGGGTCTTCAGGCTTTTGGGTTCATCTTCAACTATTAGTGTTTTTATTTTCTTCATATGTCACAAAACGAAAACTAAGATCAAAAATTGAGCGGAAAGCTAAGTTTTGCTTCCGTTCCGGCTGTCATGCCATTGTCATAAATTTCCTGAATTTCAACACCGGCATTGGTGCCGTAAACCCGGTTTAACAGCTCTATCCTTTTGCGCAGGTTGTTTACAGCCGTACTTTCATGAAACTTATTCTTTTCTTCCTTTTTGGCAGAAAGGCCAACCCCGTTATCTCTTATTGTGCAAACCAGCATTCCGTTTTCCACCGCAAACTTTACTTCAATCACACCATTTCGGCCGGATGGGGTTATACCATGTAAAATGGCGTTTTCAATCATCGGCTGCAACATCATCGGCGGTACTTTCACGGCGGTCTGGTCAATCTCCGGAGAAATCTCAAAGTTATAGCTCACCTTATCTTCAAACCGCATCTGTTCCAATTGCAGGTATAACCTTAATGACCGGATTTCCTCTTCAAGGCTGATAAAGGTATGCTTGGAGTTTTCAAGAATCCGGCGAATAAGTTGCGAGAATTTGCCCAGAAAATTTTGCGCCTGTTTTCGGTCGTTCTCTCCTAAAAATGATTGAATGGAATTTAAAACGTTGAAAATGAAGTGCGGGTTCATTTGCGAACGCAGGGCGGCCTGTTCGGCTTCCATTACCTGCAAACGGGTTTCGGCTTTTATCTGCCGGTTTTGGTAATACAGGTAAACAATAAGCAGTATTATGCAAAGCACAACGCCAGCCATAATACCGGCAAACCAGGTGGTTTGGGTATAATGTTTAGGAATGGTAAAACTTATTACATAAGGGGCAGCCGAAGTGTCGCCTATCACACTTTTTGCGGTAATGCGCACGCGGTAATCGCCGGGCTCCATAGCAAAAAACGAAATCCTCCGAAGGCGGCTGGTGCCCTTAAAATTATTTTTGCCCTCCACCACGTAGCTGTAAGTTATCTCGCCCAATGCTTTATAGTCAAGCCCTGTCATTTCAAAAACTATATTGTTTTCGTCATGTTTTAAGTGCTGTAACTCGGTAGCATTGCGGGTTTGGCCGTTAATGGTGAGTGAGGTCATATAAATCGGGAACGATTTCACTCTTTTCGCTACCTCTTTTGGCTTAAAATGACATAAGCCGTTGTTAGTGGCTAACCATATCTCTCCGTTGAAGTAATCAACGTCATTTATCTCGTTGCTGGATAGGCCATCTTTTTTGGTATAGTTTATAAAGAGGGGCCTTCGGGACCCGGCGGGGTTGTAAGTTAAATGCGATAAACCCGAGTAGGACCCAATCCAAAACGAGCTGTCACTCTCCGGATAAACGCACTCCAAAAGGTTTGAAATCATTCCATCCTTTTCCGTCAATTGAATTCTTGCTGTGCCATTGGTTAAAACAAGGCCTTTACCCCTTGTTGCAACTACAATCCAGCCGGAGGGCGTAATCTTCAAGTCTGTTACACGTATATCGTGTAACAATGAATCGCTGAAATAATAGCGGATTACGCTATCCCTAAAAACATAAAGCCCCTCGTTAGTGCCCAGCAAAAGGCCCTGCGTAGGGCTATAGCGTATGGCCGGTGTTCGGGCCGCAAAGCCGTTGTTAAAACTACAATACACTGTTTTGTCATTCTCAATTATGCTAAATCCCTGATGTGCCCCTGCAGCCAGGCGGTTTTTACCCGGTAGCGCCTCAAGAGATAAAGGGGCCCCGTAGCACTTACAACTAAAGTTTATATTGCCATAGTAGCCGGATGTAGCAACATGTCCATTAACAAAAACCAGATCTTCAATGCGCGATTGCATATCGTGATACTCCTTCGTGATACTCCTTCCGGCGGTATCAATGGTGTAAGCCAGGCTTTTATCACTACCAATATACAATTGGTGATTATGCACCAGCAGCGAAAGGGCTTTGGTGGCTACTGCGTTTGTTCCGGACCTGTCAAGAGTTAAAGCAATAAAGTTAATGCCCGGAACAAAAAACACCCCGGCTTCAAGGGTAGAAAACCAGTAATTGCCTTCGCGGTCTTCAAGAATATCAGTTACTGAATATTGGTCAAAAAAGTTATCATAATGTAATTTGCCGTTTTGTTGAGTTGCCAGAGTTACACCTCCTTGATATTGACTAATCCAAAGGCGATTTTTGGATCCATAATACAAACTGATTATCCTACTCTTGAACTCCCGGGTAAAAGTTATAGCAGTATCCTGTTGATTAAAAATGTAGAGATAGCTACCGCTTGAAAAGGCCATTTTGCCACTATCCGTGTAGGTGAAGTTAATGTTAGCCTTATAGTTGCCGGGTTGAAACATTCTAACCCGCCCGGTACCCTTATTTTCCGGAAAAACAGCTATTGCCGGGAGGGTTTCTGAAACAGTAAATAGTAAATCGTTATTGGGCAAAATAGCATAAACCAGGAATAAGTTTTCCTTCAATAGATTATAAGGATCCGTTGCCTGCCAATATTTAAACTTCGAATTTTTATAACAGGCAAAAGTTTTGGCCGTATTGCCCAAAAACATCGTATCCCCTAAAATGTTGTAATAATCCAGGCCTTTGGATTTTACTTCGTTCATTATCCATTCATTTTGTGGATGGGGCTTAAATTTTTCTCCATCGAAGGAATAGATACCCTTGGAAAAGGTTTGAACCCATAAAATGCCTTTGTAGTCCTCTTTAACCTTAAAGATGGTATTATCAGGCAAGCCATTATCGGTATTAAAAGTTTTAAAGGTATAGCCGTCAAACTTCGTAAGGCCGTGGTCGGTAGCCATCCATATAAAGCCTTTGCTATCCTGAAAAACATCATAAACCTCTGAACTGGGCAGTCCGTCATCAGTAGTAAAATGTTTGTAGGAAAGCTGTTGCCCGTTTAAACGGCACATAGCCAGCAAAAACAATAGCACAGACAGTAAGCCGTTTTTCATGGGTGTGGTAAAAATAACTGCTTCATTGGTTTTTCAAGCATTCAACAAAAAGGCTTCAACTGTCATGCTGCTGTCATTTTTCTTAAAAATAACGAAAGAAAATATCAGAACACCCGCCACCTCCGTTATAATAACATAACAGTGAGAATATGATAAACCTGGTAGATAACAACGTTGACAAAAATGGCCTTAAAGTTGCCTGGCTCATTTCCTTAAAGGCCTGCCTTGTGCAGCTTCAAAATATAAGCGACTTAATAAACCGTTTTAAGGCAACGGAGTGGGTTGATTCACGCCTGTCCTTTTTAAATCAAACTGCTGAAGATGTTGAACGCCTGAACGCTGATATCCGGAAACTGGAATCGGAAATTGAGAATGCGCACGAGCTTTTTCCTGAAACAAATGGCAACAAAGTGCTTGGCTTTAGCGAGTTGCTAAGGCGCAACAGTTTGCGCAACAAGACGCGGCAGTTTGAACAGGCTGTGTTTTATCTCCGTTTCAGGGTAAATCAGTATTTAAATGCCGATCAGGCATAAGTTTTTATTGTCTTAATCAGGTTTTAGTGGTTAGATGAGTAATGGGTTCATTACTCATCTTTCTTTTTACTTTAGCTTTCTGTGAACAGGGAACAACTCTTTAAACTAATGCTCAGCAAGCAATCTATGCTTTGCGTTGGGCTCGATACCGATGTTAACCTTATCCCCAAACATCTTTTAAAATATGATGACCCGGTTTTTGAGTTTAACAAGGCCATAATTGATGCTACCATTGATTTAGCAGTAGCTTACAAACCTAACCTGGCTTTTTACGAAAGTGCCGGCTTAAAAGGTTGGCAAAGCCTTGAAAAAACCATGGCTTATTTAAACCATTACAAAGGCAGCATATTCTCCATTGCCGATGCAAAGAGAGGGGACATTGGTAACACTTCTAAAATGTACGCCAAAACTTTTTTTGAATGGTTAAATTTTGATGCTGTAACTGTTGCTCCTTATATGGGCGAAGATTCGGTAACTCCATTTCTTCAGTATGAAGATAAATGGGTGATTTTGCTTGGCCTTACTTCCAACAAGGGGTCTGCTGATTTCCAGTTTTTGGAAACGCCCGAAGGCAAGTTATATGAACGTGTGATAAAAAAAGCACAACAGTGGGGGAGCCCCGATAACCTGATGTTTGTTATTGGCGCTACCCACCCCGAACAGTTTAAAGAAATCCGTGGCCTTGCTCCGCAGCACTATTTTTTAGTGCCCGGTGTGGGTGCTCAAGGGGGGGATGCTGAAAAAATTTGTGAAAACGGCATGAACGAAACCGGGGGCTTACTGATAAATTCTGCCCGCCAAATCATATACGCCTCAAGCGGTGAAGACTTTGCGGAGGCAGCAAGAAGGAATGCATTGGAACTGCAACAGCTTACCCAAAAATTCCTTACAGGTATTTCGTCAACTTAAAAATTCTCATACTTTTAGCACATAAACACACTCTACATGATTAAGAAACTACTGTTAACCTTCTTCGTTTTTGGCATCCTTGGCACCGTTACTACCAAAGCCCAGGGCACGGCCGACCCTTTTGATGTTCAAATGAGAGTATATGAAGGCGCCTTAAAGAATTATGACTTGCAGGCTGCAACTATTGCCTTATATAATATGATAGCTATAAAGCCGGAAAGGGCAGACTTAAACGACTCATTGGCCCTTTTGTACTTTAACAGTGAGCGTTATGCACAGGTCTACCTTATCGGTGAAGAGATATTGAAAAAGGACGGATCCAGAAAGGATATGCTGGAACTGGTGGCAGTTTCCAAACAAAACCTGGGTTTAATTAAAGAAGCCCTGGCTGATTATGAAAAGTTGTATGCTGCTGATAAGTCAATCTATTGGCTGTATCAAATGGCTACGCTGCAGTACCAGCTGAAGCGTTTTGGTGAGTGTATTGCTTCCTTAGATAAAATAATAGGCGATCCTGCTTCTGCCCAGCAAAAGGTAAATATTTTGGTGCAGGGTGGCTCGCAGGATGTGCCAATGAAGGCAGCGGCACTAAACGTTAAAGGTATTTGTGCCCTTGAAATGAACCAGGAGGAAATAGCGAAAGATAACTTTACAAAAGCGCTTGAAGTTTCTCCTGAGTTTGTGCTGGCCAAAGGCAACCTCGATTTGGTGGCCAAAAAGCAGGCTGAAGCCAAGCAACCCGCTGTTAATAAAACGCCTTCGTCTACCATTAAAACAACAACTGCACCTAAGTAGTTATATTATAGCGCAAAACTTAAAGCGGGTTCATTCGAACCCGCTTTTTTATTTTCTATTACCTCTTTATCTATATTGCCAATCCAAATTAACCCAATGCCATCGCCTTCTTTTTTTAGTCGTAAAGTCCTGCTGTTATTGGCAGCTTTTCTTTTTACTGTTTCGGCCTTTGCCCAATCTGATACCCTTTACTTTAAGGATGGCCGTACCATGCAGGGCAAAATGGCCATGGTAAAGGCTTGTGCCACCGCCTTTAAAAAGGAGGCCGGTGATTTGGACGGTGTCAGCTTTGATGGCAATGGTGTGTGTTCCTGCTTTTTTGAAGGCATGGCAGCCCAAATGACTTACAAGGAGTTCATGAAGTCTCTGGATGATGAAAAATTCATGGAAGGAATCCAGAAAGATGAAAAGAGTCCGCTGTATAGCCTTATGCTTAATTGCGTGCTTTCTAACATGAGCTCAACGGATAAGAAAGGCAAGGGAAAATCTGACGGAGACCGCTCTATTGCTAAAAAGGATAGTGATACAAAACCTACAAACAAAGAAGAGGAGAAGAACCTTTACGAGATAATGATTAAGGCCTGCACAGATGCGTTGGATAAAGAAAGCTCATTTAAAACCTTAGGAATTGATGGCGAGAAATACTGCCGTTGCGCCATTGAAAAAATTCAGGCGAAGAATATGAGCATTGATAAACTTTTCGAATTGCAGGACCCGAACTCGCCCATGTTTAACGAAATTGTTACCCCCTGTATTAACGATGCTATGGCTGCTGTTAACGCAACCGAAACAAAAAACCCGGACGATATCCGGGGCGCTGTTACCCGCGATGAGATTCCCATTTCTAAATTAGGGAATGTTTCGCGTGTTAAAGTTAAAATAGGTAGCATTGAAAAGCTTTTTATAATTGATTCGGGAGCAAACGATGTGATGATTAGCAGCGATTTTGAACGCGATTTGATTTTCGATGGCGTGGTTTCGAAAAAAGATTACCTGAGCGATAAAACCTATGCATTGGCTAACGGCGAAGAGGTAACCTGCCGGCGGTTTAAACTAAACGACATGCAGTTGGGGGGCTTTACAGTTAGCAATGTTACGGTTGCCGTTATTGAAAAGAAGGACATTACTTTTCTGCTGGGCAAGTCGTTGCTGGATAAATTTACCCACTGGAGCATCAACAATCAGTCGTCTAAACTTATTTTAGAGAAATAACACGTATGGATATTTCGTACATCCTGAATCATTTGGGGGAGGAGCGCGAGGACTATTTTAATGCTGTAGTGCCGCCAATTGTACAAACCAGCAATTTTACTTTGCCCGATGTTGCGGCATTGCGAAAGGCATTTACAGATGAGCATACTGCCCACCTTTACACCCGTGGCAATAACCCCACTGTTGAGATACTGCGGAAAAAAATAGCCGCTCTTGCCGGGGCTGAAGATGCGCTTGTTTTCTCAAGCGGGGTGGCCGCAATTTCGGCGGCCGTATTGGCAAATGTTAAGGCCGGCGACCATGTTGTTTGTGTAGCCAAGCCTTATAGCTGGACAGGCCGTTTATTAAATACTTTTCTTCTGCGTTTTGGGGTGCAGGCAACCATGATTGACGGAACCGATGCTCAGAATTTTGCCAATGCCACCTTACCCAATACCACCGTTTACTTTCTGGAAACCCCCAATACTTTCACTTTTGAATTGCAGGATATTGAAGCTGTAGTAAAGCTGGCGAAAACAAGGGGTATTACTACAATTGCCGATAATAGTTATTGCACTTCGCTGGGGCAACGGTGTATTCAAATGGGGGTTGATATTGAAGTACACAGTGCAAGCAAATACTATGGCGGGCATAGCGATATTGTAGCCGGCCTGCTTATCAGCAATAAACAAATGATACAGCGCATTTTTTCTTCAGAGTTTCTGAACCTTGGGGGTATAATAGCGCCATTAGACGCGTGGTTAATGATACGCAGCCTGCGCACGCTGCCCGTACGTATGGAACGCATTCAAAAAACTACGGATGCCGTTATTGCCTTTTTACAGAACCACCCGCAGGTGGAGCAGTTGTTTTACCCTTTTTCAACTTCTTTCCCGCAATACCAACTGGCCAAAAAGCAAATGCAATGGTGTGGCGGTTTGTTCAGCATTACGCTTAAGGCAAAAGATGTGCTGCAGGTTGAACTGTTCTGCAATAGTTTAAAAAGCTTTCTTTTTGCGGTAAGTTGGGGTGGACATGAATCTCTTTTAATGCCTGCCTGCAGTTTTCCGCCTCCTGATAATGGGCAGGCAGCTGTTTTACCCTTCAATATGGTTCGTTTTTACGTGGGATTAGAGGACGCAGATTATTTAATCGAAGATTTGAAACAAGCTTTCAAAAAAATCGAATAACCAACCTATGCAATTGAAGGCCCTGACCCTGGTGCTTCTTTTTTCTCTTGTTACCGGCTTAAGCTGTGTTGCACGCGATTATACTTCGCTTGAAGAGGCACTTAAAAATCCATCGAATGTTACTTCACTTAATTTAAGCGACAAAGGCTTAACTGCTTTATCCGAAAACATTGGCAAACTGGTGAATCTCGAAAGGTTGAACGTTTCAGGTAATAAACTTACTTATCTGCCAAAGGCGCTGTTTACTTTAAAAAAGTTGAAATACCTGAATGTTACTTCCAACAAACTCACGGCTTTGTCTTCTTCTATTGGTTATCTTACCAACCTGGAGGAGTTGGAAATAGCGTTTAATTCCATTGCGGCAATTCCTAAAGAAATAGGTAAACTAAATAAACTCAACCGACTGGCAGCTGCAAAGAACCCCTTAAAAACCCTTCCCGTGGAAATGGGCCAGTTGCTATCGTTGCAAATTGCAGATTTCAGTTACAACCAGTTTACGGCTATACCCGCTGCGTTGAATAAACTTGTTACTTTACGTACGCTTGATTTGAGCTTCAATAAAACATTGGCCGGCTTTTCTAAAGATATTAAGATGATGGAGGGCCTTCGCCTGCTGAATCTGCGAAGCACCAAAATTTCAAATGCGCAGGTAGAGGAGTTAACCTGGCTAATACCCGACTGCCAAATAGTATTGTAAGCTTTTTTATCTTCATCCTTATGGATGAGAACCTGCTCCATTTTGTTTGGAAATTTCGCCTTTTCGATTCAAGTAACCTTACCACCACAAATGGCCAACGTGTAGAGGTTATTCACCCGGGGCAGCATAACCGTGATGCAGGAGCTGATTTCTCCAACGCCAAGGTTAAAATTGACGGTGTTTTGTGGGCAGGTAATGTGGAGTTGCATCTTAAATCGTCTGATTGGTTTGCGCACAAACATCATACTAATGGCGCTTACGATAACATCATCCTTCATGTGGTTTTCGAAAAAGATAAGCGCATGGCCTTGCGCAAAAGCGGGGAACCCATACCGGTTTTGGAATTGAAGGACAGGATTAAGCCCAATACCCTGAGCCGCTTTGCTGACCTTGCCAAACGCAAGTCATCCATACCCTGCAAAAGTTTTATCGGCGAAGTGGATAGCGCCATTTTGAATAACCACCTTGAACGCATGCTTGTGGAACGCATGGAACAGAAGGTGGAGCATATAGTTGTGATGTTAAAGGAGTGTGGTAATGATTGGGAGCAGGTAATGTTTCAATTGATGGCCCGTTACCTGGGCGCCGGTATTAACAAAGAGCCTTTTGAACTGTTGGCTAAATCGCTGCCTGTAAAGGTTTGGGCAAAACATTCTTCTGATTTAGTACAGCTGGAAGCCCTGCTTTTTGGGCAGGCGGGATTTTTATCAGAAAAATTTGTTGACGAGTACCCCGCAACTTTAAGGAAAGAATACAATTACTTAAAACGGCTACATAACCTGCAGCCTCTTTCCATGCACTTGTTCAAGTTCCTCCGCTTGCGGCCATCCAATTTTCCTACGCTGCGCCTTGCCCAATTGGCTGCGTTAATGCATAAAGAAACCAAACTTTTTTCTTCTGTATTAGAATCAAAAAACGGTAAAACTGTAAGGCTGTTGTTTGATGCAGAACCCTCCGCCTATTGGAATAACCACTACCAGTTTGATAAGCAATCGAGGAACGTTAAGGGTAAACTTGGCGATAGCATGAAGGATATTCTGTTAATAAATGCTGTTGCGCCCCTGCTGTTCGCCTATGGTAAATACAAAGGGGAGGAAGCCTACTGTGATAAGGCCATGGCATTTTTAGAGCATTGCAAGCCTGAAGATAACAGTGTGCTGAAGGGCTGGGCCACCCTGGGCATTAAGGCTGATAGCGCCTACCAAAGCCAGGCCCTGCTCCAGCTTAAAGCGGCCCATTGCGATAAGTTTTCCTGTTTGCATTGTGCGGTTGGGCATAAAATTTTGTCGTAAAAAAGCTTTATTTTAGGGTATAAAATCAGTGAAAGATGAACCCCTTTAACAGCGTTAAGTTTTTAGTTGAACAGAACGTTTTTGGAGTGTGTGAAAGAATTGGGGAGCGTTTAAAAATGCCTGCAAAGGACATCCGTTTGTTTTTTATATACCTCAGTTGTATAACTATGGCCTCGCCGGTGATACTATATATGGTACTTGCCTTTTGGATGAAAATGAAGGACTACATCCACGGCAAGAGAACAGCGGTTTGGGATTTTTAGCGGTTGATTGAAGTTTTATCGGGTTGTTGATTGGCTAACTGTGTTGGCCCTTTAAGTGTTTTCTAAATATTAAACATAAAATTTATGCAAGCGATTATTGGTGTTTATGATTCTCACGATGCTGCTCTATCTGCTGTTCAAAAGCTGCAGTCGGAAGGGTTTCCTGCTAACCAGCTTTCCATTATTGGTAAAACCACAAAGGTTGATGAACACTTCCATGTAAAATCCGACCATACGGTTGAAGGGGCTGAAATCAGCTTCGGTGTAGTTGCAGGTTCCATTGTTGGCGTGCTTAGCGGTATTGGCATTTTTGCTATACCGGGTTTTGGATTTTTGTTTGGTGCAGGAGCCCTTGTGGGCGCTTTTGCAGGCCTGGAATTGGGCGTAGTAGGTGGCGGTATAGCGGCTGTGCTTACCCGCCTGGGCGTTAACCAGCTAACTGCGGATAAGTATGAAGAATACCTTAAAGCCGGCAAGTTTATAATTGTAGCACAAGGGGAGGAGGAAGAACTTAAAGGCGCCGAACAAAAGCTGGGCGAGCATGGTGCCCATGTTGAACTGGAAGCGCACTAACTAAATTCATAAACTGCGCGTTTGCCAAAATTGTTTAGCCGTTTATATTTGCAACTCCACTGCCCGGATGGCGAAACTGGTAGACGCACTACTTTGAGGTGGTAGCGCCCGAAAGGGTGTGCGAGTTCGAATCTCGCTTCGGGCACAAAGAGTTAAAGCTTCCTTAAAGGAAGCTTTTTTTATTTGTCCTCGGCCTTCTCAAGGGTAAAGGCAAAAGTAGTACCTACACCCACTGTGCTACGCACATTTATGGTTTGCTGGTGGGCTTCTATAATGTGTTTAACTATGGCCAGCCCAAGGCCGGTGCCGCCTTGCTCGCGGGAGCGGTGCTTATCAACCCGGTAAAAGCGCTCAAAAAGGCGTGGCAGGTGTTTCTCATCTATGCCTATGCCGTTATCGGTTATTTCTACCAGTATGTTTTCATCCATGTCGTAGAAACCGGCAACCGTTTCGCCGTTCTCCTTGCCGTATTTTATGGAGTTATCCAACAGGTTGGTTATTACCTGCCTCATTTTCTCCTTATCGGCATTAACGTAAAACTGCCGGTCGCAGCCCTTTTTAATGCTGAAACGTATGCTTTTAGATTTCGCCTTAAGCTCCATACTTTCAAAAACGTCCTTCACCATTTGGTTGATGTCAAATATCTCCTTAATGATGGATTCTTCTCCGCGCTCTATCCTTGATATTTCATCCAGGTCATCAACCAGGTTGCTTAATCGCTCAATACTTTTTGAAGTGCGCTCTAAAAAGTGCTTCAGAACTTCCGGGTCATCCATAGCGCCATCGAGCAGGGTGTGCACATAACCCTGTATATTAAACAAAGGCGTTTTTAACTCGTGCGATAGATTTGCCAAAAATTCTTTCCTGAATTTTTCAAGGCTTTTAAGGTCGTCTATTTCCTGCTTTTTGTTTGCTGCCCACTTCTCTACCTCGTTTTCTACTTCTTCTATGGTGTCCTCGCTTACGTTCTCGCCCAGTGTATCCTTTTCGTCGCGCCCTAATTTAAGGTTGTGTATGCGCTTATATATCAGTTTTATCTTGCGGTAAATAAAAACCTCCAGCGCATAGTAGGTTAAAAAATAGCCTACCAGAAAAACAATGGCAAACAGAACAAAAAAGTGAAAAAGAGTACTGTAAAAAAGCAGGTCGAGCAGGCTTACTACCACGGCAAGGGCTGTAGCAACCACCAGAGCTATAGAGCGGGGCTTTAAGTTCTTATTATCAGTAAGTCCGGTTAAAATGCGTTGGGCCATTCAGCACTACATTTTTTCTTTTTCATGCTTCAACACTTTGGCTTCCACATGAAAAATAATCTCCTCAGCAATGTTAGAGCTAAGGTCGCCTACGCGTTCCAAACGCCGTATAACAGAAATCATGTTTAGCAGTGGCACCAAATCGCTTTTACCTTTGGCAATATAATCGGCCACTACTTTTGTAGCTTTCTTATTAATAGTATCTACCTCTTCATCCTTATTAAACACTACCCGGGCCTCGGCGGTGTCATCATTGCGCAGCGCAGCAATGTTGTTTTCAATCATGGCATCCACCACATCGTACATGCGGGCAATTTCAATATCCTTTAAAAATTGCTCATCAAACTTCTGCTCCATTTCAAGCACAAACTTCGATATGCCCTTAGCGCTATCGCCGATACTTTCAAGGTGAGAATTGATTTTAAAGGCCGCAAAAATAAAGCGCAGGTCAACGGCTACCGGGCTAAACAGGGCAACCAGGTTTTCGCAGTCCTTATCAATTTTAAGCTCCTCGGCATTAACGCGCCTTTCATTAAAAAGCACTTCCCTTGCAAGGTCTTTATCCAGTGTGGTTAGCGCTTTCATGCTTTTGCGCAATTGTTTTTGCACCAGCAAAAACATTTCAATCAGGTTGCCCCGCAGTTGTGTCAGTTCATTATCTAAGTGTCCCATATAATCTATCCAAATCGTCCGGTTATGTAATTCTGGGTTTTCTCCTGCTTAGGATTTGTAAAAATTGTTTTGGTATCGTCGTATTCTACCAAATCGCCCAGGTAAAAGAAAGCAGTTTTATCGCTTACGCGCGCTGCCTGTTGCATATTATGTGTAACAATAAGTATGGTATATTTCTGTTTAAGTTCCCATATCAGTTCCTCAATCTTTGAGTTGGAGATAGGGTCAAGCGCGGATGTTGGTTCGTCCATCAGTATTACTGAGGGCTCAACGGCTATAGCGCGTGCAATGCACAAACGCTGCTGCTGGCCGCCCGATAAGCCAAGCGCGTTTTTATGCAGCTTATCTTTTACTTCATCCCATACGGCTGCCTGTTTAAGCGCTTTTTCAACAGTTTCTTCAATAAACTTTTTATGGGTAACACCGTTAACACGTAGCCCATAAGCTACGTTTTCAAATATGCTTTTCGGAAAAGGGTTGGGCTTTTGAAAAACCATCCCTACTTTTTTCCGCAGTTCGTTTACACGTATCTCTTTACTAAACACATCCTTATTGTCAATCATTACACTGCCTTCCAAACGAAAACCTTCTATAAGGTCATTCATCCGGTTAAATATGCGCAGGTAGGTTGATTTGCCGCAGCCCGAAGGGCCTATCAGGGCAGTTACCGTGTTTGCCTTAACCTCCATACTAACATCGCGCAGTACGTGAAAATCGCCATACCAGCAATGCACATTGTTCGTTTCAATCTTATTCATACCGCCGGTGTTCTTTGCGTTTTGTTCAGGCATAAATTCTGCACCCTGTATGGTTTGCACACTGTTTTCATCGCTCTTCTTTTCAATACTACTCATTTTTATTTCCATTTTCTATGGCTGTTGATTTACCATTTTACATGTTTCTGCCAGCGGTTACGCAGTATTACCGCGGCACCGTTCATGGTTATTGTTATCAGCAGTAACACAATTATACCTGCTGCTGCATTTACTAAAAATTCGGCCTGTGGCCTGCTTACCCAGTTAAATATTTGTATAGGTAAAACTGTAAACGAATCGAAAACAGATTTTGGCGTAAAGGGCACATAGGTTAAGGCGCCTACAACAATCAGTGGTGCAGTTTCGCCAATTGCGCGCGATAGGGCAAGGATTATCCCGGTCATAATTCCACCGGCTGCGGCAGGTAGAACCTGCATCCAGGTGGTTTGCCATTTGCTGGCTCCCAGGGCATAAGATGCCTCGCGTATGGTTTTGGGCACTGCTTTTAACGACTCCCTGGTTGATACAATTACAATAGGTAATACAAGCAAGGCCAGCGTAAAACTACCGGCTAAAATGCTTTCGCCCATGTGCAAAAAGCGCACAAAAAATTCAAGGCCCAGCAATCCATAAATAATGGAAGGTACACCTGCCAGGTTAGATATGTTAATCTCCAGAAAATTAGCCCAAGCTCCTTTTTTGCTGTATTCCTCAAGATAAATGCCTGCACCTACACCAATAGGTATGGCTATAACTGCGGTAGTTACCATAATCCAAAGGGTGCCCGCCCATGCGGTTAGTATACCCGCATTTTCAGCCCGGCGGCTGGGCAGGCTTGTGAAAAAAGCCATCGAAATTCTATGCAGGCCATCCATACCGATTTTAACCAGCAAAATGCCCAGCATAATAAGCCCTACGGAAGTAGCAGCTATAGCCCATACACGAAAGGCACTGTTCTTTATCGTTTTTACCTGCTCGTTATTCATACGCCTCGCGGTATTTTTTCTTTATGTAAAAACTGATGTTGTTCAATAAAAAGGTGATTACGAATAGCGATAGACCTGCTGCAAAAATGGTTTTGTACTCCAGCGAGCCGTGGGGCACATCGCCCAAACTTACCTGCACTATGTAGGTAGTTACGGTTTCAATAGGCACTGTTGGGTCAAGCGTTAAGCGTGGCTGTTGGCCGGCGGCTATGGCTACAATCATGGTTTCGCCCATAGCGCGGCTAATAGCAAGTATTACTGAAACTATAATGCCTGAAGAGGCGGCCGGCATAACCACGCGCAGTGAAGTTTGAAGAGTGGTAGAACCAAGCGCATAAGCGCCTTCGCGCAAGTGGCGCGGCACGGCATACAAGGCATCCTCACTTAAAGAGGAGATAAGCGGCACAATCATAAGCCCCATTACTATACCCGGCGATATGGCATTAAAACCTGCCACGCTTGGGAAAAACTTTTGTATAAACGGTGTTACTACCGTTAGCGCAAAAAAGCCATACACCACGGTGGGCACGGCCGCTAAAATTTCAAGCATAGGTTTTACGGTAGCGCGGAAACCCTTAGAGGCGTATTCGCTTAAGTAAATGGCAATAGATAAACCCAATGGCAAGGCAATTACAATAGCTATTACCGTTGTAAGCAGGGTGCCGCTTAAAAGTGGCAAAATGCCAAAGTGCTTGTCGGCAAAAAGAGGCGTCCATTGTGTATCGGTAAGAAAGGAACTTATAGGTACCTCGCTAAAGAACTGTACTGATTGCACTAACAGCACGGCTATAATGCCTAAGGTGGTAAGTACACATACGGCACTACAGGCAAACAAAAAACCTTCTATTATTTTTTCTTTAATGTTCATTTTGCAGTAAAACCCTGCCGCCTTTAGGGGCAGCAGGGTCATTGAGTCAACTTAATTATCCAATTCCTATTTCTGTCCTGTTGTGCCTTCAGCAGTTGCCGGTGTTTCTTCTCCTTTCAGCAACTCTTCCATTTTAACACCTACGGTGTTTTTGCCGGCAAAAGCCGAACCAGTGGTGCCTGCAGCAAATCTCTTCTTCACTAATTCGTAAACTTCGTTCGGTAACGAAACATAACCAACTTCTTTTGATAAAGCGCCTGCATTGGCAATAAAATATTCTACAAAGGCTTTTACCTCCGCTTTTTCAGCGCTCTTTTTGTTTATGTAGATAAATAATGGACGAGATAGAGGCTCATAAGTACCGTTTTGTACGGTTTCAGCCGAAGGAGCAATAGCGCCATCACCGTTTTCTTTCTTCTCGTCATCAACAGGAACCAGTTTCAGTTTGTCCTTGTTGTTTTCAAAATATGCAAGGCCAAAAAAGCCCAGTGCATTTTTGTCGCCGGCTATACCTTGCACTAATACGTTGTCATCTTCGCTGGCAGTATAATCACCACGGCAATCTTTAGCTTTGCCAACAACGGCTTCAGTAAAGTAATCAAAAGTACCTGATTGGGTGCCTGCGCCAAACAGGTGTATTTCGGTGTTGGGCCATTTAGCGTTAACCTGGTTCCACTTGGTAATTTTGCCCTGGGCGGCCGGTTCCCACATTTTCTTCAGTTCTGCTACTGTAATCTTATCTAACCAGGTGTTCTCTTTGTTTACTACTATGGCAAGGCCATCGTAAGCTACCGGTAATTCAATGTATTCTACAGCCGATGCCTTGCAAATAGAATCTTCTGAAGCTTTAATAGGGCGAGATGCGTTGGAGATATCTGTTTCACCTCTGCCGAATTTTTTGAAACCGCCACCGGTGCCTGATTCGCCCACTGATACTTTAACGGCGGTGTTATCCTTCCCGAAATCTTCTGCTACTGCTTCGGCCAGCGGGTAAACGGTTGAGGAGCCGTCCAGTTTAATTTCTCCGCTTAATCCTTTGTTCTCTTCCTTTGTTTGCTGTTGGTTGTTTCCGCAACTTGCCAGAAATAATACTGAAAGTGCAAATACTAATTTTCTCATTTTATTGTGTGTTTTAAGTGATTGCAAAATTGTTTCCTGAATGTTTTGTGAATGTTAATTGGGGGTTATTTGAACATAAATTGAGTGCGCAGGGTAAATACATTATCCTTTAAATCGCGGGCAAAACCGTTAATGTTGGTTTTTTCGTTTAAAACTATGGCGTAATGGGCCATTACCTTAAACCATTCATTGGGCTGAAAGTTATAGCCTACCTCAAAAGTTTGGTATTTAACATCTGCCCCGCTAAGGCGTGCATCATTGATGCTTGACAGGTCTTTGCCGGCAATGCGGCTGTTAGGGTCAAACCAGTCGTATTTAAAAACCAGTTCGTGCCACATATTGTGTTTGGTGTCATGTAAACCCTGTATTAAGTAAAAGTAGGCGCCGTTAAAATTGCGGTTGTAAATATCGCTACCGTTGGCCACAGGGTTTAGATCGCTGCCGGAAGTTCCCGGCTGGGTTCCGAAGATGTACTCGCCACGCACTGTGGTGCGGCCCCATTTGTATTCGCCTGTCATTTGCAGGTCAAAGCCTATGTATTGTCTTTTAAAGAATCTTTTACCCTGCCCGGCTGAGTCCACGGTCTTTATATATCTAAGGGCGCCGTCTGTTGTATCTTTACCTATGGTGTAAAACGCAGGGGTGGATTGCATTACATAGCCATGATAGTAACTGGCACCGCCGGAAAGTTTAAAGTGGTTTTCTGCAAAACCCCTGTTCAATACTATTTGTCCTATAAAGTCCTTTCTGTTATCTATTTCAGCATTGCCAAGGCCCGTGCCGTTATACATACCGGCATTTATCTTAAAAAAGTTCAGCTTGCTGGTTTTTGGAGGTTCAATGGTAAACATAAAGCCCAGGTCGCGCTCGCGCGGAAATAACGATTGCGACATACGGCCCCTTTCAGGTGTTTCGCGCGAACGGGATGAATAGATTACCTCGTATCCGAATGGGCGGTTCATCATACCGCCGGTAAAGGCCAGCCAGTTGGTCCATGGGTCAACTACCTTGCCATAAAACTCAATAGGGGTTATGCCTGTTTCGTTTATATTAAACTGCACAGTGGCATAGTAGTTTACTACCCCTTTTTTGTTTTCGTTGGCAAATTCAAATTTTATGCGGCCGCGTCTTAAAGCAAAGCGGTTGGCAGAGGTGCTTGGGAAATCGCCCCCTTCAAAACTTTTTGCCCCTACGGTATCAATGTGCTGAAACTGCATTTGGGCATAGCCCGAAATTTTAAATTTCCTGAGCCAGTCAAGGGCGGTTACCTTTTTCTTTATCTCCGATACTTCCGCAGCAAGGCTATCGGTTTTAGTTTGCGCCTGGGCAAACCGGCTTAAAACCATGATTAATATAAGGATTGGTAATGTTTTCTTCATATGCTGTTTTAACTCTTCGTTAATTGATACAGCAAAAGAAGTTTGTTGATATTAAGCAAATGTTAAGTGGTACTTAATGTTGTATTAATCCACGGGCTTAAACCCCTTTCTGCACAGCTTTTCAACAATTTTGTTATGGGAAAGCTGCTTAATATTCTGTTTACAACCTTTATTAAGCTTAGTAACACAAATTTAGTGTAACATAAAGTTAAACGTAGGCAATAAACCGTTTAATAGACCGTCTAATCTTTAAATTCATTATTTTCGCGCAGTTGGTTATGCTTAGAAGCCTTTTTAAATTGTTAATCCTCCCGGTTATTCTGCTGCACTTTGCAGGGGTTACGCAGTTGGTGTCCTCTTTAGTGAGGGACCAGGGCTCCTTTGTAAGTATGCTTAATATGACGGAAGAGGAGAATAAAAAGGAGAAGGACGAGAAAGATGAAAAGGATGATGACGAAAACAAGTTGGCCGGCCACGGTTATGTTTTAGCGCATGTTGAGCATGCTTATCATCACAGCAATTTCGGCTTTGTACTGGCTGAAGACGAAATACAGCACCAGTTTATAGGGGAAAGCTCCACCCCCCCTCCGGATTCCAACGCCTAGATTTTTTAATCAGGTATTAACGGGCTTTGGCCCGTATCCATTGCATTTGTTGGAATTCAAAATCATGTCATGAAAAGAAATTTTGTGGCAAATCTGAAATATGATTTGCCGGCAGGCCTTGTAGTATTTTTAGTTGCATTGCCATTGTGTTTAGGTGTAGCATTAGCTTCGGGGGCTCCTTTGTTGGCGGGGCTAATAGCGGGTATAGTAGGTGGTATTGTTATTGGCTCTTTAAGCGGTTCATCCCTTAGTGTTAGCGGTCCTGCTGCGGGCTTAACGGCCATTGTTTTAATAGCAATTCATCAGTTAGGCAGTTTTCCTGTATTCCTAACCGCCGTGGTAATTGCAGGTGTAATACAACTATTGCTGGGCCTGGCAAAAGCAGGTACCGTGGCCGGGTATTTCCCCGGTAACGTTATTAAGGGCATGTTAAGTGCTATTGGCATCATTATTATCATGAACCAGATACCGCACGCACTTGGGTACGATAAAAATGCTGATGGCGACCTGGCCTTTATTCAGGTTGATGATAACCACCCTATCGCTTCACTTATTGAGCCCCTTAAGCATATTGATGCCGGCGCAACCATTGTGGCGCTTGTAAGCCTTGGCCTTATAATTTTATGGGAACAAAAGTTTATGCGCAAACTGGCCGTTGTGCCGGGCGCCTTGGTGGCGGTGTTGGCCGGCCTTATCATCAATGAGGTTTGGCGTGCAGGTGGTATCCAACTGGCAATAGGGCAGGAGCACCTGGTTAAAATACCGGTGTTTAGCGACTTTAATGCCATTAAGAGTGCCTTCGTTTTTCCTGATTTCAGCGCAATAACCAACAAGGCGGTAATTGTTACGGCGTTTACCATAGCAGCAGTAGCCAGTATTGAAACGCTGTTGTGTGTGGAAGCAGTAGATAAGCTTGACCCCAACAAGAGAACTACTTCTGCTAACCGCGAGTTAAAGGCTCAGGGAATCGGTAATATTATTTCGGGCCTTATAGGCGGCTTACCGATTACTTCCGTAATTGTGCGCAGCTCTGCCAACGTAAATGCCGGTGCAAGGTCAAAGACCTCTGCCATATTTCACGGCATTTTATTGTTGGTGTGTACCCTGGCTATACCTGCCCTGCTTAATAAAGTGCCGCTGGCCGCTTTGGCCGCAGTATTAATTGCAACGGGCTATAAGTTGGCAAAGCCCACCATTTTTATTGAGATGTTCCGCAAAGGCAAGTATCAATGGGTTCCTTTTATAGTAACTGTGGTGGCTATTGTATTAACCGACCTTCTTAAAGGGGTGGGTATAGGTATGGCAGTTAGCGCTGTAGCAATACTATGGGGCAATTTGCGTGCGCCATATTATTTCCATAAGGAAAAGCACCACGATGGAGAATTGATACACATTGAGCTGGCACAGGAAGTTAGCTTTTTAAATAAGGTGAATATCAAAAATACCCTTACGCACCTGCCGGAGAAGAGCCTGGTATGGATTGACGCCAGCCGCACAAGTTATATTGACCATGATGTGTTGGAGCTTATAAAAGAGTTTAAGGATGTGCAGGCGCCTGATAAGGACATTGAGCTATACACCACGGGCTTTAAAGAGGCCTACCAGATAGAAAACAACGAGCATGTTATATCGGAAGAAGTGAAGGATATGTTGGTTGAATTGAAGAATAAGGCGAAGAAGTCTTCCGGAGCATTAAGCACCCCTTTAGCCGGGTAAAGTATTTTATAACAACAAAAAACCAAGCAAAATGACACTTACCAATAAAGAGATACAAATGACTATGACGCCTTTAAAGGCGCTTGAAATTTTAAAGCAGGGCAACTACCGCTTTGTAAATAACCTGAAGGTTAACCGTAACCTGTTACAGCAGGTAAACGAAACCAAAGAGGGGCAGTATCCATTTGCCACCATCCTCAGCTGTATCGATTCGCGCACATCTGCCGAATTGATTTTCGACCTTGGCCTTGGCGATATATTCAGCGTGCGAATTGCCGGTAACGTAGTAAACGAAGATATACTTGGCAGTATGGAGTTTGCCTGCAAAGTAGCAGGCTCAAAAATTATTGTGGTATTAGGCCATACCAATTGTGGCGCCGTAAAAGGTGTTTGCGAGCACGTAGAAATGGGCCATTTAACGGGCTTGCTTAAAAAGCTGCAGCCTGCGCTTGCGAAAACAGTTGAGCGCGGCACCGAGGCCGGCAGCAATTTTGTAGATGCCGTTGCTGAAAACAACGTGCATCTTTCTATAGATCTGATTTTGGAGAAGAGCCCAATTTTAAGAGAGATGGTAGATAAAGGTCAACTAGGTATAGTAGGCGCTATGTACAATGTTGAAAGCGGAGTGGTGCAGTTTTATGACCAGGATATACGTATAGAAGAAAAAACAGGTGAAAGAACAGCAAGAAGTTTAAAGCTTGCTCCCATTATAAACAGGTAGGTATAGGTTGTCGCTTGGTTTTATGTGCCCTCTTTCCCGCAAGGAAAGGGGGCTTTTTATTAAGCCCCGATAAGGTTCTTAAGTATAACGTACGATACGCCGCCAACCAAAGCGCTGGCAGGGATGGTTAAAATCCATGCAATAACAATGTTGCCTGCAACACCCCAACGCACAGCGCTAAGGCGCTTGGTCATACCAACACCCATTATACTACCTGTAATGGTGTGCGTGGTGGATACCGGTATTTTAAGGAAGGTAACAGCAAAAAGGGTAATTGCACCCGATGTTTCAGCACAAAAACCTTCAAACGGTTTCAGCTGCGTAATTTTTTGCCCCATGGTTTTTACTATTCTCCAGCCGCCGAAAATGGTGCCCAGGCCCATAGCGCTATAGCAGGCAAAGGGAGTCCAAACCGGTAGGCTATCTCCTTTTTTAACGCTGCCGGCTACAAGCAGAGCAGCCCATATAATCCCCATGGTTTTTTGCGCATCGTTGCCGCCATGGCCAATAGAAAAAAGCGCAGAAGAAAGCAGCTGAAGCCTGCGGAAATAGCGGTCAACCTTAGAAGAAGCAAAGTTCTTACAGATATTGATAACAATAACCGAAATGATATAAGCGGTTACCATACCAATAATAGGCGCCAGGGGTATGAAGATTAGCGTTTGCGTAATTTTACCAAGCACAATGGCGTTAAGGCCTGCTTTGGCATAAGCTGCACCGGCAAAGCCACCCAACAGTGCGTGCGACGAACTGCTTGGCAAACCCCAGAACCAGGTTAGCAAATTCCATACTATAGCGCCTAACAGGCCACCCATTAATACAGATTGGCTTATCACATCTTCGGCCACCATTTTTTTAACGGTATCGGCAACGCCGTGCTCCTTAAAGAAAAAGAAGGCCACAAAGTTGAAGAAGGCTGCCCATATAACGGCCTGGAAAGGGGTTAATACCCTTGTGGAAACTACCGTGGCAATAGAGTTGGCAGAATCGTGAAAGCCGTTGATGAAATCAAACAGCAATGCAACAACAATAACTAGAATTAAAACAGTAGTCATTCCGGGCTTATGAGTTCTTCACGATAATGGTTTCAATAACATTGGCAACATCCTCGCACTTGTCGGTAGCGGTTTCCATGTTCGCAAGTATCTCTTTTATCTTCAATATGCGTACTGCATCTTTCTCGTTGTTAAACAGGTCTGCAATAGCGCCGTCAAAAATATCATCGGCGTGGTTTTCAAGGCTGTTGATACGTACAATGGCCTCGCGTATGCGCACTGCGTTGCCCATATCCTTCATGCCCGAAACCGCTACGTGAATTTCTTTGGCAGAGTGCTCAATAATTTCCGCCAGCTTTTTCATAGCCTGCGATGTTTCCTCAATCTTATACATATCAAAGCGCTTTGATGAGCCGTGTATGTAATCAACAATATCATCAAGGGCAGAAGCGAGGTAAGAAATGTCCTCACGGTCGAAAGGGGTGATAAAGTTCGTGGAGAGTTCGGTAAAAATCTGGTGGGTCAACTCATCGCCCACGTGCTCAAGGTCCGATATTTTTTTAACCAGTTCAGGCCTTTTTTCGGCAGGGGCATTCACCAATTCCGAAAACACTTTTGATATTTCTACAAGGTTATCAGATGACTGCGCGAAAAGCTTAAAGAATTGCTTGTCTTTGGGTATCAGAAAGGAGAAGAAATTTCCTAGGGACATATCTATCGTTTGAATTGCGCGCAAATTTAAGCGAATATTAAAACCCTGTTAATTTATCTGCCTTTGAATGTTGGTAACTAACTCATTCCCGCCGTTTAAACGACATCTTTCGCGGTAACAAATCCCCCGGAAGGGTGATTAAGCCGCTTCAGTTCAATCCCTATATTCGCTCTTCGTATGTCATTAAAGTCCTTTGGTGCCGGTTTGGCAGCCGGTTTTATCAGTTCGGGGGTTTATGCCCGTCAGCAAAAGGCTGTGCAGCTTCAGCAGCAGTTATTGGCTTATCTTATTAATACTGCCCGGCAAACTGAATTTGGCAAGCGGCACAATTTTACCAAGGTTAAGAACTACGATGATTTTAAGAAAGAAGTACCCATTCTGGATTATGAAAATCTAAGAGATGATATTGAATTAATATCTGACGGAAAGCAAAATGTACTGTGGCCCGGTTTGCCACTATACTTCTGCAAAAGCAGCGGCACTACCAGCGGCACCAAGTATATACCTGTTAGCAAGGCGCAGATAGGGGATATGATTACCGCTGCCCGTAATGCTACCATGCTTTATGTAAATGAAACCAACAGCGCTGCCATTTTTGATAAGAAGATGATATTTCTGCAGGGCTCGCCTGAGCTGGACAAATACGGCAAAATAGCCGCAGGCCGTTTAAGTGGTATTGTTTATCACCATGTGCCTTCCTATGCGCAGGCTAACCGAATGCCATCTTACGCTGTAAACTGTATTGAAGATTGGGAAGAGAAGGTGGAGGCCATAGCGAAAGAAACCCTTAAACAGCGCATGAGCCTGATAAGCGGAATACCGCCATGGTGTGTAATGTATTTCGAAAAGTTGCTGGAGTTAAGTGGTAAGGCAACGGTAAAGGATGTTTTCCCGGACTTTAAGGTGTTTATGTATGGTGGCGTTAATTACGAACCCTACCGCCATAAAATTGAAAACCTTATTGGTTTTAAAATTGATTCGGTTGAAACCTACCCGGCCAGCGAGGGTTTTATTGCCTACCAGGACAGACAAAAGCAGGAAGGCCTATTGCTTAATGTTGACGGCGGCCTGTTTTATGAGTTTGTAAAGGCACAGGATATTTTTAGCGAAAACCCCGAGCGCATCAGCCTGCAGGACGTTGAGTTGGGCGTAAACTATGCACTTATTCTTAATACCAACTCCGGCCTATGGGGTTACAACATTGGCGATACAGTGAAGTTTGTTTCTAAGAATCCGTACCGCATTGTGGTAACGGGCCGCACAAAGCACTTTATCTCTGCGTTTGGAGAACACGTGATAGGGGAGGAAGTGGAATTTGCCATTTTGCGCGCCATGCGCGATTTAAACTGCGGCGTTACGGAGTTTACTGTTGCACCCCAGGTAGCGCCCGTTGAAGGCTTGCCGTATCATGAGTGGTTTGTTGAGTTCAGCCGTTTACCGGTTAGTATTAATGCTTTTGCGGGTTTGGTAGATGAATACATGCGCGGCAAAAATTCTTACTACGATGATTTGCGCAAAGGCCACATTATTCAGCCGTTAAAGTTGCACAGTCTTAAGCCCGGCACCTTTGTGGAATTTATGAAGAGCCGGGGCAAACTAGGTGGGCAGAACAAGGTTCCGCGCCTTACCAACGACCGCAGTATAGCCAATGAATTGGTTAAGTTTCTTTAATTTCTTCAAAGCATTGCATCCCAGTGTTTTGTAACACTACTTTCGGTAACCATTGTTCCCCTGTTTAGCGGTGGTTTTTTCCTACATTTGCCGCTCAAATTTTATGGATGGAGACTCTTATTAAGGTAGCGCAATTTATTCTTAGCCTTTCAATACTGGTAACTTTGCACGAGTTCGGGCATTACATAACCGCCCGTATGTTTAAAACCAGGGTTGAGAAGTTCTACCTCTTTTTCGACTTCCTTTTCCCTTTTCCCAACCTGTTGAATTTTGCCCTTTTTAAAAAGAAGATAGGCGAAACGGAATATGGCCTGGGTTGGTTTCCACTGGGGGGCTATGTTAAGATTGCGGGCATGGTGGATGAAAGTATGGATGAAGAGCAGTTAAAGCTACCTCCGCAGCCCGATGAATTCCGCAGCAAAAGACCTTACCAACGCCTTATAATTATGCTGGGCGGCATTATCATGAACATTCTTTTGGCCTTTGTTATTTATGGGCAGATGCTGTACTGGTGGGGCGAAAGCTACCTGCCGGTTGAAAATGTTACCTACGGCTTCGCGGTAGATTCAACCGCCGCCAAAATCGGCCTGCAGGATGGAGATAAAATTGTAAGTTATGATGGCGGTAAAAAATTTACCAATGAAGCCACCATAGCTATTGATTTGCTGCTGGATAATGCAAAGACGATTGAAATTGAGCGTAACGGTGAAAAGAAGTCGCTGACCATACCAACAGCGGTATACAGGGAAATATTTGCCGGCATGGGCGAAGGTTTTGTTCAGCCAATACTGCCTTGTTATGTTGATACTATCTTCTCCAATTATGCACTGGCACAGGCGGGAGGCGAGCAGGGAGATCAGATTATAGGGCTTGATACTATTCCTATCCGATACTTCCACGAGTTTAAACGAAACCTGCCTGCCTTTAAAAATAAAGCCACCACCATTACTGTATTGCGCGGTGCCGATACTGTGGCCATTGCCTTAACCATACCCGATTCAGCAAAAGTTGGTTTTGCCCCTGATGAAGAAAAGCACTTTAATATCGTGCGTAAGGAATATGGCTTCTTTGCTTCAATACCCGCCGGTATAGGTAAGTCGTATAACACCTTGGTTAAATACATCAAGCAGTTCCGCCTGGTATTTAATCGCGATTTAAAGGGCTACAAAAAAGTAGGGAGCTTTATTACAATAGCCAAACAATTCTCGCCCAAATGGGATTGGATGCGTTTTTGGACGCTAACTGCCTTCCTTTCCATAGCGCTGGCCTTTGTGAATCTTTTACCAATCCCGGCTTTAGATGGCGGACATGCTTTGTTTACATTGGTTGAGATGATAACCGGCCGCGCACCTAGTGATAAATTTTTAGAACGTGCTCAGGTAGTGGGCATGATTATCATTTTCGGGCTTATGATTTTTGCCCTCGGCAACGATTTTATTCAGAACTTTTTTAATAGATAATAATCTACTTACCTATGGCAACAGGATTTTTTAAAGTACCCATTGCGAAGAACGAACCGGTTAAAAGCTATGCGCCCGGCTCGGCAGAACGAATTGAACTGAAAAAGAAACTGGCCGAAATGCGTGCAGAAGTGCGCGATATACCCATGTTTATCGGTAACAAACTGGTAAAGGAAGGGAAGAAGCTACCTCTTAACCCTCCACATGACCATAAACACCTGTTGGGATACTACTATAAGAGCGAGAAGAAGCATATAAAGCAGGCTATTGATGCAGCGCTTGCCGCCCGCAAAAAATGGACTGCTATGGAATGGGAGCAGCGCGCTGCTATCTTTCTTAAGGCGGCTGATTTGATTGCAGGCCATTACCGTGCTGAATTGAATGCAGCTACCATGCTGGGCCAATCGAAGAATGCCTACCAGGCAGAAATTGATTCTGCTTGCGAAATAATCGACTTCCTGCGCTTTAACGTGCAGTACATGACGGAGATATACTCCATACAACCTGAAAGTTCACCCGGCATATGGAATCGCCTTGAATGGCGCCCCCTGGAAGGCTTCGTATATGCCCTTACACCCTTCAACTTTACAGCCATTGCCGGTAACCTGCCAACCAGCTGCGCTATGATGGGTAACGTTGTGGTGTGGAAACCCTCCAATACCCAGGTTTACTCGGCTTATGTGCTGATGAAAATTTTCCGCGAGGCTGGTGTGCCGGATGGTGTAATTAACTTAATCTACCCATCGGGCCCGGATGCAGCTGATGTAATTTTTGCCCATCCTGATTTCGCCGGCATTCACTTTACCGGTTCAACGGAAGTTTTCCAGAATATCTGGAAAAACATTGGCGATCATATCCATGTTTACAAAACGTATCCGCGCATTGTGGGCGAAACCGGCGGTAAGGACTTTATACTGGCCCATAGCAGCGCCGATCCTAAAGTAGTAGCTACTGCCATCTCGCGGGGCGCTTTTGAATACCAGGGGCAGAAGTGCTCTGCTGCCTCACGTGCTTATGTTCCGGCCAATTTGTGGCCCGCAGTTAAAAAGCAGGTATTGGCTGATTTAGCCAGTATGAAAATGGGCGGCGTTGAAGATTTCGGAAATTTTATAAATGCCGTGATTGACGAAAAGAGCTTTGATAAGCTGGCAGCTTACATAGCCAACGTAAAAAAGAGCAAAGGCGAAGCGAAGATTATTGCCGGTGGCAAATGCGATAAGAGCAAAGGCTGGTTTATTGAGCCCACTATCATACAGGTAACAAATCCTAAATATGTTACCATGTGCGAGGAGCTGTTCGGCCCCGTGCTTACCGTTTACGTTTACGAAGAGAACAAATTTGAAGACGTAATAAAACTGGTTGATTCTACTTCTATTTATGCATTAACCGGTTCTATCATTTCGCAGGACCGTTATGCCATTGAATTGGCGACCAAACGCCTTAGCAATGCAGCCGGCAATTTTTATATAAATGATAAACCAACAGGCGCCGTAGTGGGCCAGCAACCTTTTGGCGGCAGCCGCGGTTCAGGCACCAATGATAAGGCCGGAAGTATGGTTAACCTAATGCGTTGGGTTTCTCCGCGCAGTATTAAGGAAACCTTTGCTCCACCGGTTGATTACCGTTACCCGTTTTTATCTTCTGATAAATAAGTGATGCAGCTAAACGGTAAAGTAGTTTGGTTAACCGGTGCATCATCAGGTATAGGTGAGGCATTGGCTTATGCACTTGCGAAACAGGGTGCGAAATTGGTTCTTTCTGCACGGAGGAAGGATGAATTGGAGCGCGTAGCCCGTTCTGCAAATCTTAGTGATGGCAACTGTTTCCTTTTACCCCTTGACCTGGCCGACCAAAGCATCTTTGAAGCGAAGAAGGATGAGGTAATCCAAAAATTTGGCCGCATTGATGTGCTGATAAATAATGGAGGCGTTAGCCAACGTTCTTTAGCAAAGGAAACTCCTGTAAGTGTTGACAGGCAGATAATGGAAGTAAACTACTTTGGTACCATTGCTTTAACTAAAACTGTTTTACCGCAATTTATAAATCAAAAAAGCGGGATGTTTGTTACAGTTACCAGTGCTGTAGGCAAATTCGGTTCGCCATGGCGTAGCGGATATTCAGCCAGTAAACATGCCTTGCACGGCTTCTTCGATTCATTAAGGGCAGAGCATTATGCTGATAACATTAAGGTGTTGTTGGTGTGCCCCGGTTTTATTCAAACCAATGTTTCCATTAACGCCCTCACAGGCAGTGGCGATAAGTTAGGCACAATGGATGCCGCTACTGCTAAAGGGTTAACTGCCGGGGAATGTGCACTGCAAATAGTTTCGGCTGTTAAAAGTGAGAAAGAAGAAATAGTAGTTGCCGGATTAAAGGAAAGTTTTGGGGTTTGGATGAAGCGCTTCTTCCCCGGTATATTCTCGGTTATGCTTCGCAAAATGGCGGTTCGCTAAAACGTACATAAAAATGCCGGCAACACCTCTGCTACCGGCACGTTACAATGTTTACAGTTTATTGTTTCATGGCTGTTGTTGTGCAGTTGAAAGTATTAACGCCATCCTGCTCAGTATGGCTTATAGTTAAAGTAGCACCACCGTTAGTTGCTGTGCCCGAACCGGTAACCGAGTAAACCGCGCCACTTGGTGTTTGCGTAGGTATGGTAATAAGGTTATCGCTTATGGTAGCATTTACATTAATAGAAGGAGTAAACCCTCCAAAATTATGGATGACAATACCGTTTGGGCCATTAGCAGTTATAGTAACATTGTACGAATAATTGCCTGCGCCGCAAATATCTGTGCAGCCAAAGCTTCCTACATAATCGGCACTGGTAAGGCCGCTATTGCTAACTACCACGGTTGCCGTTTTTACTTTGGTTCCACCACTGTTGGTTAAGTTCAATGTTATGGTATAAGTGCCGGGGCTGTTATATACGTGGGTTACGTCCCCCTCCTGCGCACTGGTGCCGCCATCACCAAAATCCCATAGATAAGTGCTTCCATCGGCCGAGCAGTCGGTTATTACCAGTGTAGTACCTATGGTTATTGAATCATCTGACAGGGTGAAACATGCAGTTGGCTTATCAACGGCAGGTGTACACGAATGAATAAAGGCAATACTTCCTAAAAACGCGGCAGTTATTGCTGCTGTAAATATCTTTTTCATGAATTGTTTTTCGATTATTTAAAACTTAAATATATAAGAAAGACCTTCTTAAACAACTTATCCGCCTCTATTTAACTTTAATAAGCTGGCGGTTATTCTTTAAACGGCCGTCCACCTTAAGGATGTACTCGCCCGGTAATAAGGTTGCTGCTTCGCTAAGGTTAATTATTTCAAACGTTTTTTTGCGCAGAAAAATCTGTTTGCTCAATACTTTTCTGCCCGTTACATCAAACAATTCGATAGTGTGTGGTCCTGCTTCCTCATTATACATGGCCACTTGCAGGTTATTGGTAAAAGGATTGGGGTAAGCCGTAATGTCACCGTTTACCTGCAATACATTAGCATTATAACCGGTGTTAAGCAGCAGGTAAGCGTTATAAAAATTAGGAATTCCGTAGCCATAGGTATTGTCGGGCGTCCAAAAGCGGTCGGCGCTTACAACCACCGCGGTGTAAATATCTTTGGCACTCTTTTCGGGAAAGGCGCTCCATAAACTGGCAAAACAACCCGCCAGGGTTGGGCAGGCAAAGGAAGTTCCTCCGCTGTACCCTAAACTGCCGTCAGTAGCAATAACGGCCGACTTAACACCTTGTGAGCAAAGGTCCGGCTTAATGCGCCCGGCAACATTGGGTCCGCGGCTGCTGAAAGAAGCAATCAATTCTGCCGAATCAACTGCGCCAACGGCAACTACACTATCACCGTCTGCCGGGGCAGCAATGTAATGCCAGTTGTTGGCCCCCTCGTTGCCTGCAGAGTTTATAACCAATATACCTTTTGAAGCGGCCCTGTTTGCAGCTCTTGTAATTACAGTGCTGTTACCATTAAGGTCGGCATAGTTGTGGTTACCGCTATCGGTTGAAAAAGTGGTATAGCCTAATGAAGTAGAAAACAACTGCGCGCCAAGGCTATCGGCAAACTCAGCGCCTGCTTCCCAATTGTATTCCTCCATTACCCACTCATCATTATCATCTTCCGTTACGCAAAGCACAAAGCTGGCAGCAGGTGCGCTGCCTACATGGTAGTTGGGTACATTAGCGGCAATAGTGCTAAAGCAGGCAAGGCCGTGCCCTCCATCGTTGTAAACGTTTTCTTCATCGTTTACAAAATCCCAGGTTTTTAAAATGCGTGGCCTTACCGAATCAAAAGCGGTTATCTGCGGGCAGTTTACAAAGCCATTGTCCAGAACAGCCATTAAGATACCCTGTCCACGGTACCCTAATTGGTGTAACAAATCACCATTTAGCATGTTTAGCTGCCTGTAAGCCTGGCCATAGTAGTTAGGGTAAACATAGGCCTGGTCAGGGTTAAGGGCTACTGCTTCAAACTTATCTTTTTTAGCAGCCATAGGGTTGCTGTAAACAGGCCCCACGCCGGCTACATAAGGCAGTTGACGTATGCTATCCACATTCTCCGCGAAATCTATCCGTACCACCAGCATGTTGAACCACTTTAAGCGATGTTTTAGCTGGGTAATAAATGGCGCAACGCCGTTTACATAGCTCTGGGTAATTGGCAAATCGGTGGAGTCCAGTTCAATATTTTGCCTGGTTCGGCGCTCTATAGATTGTTGCGAAAGAAACTGCGAAGGGTTTGAAAGGCTGTAGGTGTTGTTCTCTTTATCCTTAAATTTTACCCAGTAGTAGTTTTTCTGGGCAGCCAGTTGTAATGTTAAGGCAACAGAAAGCAGTAGTAGAAGTCTTTTCATTTTGCCAATAACAAACGCCCGCCTCGCATTTTAATTGTGATCGATAATCCGCATGCGGATGCGGAAACCATTTGTAGTATTCTGGTCAAAAGTGCCTGATACCCCTTTATGCAGGTCTTCCCATTCCCGGTAAATCATACCTATGTTTTTGGCGTATACCTCGCGGTGCAGGGTTTTAGTAATCAGGTTATTGGTAATATCTACCGCAGTTACGGTAAGCGTGCTGTCAAAGTTGAATCCGTTAATGGAATAAGGCTGATGCACATTGCTGTAAACGTAATTCCAATCACGGTAAACGGTATAAGGGTCCGTTGTAGGCACGTATATGTTCCCGTTCCACTCGGCGCTTTCCTGCGGAGGGAAGATAAGCTTGATAAAACGGATATCGTCTTCCACCTTCTGAACATTAGTGATGGTGGGTTTTAAATACCAAACTTTCCAAATAGCCCATGCAGCAGTTGAGTCGGCCCGGCGGTATAATTCTATTTTGTAGTTAAGCGCGTTTTCGTTGTCGTACAACGTATCTGCGATAAGTTCCTTTAATTCGTACCGTGCCGTATCGCGAAAGTAATTGGGGTTACTGTAGGTATAAAAAATAGAATCAACCTGGTAAGTAACGTAATGGCCCACGTTATAGGGGTAGTATTCGTAATTGTAGTTTACTTCTACGGTGTCCTTCTTGTTACAGGCAGAGAAGGTTAATAAAAAAAGGAGGCCCAAACATAAACCTGCTGATGCGCACAGCCCTCTTAAAGCTGATAACTTCCTACCACCAACCTTTAACTGTAAACAGAATTTAAACATGCACTAATTCTTTGGTCACCGAATCTTTAGGAGCAATGTTGAAGTTAGAAAAAATTATACCACCTCCAATAACGTCCTTGTCCTCATAAAACACCGCTGATTGCCCCGGCGCTATTGCTGAAACAGGTGCCATGAACTCCACTTTTATACGGTTGTCAATCTGCGTAATAATGCTGCTTTCACCTTCGTGTTTGTAGCGCACTTTGGTTAAAGCATTTATGGCGCCCGGCAGGGTTTCGTATTTCTGCATGTTTAATTTGCCCACCCACATTCCGTTGCGGTCAAGGTCTTTTTCCTCGCCAAGCACTACGGTGTTTGTTTCGGGGTGTATCTCCACCACAAACATGGGCTTGCCAAAAGCAACACCTAAGCCCTTGCGCTGCCCTATGGTATAAAAAGGATAGCCGTGGTGTTTACCTAATACTTTGCCTTCAAGGTCAACAAAATTTCCGCCATCTACTTTTTGCTCAAGGCCTTTTACATTTCTTTTCAAAAATCCACGGTAATCGTTATCCGGCACAAAGCATATTTCGTAGCTCTCCGCCTTATTGGCCAACTCCACGTAACCCATATCGCGCGCCATTTGTTTAATTGCCGGTTTATGAAACATCCCTACAGGGAACATGGTGCGGCTGAGGCATTCCTGGCTTACGCCCCACAGCACATAGCTTTGATCCTTGTTGGCATCGAGCCCTTTTGAAATTACTGAGCGGCCGTTCTCTTTACGCAATTGCGCGTAATGGCCTGTGGCTATAAACTCACAGTCCATCATATCCGCCCGCTTAAGCAGGGCTTCCCACTTAATGTGGGTGTTGCACAGCACGCACGGGTTGGGTGTGCGGCCAGCCATGTATTCGTCTACAAAATTGTCAATAACAAAGTTGCCGAACTCCTCGCGTATATCAATAATGAAATGCCCAAAACCCAAATCCACCGCCACCTGGCGCGCATCGTTAATTGAATCTAATGAACAGCAACCTGTTTCCTTTTTGCTGCCGCCGGAGGTAGCATAGTCCCAGGTTTTCATGGTAATGCCCACCACCTCGTAGCCTTGCTCGTGCAGCATAACTGCGGTAACGGTAGAATCTATCCCACCGCTCATAGCCACCAAAACTTTACCCTTTTTGCTCATAAAGTGCGCAAAGATAAGGTAAAAAGCCGACAGGCTTATCGCAGTTACGCCCTTAGGTGTAAAGCGCAAACTTGTGATTTACAAGCTTTAAGCGGAATGCAGTAAGTTAAATTATTTAAACTGATGAAGGCAGTGATGTTGCAGGGCGGTGGATGCAGAAAGGGTTTATCCTTTTTCTTCCAGTTTTTTCAAACGGCGTTCAATGGCAAAAAGAAAGGTGAATATGCCGGTAAGGATAATGCAAAGCACCCCTATAACTATGTAAAGCTTAAGCCCGCGCAACATAAACTCAGGCGCAACGCTTTGCGAAAAACCAATGGTGGAGTAAACTAAAGCTGCTAATAAGGCGATTACTTTTTTCATGATTCCTTTTTTTGTTTGATAAACTCCATGCGCACCAGGATGGAAAGAATCCAGAAGCCCAGCAAAATCCAGCCGATAACAGCAGGGTAAAAAAACATGCGCAGGTGGCTGTCTAAGTCGTATTTATTGAATGCCGGGTTACCTGCCTGCCCGGGATGTAAAGAATCTACACCACCAAGCCGTGGAACGACAAACACGAAGAGAATGAAAATGACTACGGCAAAAATGCTGTATATAGCGCTGGTGCGTGCGCGCTTTGCTAAATACTCTTTTTGGCTTTGCTCTGCGTCAATGCCTTCGGTTTGCTTTTGAACGGATGAACGGATAATAAAGTAAACCACATAGGCAGCAACGCTTACCAATGCCCCGGCTAACTTAATATCCTCGTACATCATTTTACGGATGGCGTGGCCCCAGTCTATACCAATAAACCAGGTGTACTTACTCCACAACATACCGGTGGTGTAGCCACACAGCCCGAAAAGTATAGCTACCAATGCGGCGCGGCTGGCGAAAACATCATACTTCAAATTGCCGGTGGCCAGGTAAGCAATGCCTGCACCCAGGCAAACAAACACCATCATGGTCATAACAAACCACATGGGCACATGGTAAAAAGTGTTGCGGATAGTTTCGTAAAGTATTTCGCGGTAAGGGAAAACAAACAACGCATGTTTATTATGCAGCACTTCGGGCTCGCAGGCTTTGTTTAAGGTGTCTGTTGCAAGTGTATCTATACTTTGCGGCGCTTTAACTGTAACTGCAGCCCGCGCTATAACGTTGCCATCAACGTCATCGTTAATAACCACATCAAACTCCTGTTTTTCCGGGCTGGTGACGGTAAAGCCGCTAACACCGTATTTAGCCTGCAGGTGCTCGTCATCAATAATTTTTACCTCAATAGGGCAGTAGTAGGTTGCCCCATTTTTAAACCACAACTGCACCTTGCCGGCCGCTTTATCGGTAAAATGGGTATTATAAGCGTAGATATCAAAAGTGTAAACCGAATCGGGACGGAACAAGGTAGGCTCAACCGAAGGAAGGCCGGGCCCCAGGGGAACTATAAGGCCGCCGATAAAAATGTAAAACAATAGCACTACACTCAGCCATTTCCACCACTTGCTATATAGCCATTTCGTCATTTCTGTGAAGGCATTCCTTGTTTCTAAATGCAGCTAAACCAAATTATTAGGAGGTTCAGGCTGCTTGATTTGCGGCGTCAAATATAGGTAAATAATAAAAGCCCCAAGGTGATGTTTGTTCCATTGCGGAATACTAAATTGCCGGTTAAATACGTTTAACAGAAGATGAAAACACCACTCTATATTTCAGTAATACTTCTTTTGGTTTTAGCAGGCTGCAACGGTAAAACAGCAGCCACTATGGAAACCACTTCCCCCGATGGTAAAACCAAACTGACTATTGATTTTAAAAGAACCACTATTGCCGACCCCTGGACGGCTGATATGAAGGTGAAGGCCTATAGCTGGAAAGAAGGCAGCCTGCATGTTGTGGAAATTTACGCGGACGATATAAGCAGCCAGACCGTATTGTTTGACTGGAGCGATACCAACCACTGCCTTATTACATTTAAGCTACGCGACAACACCGAGCGCAAATTTCAGCTTATTGCCTCGCCCGACCAGCTTCAGTTAGCTGAGCTCTGATTATTGTTATCTGGGGTCGTTTTCTTTTTACGCGCGAAACCTATTATCAAAAAAATAAGGGAAGCCAGCATAAGCCCTATACGGATAAGCAAGGCTTTGTTTTGGCTTTGCTCTCTTTCCCTTTGCATGCGCATAAACTCATCCAGGTTGTAATTCATGTTTTTCAATGACTGCTGCGTGCCAAGAGATTCCTGCGCGGCGTAATAGGCTTTTTGTGCCGAATCGAATTCGGCTTGTTGCTTTTGCATCTCTGCGATAGAGGAGTCCACATTTATTCTTTGCACTTCGGGCAGCGCTTTTTTAGCCTGTAAGGAAGTGGTTGTAGTAAGCAGCAATAAAAAAAGTAAGCGTTTCATGTTGTTTCAGGTTTTTTGAAATAGGCATAGGCCCACCAGATCAGCAGCACTTGTAGCGGAAGCCTTAAATAAAACGGCAGGGGAGAACCGCTGCTCCAATCTTTGTAATGTAAGGCCATGTTAACGTTTGCCGGAAATACGGCTATCAGTAACAATACAATGCCAATAGCTGAAATACGCCGCGAAAAAGGAAAGAACAGCCCTATGCCAAGCAATATTTCTATAACGCCACTTATGTATACCAGTTCCACCGGGTAAGGAAGCCCCGCGGGCATCATTTTCGTGTAAAAAGGTTCGTTAAGAAAGTGATTTATACCTGCCGCCACATATAAAACACCCATTAAATAAACTGCATATTTCTTCATCCTGACTGCGCGGTTTTAAGGGCCTTTTCAATTCTTAATTATGCATTCATTATCATTAAATCCTAGTGAACCCGGTCGCCTCTTACTTCCATATTTTTCATTACGTCTGCCTCGTAGTTTAGCCATTCATCCCAACGTTTTAAAACCTGCTCCTTGCCACCGTATTCGCAAGCCATATCTAAAAAAAGCCGGTAGTGCCCTGCTTCGCTTACCATCAGGTTTTTATAGAAGATGCGTAACTCCTCATCTTCCACACCTTTTGAAAATAAACGGAATCGTTCGCAGCTACGTGCTTCGATTAAAGCGGCAAACAACAGTTTATCAATAAGCGATTCCCGGCGAGAGCCACCCTTTTGTAAGAATTTGTTCAGTTGATTAACGTACACATCCTTACGCTGGTGGCCGAGTTTAAGATTGCGTTTTTTTAACTGTTCAAGCACCATTTTAAAATGGCCCCATTCCTCACTTACGATTGGTATAAGCGCGTCTACCATTTCAGTAAACTCAGGATAATTCTGTATAAGTGATATGGAAGTAGAAGCCGCTTTTTGCTCGCAATAAGCGTGGTCGGTTAAAATCTCTTCAATGGATTTACCGGCTAAATCAACCCAGCGCGGGTCTGTCGGTAGTTTTAATCCCAGCATTGCACCATGTTTTTAACTACAGCAAAGAAAGAGGATTTAGGGACATGCGAAGCACGTAAATGCCTGTGCCGGCAGCCGTAACTAAAATTCCTTTACTCCATCCGCGGTTTCAGCAATATACATACGGCATTGCAGCCCCGTTACAGCATTGTATTTATCGCTCACCTTTTGTGTAAAGGCGTCTATCGCAGTTTCGTGCACAATGGCTATAGCGCACCCCCCAAAGCCCGCGCCTGTCATTCGCGCACCAAGGCAACCGCTTGTTTTTTGGGCTTCTTCAACCAGGGTATCCAGTTCAATGCCGCTTACCTCATAATCATCGCGCAGCGAAGCGTGGGAGGCGTTCATCAACCGCCCGAAGGTGCTTAAATCATTATAGCGCAGCGCCTTTACACTTTCCTTTACGCGCAGATTTTCGGTAACCACGTGTTTAGCGCGTTTCCGTAAAAGTTCGTCGCCAATAACATCAAGGTAAACCGGTGAGGCATTAGCCAGGTTCTCCGTTTCGGGTTTGACAGACTTAATTTTTTTCAGGGCTTCCTCGCACTCAGCCTTGCGCTCATTGTATTTGCTGTGTATTAAACTGCGGGGCTTTTGGGTATTCATTATCACCAGGCGGTAATCATTTAGCTCCACCGGTATATAATCGTGTGTAAGTTCATTACAATCAATGAGCAGGGCATAATCCTTTTTGCCAAGCGCCACTGCATATTGATCCATAATGCCGCACTTTACGCCTATAAAGTTGTTTTCTACCTCTTTGCAGAAATTGGCCAGCCATACTTTGTTAATCCGGCTTTGCGATTGGCTTAAAAGTGCAAAAGCAGTTATTACTTCTACCGCTGCTGAGGACGAAAGCCCTGCCCCCTCCGGTAAATTACTTTCGTAAGTAAGCTCGCAACCTTTCAGGCTTATTCCTTCTGCTTTTAAATGGTGAATAATACCTATGGGATAATTGGCCCAATCCTGAGTGGCGGCGTACTCCAATTCATCACTGATGTTAACTGAAGTAGTGAAAGGGTGCGTAGCAGAGCGGAAAATTATCTGCTCATCGCTACGCGGCTGATAATTTAACTTAACGCCCAGGCTTATAGCAGCCGGCAAAACAAGGCCGCCATTATAATCAAGGTGTTCGCCAATAAGGTTAACCCTGCCGGGCGCAAAGTAGTTTTTAGCTTCGTTCATTTTCCTTGCATTTTGCTGCGTAGCAATGCCGCACAGTCGTCTACATCAAGCGGGTTGGCTGCTGCGCCGGCGCCAAGTTCACTACCCGCGTACCATTTAATTTTATCCTTTGCGCGCAGTGGCGGGTAAAACTCTATATGAAAGGCAAAGTAATCGCCGGCATCAGCATAACGTTTTTCGTTAACCGGTGTTTGGTGCAGGGCCATTACATAGGGGAAAGGCCTGTCGTAAACCAAATCGAAAGCGCGCAACAATTTTTTAAGCAATAGCGCAAGGTCTTTCTTTTCAGTAACTGTAAACTGGGTTACGTTGCCTTTTAACTTCTTGTTTACCACAAATACGCCAAAGGGGTAATCAGTAAAGTAAGGTATATAAGCGATGAAACTTTTGTTCTCGTATACAATTCTTTTTTTATGCTTTTTCTCTGCCGCATTCAAATCTGCAAACAAATTAGTACCGTTTTTGCGGTAATACTTTTTGCAGTTGTTTAGTTCCTCGCGTATTTTGGAAGGGATAAAAGAGTAGGCGTACAACTGCCCGTGCGGGTGGTGTATGGTTACGCCAACTTCTTCGCCGCGGTTTTCAAATTCATAAATGTATTTTATGCGCTGGTCCCGGCTAAGTTCTTTAAAGCGGTTGGCCCAAAGTTCAACCAGCTTTAAAACGTGTCCATCGCTAAGTTGGTAGAGTTGCTTGTTATGATCGGGTGTATAAAGCAGCACTTCGCAACGGCCGGTAGCCTTCGCATTGCGGAATACCTTTGATGCTTTTAGGATTGGCACTTCTTCGGCCTGCAAACTCATTACCGGAAAATCGTTAGGGTAGGCCATCACGTCAAATTGCTTTGGCAAATTGCCTTGCCCCGGGCAAAAGGGGCAGTAATCTTTAGGTAAGTGCGGACGGTGCTGTCGGTTGGTTGCCACCATAGTCCAGGTATCTAACAAGGGGTTCCATCTTAATTCGGGCATGCAACGAAAGTAATTGTAGAATTTGATAATTATAGCAGGCAAACTTCGTTTTAGCCATTAGATTAGCGGCTTATGAAAATTCTCATTCTGCGGTTCTCTTCTATAGGCGATATTGTGCTTACCACCCCGGTGGTACGTTGCCTGCGGAAAAAGTATCCGGATGCAGAAATTCATTACGCTACCAAACAAAGTTTTCAATCCATCTTAAAGCACAACCCCTACATCACTAAGCTGCATTTGTTGGGCGATTCTTTTAAAGATTTGGTGGCGCAGTTAAAGCAGGAGAAGTTTGATTATGTTATTGATTTGCACCATAACCAACGCACCTTATTGCTAAAGTGGATGCTGGGCTTGCCCTCAAGATCATTCAATAAGTTGAACTATGAGAAGTGGCTGATGGTAAATTTTAAGGTTAACCGATTGCCGGATGTGCATATTGTTGACCGGTATTTAGAAGCTTGCAGCGCTCTGGGTGTACAGAACGATGGCGAGGGCCTTGATTATTTTTTAGGAACGGAGGATAAAATAAGCCTTAGCGATTTACCTGCCGGTTTCGATAAGGGGTATATAGGTTGGGTTATTGGCGCTAAGCAACGAACCAAACAATTGCCTGCTGAAAAGATAATAAATATATTGAATGCTTTTAATGGCAATGTGGTGTTGCTTGGCGGCAAAGAGGATATTGCGGCAGGAGAGGAGATAATATTAAAAGTAACCAATAGCGGTGCCCGTATTTTTAATGCGGCCGGCAGGTTCTCGTTAAATCAATCGGCCTCGCTCGTAAAGCAGGCTGAAGCGATAGTAACAAATGATACGGGCCTGATGCATATAGCGGCAGCTTTTAAAAAGCCGGTTATATCAGTTTGGGGCAATACAATCCCGGGATTTGGTATGTATCCTTATTATGGGCAAAGCAGTGTTTTCTCGTACCATGCCCAGGTTAATGATTTACCTTGCAGGCCATGCTCAAAGCTGGGGTTCGAAATTTGCCCGCAAGGCCACTTTAAATGTATGCTTTACCAGGATGAAGGCCGGATTCTGGAGGCTATTGAACGGGCGCAAAAAAAATAAAGGCGCAAGCAATTGCGCCTTTACAGTTAAACGTTGTAAGCCGGACCCATTTGGTGTATGATTAGCTCAATCATCTTTTCCTCTTGCGGGTCATATTTATCTTTTAAGTCGTAGCCCCAGTGTTTGGCAAGCACCTGGTAGAACCAAGCTGTGGCTCCGCCCTTTATTTCTTTAATAATAGTATAGGAGTTATTACCTGTTTCGCGGTTAATCAGCTTAAACAGCATTTCGCCCTGGCCTACGGTAAGGTCCTTTAGGTCGCGTTCAAATTTATCGCGCATTTCCTTTTCTACATCTTTACGGTAACGCTTATAGTCGCGTTTTTTGGCGGTTTGCTTCTCGGCCATTAGCTCATTATAGAGCTGTTTGGCAATTTTTACATAGGGCAATACGGCCTCAATGCGGCTTTTATACTTATAGTATTGCATCCACTCTGCCGGGGTCTTAAAATAAAGCACATCTACCTGCTGTAGCGATACGGTGGGCAGGGTATCGTTAAGGGCAGCGGAATCCGTAACATACTGTACGCCATTATCTGCCGTTGTTTTAGAAGGCTGTTTGGGGCCGGTACCCATTTTAGGCTTTTGGCTAAAAGCCAGTTGGCTAACTAAGATGGTAAGTAAAAATAAACCCAGACTCTTTTTCATATATCGGTTTTTATACGTAATGCCAAAGGGCGTACCAGATTTACAACGAATTTAAGTATCGGGAGGCATATAACCGCTTTTAAGAAACTTTATCTAAACATGTTTATAGTTAAATTCAAATACAAAATTTACCTTCGCTGAAATATTTTATTGTTTAACCAAAAAACCAGGAACAAAATGAAAAAAGGAATACTAGTTGCTCTTGCGGTAGCGGGCTTTTCTGCCATCATTACCACAAGTTGTAATACGCCTGCCAAGCATTTGTCTGACGCTGAAGTTCAGGCAAAAGCCGATTCGGTGTTCAACTCAAAGAAAGATGCCAAGTTAGAAGAACTTAAAGCTGCTTGCCAATCAACTGCCGATGCGCAGGTTAGTGCAAAAGTTGAAGAATTAAAGGCGGCTTCAATGGGCCAGGCCGGTAAATAATTTGTAAAACCCAAAAGAGAAAAACTAATATGAAAAAAATAATAGCTACAGCATTTACCGGTGCAGCCTTAGCTTTTGCTTTGAACAGCTGTAACAACGGTGGCGAAACACAAGAGCAGGCTAACACTGCTGATAATGCACGTATTGATTCGGTAGTTAACGCCCAGTTAGGCGGTTTAAGCTACGACGCTGAGTGCCAGGCATGGATAGATTCAGCTGCTACAGCTCAATACGATGAGTGGTATGCAACCGAAGGCAAGAAAAAAGGCGCTAAGCCGGCTCCTAAGCCAAAGCCAAAACCACAACCTGAAGCACCAAAGCCTGAAACTACAGGTAATGGCAAGCCTTCAATGGGTGGTGATAATAACCCTAATACAACAGGCCAGGGCAAACCTAAAATGGGTGGCGGCACTGACTCAACTGTTGGTAAAGGCAAACCTAAAATGGGCGGCGGACCTAAATAGTTCGATAACCCAATAAATAAAAAAAGCCCCGCGATAACTCGAGGGGCTTTTTTATTGCTATGTGTTTAAACTACAGCTTGTTGCCTGTGAAAGTACAGCTGTTGCTGCTAACACCATCATTGATAGTGTAAGTGAAGGTAAGAACGCTGCCTGACAGGCTACCGTTACCTTGTACGTTTACTGTGCCACCTACGTTCTGGTTAGCTACAGTAAAGGTAGTGCCTTCAACAGTTGCAGTTGCTACGAAAGCCTGGCCATATACGTTGTTAAGCGTAACTTTCAGGATATCGCTGGCGTTAGCTATAGTAAGAGTGTAAGTATCGCTACCTACAGTGCATGATTCGTTACCTTGCCACTGACCAACAAATTTAGCGCGTATTTCAGTGTTACACTTGTCACCTTCGTAACCGCTATCGCATGTTTTTGTACATGAAGAAACAGTAGCCAGGCCACCGATAAGAGCAACGGCTACGAATGTTTTGAAGAACTTTTTCATTTGAATCTTGGTTTTTTTGGTTTTACAAATTTTTCAGTGCCGCAAATGTATAAAGTTTGCGACTTGCAACAAATCTCATTTATCATGCCAATTTTCCACATTTCGGCCTTTTACCTTAATTTTATGTTTACATAAATCAACAACATAATTCACAATTCTTTACATTTGCGCGATAAATTATTCAGGGGCACATATTCAAACACTATGAATAAAATCTTTACGAGAACATTTTCAGCATTACTATTGCTTGCGGGGTTGCTATGCTTCAACAGCGTTTCTGCATCCCACATCATGGGTTCAGATATCACTTTTAACTGCCTTGGGGGCAATAACTACCAGGTAGTTGTAACTGTTTATCGCGATTGCAGCGGTATTTCAGCCCCCACCTCTATTTCGGTAGATGTAACCTCTAACTGTGGCAGCCAATTTATAACCTGTAGCCTTGATGCCTCTAACTCCGGTGTTGAGGTTTCTCAATTATGCCCAACGGCCTTATCAACCTGCCAGGGCGGTACCTTTCCTGGTGTGGAAGTATATACCTATGTAGGGAACGTTACTATTACGCCTAACTGCGGTGTTTATACCTTCCAGTATACGGATTGTTGCCGTAACCCGGATAACAACCTGGTTAACCCAACCGGAGCCGGCTTTATGGCCCAGGCCACTTTAAACAGCGATTTGGTGAGTTGCGATGATGCTCCTGTATTTACCTCATTACCAGTTCCTTATTTCTGTTTAGGGCAGCCGGTTTATTATTCGCACGGTGCGCTTGATGGCGACGGCGACTCATTAGTATATACCTTGATTGCTCCCTTAGACGACCTGGGTGGCAACGTGGGTTATACCGGCACCTATACCCCAACTAACCCAATGCCCACTGCCAGTGGTTTCAACTTTGACCCTGCTACAGGCCAGATGGTATTTACCCCTACCCAGCAGGGCGTATATGTAGTTGACGTATTGGTAACAGAATACCGCAACGGCCAGGTAATTGGTACCACCATGCGCGATATTCAAATTGTGGTAATTAACTGCAGCAACAACTCACCACAAGTGGTTAACTGTTTAACTACCGGAACTGTTTCAGGTGGCGTTGTAACTGATTGTAACTCATTGGGAGTATGCCCCGGCCAAACGGTTACTTTTACTTTAACCGCCGGCGATGCCGATGGCGACCCAATTACTGTAAGTTCTAACATTGCCCAGTCAATTCCGGGCGCTACGCTGGTTACCCAAAACGTGGGCGGTCCGGATTCAGTATTAGTAACCTTTACCTGGACCCCTTCGGGCCTTGATACCGGTTTCCGCTACTTTACTATACAGTTTGAGGACGATGCCTGTCCTATTACAGGCTTGCAGCTCCTAACTTATGATATTACGGTTCTTGACGGAACCGATGCCGGCCCTGATAAGTTCTATTGTACCGGCGGCGGCCCTGTAGCTATTAACGTTTATGGCGGCAACACTTTTTCATGGAACACCACCAGTGGTTTTGTAAGTTCTACACCGGATAGCGCCCATGTTACCGTGGCGCCTACCCAAACCACTACTTATATAATACAGAGCGATTTGCAGGGTGGTTGTAAAAACAGAGATACCGTAACCGTATTTAATGTGCAAACATTTACGGTTGGCGTAACTACGCCCGATGATACAATCTGCTTGAACTCAGGTACTGACCTTACCGCAACCGGAATCCCTTCCAACCAGGGACCTTTCACCTACTCATGGGCTCCGGTAACTGCAGGTGTTCAATCCCCTACCGCTCAAACTACTGAAGTTAGGCCTACCTCTACTACTACTTATTATGTAACCGTAACTTCAGCCTCAGGCTGCCCGGTTAAGGATAGCATACAAATAGTTATACAGGGCGTGGGTCCTAAAATTGCTGTTACGCCTTCTGACAATTATGTGTGTCCCGGTTCACCTGTAACGCTTAACTCTATCGTTAAGCCTTTCGAATCAGGCCCTGTAGCTGATCCTTTAAACCCATGTTTACCAGGTAGCACTTTCGAATTAAAAGACATTGGCAGCGGAACCGCCAGTGCCGATGCGAATGTAACTCCTTACGTTGGTTTCTGGATGGACGGCCGAGTGCAATATCTCTATACAGCATCTGAACTTCAGGCCATGGGGCTTGCCGCAGGTGCTATAACCGACATTGCCTTTAACGTAACTGCTAAGAACAGCACCGCGCCTTATAACAGCTTCACAATAAAAATGGGAGGCACTAACTTAACCGGCCTGCCTACTAACTTTGTTGGCGGTTTGTACCAGGTTCTTAACCCTGTTTCATATACAACCACTCTTGGCTGGAATACGCACACACTGGATGTTCCGTTTAACTGGGACGGCTTCTCTAACCTGATTGTTGAAGTTTGTTTTGACAACAGCGCCTGGACGGCCTATGACCCTGTTCAATACAGCGTAACATCTTTCCCTAATTCAGTTTTATGGGATAATGCTGACTTGGCAACACAAAGCGGTTGTTCAGGGCTTATAACACCAACACAGGGAAATCAGCGCCCTAACATGCGCATAATTATGTGTAAGGCTCCTTTAAATAACTACAACTTTACTTGGACCGGTAGCGATGGAACTACTTTACCGGATACCAGCGCACCTTCGGTTAATGTTAACCACGATGTAACTTATACTGTAGTAGTAAGCGATGGTACCTGCCAGGGCGATACAACTATCAGTTTATATGTTGATACCGCAGTGCTTATAAGCGCAGGTCCTGATACTGCTGCCTGTAATGGCGATACAATTACCTTAAATGCCTATTTATTGCATCCTGCGGCGCCACTTTGCGTGCCTGATTACGATATTACCAATATACCTTACAGTGCTATTACCCCAACCGGCGCCACATCAGCCGGCCCATCAGGTGATGATGCTACAAGCGGTGCCATTCCAATCGGCTTTAACTTCGATTATTTCTGCAGCACTTATACCAGCCTGTTTGCCTGCACTAACGGCTTCATGAGCTTTAGTACGGGCCAGCCAAGTACGTTTACGCCTTCGCCTATACCAACGGCTGCAACACCTAACAATATTATAGCCCTTTGTTGGGAAGACTTGATTACTACCGCCGGCCAGATAGATTACTTTGTTAATGGCACAGCTCCTAACCGTGTATTTGTTATACGCTATAACAACGTTTCCTTCTTTGGTACTACCGGTAACATGACCGGTGAGGTTCACCTGTATGAAACATCCAACGTGGTAGAAATTCACCTGGCAGCTATGACGGCTACCGGTCAAACACCAACCGTTGGTTTAGAAAATGCCGCAGGTACTTATGGTGTTTCCCCTGCAGGTTACAACAATACCAACTTTAACGTAACAACACCTATCGCTTTCCGCTTTACGCCTCAGGTTACCGGCGCAGCTTTAGTAGGTGTGCAGTGGTCGCCTCCGGCCGGTTTATCAAGCACTACTATAACCAATCCGCAGGCTTACCCTGCCAACACAACTGATTACGTAGTGCAGGCTACCTTCAGCAATGGTTGTGTAACTACGGATACAGTTCGTGTTTCTATAGGCAACTTCCCGCATACTTTAGATGCGGCACCTGATACTATTTGTGCTGGCCAATCATCTCAACTTACTTTTGGCGGCAATGGCGTTTCTTATGCCTGGACCCCGGCTAACGGCTCATTGTCTTCAACTACCGCAGCCAACCCAACAGCTACACCTGCTGCAACAACTGAATACTTTGTAACTGCATTCGATTCTATCGGTTGCCGTGTAGATGATTCTATAACTGTTGTGGTAAGAACCCATGCGCCAATTACCCTTGGCCCTAACCAAAGCATTTGTCCTTACGACTCTGTATTGTTAAGCCCAAGCGGCAGCCCATACACGTCTTACTTATGGTCTACCGGCGCGGTTACTCCTACTATTACTACTGCTCCACAAACAAGCACTGTACAGCAGTACTGGGTGCGTGTTAATGATGGATTCTGCTTCTACAATTCAGATACAGTTACCATTACCGAGTTTGTACTTAACCCTATAGTGGTTAACCCTAGTGGCGATACCGCAGTTTGCGTAGGTGAGTCTATTGTGCTTTCTGCCGACCCCGGTTATAACACATATGGATGGAGCAGCGGCCAAAACACCCAAACTATTACCATTACTACAGCCGGCGATTATTACTACTCGGTAACCGACGCTAACGGTTGTGTATTACATTCTCAGGATACAGCCCACGTGGCATTAGCTCCGCATCCTGCAGCCGTAATTCTGGCTAACGACACCGTTATATGTGCCGGTCAAACTACTGCTACCTTGTCAGTAACTCCGGTTGCCGGCATAGTTTATACATGGTTGGCTCCGGCTACTGTTGATACTGTATTTGTAGTATCGCAGGCTGGTACCTACACCTTAATAGCCAGCGACAATGGATGTACTACCACAAGCACAATTAATATTACCTCTACAAACCCGCCTACTATAGAGTTAGGACCTGACCAGAACCTGTGTAGCTGCGATACCACCGTTACTTTGGACGCCGGCATACCGGGTACTTATGTTTGGAGTAATGGGGCAACTACCCAAACCGCGGGCTTTACTGCTTCGGGTACGTATACCGTTACCGTAACCGATGCCAACCAGTGTACAGTTAGCGACCAGGCTACCTTAACCATTAAGTGCTTAACAGCTGATGCGTTTGTTGCTGACCCAAGCAGCGGAACAATTTTTGTAGGCCATAATGGTGGCCTGGATGTAAACACCAGCTACACTTCAAACTTTAGCTACGTGTGGTCACCTTCTACTTTCCTTGATGATTCAACCAAACAGAGCCCAAGCATACAAAATGCGCAAACTACTACCCTTTACCAGGTAATAGTTACGGACCTTGACCCCCAATTTGGTTGCGTGGCCAGCGATACAGTGAAACTGGTGGTTGTGCCTCCGGGCATTCCGCCGATGCCGAATGCATTTAGCCCTAATGGCGATGGCCAAAACGATACTTACGGGCCATACATTTCGCCTGCTTTACAGGGTATTTATGTAGTTACTGAAATGAGGGTTTACAACCGTTGGGGTCAGTTGGTTTATAACGGCACGGGCCCATGGGATGGCACCTTTAACGGGGTGGCTCAACCGGCTGATACATACGTGTGTTATGTAACCATTACCGGACCTGACCAAAGTAACCCAAGTGTGAATATTCAATATAATATATATAGCTCATTCTCACTTTTCCACTAAACATTTCACAAAAAATATTTTCTTTGAACTTTAATAAATTTTTCTGCCAATGAAACTGCGATTATACTCTGTTCTTGTTGTGATTCTGAGTGTTATGGCCGTAAATGCCCAGGACATTCACTTTTCACAGTTCTATGCAGCGCCCCTGACTCTTAATCCGGCACTGACAGGTAACTTTAACGGCTTTTACCGTATCAGCGGTATCTACCGTAACCAATACCCTGGCCTTACTGAAAGCGCTCCTGCATTCTCCACCCCATCGGTAAGTGCCGATCTTTCTCTGTTAAGAGACAAGATTAAGCGTGGCGCCCTGGGTGTAGGTTTGGTATTTGTTAACGACCAACAAAACGGTAAAACCTTTAACTTCAACCATATACTGGCTTCAGTTGCTTACAACATGAGTTTCGACCCCAAGGGCCGTTTCCAGTTAGGTGTTGGCTTACAGGGTGGTATTATGACTACCAAAATTGACGACAGCAAATTAAGGTGGGCTGAAGGTTATAACCCTGATGGAACTTATAACAGCGCTTACTCTCTGGAAGCAGTTAATGCCAAGCCTGGTATTAAAGGTGCTTTCAATGCCGGTATCTTCTTAAAGAGCGAGTTTTACACCGGTATGCGCGTTTACGCAGGCTACGCGCTTAACAACATTACCCGTTTCAAGGAGAACTACCTGGGTAGCAATGGCAGCTATCACCACCCATTCCGCCACACAGTGCACGGTGGTTTTGAATTTGACGTAAAAGACAAAGCAGTTATTATACCTGGCGTACTATACCAAAACATGGCCAGTTCATCTGAAGTTAACTTTGGTGTAACAGGCGGCATACATGTGGTAAGAGACCCTGCAAAGCGTGCTACCTTATTCCTGGGCTTATGGAACCGCCTGAATACCGGCAACTATACCATAATACCTAAAGTAGGTTTTGCATGGAAAGGCTTCAGCGCCGGCTTTGCTTACGATGCGCACTTAACCCAACAACGTAAAGATTACAAGAACATAGGCGGTGCCTTCCCGCAAGCGTTTGAGATTACGCTTTCGTATGTAGGCAACCTGTTTATTCCTAAAGAAGACAGCTACCTGTTTAACCCAAGGTACTAGAATGTTGTTGAGTTAAATTCATTAACCCCAAGAAAACTAAACATAAGCCATGAAGTATTTCCTTTTAGTAGCATTGGTACCCCTAATCATGTTTGCCAATGCTCAAGGTTCTAAAAAGAATATTGAGAAATATCCGAACTATAAGTGGAAGAAGAAACTTAAGATTGCCCGCCTGAAAATTACCCAGGGCAGTTATTACAACGCCGCCGTTTACCTGGAGGACGTGTACAGGGAAAAACCTGATAAAGTTGAAGTTCCGCACCTGTTGGGTGAAGTTAACCGCCAATTGCGCGATTATGAGGCTGCTGAAAAGTATTACAGCGCCGCTGTTAAATTGAACCCTGAGGCATATCCTAACGACCATTTCTTTTTAGGCCAAATGCTTAAAATGAACGGTAAGTACGAAGATGCCAAGAAAAGCTTTGAAAGCTACCTGAAGCAGGAACTGGGTAAAAATGACAGAAGCTACAAGTCGTTAACTAAAAACGAAATTGCAGGTTGCGACAGCGCCCTGGTTATTGTAGCAAACCCAACCAAAATTAAAGTTCAGAAGACTGAAGGTGCCGTTAACACTGTGCTTCAGGACTTTTCTCCTAAGCCATTGAAGAACGGCGATATGATGTATGCCCGCCAAAAAACGGATACAGCGGTTAACGTTAGCACAAGCAAGGCTGACTACTATACCGGTATTTATACCTCTTCTCGCTCAGGCAATACTTTTGGTGCCGGCAACCTGCTGCCTTTTCCTCCGAACGATAGCAAAACCAACGTAGGTAACGCTATTTACAGTGCAGATGGCAACACGCTGGTTTACACTAAATGTACTGACCCGTTGATTGATAACCTTGGCCGTTGCCGCATCTACTCTTCTAAGAAGAATGGTGCAGAATGGACAGAAGGACAGGAGATAAGCGCTATTAACTACAAGGATGGAACTACTACTGAACCTGCATGGGGTGTTGATGCCGACGGCAATACAATTCTTTACTTTGTTTCTGACAAAGGCGCAAATGGTTTAGACCTTTTCTACGCTAAGCAAAATGCTGATGGAACATTTGGCGCTCCTCAAAGCCTTGGTAATGAAATAAACACCGTGGGTGATGAGATGACTCCTTTCTACGATGCTAAAAACAAGGTGTTATACTTCTCTTCTGATGGTCACCCTTCAATTGGTGGTTTAGACGTGTTTAAAACAAGTGGTGTACCAGGCAGCTTTGGCCCGGTAGTTAACGCAGGCGTGCCAATTAACTCAGGCGCTGATGATCTTTACCTTGCTCTTGATGACAAAGGTGCTAAAGGTTTTATGGTTTCAAACCGCGTAGGTACAACTTCGCCACGTGGCGCTACCTGTTGCGATGATATCTGGACTGTAATCGTTCAGCGCGATGTGTTCTTAAAAGGAATTTATGTGAAGAGGGGAGATGCAAGCAACACGCCAATTGCAGGTGTTGATGCCAGCATGTATAAAGTAGCCGGTAACAATTTTGAATTTGTTCAAAATACCATTACTACCCCCGAGCCGTTTATTTTCCCTGTAAAACGCAGCACTTCTTACAAAATCAACGGTAACAAGGAAGGTTTTTGGCCTTCTATTGATAACCTGAGCATAAGCGAGGATGAAGAGCGTGACACTATTTTCCAGATATTCTACCTGGACCCTATTGTTAAGAAGAAAATCCGTATCCCGAACGTTTACTTTGCTTTCGATAAGAGCAATGTTATCCAGTTCTACCAAACACAGATTGACAGCGTAGTGTTGGTGCTTAACGCTAACCCCGGCTACTCTGTAGAAGTACAGGGCCATACCGATAGCAAAGGCTCAGACGAGTATAACGAGAAGCTTTCTTTACGCCGTGCTACAGAGGTGAAGAACTTCCTGGTTAAAAAGAAAGGAATTGCTGAAAACCGTATAACTGTTAAAACTTTTGGCGAGAAAATGCCTGCAGTTCCTAACGAGTTACCAAACGGTGAGGATGATCCGGAAGGACGCGCACGTAACCGTCGTGTTGAATTCAAGATTATCCCTGACAAACCGGATGATGCTCCTGAATTTGAACCTTACGGCGATCCTGTAAAAGAAACAAAGACTGGCCCTGGCTTTACCTACGGTAAGAAAGGCAAATAAGAAATAGAGTAAGACAATAAGCAGAGCCCCCCGAAAACCGGGGGGCTTTTGTTTTTGCTTATAGTGGATAGAGGGTGTTACCTTGTGTAAGCCAGTGACTTAAATAATGGACTAGCCTTAAATTATTTCTTTGAAGATTTTATATTTGAGCGGGATAAACCTTAAATTTGCGATATCCCCCCTAAAACAGAGAGCCCCAAAAAGGCAACAAACCGCCTTGTTTGGTAAAAAAGTGCAGAAATTTGTCTTTGGAAATCAGTGAGTTATGAAAAAAGTGAGGCTAAAGTGAAACTTTTTTAAAACACCCTCTTGACAAAACCTGGGGGCTGATGTAAATTACCTATACGAAACGACAAGAAAAAGGTTACAGAAAAAATTAAAAAACAAGTAAAATGAACAAGCTAAACAAAATTTTCGGAGCAGCTTTCCTGACAATCTCTCTGAATGCCTTTGCGGGCGACTGTCCTTCTCTGTCAGGAGAATTCACCATCGGTAAAGACGATGCTGATTTCACAACAGTTAATGATGCTGTTAACGCATTAAAATGCGGTGGCGTATCAGGCCCGGTTACCTTCCTTATCCAGGACGGTACTTATAACGAAAGAGTAGTTCTTTCGCCTATTCAGGGTGCTGACGCTTTCAACACTGTTACTTTTGAATCAAAAAGCGGTAACAACACAGAAGTAGTTATTTCTTACGCTACATCTGATGCTACCCTGGTTCTTAACGGTGTTTCTTATGTAAATTTTGAAAATATCACTATCGACCATAAAACTGCCACTTACGGCAACTGTGCACGTATCGACGGTAAATCAGGCCACATCGGTTTTAAAGGTGTTGTGTTTGATGGTGTAGAAGCTGCAAGAACAGGCGCTAACAGCTCAACTGTATACTTTGCTTCTACTGCCCCTAAAAGCGATGTAGCTTTCGAAGATTGCGAAATCAACAACGGCAGCTTCGGTATCTACAAAAGCGGTATGGGTAACGACGGTATGGACAGCAAAACCTCTATCACAGGCACCCTGTTCTTTAACCAATACGAAACAGGCCTGGCTCTTTTAAACGAAGAAGCACCGGTAATTACTAATAACGTGGTTAGCACCCTGAGTAACTACGCAGGCTTTAAAGCAATAAGCCTTGACAACGCCAGCGGTAACCTGGTTGTAAGCAACAACATCGTAAACGCTGCTAACGGTTCATACGGTTTAGCAATGAACAACTGTTCTGCTTCGGCTACCAACCTTGGCCAAATCAACAACAACTCAATTGCAGTGGGCGGCACCGGCGAAACTTTCGGAGTATACCTGAGCGGTTCAACTGACAACCAGGTTCTGAACTTCAACCGTGTTAAACTTACCATCAACGGTCAACAAAATACTAACCAGGCTTACTACCGTAACATCGGTTCTGGTAACAACATCAACATGATGAATAACATCTTCTACGATTTGAATACCGGTGGCTACACCATCGTAGGCAACACTTACAAAGATTTCTTCAACCAGTTACCTTCGCAAAGCAACCCATCACTGTCAGTTTCTGCTAACGGTATCATGATCGAAAAAGTTTCTCCAATAAAGTAACCTATAATAGCTTGTTCGTTACTTTTATACGGTTCCGGCGAAAGTCGGAACCGTTTTTTTTTCGTATAACTATTCATAATTTCCCGTTCAAATAAATTACTTGTTAGAGCTTTCTACTCAGCCCTTTACAGCTTTTTTTGACGAATATGCCGAGGCCATAATGATTACCGATGCCCAAGGCAAAACTGTATACCTGAATAAAGCATTTGCCCGTTTAACGGGTTATGGTGCCGAAGATATAGCCCGCGTAACCGTTGAAGACCTTTTTAAAGTAAGGGTTAACTATCACCTTGTTGAAACCAACAAGCTTACCCATTGGGAATCGGGCATTACAACAAAAGCGGGAGAGCAGTTATGGCTTAAGGTATCTATGTCGCCGATTTTGCTTGCCAATGGCTCTAAAGGCACGGTTTATACGTTAATTGATAACCCAACCCTTGACCAGCTTACAGGCCTTTTAAAGGAGAGCGAAACGCGTTTTGCAACCCTGGCTGATGCATCGCCGGTAATGATATGGATGACCGATAAGGATAATTTGTGTTATTACTTTAATAAGGCCTGGCTTGATTTTACGGGTAAAAAGTTTGAAGAAGAATTGGGCACCGGGTGGTTGCGCAACGTGCACCCCGATGATATGCGCCTGCTGAATAACATTGCCCCCGAACTTAGCGCCCAAAAGGAATACTCGGTTGAATACAGGCTTAAACGCAAAAACGGCGAATACCGCCATATACTGGAGATTGGCACCCCCCGCTTTTTGCCCGATGGCACATTTGCGGGTTACATGGGCAGCTGCCTGGATATATCAGAAATGAAGATTGCCCAGGACGAACTAAGTAACCGGGCCGCCGAGTTAAAACGCTCTAACGAGGAGTTGGAGCAGTTTGCCTATGTGGCTTCGCACGACATGCAGGAACCACTGCGCATGATAGCCAGCTATATACAGCTTATCCAAAAAAACCTGGAGGCAGGAAAGCCGGAAGGGGCTTCTGAATTTATGCAGTTTGTGTTGGATGGCGTATCGCGCATGCAGGCGTTGATAAGCGATTTGCTTCAGTTTAGCCGCGTTAACCGTAAGGGCAATCCGTTTACGCAGGTTAATCTAAATGAAGTTTTAAGCATATCTATTGCCCATCTAAAGGAGCGCATTAAGGATAATGATGCCGGCGTAACCTTTGATACCATGCCGGTTTTAATGGGGGATTCAACCCAGTTAATGAGGCTGTTTCAGAACCTGATAGATAACGCCATAAAATTCAAAGCCCCGGAAAGAAAACCTGAAATCAAAATTTCCGTAGAAGAGAAGGAAACCGAGTGGCTTTTCGCCGTTAAAGACAACGGTATTGGAATAGAAAACAAGTTTTACAATCGTATATTTGTTATATTTCAACGGCTGCACGCCCGTAATGAATATGAAGGAACCGGTATTGGTTTAGCAGTATGTAAAAAAATTGTTGAACGGCACGGAGGAGATATTTGGGTAGAAAGCGAAGCCGGCAAAGGCAGCACGTTTTATTTTACATTGAAGAAATAACAGGCCATAGATATGGATTTATTAAAGAACAATAAGAATAAACCACGTATACTTCTGGTAGAAGATAACCCGGGGGATATAAGGCTTACCCAGGAAGCCCTGAAAGAAAGCCAGATGGAGATTCATCTTGACGTAGTATCAGACGGAGAACAGGCTATTGACTTTTTAACGCGTAAAGGGAAATATGCTGAAGCTGCGCGACCGCATATTATTTTGCTTGACCTTAACCTGCCCAAGAAAAACGGGATAGAAGTATTGAAAGAAGTAAAGGCTAACGAATCTTTAAAGAAGATTCCGATTATAGTTTTAACTACTTCTGATGCCGACCATGATATAACCAAAGCATACTCCCTGCATGCCAATTGTTATATCCTTAAACCGGTAGACTTTGACGATTTTGCCAAGGTGATTAAGCTTGTTGAAATATATTGGTTTAAAACGGTGCAATTAACCCACGAATAATAATATGGCTGAGCAGGAATTGAAGGTGCTTTTGTTGGAGGACAATCCCGGCGATGCCTTCCTTATAAAATTTTATTTGGGGGAATCGTCATCGCCTTCCTTCCAGGTTTCGCATGCTGAAAACCTGAAAACGGCGCTTGATTATCTGGCAGAAAATAAGTACGATATTATTATCAGTGATATGAACCTGCCCGATAGTTTCGGGGTGGATACTATCAAGAATATTCTTTCCAAATTTCCGGGTAACCTGGTTATTGTACTAACAGGCCTTACGGATGAAGAAGTTGGCCTTGAAACAGTGCGCTATGGTGCACAGGACTTTTTAGTAAAAGGAAAGTTTGACGGCAAAGTCCTTATCTCCTCAGTTATGTTTGCTTTTGAACGCTTCAGGCTGAATAAGCAAATTGAAACCATTAGCAGCAAACTGGATGCAGAAAGCAAGAGTATTGCGGTGCTGCAGTCCGTTTTTCGACTGGGCTTTTTTGAGATAGACACCAAAACAATGGGCCTGGTGAAGAGTTCCTATATGGATGAGTTGATGAGGAGTTATGGGTTGCCAAGTGATGTTAACCTGGATTCAGCATTAGAACTAACCCAAAACCCCGAGGATGTAAGATCCTCGTTAATGACGGCAATTAGTACGGGCAAAAGCAGTGTGATAACTGTATCCCTTAAAATCGGTAAAACAGTGGAGGTACGCCTGCAGCCTTCCGCAGAAAAATTGTTTGGCCTGGTACATTTTCCTGAATAATCCTGCGTTAGCGCCTTACACCTTAACGGCGTTGCCGGGTACAGTAGCGTGCGCAAACCAAAAACTGCAAAGGTCGCTCATAACCTTCACCAGTTCAGTATAACTACTTGGTTTTACTATATAACTATTAGCCCCCAACCTGTAACACTGCTTTATCTGGCGCTCATCTTTGCTGGTAGAAAACATAATAACCGGTATGTCGCGTAAGATTTCCCGGCTTTTTAAGTGTTGCAGGGTTTCTTTACCGTTTTTGCGGGGCATGTTCATGTCCAGTAAAATTATAGAGGGAAACTTTCTGCCGTTTTGGAGTTCGCTTTCCAAACGGCTGATTAAATCCTCGCCGTCATCCGTTGTTGTAAAATCTATTGGGTAGCTTAAATCGCCAAGGGCGGAGCGTACCAGGTATTGGTCTTCCGAATCATCGTCAGCCATTACTATTGAATATTGTTGTGCCATAGAGGATGGTTTTATCCATTTTACCTATGCACCTATTGGCCTGAAAAAAATCTAATTAGGGGCTTTAGACTTTAAGGGTACTGGGTGTATTGATCGCTGGAGGTATAAAGATAAGCATTTTTGCTGCATCGTCTATTATTTTTTCGTTTAATATATACGTTTAAACAGCTATTAAGGTATGGGTAGTATTGGGGAATTACCGAGGGCTATTAATAGTCCGGTTGAAGTACTTTCCAGTCAAACAGGTTGTTTTTTTCTATTGCGCGGTTGTTTTCAAAGCCTGCAAGTATACCATAGGGCTTCAGGCCTGTAACAGGCATTTTGGGGTAATAAGCCACAGTAAGGTCAAAAAAGCCTATACCCATGCCCAGGTTGCGTAACCGTATACCGGCGCCATAGGCCTGGCTAAGGCTAAAGCCATTAACTGCACTGCTTTGTGTAAAGGCAAGGTCGGCAAAAGCAAAGGCCGAAGAGTTAAAGCCGGCAATTTTAAAGGTGGGGTAAACATCGGTTTCAAAATTTAAAACGTAGCTGCGTGTGCCGCGCACCTGGTCGCCAAAAATGCCGCGCAATCCGTTTTTATCATTAACTATAAGTTCATAGCCGTTAGGCCGGTTAAAGCCAATGTTAAAGTAGGCGTTTACAAACTGCCGCATCATAAAACGCTTGCCCAGTTTTATAGGTACCGAAAAAAACTGAGTGCTTAGTTTAAACAGTATCTGCTCGTAGGCGCTGCGCTTCATAAAACCTCCGTAACTGGCTCTTGAGTTTAAATAGCCGAAACGCTCAATAAACTTACCATAGCTAAGCTGCACACCGCTGTAAAAGCGCTTGCTTAAATCTTCGTCGTTATCAAAGCCCATTATAAGGGCTGTGTTTAACCCTTTGGTGAAGTATTCAGCCTGCCCAAGGTAATAAACAGAGTGGTCCAGGTAATAATCCCACTGCGCAATACCAATGCTGCCTAAAAAGAAAAGCTGTTTGGTAAAAGTAAGTTCGCCATTAGTGCTGCGCTTAAAAGGCCGGTCAACATAGTCCTTACGGTAAAACCTTGACGACAATACCAATCGTGTGAGGTCGGTTTGTATTTTGTTGCGCCCGCTTAGTTTAAAAGAAGTTGCCAGCCAAACATCTTGCGTATTATAAAATACATTAGTGGGTATTGCGTCTGAAAATGCGTTGGGTATCCATTTGTTTTCCTTATAAACTCCGGTTACTATATGCCCCGCCCAGCGGCTGTTAGCAGAAAAAAACGGCCGGCGCACAGCCACTTCGCCACCCGCGCTTGCGGGTTGATAGTAATAAGTTGCCTTAATATTTATTTGCGAGGCTTTAATGTTGTTATACTGGTAATTGCCCCCTACAGTATAAAAATTATCCTTCCGGAAATTGAAACTTACCGTATTGGTGATGGAGTGAGGGAGGCCCATAAAGTTTTGAAACTGCAGCCCAACTTCCGCCTTGTTATATTGTACTCCGCTTATCAAGGTCCAACTCCAGCGGTCTTGTACAACTACAGTTACATCTACGTAATCATCATCTTCGGCTACCTCCGTAATATAGATTTTAAGGTCTTTAAAAGTTTCTCTTTCCCAAAGGTTGCGCTCGGTGTCAGCAAATAACTGAGGGTCCACCCGTTGGCCATTCTTAAAAAGCAGGTCATTTTTAATTACCCAGGGCTTAGTATTTATTTGAATGCCGTTGGCGAATTTCTGAAACCTGCTGAAGTGGTCGTTCTCAGGTTTTTCTATGGAAACACCGAACGGGTCAAGTATTTCTATATTAATATTTCTGATAATTTTTCCCCGATAGGGTTCAAATTCTTCTACGCCCGTAACTACCCTGTCAACTGTTCTATCGCGGTAGTTTAGGTAGCTTAGGTATATAAAGGTTTTGTTCATTCCTTCCATAAACCTTTTCTTGTTGTATTCCAGTTGTATCTGGCGGGGCGTTTTGTCAAGGCACACTTCATCATCGTAGTTGAACTGCCCGCAAGCAGGGTGCGCTACAAAGCCGAAAAGTAATGCCAAAAGCAGGCCGCAAAAATTCCTCATTCCCCCCAGTGTATCCTTAACTAATATACGCTTTTAGCCGGCCTGCGGATACGCCTGTGGATATTTATACTTTGGTTGCCAGCCGTTATCCTTGCTCGGCAGCAAATCAAACAGATGCCAAACTGAGCAATATGCGTCACCGGGACCAAAGTAATCTTTACTAACCCTGTAAATCACGCCATCCTTACGGATAAAAGCGCTTACACCCGGCCAATAACGGTTTGGCTCCTGCTCAAAGCCCATATCCTTTATAAAGCTATTACCCTGGGCACTTAGCATATTAAATGTCCAGCCCCGGCTTTCAGCAAACTCTTTTTGCACTTCAGGTGCGTCCGGCGAGATAACTACAGTAGGAACGCGGTCTGCCAGTGGCAGGGCAAACCCGTTAAAACCATCTGCCCAAAGGGTGCAATAGCGGCATTTTTTACCCATGTTATGAATTACTAACAATTCGTTACGCTTATCAAAAAGCGAGGATAGTTGAACATCCTGTCCGTCCTTGTTTTTCATTGTATAATCAACTACCTGCTCGGGTTCCATTTTAGCGCGCAGGTTTAGGATTTCTTCGCGCTTTTTTTCAATTTCCTTCTGCAACGCTGCTATTTGGTCGTATATGGCTTCATTCATGTTATATCAGTTTTTATAAAGTTAGCGTTTAAGGTTGAAGTATGAAAAAAATACTGGCCCTGCTTTTTGCCCTTTCTTTGCTGGCCTTTGATGACGGCGAGGATTATCTACAGAAGGTTCCCCTTTATGTAAAGGAGTCCTATTTTAAGGAGAAAGTTTATGCCGAGCAGGACTGGCGCAGCTTTTATAAGCTACCTGAGCCTAATACAGCCCTGGACCCGAAAAACTATGACCTTCACTTAATAAATGCCGCTTTTTTTTATGCTACCAATAAGTTGAGGGAGGAAAAGCGCTTGCCTGTTTTCAAGTATCTGCCCGGCCTGCGCGATGCCGCTGTTTTGCATACCAACGAGATGGTAGAGCGCAACTTTTTCGACCATTACAATAGCAGAAACCGCAAATATTATTCGCCTGATAAGCGAATGAAACTATTCGGTATTGAATCAGACGCAGGGGCTGAAAACTGCGATTATAACTACCTGGAGCCGGATGCAGGCACTACTTATATTCAGCTGGCCGAGGATGTGGTGAGGGATTTGTTTAAATCGCCCCCGCATAAGAAAAACATGATGAACAAGGCCTACACCCGCCTGGGATGCGCCTTGATGTTTGAAAAAAAGGAAAAGGAGGGAGCCTGGTATTGCAAGGCTACTCAGGATTTTTCAGCCAATTAAGCGGTAGGGGCGCCCTTTTACTTGCTGATGGCGGTAACCGGCTTTAGCTGCCGGCCTGAGAGGTGAGGGGGCGGCTGTTTAGGGAATATGGCCCCCTCCGAAAATTAATTCCTTGCAATTGAAAATTTTAAGCTTTCTTTAACCTATTATTTAATTATCAAAAGCACAAACGTGAACATTTTTGTAGGAAGTCTTCCTTTCAGTTTAAGCGAAGCAGATTTGAAATCTCATTTCGAAAAGTACGGCACCGTAAGCTCGGCTAAAATTATTACGGACAAGTTTACCGGTAGAAGCAAAGGCTTCGGTTTTATTGAAATGCCCGATGACGACCAGGCTCAACAAGCTATTTCAGGCCTTAATGGTTCTGATATCAACGGCCGCTCAATTGTGGTTAACAAAGCCGAAGAAAAGAAAGACGGTGGTAACCGTAACTTCGGACCTAATAAGAGCAAAGGCGGCGGCTACCGTGGTGGTAGTGGCGGCGGCTACAAGAAAGGCGGCGACGACCGCTGGTAGTCAACCTTTTTTGGCTAAATAACATTAATCGGCACGGACTAAATCCGTGCCTTTTTGGTTTTTACTAAAATCAATAAAGCTATGCTTTCCGGCCGCTTACCGGCGGTTTCCATTTACTAAGGGCAAGTTCCTTACTAAGTTCTTTTAGCGGTTCCTTCTGCAGGTCCTCTTTAAAGGCGTTAAAGGTGTCATTCCACTGCATTTGCAGGCCTGCCTTACCAAGGCGGTCGAACCAGGTAAGCAACTCGTTACAGCCCGGCATATCGGTTTTGGCGCGTTTTTTCCAGGCGCGTACGCTCTTTACCTGGTAAGGTATTAACTGGTAGTTTTTAAGTTGCAGCTGCAGCATTATAAAAAGAAGGCGGGCAAAAAGTTGTATGTCTATTCGTTCCTTGGTTTTACTATCCATTAACCGGTTAAGGTTAACCATGCAGCCATCTAAATCACCGGTATGAAAAAGCGCCAGGGAATAATCCAGCAAAAAGGTAAGGCGTTCGCCCGGCTTTACGTCATCTGTAATTTTATAGATCTGCTGCCCCCAGCTTTTAGCCTCGTTAAACTCGTGCAACAGGCTTAGCAGGGTCATCTTGGTTACTTTACCAAAATTGTTGAACCGCTTGGTTAACACAGGCGATACTTCAGGAATGGGGTTTTGCGACTTTTCAATCAATTGGTTTACTGAAGATAAAGCCTCGCGGTAATTACCCAGCCCGTATTGCCTTACACAAATGTTGGCGTACACATTGTAATACCCCGATGGTAATATGGAGCGGAAATGAGGAAAGCGCTGAAATTGTTTGATTTGGTTTTGAGCGTGCGCAAGCGCTTTGTGCGGGTCAGGTTCTATGTACTGGTAATAAAACATGCCAATCTCATTCCAGCAATGTTCAGCATGCCAGCTTTTAAAGGAGGAAGGCTTGCGGTTAAACAGCGGATTATCTTTTACATCTTTCAGTTCCGCAAATCCGCTGCGGTTCATTACCGGTTTTCTGAAACGGTCGCGCAAATGCACCAGTGCCATAAACTCGGCCTGTATCTCCAACAGTTTTTTTTCCTCCTCGTTGGTAGCCTCCATTTCATTATACATGCTTAAATGGCTGTAGCAATGCGATAACAGCCGCGTAAGACTTAAGGCTAAACCAAAACGCTCGTACTTTATAACTTTTTTTAATGCTTTTTCGGCTTTGCTTATGCTATAGGTGGTTAGGCCTTTGCGGTATAGAAGGTCTGCTTCCTGGTACTGCGCCATCAGGTTGCTTTCCACAAAATTATTTTCGTGAAATATGCGCAGGTTTCTGAGTAGTACATCCTGCAGGTATTCTTTTTCGTGGGCTAAGTTACCGGGCTCAATATTCAGTTGCTTTGATAAGGCTGCTGCATCATAAACTTCCGCTTCTTCCAGCGCATTAAACAGCTTCAGGTATTTCTTACCACCTGTTTGCGATTGGCAGAAGAGCTTAAAATATCTCTTTTCGCTGGGTGAAAGCGATTTTATCAGTTGTACTAAGTAATCTTGTTTACGCATCAGTGGTTGCACAAAATAATGCCATTCGCTTAAAATTCAAGGGTGTATACCCCCAAAGGTTGCCTATTGATGTTACACCGCCTTTTTCTGAGTTCCGATTTTTTGAAAAAAGTTGGACGCACCGTCACCTTCTGCTTAAGTATGTTTGGTTCATCAAACACCAGCGCATGTTTAAAGAGGATATCAATTACCCGGCAAACACTGTAACGTATATCGTTACTGCTCCGGCTGTTAAATTACCACTGCCACTGCCCGAGGCAGAAGTTAAGAAGAAGGAATTGCCCCTTAAAGCCCGCGATAAAGGCAATGCCGGGGGCCATTTTCTTTGCGGTAACGAACTCTGTGTAGAGTATATATAACTTAGCTGCCTTTCAACTGCCGGGCCATGTTCCCTGTTAGGGCTGCAAACCCGCTAACCAACCCGCCTATAAGGCCGGTAAGCACAAACAACATTGCCATTTTACCACCGGTTAGCTGCTTTAGCACTTCTGTTATTCGTGCAGCCAAAACATGTTCGTTAGCCGCCGAAAGCTTATACGCGTAGGCCACCCACAGAATAAAAATGGCTAAAAAGCCGGCGCTAAACGCGCTAAAGCCGCCTTGTTTAAAAGCATAGCCGGCTACAAGTGCTATAGGCGCAATTACCCACCAGGGTAAAAACAGTTGCAACACAAAGGATGCTATCGCAATTAAGGCAAGCGTTAAAAAAAAGTTCTTCATTAGTTTATATTTTGTGGTAATGCGTTATGGTATCGGGTTTATTGCGGTTTATAAGTGGCCACATAGGTTTTCTTGCTGCCTAATTCCTCGCCTGTATGTAAAAAGTTAGTGGTGTAGTATTCGCCCTTAGCCCAGCTGTTTACCATGTTCTGGTAATATTTACTGGCAGGGTTACCGCTTTCTCCACCGGGGTAAACAACATATCCCTTCATATCCCCAAAGTCCACAATCATTCTCCAACTTGGCCCGTTGGTAGTATTGGTGGCGTTGATGATGCCCAGGTTGCCACCGTTGTACACATTAAGGGCGCTAAAGGCATCCTGGCGGCTTAGGGCCTCTATTTTAGTGCCTTTGTAGGTGCCCCAGTCGTGTGGGCTCAAATCCGATTTCTCGTAACTTTCATCACTGCCATAAGGTTCTGAAACCTCGGTAAAATGCTTGGCTTGTAAAGTTTGCGTTATGGCATGGAAGGATTGCGTTACGATGCTGTTCCTGTTTTCTTTTTCTGCTGTATTGATGTTATCGTAAAAGGCGGATGTAGAATCGTTCTTCAAAAAGTTAACCGTAACATAAAAACTTGGTTGCTTCATAGGCAGGCTGCTGTCGCGCATTTCTTCCCATAAATCTTTACGCAGTTCATTCCACCAAATCTCAAAATACACCGGGGCAATTTCGTTGGCGTTATTATAAAAGTCCCAGCTCTGTAGTTTGCTCAGGTATTCTGTTTCTTCCTTGCTTAGGCCGCTTTTATCCAGCAGCGCTAACAATGCAGGTAATGCTTCTTTAGCGTGCAGGTTAAAGTTGTCGTTCTGCATCTTTTTCATAAACTCCGCATCTATACCGTTGTTTTCGCTAAGTAGTTGGTTAATGCGGCGGTTACGGTAGTTTTCGTAAACCCCAACACCGGGATAGTAATAGGGGTATGTGCTGTCAGTAGGGTGCTGATTAGCGGAACTTACAAAGCCCCTTTCAGGGTTTTTACAAGTAGGGTTAGCCGAAAACGGAATGAAGTCCTTCCAGTCGTCTTTATCGGTACTGCCTTCGCTCAGGTATTTACCCTGTTCACTCACTTTATCACGCAAGGCAAATCTGCCTTGTTCTTTAATGGCAATGTCTCCGCTGCGCGAGGCGAACACAAAGTTTTGTGCAGGGCAGGTGTAGTTGGTTAACGCATTTAAGTAGTCCTCATAATTTTTGCCACAGTTAAGCAGGTAAAAGGTTTTAAACTCGTTGGATGGCAGGTGGGCCGTCCAGCGCATGCTCAGGTTTTCCTTGCTTTTAGCTACGCCATAGCTTTCATCAAATACTACGGGGCCAAAACGCGTGTAATAAACCGTATCTAAAAACTCTCCTTTACCACGCACTTCGTATTTCTCTATGCGCTTTTCGCTCTTTAGCTGTTGGCCTTGATATTCATAGGTACTCTTATCTGCGCTGAATTTTATGCGGTACCAATCGCGCACATCTCTGCCGCCGTTGGTTACCCCCCAGGCTATTGAATCATTATAACCTATGATAACTGCCGGTGCGCCGGGAAGCGTTGCTCCATACACATTCATGTTTGGCGATACCAATTGCATTTCGTACCAAATACTTGGCAACGAAAGGCGCAGGTGGGGATCGTTACACAAAATAGGTTTACCGCTTTTGGTTTTACTACCGCTAACCGCCCAGTTATTGCTGCCTGTAATTTCATCGGGCTTTTCCAGTACCCTACCGTAGCTTAGCATTTTGCTCTCACTGCTATTGCTATCTGAAGTGTTAGTTGCTGCGTCCCATTTAGTTCCTTTGGGCACTATGGGGTCTTCATCTGCTATAAAGTCAGGGTACAACTTTCTGAACTCCTCCTCCCCGTATTTTGCCACAAAGTTGGCATTCTCAATATCGTACTCAAAAACGGAAAGCATATTAGCCATATGCTTAAGCAAGAGGGCTACCTTAATCGGCTTCCACTCTTCGGGCCGGTAATCCAGTAGTTTATATTCAATTGGGTAATCTTTGGGGTTTAGGGTGCTTATGTAAGCATTAATACCGCTGCAGTAGGCATCTATCAGTTTCTTGCTTTCAGGGTCCTTCGCTATATACTCCTGCGCATTTTCAGCTCCGTAGCCCATTCCTATCCTGCGCATAAGGCGGTCGGCATCCAGCGTTTTGTCTCCTACAACCTCGCACAGGCGGCCGGCTGCGGCATGGGTGCTTATCTCCATTTGCCAAAGGCGATATTTAGCTGTTATGTAGCCCTGCATGTAATACAGGTCCTCATCGTTTTTAGCAAAAACGTGCGGCACTAAACGCTCGTCAAAGTAAACTTTCACCTCATCCTTTAAGCCGGGAAGTTTGAGCTCCTCATCGCTTAAGGTACGTTCATCAACAGCGTTTTGCCAAAACCCGCCAAAGGGATTTAAAAATTTACCAAAGGGTGGGGCGGGCCCAAGCCTGTTGTTAAATACACCAATTAACAGGGCGGTAACAGCCAGCGGAATAAAGAGGCGCAGGTATTTCAAGGTGATTGGGTTTATTCCTGCGAATTTATTTTAAAACGGCATTCATATTCAAGCTTTTTTAAACAATAAGTAAAGCAGGCATGTTTGCACATTCATGGGTTTAGTCGGCATCCGCTTATGTTAATTTTATGTATCCTTTAAACCTTTTTTGGGTAATTCGGTCATACTTGCATCACCAAAAAATTTACAGATATGAAAAGCTCTTTTTTTAGAATACCACTTATGCTTGTAGCTACGGCAGTAATGATGTTAACGGCCTGCAGAAAAGAAAGCGATGCCGATGACAGCGTTAGTGCCGAAGATAACAGCAGCGTAAACAGCGGCCTTAATGTAACAACCGATGATGCGGCCAATGCTGTAGGAGATATACAGGCCCTTTCAGGTAAAACAGATGGCACTGCCTCTATATGCGGCGCTACTATTGATACCAGCCAAAAGGCTAACGGTATTATTGTTATTAACTACGATGGCAGTTCATGCAACGGCCTTACAAAAGAAGGTTCAATAACCGCTACGCTTTTAAATTATACGTCAGGCACACGCTGGAAAGATGCGGGCGCTGTTCTTAAACTGGACTTCAGCAATGTAAAGCTTACCAATACCGTTTCAGGAGCGTACTTTACTTTAAATGGTACGCATTACATAACCAATGTTACCGGCGGCCTGGCCTGGAAAATTATGGATGGTGTTGAAACCGGCACAGTTGCACATAAACATTCAGCCGATAACTTCAATCTAACTTTTGCTGATGGCACGCAGCGTACGTGGAGCGTTAGAAGAACCCGTACCTTTGCCAACTTAAACAATGTTCGCTCAGTAACTCTTTCGGGCGATACCACCATTGATGCTGTTGCAAATGTAGAAGCATGGGGTACTAACCGCAAAGGTGATACTTTCAAAAACGCATTGGCCTCGCCGGTAGTTTCAAACAGTACTTGTGGTTTCTATAAGCCGGTTTCAGGCGAGTTTATTCACCATGTAGCAAACCGTACTGCTGATATTCTTTTTGGTGTGGATAGCGACGGCAATCAAATAAGCTCAGGTTGCGCATATGGCTTTAAGGTAACTTTTACAAGGGGTAATTACACCCGCACTAAAGTTGTGTCTTACTGGTTTTAATACCTTTTTCATAGGAGTGTTGAACTCCGCACTTTACTCGTCCCGCAGTTTTTACTGCGGGATTTTTTATTGCCGGCTTCAGGCTATTTACGCCATATTTGTAGGGTAGTTATGAAGGAGAACCGTTTTTGGGTAAGTATAATAGTGGTTTCGTTATTGATAGCGGTGCTTTGGGTGGTGTTCTTTCTTATGCAATACAACCTCCTTAACCTGGATGATTACGCCAACTGGCCACGCCACCGCGAGGGGCTGAAAGGCATATTGGTTTCTCCATTTATTCATGGCAACCTGGAGCATATAATTTCCAACACTTTACCGCTAATGGTGCTTTTGGCAGTATTGCTGAACGCTTATCCGCGGGTAGCGTACCTTGTGCTCATTTTCGTCCATCTCCTAAGTGGAGCGCTGGTGTGGCTGTTTGCGCCGGAGTGGAGCCACCACATAGGGGCCAGCGGGGTAGTTTACGGCATAGCTTTCTTTCTTATAGCCTCCGGTTTTTTCCGCAGAGACCGCATTTCAGTTAGCATTGCCATTATGGTAACGCTGGCTTATGGCGGTATGGTAGCGGGCTTTGTTCCGCAACCGGGCATGTCGTGGCAATCGCACCTGTTTGGCGCTTTAAGTGGGGTGTTTATAGCCTTTGCGGTAAGGCGGGTTGATTTACCTCCACCTCACCCGTTTGAATTAGAAAAAATAGAGGAAGACAGGCACTTCTTTGATGAAAATCCCTAATGCATCCGGGCTTAGGTTTTCTACTGTTAGGCTTCCGTATCCGTCGTTTCTGCCTGCTTTAGTTGGAAATGTGGAATACTCTTTGCAAACTTTGCCTGCATGAATATTAATGTTCCTGAAGTAAGCGTGCCGCGAGTGGTAATTGTGGGCTGTGGTTTTGGCGGGCTTGAATTGGCCAAGCAGCTAAGCAATGCTAATGTGCAGGTGGTAATGCTTGATAAAAACAACTACCACACATTTCAGCCCCTGCTTTACCAGGTAGCAACCGCGGGCCTCGAAGCAGATTCAATAGCTTACCCGATACGCAAAATATTTAAGGGGCAATCGAACTTTCACTTCCGTATAGGCGAGGTGTTACACATCAATACTGCAGAAAATAAAATCAATACCTCTATAGGCGAGTTGCACTACAACTACCTGGTAATTGCAACAGGGTCCACCACCAATTATTTCGGCAACAAAGGTTTTGAAGAAAAGGGTATGCCGATGAAAACCGTGGTTGAGGCACTTGACCTCCGTAGCCTGGTACTTCAGAATTTTGAAAAGGCGTTGTTAACTACAGACTTGAAAGAACAGGAGGCGCTGATGACCTTTGTGGTAGTTGGGGGCGGGCCAACAGGTGTTGAATTGGCAGGCGCTGTGTGTGAGTTAAAACGACATGTATTGCCTAACGATTACCCTGAACTGGATTTCAGAAAAATGCGTGTAATACTGGTTGAGAACGGCGGGGAAGTATTACAAATGATGAGCCCTGCTAACCGCAACCGCGCCAAGCGGTACCTTGAGGAGTTAGGATGCGAAGTATGGCTTAACACCGGTATGAAAAACTATAACGGTATGGAAGCCGAACTGGCAAGCGGCAAAATAATTAATACCACTAACCTTGTTTGGACAGCCGGTATAAAGGGTGCTGTAATTGACGGGTTAAACAAGGAGGTAATAAACACCCGCGGAAGGATTTTGGTAGATGAACAATGCCGTGTGAAGGGCTACGACAATCTGTTTGCTATTGGAGATGTTGCGTGTATGGTGCAGCAGGATTTCCCTAACGGGCACCCCCAGGTTGCACCGGTGGCCATACAACAAGGCCGCATGGTAGCCGATAACTTTAAAAATCATCAGAAGGGCAAACCGGCCATTACGTTTAAATACTTCGACAAAGGAACTATGGCCACCGTAGGCCGAAACCGAGCAGTAGTAGAGGCAGGCAAACTACGTTTTGGGGGTTGGTTTGGTTGGCTGGCCTGGTTAACCGTTCACCTCATGCTGTTGGTAGGCTTCCGCAACAAAGTAGTGGTTTTTGTAAACTGGCTATGGAACTACATCAACTACGACCGAAACATCCGTTTAATCATAAGGCCGTTTAAAAGAGAGAAGAAGGATAACTAGCCTGTTTAATGCAGCTACTACATACCGCTTTCAGCCATATCGTACAAAAAACGGATGGCGCGCACGAGCACAGAAATGATAGCGTAAAAAAGGGTAATGGATGTTATCATCATGCGGTAAACCCAATTGGATTGCTCCCACACGCTTAAGCCCGATAATACTTTTGCCAGCAGAAACAGAATAGCCACCACAGCAAGGTAAATGCCATAGGAGGGAACGGTGTATTTGGTATAGCTTTCATTAGCTACTGAAACCACCGTGTTCAGTATGGTAAAAAAGATGATAGCAATAAGAGCAGCGAAGTATTCATAACCGGTAGTAATACCGCCCACCTTAATAACAAGCATGCCAATTAGGCCCACTACCAAGGCAACCAAGCCCTGCATTAAAGGCGTAACCCGCCTTTTTACCACTGTAAATACAATTTCTGCCACGGGGCAAAACTACGAATATTGATTGGCTGGCAACTGATTAAGGTGAGTTGCAAAGTTTGAAATAATTTTTTTCACTGAAAATCAATTAATTATGTTTATCCGGCTTCCTATTATGCAACTAATGCAACCCTTTTAGACCAGTCTAAATCTTATTATCAGCAACATAGGCGAAAGCTACCCCGCTTTCAACTTTTTGATAGTTTCCCCAAACGCAAAAACCTTCGCATCGTATGCGGAGGTTTTTTGTTTTATAGCCTATTAGTTGGAGTTTGGGTGGTACCGCCTTTAGTCGCTGCGTCTGCAGCAAAGGGTTTAATGAAACTACATCTTCCATAAATCACCCCACAGGCGCTGGCCACCGTCTATATACACGGTTTCGCCGGTAATGTATTGCGCCATTGGGCTGCAAAGGAATAAGGTTAGCCAGGCAACTTCATCAGTGGTGCCAAGGCGTTTGGCAGGTATACTATCTTCAATCCCTTTCAGGAAATCAGGAGGGTAATTTTCCAGGCCGGTAGATTTAATGATGCCGGGCGCCACTGCATTTAACTGAATATTGTAACGGCTCCATTCCACAGCTAAGCTTTTGGTCAGGTTATCTACCCCTGCACGGGCGGCGCCGGTGTGCGTCATACCAGGGAAGCCACGGAACATATTAGCGATAATATTAACTATAGAGCCGCTTTTGTTGGGTATAAAAAACTGCTTGGCCATGGTTTGCGTAACATACCAGGTGCCGTTAAGGTTATTGTTTATTACGGCGTTCCATCCTTTAACGGCAATGTCTTCAGCAGGAGAGGGGAACTGCCCCCCGGCATTGTTTACCAAAATATCAAGGCGGCCTTCTGTTTGCTTAATGCTTTCAGCCATGGCTTCCACCTGTGTAATCTCGCGTATATCGCAAATCAGGTACCGGCAATTTCCAAAAGAACTTAATTGCTCTACAGCAGTTTTCAGTTTGTCTTCCTTGCGCGAGGAGATGACCACGGTGGCGCCTAACTCCAGCAAGCGTTGTGCAATAGAAAAACCTATGCCGCTGCCGCCCCCGGTTACCAGGGCAACCCTGCCTTTAAACAAATCTTTTTGAAACATTAAGCCGGTTGTTGTTGGGTTTTTGAAATACCCAGCATTGCGCGGGTTTCTTCAATAGTGGCTACTTCGCGGCCAAGCATTTTAACCAGGTTAGCGGCTGCGCCTACTAACTCGCCATTGCTTTTAGCCATTTCGCCGGTAGGCAGGTAAAAGTTATCCTCTAAACCAACGCGGATGTTGCCGTCTATCGTAATTGCTGCTGCTACCGCCTGCCATTGCTTGCGGCCAATGCCTATAACCTGCCAGTGCGAACCTGCAGGTACCGTGGCCGCCTGGTGCAATATGTTTTGGGTAGAAATAGGAATGCCACCCAATACACCCATTACAAAACTGAATACATAAGGCTTTTTCAATAAGCCCATATCAATAAGCGGCATGGCGTTATTGATGTGGCCGTTATCAAACACTTCCATTTCAGGAACGGTGCCGGCCTCTTTCATTTTTTCCAGGTAAAATTTTATCTCGCTAAAAGGGTTTTGAAAAACAAAATCATGGTAAAACTCCTTTGTTTTTGGTGAGTAGATGGCGTAGTTCATACTGCCCATGTTCAACGCAGCCATATCAGGTTTTAAGGCTGTAATATGCTGTATGCGCTCCTCTTTACTTAAACCAATTGCACCGGTGCTGTAGTTAATAATTACATTGCCGCAATGCTTACGCACGGCTTCGCCAATTTGGGCGTAGGTTTCAATATCGTAAGCAGGCATGCCATCATCTTTACGGGCATGTATGTGCAATACACTTGCACCTGCTTCAACAGCGCGTTTGCCTTCAAGCGCAATTTCTTCAGGTGTGTAGGGGATATAAGGGCATTGTTCTCTTCTTGCCAGTACGCCTGTTAGGGCTGCGGTAATAACTATTTTTTTAGCCATGATGGTTATTGTTTGATTAGTGGGGTTTATTGTTTTTGGGATTAATACAAGTTCAGTTCACAAAGCGCTCTTACTTTCCTTTCCAAACGGGTTTTCGTTTTTCCATAAAAGCAGCAATGCCTTCAGCGGCGTCCTCCGTTTGTATGGTTAATGATAACATCTGTTTCATACGGTTGTGCGCCTCTGAAGCCGGTATGCTCTTTAACACCTCAAAGGCCTCCAAACCAAGACGGATAGCGGAGGGCGAATATTGCAGAATGTCATCAACCAGTGCCTTTACTTCCTCATTTAGTTTATCCGGTTCTACCGCTTTGGTAACCAAGCCTATTTTTTCAGCCTCTGTGGCATTAAGGCTTTTGGCCCTCATGCAATAGTCAATAACCGTGCGGGCGGGCATAATCTGCAACATACTTTGCATTACCTGGAATGGCCATAACCCCCGTTTAACTTCTGGCAAAGCAAAGGTGGCGGTATTGCTGGCCACCACATGCGTGCAGCCACATATCAGCAAAAAGCCGCCGGCATAAACAGGTGCATGCACCCTGGCAATGCAAGGCTTGTGCAGGTAATTAAAAACGTTGCCAATGGCTATTTCTCCGTTGGGTAGTGGTATAGTAGAATTACTTTCCGAACTTGCCCCCGCAAAGGCTTTTAAATCGGCCCCGGCACAAAAAACATCTCCGTTAGCCTGTAATACCACTACCCAAACTTCGGGCGTGTAATAGGCATACTCCAATGCATAGGCTATTTCGCGGAACAGCACTTCGTTCAATGCATTCTTTTTATCGGGCCTGTTGAGGGTAAGGGTTAAAACGTTATTTTCTTCTTCAACTAGAAGGTGAGCAAAGGTTTGTTCCTTTAAGTTTTTTACCTGGTCAATTGTGTAAAGCATTTACCTGTTTTAAGAGGGACGAAGGTATAAGGTTTGGTGGATTATAAATTGCCTGCCGCGGGTTATGTTTTAACTACCAATCCTAAAATTACCAGGGCCCAAAGCGCTACCCCCACAACCAACAAAATTATGTGGCGCATGCTTAGGGTTTGGTCGGCATAGCCGTTTAGGTCGCCCGTAAAATAAAAGTTCAACTCGCGCACTACAAACATGCGTGGTATTACGCTTAAAACTGAAACCAGGAAGAAGGGCTCCGGCAGGCGGCTGAGCAGGTTAAGTATAAATATGGCCGCAAACACAGCGCCTGATTTATAATTTACTTCTCTGCCTTTTTCGCCAACCATTTCGGCAATGCGCTCAAAAAGGCTGTAACCAAAAAAGATGACAAAAATGGCCCTTAATGCAGGCATTATATCGGTGTTGTCTTTCTCTTTTATATAGCGCCAGGCTTTGAAGTCCCACCAAATGTGGTAAATGCCAAAGGTGGCAATACTTAGCATGGCAAAATAAACGGGCTTAATAACAACCGCATTCGGTTCGTACGTTTGTTCTACCAAGTCATTGTCTAGGGTTTCCATATCAGGTTCTGTTAGTTTTTCATTTTAAGCAGTAAGGAATTGGCTTCAACAAAGGCTTTTTCTCCAACAAAAATTTCTTCCACCTCTCCATCTTCGTAAGCTTCAATAGTGCTTTCCATTTTCATCGAGCTCATTACAAGCAGGCCCTGCCCGCTTTTTACCACATCGCCGGGTTTAATTAAAACTTTTACCACCTCGCCCGGCATCGGCGCTATGTACGAGCCTTTGGTAAGCACTGCCCCCGGCTCGGCAAAGCGAACCACTTCGGTAGCCTTAAATGTTCCTGCATAGGGGTGATGGATGAATACCTCAATACCTTTTTGGGCAAGCGCGTAGGTTTGCCTGTGGCCATTAATCGTTAAGCCCAGTTTGGCCCCTTCATCCTGCTCAAGTATTACGCTGTAAGCTTCAGCTATTCCTCCTTCGGTACTAACCGTAAAATTGAAATTGTTGTTGCCTTTGTATTGGTAGGCCGTATTTAGGTTTACGCCGTTTACAGTCCAGCCCTGTAATTGATCCTGGTTATAAATATTACGCCAGCCGTTTAACGAGTGCGAATAGATTTCTGAGTTTTTCCGTTTGCGCCAGGCAAATACTGTGGCTGCAATGGCCATTTCGGCAAGCTGTTGCGGTTCGGCTTTCTTTTGCCAGGCCTGGTAGTCGCGCTCAATCAGTTTAGTATCAAAGCTGCCGTCTGCAAACTCCTTGTGCAGTAGTAGTTCTTTTAAAAAATCTTTATTGCTGGTAATGCCCAGTATGCTCATTCTATCCAGCGCATACAACATTCTGCGGATGGCGCTTTCTCTGTTTTCTGCATAGGCAATAACTTTGGCTAACATGGAGTCGTAATGCACATCCACCACCGAACCACTCTTAACGCCGCTATCGTAACGCAGGCCCTCTAAAGCGGCTTCGTTCCAGTGCAAAATTTCTCCTGTAGAAGGGAAGAAGTTATTCTCAGGATCTTCAGCACATATCCGGCATTCAATAGCATGCCCTTTTTGCACAAGGTTTGCGGGCTGTATTTGTAAAGGCAAGCCCTGCGCCACTTCAATTTGCAGCTTTACTAAATCAAGCCCGGTAGTCAATTCTGTTACGGGATGTTCAACCTGCAGGCGGGTATTAACTTCCAGAAAATAAAAGTTGCCTGATTTATCCAGCAGAAACTCTACCGTGCCTGCATTGGTATAGCCAATACTTTTGGCAGCCGCTACAGCTGCATCACCCATTTTGGCTCTAAGTTCCGGATTTAAAGAAGGAGAGGGGCTTTCCTCAATTACTTTTTGGTAGCGTCTTTGTAAGGAGCACTCTCTTTCAAACAGGTGCAGCGCATTGCCGTGTTCATCACCAAATATCTGAAACTCTATATGCTTGGCTGAGGGGAAATATTTCTCCAAAAGCAAAGTGCCGTCGCCAAAACTTTTTTGCGCTTCGCGTCGGGCAGCATCTACCGAAGGTAAAAGCTCATCGCTGTTGTTGACTATACGCATGCCTTTACCACCACCGCCTGCTGAAGCCTTTATCAGTATAGGGAACCCAATCAACTCTGCTTCTTTCTTTATACGGGTGTCACTTTGGTCATCGCCATTATAGCCCGGCACCACCGGCACGCCTGCTTTTTTCATCAATTCCTTAGCGCCTATTTTAGAGCCCATGGCGATGATAGCCTGTGCTGAAGGGCCAATGAATATGATGCCCTCATTTTTACAGCGCTCGGAAAAGGAAGCATTCTCGCTTAAAAAGCCGTAACCGGGATGTATGGCGTTAGCCCCGGTTCTTTTAGCAGCAGCAATAATTTTATCCTGCACCAGGTAACTATCTGCGGCGGCATTGCCGCCAAGTGCAACAGCTTCATCGGCATAGCTAACAAACAGTGCGTCTTTATCCGCGTCAGAATAAACTGCAACTGTAGCAATGCCCAGTTCGCGGGCAGTTTTCATTACTCTAACTGCAATTTCGCCGCGGTTGGCAACTAATATCTTGTGGATGGGCCTCATAGGGGTAACTGATTAACCGCACTAATATAGAATTTGTAAGGATTTTATGGTTCAAACTGCGGATATCTGTTCCGTACCGGAAAACAGGCTGCTTAAACCGGGGAATGTTCTGTACGAAAGCCGGCCCGGTGCAGGGCGTGGCCTTGGCATAGCCTTTTATTAGATGCCCGCTTGTGTTCGGCTCTGTTGGCCCTGCGTAGCCGGCAGAGCAGCACCAATTAAAATTTACCAACAATGAAAAAGATATTAATCCTTTTCGCCTTAGCTATGCTGGCTTTAAGCGGTATAGCTCAAAAAAGCGCAAGGGAAATGCCAACTGCCTTTAACACTAATGAAGATAAATATTGTGTAACGGTAAAGGACAGCCAAAGCATAATAACCCTGAACAACAAACCCGTTACTATTGATATACCACTGGCGGATGGAAGCATCCTAAGCCCAAACGGGGTACTGTTAAAGAAAAATGGTACTAAAGTAACTTTACGCAACGGAGAATGTATAGACCCAAAAGGTAAATTATTGGCCAGGCCAATGCCACTAAACAAGGGCAAAAAGCAGGGCGGAAGTAAAAAACAGAAGAGTTCTTGCTTGTTGATTTATGTAACCGGCGCGGACTAATATTATCCCGCCGGTTTTTCTTTTTAAACAACGCGTATCTATAGTGGTGCTTGAAATACTGAATAGCTTTTTCGTGTTTTTGAGCCGCGGCAAGGGAACTAAACGTCCCCAGGTTTCGCCTCTTTCCCGTCTTCGGATTTTTCTTGCGTGAATAAATCCGATATTCCCCCGATTTTAACTTCCGGATCATTGAATGCTTTAAGCAGTGTTTCCCAAAAATTGTACCGACGGGGTTCGTCTTTGCGGGCCATAGCAATGTCGTAAGCATTTTCACCGGCCTTTATTAATTCTTCGGCGCGGTAAAATTCAAAAACCGAGCAGGTGTTCCGGGGTATTTCTATCAATACATCCGGCGGATGTACCATTATCATCATTTCGGCCAATCTATCCAATGAGGCATCATACGATGCGCTTAGGATTTCATACCAACTTAGGTTAGGCAGTTCTTCGGGTCTTTCTTTTTCGGCTGTACTTTCTTTTGCAATAGATGAAAAGTATTTCTTAAAGCGCGAAATCATATCCACGCTTTCATCCGCGTTATTACTTTTTTCGGCCGCTTCCTCGGCAATTTCAACAACTGCCGGTTCTGTTATTGTTCCGTTTAAGTTTACGGCAACCACTATGGTATCCTCGCGCTTGGCAATCAGGTTCAACGGCAGCGGATTCAAAACGCCCCCATCCACATACAGCTTTTTCTCATCAACAATAGGCGTAAAAATGCCGGGTATGCCGGTAGAGGCTCTAAGTGCTTTGTGCAGGTTGCCGGTTCGGAAGTGAATTTCAGTGCGGCTGGCCATATCGGTAGCAACAGCCGTAAAAGGTACTGGCAGATTCTCTATTAGCACCTCGCCGGTCATTTCGTGTAACACGCTGAAAATTTTTTCGCCTTTAACCCAGCCCTGTTTGGATAATGTAAAATCAAATAGACGGTAGATGTCAGACTTAACCAGTTTGCGCAGCCATTCTTTATACGCTGGCAAGTGCCCGCTGCAATACAGCCCGCCTACTACGGCGCCCATTGAGCAGCCTACTACTTCTACAATTTCGTAACCATCGGCAAGCAGTTTGTCAATTACGCCTATGTGCGCAATGCCGCGGGCACCGCCACAACCTAACACTAACTGAACCTTTTTTGTATCCTTCATACCGTAAAAACGCAAAACAATCCGGAAAAATATTTGGCCTGGCTAATTCTCATTGGCACATTACATTCTGAATACGCCGTACCCTTCTGCTCCTTTAATTTCCGTATTATGAATTACCTCCATACAAAGTTTAAGGTAATTACGTGTTTCTCTTGGGTCAATTACGCCATCATCCCATAGCTGGCCGCTGGCGTACCAGGCGTTGCTCTGTTTCTCAGCCTCTTTAACCATATAGGCAGCTACATTTTTGCCCTGTTCTTCATCGTAAGGTATGCCCGATTTTTCAGCCGCCTGCCTTCCTATTATCTGCATTACGCCTGCTAGTTGTTCAGGACCCATTACGGCTATGCGCGAGTTTGGGTAAGAGAATAAAAACCTTGGTTTATAGGCACGTCCGCACATTGCATAATTGCCTGCCCCATAGCTTGCGCCGGTAATAATGGTGATAGCCGGCACGGTGCTGTTACTAACTGCATTTATCAGCTTGGCGCCGTTTTTAATTATTCCTTCTTCTTCGTACTTTCTGCCTACCATAAAACCGGTAATGTTTTGCAGGAAAAGGAGTGGGGTGTTGTTTTGATTGCAGAGTTGAATGAACTGTGCGCCCTTGTTGGCTGCCTCTGAAAACAGTACGCCGTTGTTGGCCAAAATGCCTATGCGGTATCCGTTAATGTTGGCGTAACCGGTTACCAGCGTACTGCCATAGAGAGGTTTAAATTCTGAAAATTCCGAATGGTCCACTATGCGTGCTATCAGCTCGCGTTGGTCAAAAGGTATTCTTACATCGGCTGAAACAACGCCAAGTATTTCTTCTTTATCGTAGAGCGGTTCGCCGGGTTCAGTTTGCTGCGCAGTGCTTTCTGTTTTCTGTTTTAGGTTAGCCATTATCTCGCGGGCCAGGCGTATGCCATCCATTTCATTCTCGGCCATGTAATCTGACACACCTGAAATTGTGCTATGCATTTTTGCCCCGCCTAAGGATTCTTCGTCAGTTACTTCGTTAGTAGCCATTTTTACCAATGGTGGGCCGGCCAAAAAAACTTTGGCCTCGTCTTTTACCATTATCACATAATCGCTCATGCCGGGTATGTAAGCCCCACCGGCGGTACTGTTCCCAAATACTATGGAAACGGTAGGCAAAGCGGCCTTGCTCCTTCTGGTAATTTCGCGGAAGTTGGTGCCGCCATAGTTAAATATCTTGGCCTGGTCGGGCAGGTTAGCACCTGCGCTTTCTACCATGTTAATAGCGGGCAGGCCATTTTCAAGAGCTATCTCTCCAATACGTAAGCCTTTTTGTAATGTGGCATAATCAACAGCGCCGCCTTTAATAGTGCCCACATTGCTGTTTATCATGCACAGCCGGCCACTTACAAAACCTATACCGGCCACCAGTGTGCCACCTGTTCCAAAGCCATCCATTCCCCAACCTGCAAACGGCAATAGCTCCATAAAGGGGGAGTCCTGGTCCAGCAACATTTCAATTCTTTCGCGGGCAAGCATTTTACCTGCCTTTTTTGTGCGTTCCAGGTATTTGGGCTCGCCTTGAAAGAGCGCCTCCTTCACTTTGCCTTCAAGCTCCTTTATTTTCTCCTGCATCAAAGCGTAGTTACTGCGGTAGCTTTCGCTTTGTTTATTGATTTTGCTTTTGAATACGGCCATTATCTAAGGGTTAACAGGTTTAAAAATAAAAATACTGCCTAATTAACACGGTAATAGGGTTTATGCTTAGTTAAGACACAGTTTTTTAGGTGGTTGTAAAACAAATTAAATGGCTTACGGTAGAAAAACGCATGACAAAGTGGAGAAGACAATGCACGATAGAAAACATGGTACATTGCGTATGTGTTCCGGTAAAAAGGTAACAGGTAAGAAGCAGGCAATAGCTGTCGGTTTATCCGAAGCCCGCAAGGAGTGAGCAAAGGTTCCCCAAAAGAAGGGCAATGCTTCTTCTAAGAAGTAGATTATACATCAAACGGGGAGTTCAGTAACTACCGTAAAAAAAATTGGCCCGGTTGCTTAAGCCGGGCCTTCTTTATTGGGATTTGGTAGCAAAGCCTATTTAAATTTCGCGAAGTCAGACAGGGTAACCTGGTTCACGAAGTACACTTTCTTGCCCGGTATAACACTTGTATTTTCCTGGTAAGTGTAAGGGGTAACCTGTATTAAACCGTAGTCTGAGGCCTGCAGTGTTGAAAGATCAGATACGCTGAAGGTTACAGATGTTTCCCAACCACCCACTCTTTTTTGTACGTAGCCGCTGCCTGAAGCAAGTATGAACAATATAGAATCGGCATTGCTTACACCGCTGATTGAAAAGGTATAGCCATTGGCCAGCGTAACCTCATCCGTATTACTGGTAATAGTTGGCGAAGTTGGAAAACTGTTGAAGGAGTGAGTAAATGCCGGTATGGTACCCGCGCCGCTTACGTTCCAGTCAGAACCTGAACTGAAATCAATGCCGCTGGCGTCGCTTTGGCTGGGTTGAAATACGTAGCTGTTGTTGCTTTGTTTGGTCAGCGCCTTGGTATTACACTGCACGGTTCCTGCATCCTGGTAGGTAGTGCCGCCGGCTGCGGTAGGAAAGGCCGTTACGGCAGTACCTATAATAAACTCCTGTGGGCCTATGATGGGAACATTTTGATAAGTAACGGTGCGCACGCCGGCTAACAGGCCCCAGCTGTCGGAATAATTGAATAACTGCGCGGGCCCAACGTTTTGGGTTTGAGTGTTGTTATTGTTGTTGTCATCTTTTTTGCATGACTGAATGGAGAAAGCGAGCACTGCAGGAATAAGAAGTTTAACTAATTTGTTTTTCATCTTGTTTTACTTGTTTATTGGTTAGCAAATTATAGCGGTAGTAAAATTCTTCATTAAGATGCCGGGTAGAATAAATTCCATACCGTGTAACAATCTTTGCGTTGCAATGCTCGCCAATGCAGTTGAGGAGGTCAAATTTTGGCGTTCCCAAAAAGGTCGAATTCTTACTAATAGAATAAAAAAGAGCAGGTACAACGTACCGCCTTTACTAAATGCATGGTCTTTTAGCAGTTATAGCCTTTATATTTTTACTGATTTTACTTTCGGGTAGCTATCCATAACCGAAAAATTTATAAAGCACATGGTAGAGCGCGCTTTTTTGTTTTTGCCAGGGCCAGGTGGGGCTTTCAGCACCCTTGCAGAAATCTGTTTTTCGTTTACATTTGCAGCCCGCAAGCCCTAGTGGCGGAATTGGTAGACGCGCACGACTCAAAATCGTGTGCCTTCGGGCGTGGGGGTTCGATTCCCTCCTGGGGTACTTGAAAATCAAGCGCTTATGACTAAAAATCATAAGCGTTTTTTATTTAGTTTTTTCGATAGGTACAGGATTTGGTACAGGTGGGAATAGTAACAGCACTGACTTTCCGTTCGCTTTTCCTATAATTCAGAAATTGCTTTATATTGCTTTTATGAGATCGCCTCAAGAAATGGCAATGATAAAGACCCGGGTTATCGAGGCTTTGGAGCGCTTTAATTTTTCCAAATTTGATGAGCAACAATTGCAGCTTTTGGTAGATACGGTTAGTGACCATGATATAATTGGAAGTTACGAAAGCGGCTTTATAACCTGGGGTGAATCACAAAACATGATTCTTTATCACGCATCCGAATTGGCCAATCAATTTCCAAATAAAGGCGCTTTTCCTAAACCTCCCCAACACAACTAAATTGACTGATCATGAGGAAGCTCCCTAAACTTCAGATAAAACTATCTCCAAGTTTCGTTGATCAAGTTTGCTCCCAAGCAATAGAGTTATTGAAAGAAGGAAAAACTGTTGGAGTAATTGATCCGGCATTTGGAGGATTGTCGGTATTTATCGATAAGGAGCCCTCTAAAGTTTTGATGGTTGTTCCTATGAAATCACTGCCCGTGGAATTGTTGGGTAGGGCAATTTATGTGGGTGGCGAATACTAACATGTCTTAAGATCGATACAGCACTACTTAGTACTGGTTTGGTTAATTTTAAATGCTCAATAAATCAGCCACTGTGAATTTCTCCTCTAAATTCTTTCATAACGAATGCTCTGAAATTATCTTTAAATTTTGAATGATTCTCATCTGCGTCAAACCAATTTCTGTGTATGGAGTTTTCTGTATGAATCACGCAATACCAGGTTGCCATTAAATCTTTATCCCCCCTATCAAAAATAGTTTCACACAAATTCCAACACATAAAGGCATACGCCTCATAACGGATAACATTATTTCCAGTAAAATTTATCTTATAATCTTGAGTTATGGTGGAATTTCTAAAGTCTGGATTATCGATAGAAATTTTCAATAACTCCATATACATTTCGTCGAAATTCTGGTATGTAGAATCTTTTCTGATCTTGTGATATATCCATACAGAGAGGACAATAGCTGTTCCGGCTAAAATTGAGGACAACATATCGGCAACCGTTTGCCAAAATTGCAGGTCATAAATCATAAACTATCACATATTTCAATTTTCGCCGGTATTGATTGTATTATCTTGTTTACTAAATAGTGCTCCGGTTGCAACAGGTAGACATTTGAATATAGATTGGAAATGAATTTCTGTAATTCCTCTCTTCTTGGTAGTTCTTCGGTAGGTTTTAAAAGGAGCAATAGCATTTCGATATCTTCTGTTCCATCTAAAGCTGGCATGATGTATCGCACATTTGACAAAATCTTCGCACCATTTGAAGTATAAAACATCATTCTAAAAATTCTTTCGGTAATATTATTACCATAATTGGGATGTTCAATTTCCAAACCTAAAACTTTTTCTTTTGGAGAAACCCAAAGAAACAAATTTTGCAGAAATAATCTACCCATGCCTTTTCGTCGATATTCTGTAGCTATAGCGAAGTAGTCCAAAAACATAATCTCACATTCGGAGAAATCCCAAAGAATAGCCATTCCAACAGGCTTAGCTCCATAAAGAAAGCAGTACAACTCGCACGTATTAGAATTTACTCTTTCAACTATCCGTTCAAACGGTTGGCGTTCTTCGGATGGGAAAGCATCTGCGTAAATAAATAAGCACTCTTGAAAATAAACATGATTTGAAGAAGTTATTCTAATAAGGGATTCTAGCATATAACACTATTTCGGGGCCATTAAAATAGTTGAGCATTATAAGTTCTGAAAGTCCGCATCACTTACATATCGTTCCCAAAAGCGGGGCGCGAGCACATAATTTCTTTCTTTCATAAAAGTGTAAAAAATTTCCTTGTCCAGTCTTATCTTTTTGTAATAACAATAAAAAATGTATTTCACATTGTCATACCGAATCAACCCGTCTGAAATATACTGTTCTAAACGATCAATGTAGTAAAACAACCAATCAAAACATAATAATATGTAGTGCTCTTTTTCACTATATGATTTATTGCTGATTTTAGGTAAGGCAGCTAAAACTTCCTCATAAGCAATCGTAATCAATCTGGCATCAAGAAGTTCAGGTTTATCAATTAAAAAGCCATCAAGCATTAAAACTGCGTCTGAGGCGTTTTTGTTATCGTGAATTTCTCTTACAATCTCTCTGGCAGAATTGGCTTGCTTCCAAAGCAAGTCCAACTGTCTTTCTTTTATGCTCTTTTTAAAACTTCTGATAGCAATACTTACGGAAACCAAACCGGCAATGAATGCGCAAATCCACGCGATGAGTTGCACATCATCCATAAATGAAAGTCTATTTATTATTTCCACTTTTCGATTTGTTAATCGGCCTTATTTCGCTTTTCCGTATTATTTATAAATTATGCTATTAAAGTTTTACATGGCTGCTGTGATAACCCTTACTGTCTCTTTGGCAAACGCATATTTGCACTGCAGTACCGCAATCTAATCGCCATGTCGTTTGAATAGTGTCGTTCTCGTTTATGCCTTTCCTTGCAACCGGACGAATGATATGTGTCCTGGAAGTTACATCCGTTTCTTCCATAAGAATTTCATCATTCGCAATATTGAAGTGTTGATGTAAAAGAGTAATTCCAAAACGATCTAAGGCATTATACTTTTTTAAGACTTCTGTGAGTTCAGTTACTAATGGTTGATCTTCCGAACTCAACGGTTTTACATCATTGATGTCTTTCAGTTGTGTTAAATTTGTCGGTATGTTACTTGTTCTGTACATGGTATATGGTTTTTGGTTATTGTGAAGATATATAAATTTCAGAAAATATAATTCTTTTAAACCTAATAAATTTGTGACATCATAAATTTATTAGCATTTATTCAAAGCGGTTTAGGCTGAAAACATTTCCAATTCTCTAGCACATTGATACGCTTAACACTTCAATGAATTTCCACCGCCCCCCCCCATGTAACGATACAAAAAAATTTCTTTCTGTTGCTACCAGCTTCTTGTTATTTGTAGGTTGTAAAAGGTTGTTCCGGCGGGATTAATGGTTGCCCTAAAATAAAAGAAATATACGATGACCCGAATGATTTTCTAGAGAAGGAAATCTGCCTGGAAGGACTAACCTCCGGTGGAACTAACGTTCTTCCGGGTTTGACCGAGTAACCAAGTATTTTAAAATGCTAGGGACAGGGTCGGTTATGGCTATTGAAGAGATATGATAGTAAAGGCTAACCTGTTGGTATTATATCTCTCAATCGTGCATAATTTCAGCCGTTTTTTTTAGATACCCTTCTTTGTTGAAGTTAAATCAATACGGATTAAAACCAATTTTTCAATAAAAGTGCTTTTCCCAAACAACCGCAGCACGGCTTAAATTTGACAGAATATCATTAAAGCTCCTAAACTTAATATAAGTTTATCCCAAAGTTTCGTCGACCAAGTTTGTTCCAGAGCGATTAAACTATTGAAAGAGGATAGTATCGAGCGAGTAATTGATCCGTTATTTGGAGCGCTTTCGGTATACATTGACAGTGAACTTTCTATGGGTTTAATGGGCAGCCCCTTGAATCGCTACCCCGCTAAATTGGTGGGTAGGGTGCTTTATGTGGGAGGAGAGGGGTAGTGGGGCCTATTAACTCAATTTTGCTATGCACCGGCAAAGTTCATTCGTTATGAAAACTCCTATTTTGCCAACTGGTCTGTGCCCGGATTGGCAGGAAACTTTTGTTGATTTAAAGCATTAAGGGCATTTTTCCTGATATCCTCCATCTTAATCTTCACTTTATTAGCGTCACCTTGCTTCGGATTGTCGAACTCAATTTCCGTAATTTTATTTATGTTCTCAAAACAGAGCGCCATTAGCGGAACATTTAAAAGTCTGCTGTTCCACTCATTAGTAAGCTTCAATTCTTCCAATTGCTGCTCAAGTTTTTTTTGTTGGTGGCGCATTTTTAAAAGATTAAAAACAATAGCAAGCAGCGAAACCAATACTATTACCAGAGGTAAAATTACAAGTAGTAAATTAGCTGTATTGGTTGGCGAAGAAGTACCTACAAAACCTCCGGACTGCAAAAACAACATAAACCGCCGGCGCTAAAGCCAACACAATTGCCAAAAATAACAGGACAATAACCGCAAAATGTAAAAGAAGTTTTTTAAACGATGGAACCCCTTAATAAAAGGGTTATTACTCGGTTTCTCGTTGGCTTGGCTCATAATATAATTTTTTAAAGTGATTCTGTAATAGATTTATCTTGTAAAACTAATTGTGAGAAAATTCCAAAAAACATAGCAAATAATGCTTGGTATACCAGCATTCTCGGAAAAATAATAAACCTTGCTGAAGCCCAACCAGGAAATATGTTTATAACGTAATGGTTGTCTTTAATTGAATTAAATACATTTTTACATAGGCTATGTTGTTGACAGGACAATTTATTGCTGGAAAGAAAATCGTAATCTGACATTAAATTTCTGGTATGCTCAACCTCAGCCTTTATCGTGCTTTCTCTTTCCAAGGAAGCTGCATGTGTGCGTAATAGTCGGGAAATAATATTATTACTCAGGGTATCTATCTTTATAAATATATCGTCAAGGTCACCGTTTCCATTGAATGATTTTAATTCTCCATATAGTTTTTGAAGCTTGCTTGTATCCTTAAGTAACTGATTGATGCTATCCACCAATTGGTAATTTTGTCCCAGCAATTTATACTTACTGGCAGCTCCCAGGGAATCGACCCTAGTATAGATACCGGCAACAGATTTCAGGTAATACAAGGATGAATCGATGTTTCGTAGTTTATCTTGACCCAAAGTTTTAAATAACGCAATATCTTCACCGGTCAATTTATCCAAAAACTGGCGGTGAATTGTATCGTTTCCCGTAATTCTGCCTCCTACGTGTACCGTTTTTCCGGCTTCTGTTTTAATTTTGAAATCGGAAGGAATGTTAAATCCGATAGAATTATTTCGATCAACTATTCTAACCATTGCGCTTGCCTGCCAAACAGCAAATTCTTTTCTTAAATCAAATTGATTTTCTAAAAAATCCGTGGCATTGGTGATACTCTCCCTCAGGCCTGTTAGTCCAGCGCTCTGCTCCTCTGTTTTCTTTATTTCATCAAATTGGTTTATAATGTTATCCTGCTGTTGCATTATATCAGATATAAAAGTCATATGAAAAAAAGCGCCTATATAGAATGAAATCATAAACGAGGCGCTAACTACCAAAGTTATTCTGCTGAAAAACAGCAGCCAAACGGTCTTAAAAATGTCTTTTAAAAGTTGTCTGATTTTATTCGATAATGATTTTGTTTTAGGCAAGTCCGGAAAAAGTTCCTTAAACAAAGAGTCATCCAGAGAATAATAAGGTGCTATGTTTCTTACCTCATGGAACATAAAAATCCATGTCACAGCCAATACGATAGTGCCCAGCAGCATATCGGCGCCTTCCTTTTTCATTTCCGTGGAGATGAACTCGGTGGCAGATGCAAACAATACCCAACCTGAAATTATTGCGATTAACAATCGAGGGAAAAGCAATTTTATAATTGACGAAAAAGCTCTGTGGGTTCCCTCCCTGGCTGATAGCTTATACGTTAACAGTGCAAATGTAATTGTGCAAAAGCTTAGGCCAATCCAAAATATATAGATCAAAAATTCGCAGCAAACCAATATTACCGGAAGCAAGAATAAGACTGCAAAGTAAGGCAATATTTTTCCGGCCTTATCCCACCTGATCTTTACACGCAGACCAACTGTTTCATCATCAAATGTCTCTAATAGCAAAAATATTCCTCCCGCTACGAGCCACATGGCCATTACAACCCAAAAAACTACAGCTGACCAATGCCCGGAATTTTTTAACAGGGCCAGCGAAAAAAAGATTGGGAGTAAAGGACATAAACACGACAAGATGAAAATTAGTTTATTGTTTCCGGTATCAATATTCATGGCGCTGGTAACGTTGTAGCGCTTTAGTAGATATCTAACTGATTTATCTTCTATTTGAAGGAGGTCACCTTTTATATCGGCCGCTGTTTTCGATTCGCGCCCGGTAGTAAGTTTGCTACGTTTCAAAATTTTAGATAAATCACGTGTAGCCTTGGTTATGGCTTTTATTTCCTCTTCCGGATTTTTAAAAAAATGGGTTTTGTCGCTTATGTTATTCGGGCCCATTTTTTCAACATATTCATCGCTGCAGGCTATATTGGTCCATTCCTTTAGCACAAACACAAACTCATCTTTCAAAATATTTTCGTTTACTACTTCGGTCAAGTCAGGCTCATCGTTCATTTTGTTGTTCTTTGCAATTTCGTACGGATACTCAAAAAAAACCGATAAAAATGGGAAACGCGAACTCATTTTCTCAATAAAGCTGAAAGATACCTTACTGTTAAATAAGTCCGAAACATTTGCCTCTCTCCCAGCAACTAACAGGCGATAGTATTGTAAGAACTTTAGCTTATATAGAAAGGCACGATATACATAACAGTTATGAAGAGTCTGATGCACTAGGTCGTAGTCGGGATGCGAGCGAAATAATTTTGTGTTCTCAAATTCTTCGTAGAAAAAGTAAAAAAGAAGTAACGAAGTATTCATGTTTTCCTTAACCGTAGGTGAAGGAAATTCAATCTTTAGCTTATGTCGAATTGCTTTTTCTACAAAATCTTTAAACTCATGATAAGAGTTACTACCCACCCTGTCAATTATGCTATCTGCAAAACTACCTTCAAAAATTAAATGATTTAGGCTTCGTTCCGTATCGCGGTCAGAGCGCAGTCTAATTGTAAATATCTCATCGACAATATCCACAACAGGCCGGGCATCGGCTGTGGCTTGCTTAAGTTGCTCGTAGAATTTGCTGTCCTTTTTGGACAAGTCTTCTAACTTACTTCTCTTGTCCTCGCTTGTATATTGCAGATAACATTTAATGCGTTCTGCGCTGAAATCAAGATATATTTTAGGCCAGTGCTGGTTAGCATCATCTTCGAAACTGAGCAGTTCGTACCGGTAGTTGTCGTCGGATGGATGCCCGCTTTCCTTAAAAAACCGGTTAGCTTTCATGTGTAGTTTAGGGTTAAAAAGAAATTACTTTCTGTTTATAAGGCTAATGATATCTGATCTAAACTCACGGAAATCAATGACAACTTCCTGCAACAAATTCGTTTTCTTTTTGTATAACTCCTCAATGGCATAAATGGAGTTAACCAGTTCCGACAAGTGATTATAGTTGCGGTAGGCAAGCATATAAAGCAGTTTACGGATACGGCTGAACAATAACTCAGCGTCGGGATTGTTGATTTGCTCCATGGATTCTGCCAGCAAGCTGCCTTTATCCGCATCCTGTTTCAGCATTTCAAAGGTGCCGAATTCATACACAAACCGATTTAAGGCAACCCGGGTGTATTTTTCAAGGCCAGCCACAGAAGTTGTAGATACCTCATGTAGTATTTCCTGCTCCACCTGTATATCGCTTCCCTTATCAAAAACCGATACGGAGTGTAAGGATGGTTGGTGGGAGGAGGTGTATTTCCTGATTTCCTGGTGGTACTTCTGAAAAAAACAAAAAATGCTTTTAAAATCAAGATAAACTTCCTTCACCTGGGTTTCCATCATCTTTAAAAGATTGTATAGAAACAGGTTCGGTGTATTAACCGGATCGCCTCCGCGGGAAATATGCCAGTTGGGGTTGGTAAAGGGAATGCCTTCGGCCTTCAACGTTTCTAACAGGGCTGCATTATGAACGGAGATGGGATAAATCCAAAATCTGCCGAAGGGAACCTGGTTGTCTTCAATAATCGAGAAGCCCAGGTTGTCTAATCCGTATTTACCTTTAATAAATCGTTCTCTTTCCTCTTTACTATACGAGCTTCCTTTAAAAATATCATTGAACACTTTAATAAGGCGATGGCCATAATCTCTTCGCTCATCATTTTTATAGCTAGGAAGCGGGCCCAGCAGGTAATCAAGCATGATAATATCAAATGCTCCTTTATTTGTAGATAGTTTGGTTACAGCATCCTGAATGGTTTTGCAACCCTCAATGTGCAATTCAATATTTCCGAACTGATTCAATACGAATACCCTGCTCTCGCCGGGCTTTTGCGTAACACGTTCATGCGCATGAATGGTAAGGAACCGGCTCTTATCGAGGTCTCCATTCTTTACTGCTGTATTCAGGAAAAATTTATCGTCGACAATTAAAATTTTCCATTTCAGCAATCCTGCCTCGCCGACAGCCTTTTTAAGATAGTTTACTTTATGAACATCTTTAAAGAATGCCTTAATTTTATCGCCAATAACAGTTTCGGAATGGCTTACAAACGGTACTACATAATTAGAATGCCCTCCATCGTAATGCACTAAGTAGTTTTGCTCTTGTATTCTCGAGAGAACGTTTTGATATTCGGTTGTAGCTGATTTTGAAAAGGCTAAGGGGTCTGCATCAAATATCTTTTTATAATATGTAAACAGCTCGATTAAACAATTGCCCCGACTTGAAAGTATACTTTCAACTGATGTTAAGCGATACCATATGGAGCCATCAAGAAAAGAAATGCGCTTGTCGATATCAAGGCGTTGAAGGAATTTTGCATGGGTAAGGCCATAAACTCCGCCATCGGAGCCTGACGACTCGGGGGAATCGGGATAATTGAGCAGATTAAAATCGGATACCGTTATTATCGGGAACCGAATGTTTCCCAATTTAGCAATGAAGTCAATGTAGTTTTCGGTCTCTTTTTTTTGGGTAGTAGCTTTTACCAAGTAACTTTTAACAGAATTACATGCGATGAAAATTAAACTAACCTCTTTACAAATAGTGAGTAATGAATCCTCACCGCATTTAATAGTTTTAATATGCCCTGATTTACAGCTTAGTTCAATCGAACCCGTTTTGATTTCAAATAACTGATTGAGCAGATGTAATTCACCATTTTCGTACCTATAAACTTTACCTTTTTCAGGAGTATTCATGTTTAGTTAATTTGTTTCACCTTGAAGTCATGAAAATACTTTGGGCCAAACTTGTCAAATGATTGCTTATCCTGGCTGGTGATATAGGAGTTCAGGTTATCCTTCATTTCAACGAAAGCCTGGGCGGCTGTCGGGTTTTCAATGAATGTAAGCATATCCTCAATACAACTGGGGAGTGACTTACGTTTATCGAAGAAGTTATAGAAAATATCCACCTCAGCGGAATGGCGAAAAACATATACTTTTTTAATGTTAATTCGGTCTGCCAGGGTTTCCTTCAAAAGAGGATTGTTTATTAAAAGCTGTCTTTCATTTTCCTCTAAATCTAGCTTGTCCTCAAAGGAATAACCTGAATTGAATAAGTCACGGTCGTGCAGTATTAAACTGATATCTTTTTTGCCCTCGGATTCGTTAGCAATATCCAGGAGTATCGATGTCACAAAATTGGTTTTATCCTCATTTCCGTAGTCAAGAGTAAGGCAGCTATATACCGTATCCTTTCCCACTATCTTCTTAAAAATAGATCTGGCCAGAATTTTCCGAGGTGAGGTAATAGCTTCGTATCTGCTTTTAATAAAATTATACGCTGCTTCATTTGAAAACAGTGTGTTTATCCCTGATCCCATTTGAGTCATTAAATCACCAGGTGGACAAAAATCCACCCCTAAACTATTTTTATAATTGGCGATATATTGGTCCTTATACTCTGGTCGTGGTTCTTCGGCTTTAAGCAGCCATGCATTTAATGAAAATAGCATCATATTCCTTGCTTCCAGCGTGTTGGCATCTTTTATGAGTTCTTGGTGTAAGTCGTTTTTAGACGTGAAGAGATAATACATAAGCGGTTATTTAACTAATAGTGGATGTGCGGCATACAGTTGTTCACTAAATGAATACTTAGAGTCATCCAAAAGGGAGCGTATTGAACTAAAGCTCAAAAATGGAATCCAATGGGGGAGTTGTTCTTTAGATGGCCTCGACCTTCCGGAATGAACAATTAATTTGGTTTCAGCAAAAAAAGCAGATAAATCACTAATGTTTTCATAATAATCAGGGCGTAAATGTGTGAATATCTTATCCAGAAGCCCTTGGTGAATTAGTAAAAAGGTAAACTTAGTATCGGCTCCTTCAGCGGGGTTTATGTCTAAAGAATCAGTTTCACCATCATCATTAATCGTGATATTCAAAAAATCCTGAACCATATTCGTTGCAGAATCTACGGAGTATATTTTCGCTATTTTTTTCACAAGCCCAGTTCGCTTGTGTTTTTTCACAAGTTTCGTATGCTCATCTATTTCATCATGAATAAAGAGGTTGCCAACGTATATATGCTTGGCCCTAAGCAATTTAACCTTATCATCTGCCACCTTCGATTCTTTATTTCTCTCTGGAATAACAATATCATCCCATATTCTCTCGTCAATTATTAGTACTTTAGACAGAGCAGCTTCGACCATTTTAAGAACCCAGGTATCATCCTTCGCTTCACTTCTCATAAGCCGATTTGTCGAATTATCGCCGGTTATACTTTCTACATAATCAAAGCCATCCTTATTTTGGTTTTGGAAAAGTGCAATATGCTTAAGTTCAAAATGTTTTCGGAAATTAATTCTATGAGAAAAAGTTCCAATAGTAGGATTGAGTTTTCCCGGATAATTAATCAATTCCTCGCTTAAAACAGTAGAGGGTTTTACATTCGCCTGCTTATCTTTATCGTCATCTATATTAATGAGCACTTGATTCATTGAAACTTTAAAGTTTTCGGATATTATTTTCTTGTATAGATAAATGAACAATTCATGTATTTTAGCAGGTAATGTTTCCCCTGCTTCCAAATGAAAACCTTCTATCGAATTGGGGGTGATTTTTGCCTCTATCATTCTCTTCGAAAACAGATCTGTCTTAAAACTACCAGGCCTAAACTTCCTCAGCAACTTTTCTTCACTCTCTTCCACCACTTTATTTCCAAATGAATAAATCAAATCTAATACATTTTCTTTAACATCAGAATCTAATATATACATATTTGCATATAAATTCTGAACTTTACTGATTTCCTTTGAAGATAAAACCTGCCAATCGTGAAGTATTAGAAGTTTTCTAATGTCATCGTTTATCTTATCCGAAATTATAATGGCCTTAAAGGACTTGGGTAGCAAAATGTGGAAGGCAAGATGTTGTTCAACTATTTCTGCCCGTTGTGAACTATCGAAAGCAGCCAGTTGTTGCTTTAAGAGGGAAATCTTTTCTTCTATTACCTGTATTATATCTGGGTCGTCTAGTTTTTCTCTTTCAAGCTGCGACTCCCTAATTATATTAGAGAGCGCAGCCTCCTTGGTGACATTAAGCCGCCCGGCCATAAGAAAAGGGAATTTTTCATCTTTCTCGTCTGTAACTGATTTGCCCCGTATCCAGGCTGCTGAAATTCTCATTTCTTTCAACCCTTTGGCCTGCTCGTTCAGTGAATAATCGTCGTTAATCATTTCCTTTTCAACGCCTGCCAGTACATTAAGCAATGTATTGGCACTGGCATTGCCAAAGTGGTCCCTTATTATTAAGCTATAATAGTTGTCTTCGAAACCAGTGAATTCGCTAAAGGAAATCTTTTGAAGCGAACGTTTTTCAACTGGATTTTTGTTATTGCTCAATTTAAAAAACTCGTAGTTTTCAAATTTATTAAAATCGCCTACGTTAATATGAAGGTGAAACTCCGGTTTCGATTTTGCGTGTTTTGCTGAATTTCTGATAATGTTTTCAAAAACAGAATACAATGCCTGTCGTCCCATAATACCACCAGGTAATGCAACATTAACACCTCTTACGCTCGAGTTATCGGCTAAAATTGGAATATCTAAATCCTGTTCATTGAAAAATATTTTGAGTTTTTCTCTTGTAATTCCTTCAGATTTCGCGATATACTCTAAAAGAATGTTAGAATACTGCGTAACCTCTTTTCCATGTCGCTTTTGGCGGCTGTCCCATGCAAATCCATCTAAAACAAAATCCTTCAAATTAACGCCTGAGCTTGGGGGAATGTGATCTGTAGCTATCGACGCAATAAAATCCTGGCGCTCCTGCAGGTACCCTAAAAACTTGCCAAGACCTAATAAAAATGGCAGTTGCACTTTCTGATTGTCAAACTCTCCCTTTCCCTCTTTGTCGGCAAAATAGAGTTTGATTGTGCCATCTGCTGCATCTTTCGACCGTTTAACTATATCATTAAATGCTCCAATATCCAACACCGCCTCAACGTTGCTGAGATGGGCGTTCAAATAAGAAATAACATGGCTGCCAATATTGTGGCTCATATTACGGGCCATAATAGCCGCCTTGGCAGATTTTATAGCCTCGTTTTTAGCTCTTCGGGCTTTTTCCAGACCGATTTTGAAAACATAATCGAATGTGATTGTTTTTACAAGTCGTGGAAGTTTCAATGCTAAACCGGCAAATGCACTCTGAAAGTTATGACCTGAATTTTCGGTGATAGTCGATTTTTTTTTCAAAACAAAAAAAACAAATAACGCTCCGTGACCTTTAAAACGAGTTCTGTTATCTGTTCCTATGTCTTCCTCATCTAAACCTCCGGATGAGGAAAGTACAGGAATAGATAAAAATACGCTTTGAAATTTATTTGGATCTAAGGCCGGTAAGCCCTTCAGGAAGTACTTGTTATATACAGCATGATCTAATTTATGCAATTTTTCGGGACTATTGGTTCTCCCTGTTTCGATAGATTCTGTTTTGAGATTGTCGTATGGGATATTTATATTGCTGTTGCAGGCGTATACACCATCATTTTTAAACTCCTCTTCCTCAACCTTCTTAAGAGCAACACGATCATTATCTTCATCCGCAGTCAGGTTCTCATACTTTTTTTCGGCGCCGTCTATATCGCCAGAAAATGTTATTTCGCTAATTGGTAAAACTGAAACAAAGGCCTTGGCAGTACTTGGGCTTTTGCAAAAATCCGGATGAAGTAACAATGCATGGTGTTCTTTCTGAAGTGTTGCAATTACAGGTCTAAGATATGTTTCTATATTTTTTCGGAATTGGCCATTGTCAGCGTCCATAACGCATGTAAAGGCATCCAGTCTATTACTCCCAATGGCCGAACTAAAGGTTGAGTTTTCGATAAACAGATATTTAATATCTGCAACAGGTTCAATGTCCTTTAGAATGATTTTATAAATCTCTCTAAGCCCGGATAACTGGAAAAGCTTTTTTTGATTATCTTCCAGAAGGGCCTTACTCAGATTTATCTCTTTCAGGGCATTCACTTCCGAATCTTCACCTTCAAAAACAGAAAGTAATTCAAAGTTATTCATATGGAAATTATATTAGTTCTAAAATTTCTTTTCTAAATACGCCGTATTCATCTGTAAATAAGTCGCGGTTAGTGTTTGGTGGCAGTTGCTTCTCAGTAATTGCTACGGGCTTTCCCTTTTTAAAAATTAAAATTCGCTCACCAAGAAGGTAGGCCTCTTCTATATTGTGCGTGATAAAAACAATGCTTAAAGGCCTGGCTGTTGTTTTTGAATCCCTCCATATTCCACGGATAAAGGCCTGCATTTCATTTCTTGTAGTTTGATCCAGCGCACCGAAAGGTTCATCCATTAACAACAAATTGGACTTATTGGTAATTGCACGAGCTATAGCTACTCTTTGTTTCATTCCTCCTGACAATTGGTGTGGGTATTTATGGCTTGCCTCAAATAGCCCTACATTCTTTAGCACTCCACGCGTTTGAGCTAATCGTTCCTCTTTTCCCATACCCTTTATTTTTAATCCCAAAGCAGCATTAGATTCCACATCTAACCAAGGATAAAGAGAATAGTCCTGGAAAACGAAACCAATTTCCAATTCAGGCCGACGCTCAATCTTCCCCTGACTCGGTGCCAAAATTCCGGAGACTAAGTTGAGGAGTGTAGATTTTCCCGAGCCAGAACCTCCTAATATGCATACGAATTCTCCCTCTGCAATACTGAAATCAAAATCTTTAAAGATCAGAATTTCACCGGTGTAACCAAAATGAAGTTTTTTTAGTTGAACCATAGTTAAATTTTATCCCACCAAAAAAATTTGTTCTGAAGAAAATTAAGAAATAAATCAAAAAGAAATCCTGTAATTCCTATCAAAAGCATACCAGACACAATCATTTCAGGATTAAAGAGATTCCTGCCGGTCATAATTATTGCTCCTAAACCATCTCTTAATCCGGTCATTTCCGCGGCTAAGACCGCCATCCATGCGGCAAGAAAGTTTATTCGCAGGCTAGTAAAAACGGCGGGGACTATCGCCGGAATGATTACGAGGTAAAAAGTTTGAAACTTTGTCGCCCCAAATACAGATGCCGTTTGCAAATATTTTGACGGGACAGTTTCAATTGCACGGACAACTGAAATTGTGAGTATGAAAAAAACACCCATAAAGACAATAAATATGGCAGTTTGATCGCCTATACCAAATATCCAAAGCCCCAATGGAATCCACGCTATTGGGGCAATGGGTGCCAATAGCCTTATCACCGGTAAAAAAAAAGCCTTGGCGCTTGAACTTAACGAGAATAGTGTTCCGAATATAAAGGCACCTAGGGTTGCAACAATTAAGCCCATAATTACGCGGTAGATACTTCCCGTAACTGATGTAAATACGGAAGCAGTCTGCGAACCGTAGCCTATTTTGAAATCACTTTCATACATTGATTTAAGAAAAACTGTTGGCGGTGGAAATAACTTCATCCAATCAAATCCTGCCTTATACAGTAATTCCCAAACCAAGAATAGCGAACCTATTGAAGCAATATGGAATAATGTGCTCTTTAAATAGCGCGGCATCGGTTCTATTGATTAGGTAAGGCCGCTTCCAGAAAGCGTAAATTCACAACCTCTTTTGTAGGCTTTTTTATGTAGCCCATTGTTACCATGTTATCGATAGCTTGATTCATTCCGGCAACATTTGGCCTTAATGTCACCTTCTTTGGTTGATTTTTAAATGCATATAAAAGGACATCCTTGCCAACCTTAAAATAGCCACCTTTCTCCAAAAGTGCAACAGCACTGTCGGGTTGGTTTACAATAAGGTCGAAACCCTGATTCAGGGATTTGATATATGCCTCAACAGTTTTGGGATATTTCTTTCCAAAATCTTCCATAATATCCACTGTGCAGTTAGGCGTTCCTTCTCCCCACACATCGCTATTGGTAGCAATAGAGGTAGCTCCGTAATTCACTATCAAATCGGTTGAATAGGGTTTAAGGAAACTAAGGACATCTACCTGTTTTGTTTTGAAAGCATCAACCATTGCCAATAGGTCATTAAACCAAACCATTTCCACGTCATCGTAAGTAAGCCCGTTGTCAGTAAGTATTTTGTATATCATCATTTCAAGAGTATCTCCCTTTAGTACTGCTATCTTCAGTTTTTTACCTTTATGTGCTTTAATATAGCTTACTAAGGCGCTAATACTGGTAACTTTGTATTTCCCCTGAATAACAACTTCAATCACACCGAGTCCTCCTGCCGCAGAAACGATCTGCATATTAATACCGCTGTTAACAGCGAAATAGGGAAGCGTGAATGGATTAGCTGAAAACTGAATGCTTCCGCCTGCAAGCGCGGTGTTATTGTCACCAGGATTGCTAAATGCCACAGTCTCTAAATCGATGCCGTTTTGCTTAAAATAGCCGGCTTCTTTTGCCACAAATAAAGGTGCGTGGTCTAACGCAACAAGGTGACCCGCTTTAATTGTACCGTGATAAAGGCCATCGCTAGGTTTTTCTTCTGTGGTCGGTTTACTAGAATTGTTGCAGGCAGATAGTAAAATACAAGCGAGTAAAACAATAAAAAAAGGAAATTTTCTCATATTGAGGTTATTTAATAGGTGGATTAATGATATTCTAAAGTATTTTATTTTTTTAAACCTAATAAATTTTCTGCAAATTAAGTTTTATAAGGGTGTATCAAAACTTTAATTATTAACCATGTTTAACCAATTGGATATTTATTGAAAAAAAATATTTGGTATAAGGTAATATGTTGATGATATTTGTTTGATACGTAAGCAGTTGACGGACGAGAATATGAAATGATAAGTTTTATCAAAAAAAATCTTTATCCTTGTTATCGACATATACATTTCTTGGTTCTCAACGTAATTGCCCGATTAAACTAAAATGACTGGATTCACCCAAAAGCTGTTTTTGCTGCTATTAGTTGCTTTCATTGGCTTAGACGCATATGCCTCTCGCAGGGTAGTTTTCGTCCTTGACGATTCCGGTAGCATGAATGGCGAAAAATACAAGGTTGCCGACTATGCCCTCCAGTTTTTAAGTAGCGTTTTAAATGAGGAGGATGAATTTTATGTAGTGCGCGGGCAGGACCTTCTTAAAATTAATCATACCAATGCCGAGTTAAGGAATATTGAAAGCTGGCCTCAAACTGGAACCGGGGATTTCACCTTACTGCAAAAGTCGCTTTCAGCGTTTGCCCAAGATGGAAAAGAGAATTGGCTGATCGTTTTTGCCGATGGTGAATGGGGCCCCTGCAACCCTAAAGAAGGCGGTAGAGGCTTTTCAGACGACTTTGCTGCATTTTATTCTTCCATCCGCCCCAACATTGTGTTTATACAAACTCTGGGCGGTAAAAGCGAAATAGCGCAATCGACTCTGCAAACTGAGCTTTTAAAAAATTACAACCTTGCCACCACAAAAACCGTTATAGGCGGCGATATAAAAAACCTAAGCCAGCACCTCTCGCAAGTAACCGAACAAATTTTAAGTACCTCGCAAAACAAAAAGTTTACCACCCTCTCCAAGCAATCCATTCAATATCTCCCAGAACTGCCTTTGAGCGGTTTGATTGTATACTACGAAGATGAACTTACTCTGAAGGATATACCGCAGATTACCGATGTCGCGGGTCTTCCAGGCTTACGGACAGCCGAAAATTTTCAGAATTCGAATTTGCAGACCCCTCCGCCGGGAGCGCGCGTTGCATTGATCAGTTCATCGGTAGCTCATATTAATAATGGCAGGCAACTTATTCCCGCGGGCACTAAAATTCAGGTAACATTCGACCGGCCAGTTGATGCCTCTAAAATTCATATTCTGCCATTGGCAAAGCTGGATATAAATGCGGGCTTTGTGGGCAATTTTAAAACGCAAAATCCTGAGAAGGGATACTACGAAATTTGCGACGAGGAAAAGGAGTTTGTTGTAGAATTGGATGCAACAAATTTGCCTGGTATAACCGATAAAAGCGGCCTGCTTAAATCGCTTAAAGCAATTGTAAAGGTTAAGGAAAAAAGCTACCAGGCTACGTTTCAAAACGGAAGGCTTACGTGCACCATACCGGTTAGTGATGATACCACATATCTTAATATTCAGGTAATAAAAGAAGGCTATCTTGATAAAACACTAAAAACAGTGGTTATTGTAAAAACTAACTGCGATTACAGTAGCATTATTGATACTGTTTCTGGCGGTACTATTCAGTTTCCCGATGCGGCATTAAGCGCATTTATAGATAAAATATGCTCTAACGGTTATATTGTATCGCGGCAAACCGGCGAGGCGCTCAACCCAAGCGATTTTGACCTGGAGTTGTATGATGCACCCATCGGCACTTCCTTTAAGGTAAATATTGTAGACTCAACCTATCAAATTTGCATTCAGCAAAATTTATGTAAGTGTTTTATGCGGCAGGGGCAGTACCAAGGTAAATACAAGGCTAAATCCAAAAACCGTAAATACAATTCGTTTGAGGGCACTTGGCAAATAAAACTGGCAACCGACCAGCCTTGGTATATCCGCTGCCTTAAGCTTATTATAACGCTGGTGGCCCTGTTGGCGTTGTTGATTTACATTATTCTTCTTATTAAAAAGCCGCGGTTCCGCAAGGGCAGCTATGTAGAGTATATGAAACGCGACGAATACCTGCCCGATGATGATGCACGGTGGATACATTACGGGCCGCTTCCCACGGGTTTTGTTTCGCGTTATTTAGTGCCCTTTATTCCTGAAACAAGGCATTTCGATTCGCTGAAATTTGTGGCCGATAAAAACCAAAGTCAGATATTACTGCCTGCCGGTTACCTGAATGAAGAGAATACCAAAAAGCGTGGCCGTAAAATGGAATACTTCCGCTATGTAAAGGATAACAAGAATCTGAAAGGCGAAATGCTTTTAAATAACGATGTGGTGAATGTGCATAAATCGGATGGTATTACTTATAATTACAGGATTATAATTCCCGACTAAATTTTTAAAAACCCATAACCCCGTTTCGTACATTATGGATACAAGAACCATTATTATTGGATTAGGTGGAACAGGCTCGAAAATAGTAGATGCTGCCTATGGCCGCATGGATGAAAAGGCAAGAAAAAACTGCCTTGTAGCCTGTTTTGATACAGATGTTGACGATTTAAAAAAGTTGAAGAATATTCCTGATGAGTGGAAGTATCAAACCAGCACTACCAACACGGTAGGCGATTACCGCAAAGCGTACCCCGATGTTAACCTTTGGTTCCCGGTAATAAAATTGTTGGATAGCCACACCCTTACCAAAGGCGCCGCCCAGTTTCGTCTTATAAGCCGTTTGGCGTTCCGCTCGGCTATGGGCGAGGGGAAACTAAAAGGCTTTGAGCAGCGCGTGGAGCAGCTTTTTGTAAACGAAGGCGCGCAGTTTAGGCAAACACCGCGGGTATTTGTAATTAACACGGTAAATGGGGGTACCGGTGCCGGTACCTTTTTACAAATGGGTTTATACCTGCGCAAACTGCTTCGCAAAAGGGGCGTTTCTAAAATCGATTCCTATGCCTTGATACTTTTACCTGAGGTTTTCAGGAAAAGCAGCGATGAGGGACTGGCAGATTTAAGCCAGAACCAGAAGGATAACATGGCGGCGAACGGCTATGCCTGTATGAAGGAACTGAATGCCATGATTAAGCTTAACAGTGGCAAGTTTTCGGATGATTTTAAGCTGGAGGTGGAATATAGCCCAGCCAGCGGCAAGCAAGTTAAAAGCACGGTACTGGGTAGCGAGGACCTACCGTTTGAATATGTATTTCTAACTGACTTTACCAATGCCAAAGGCGATAACCTGAATACGTTTTCGCTGAATTACTTTAAACAGGTTGAGGATACGCTGTTTTTACTGGCGGCCAGCCCTACCGGCAGTGCCACATCCTCTGTTACTAATAACGAACTGGGCGATTTAGTAAAGGAAAACGGTACTAACCGGTATTTCGCTAACACCGTAAGCCGGCTTGATTACCCGGTTAAGGACGTTGCCCGGTTCTGCGCCATTAAATGGGTGTACGATAATATTTCGAACCAGTGGATGGAAATTGACAACCGGTATGCTACCCTGCTGAAGCAATACCTGGTAGATAAGGCACAGGGTAAAGAGGTAGATAAACCCAACCGGAGCAAACATTTTCAGCAAACGCTAGCCGCTTTAAGCAACGACGAAACCACGCGTTTTTTTAAGAAGTATTTCAACCAAACTTTCACCCAAAAAAAGGACAAGGAAGGGAAAGTAAAACTGGGGGAACCAAAATCGAACAGTTATTTCAACAAATTAGCAGAGGCGATTGATACCTATTTTGAAAACGATCGGAAGTTTAAAAAGTATGCAGAGGGTAAAATTGACCTTAAAAAACTGCAGGACGAAGGCGGTGCGCATACCGAAGTAGAAACCTTTGAAAGCGACCTGCATAACTTTAAAGACCACATTTTTAAAAGCATAAACAGCGCTGTGTTGGATATATTCAGCAATGCGATCCCCGTTAATAACATCGATGACCTTGCTGGGCGGGCTAACCGGTATGAATACGACCTTACCAAACTGCTAACCGATGGCGAAGGAACGCACCCGCTGGGCATACGCTACGTGTTGTACCAGTTAGAGGATAAGTTGACCAAAGAATTTGAAGCGCTGCAAACCGAGAACGAGGAGCTAGGTAAGGAGATAAACGACTACTACAATTCGTTCAGCATAGAAGGTAAATCGGGTAGTGATAACTCGAAGGTTACTGCAGTGGATGCGCTGGCGCATGCCTCGCAGCAATCCTTTCTTAGAAAATTAACTGGTAACCGGTTTAAACGTTTTAGCGAGCTGTACAAAACCAGAGCGATTAAGCAACAGCGGAGCCTGCAATCGTTTGCTTTAAACAAATGTAAGGAGCAGGTGTTTAAAAAGGTGCTGTTTGCGGTGCGTACTCAGCTAAAATTCTGGGAGCAGCTTTTCGATAACCTGAACGGTATACAAAACCAGTTGGCCATTGAAATGGAGCAACTGAATTATCTGCACGAAAACCAGCGCGATAAATCAGTAAAGTTTGTGCTGTCGGCTATAACCGGCTGCCACGAGGTGTTGGCGAAGGGCGGTGGTAAAAAGCCCGATACAGTGATAAATGGTTTTAAAGAAAAGCTATGGTCCGAGATTTCGGCCGATTATATACAAGAGGGGCTTCCGGCATCTATCGCCAACAGTATTTTTTACCTTATCTATAAAGGCTTTGCCGAAGATTATAAAGACAACCGCTTCAGCGATGCCGAAACCGCTACACGGACCGGTGAGGTATTGCGCTCCTTTAAAGATGAAATTGTAAAAGAAACATCGCAGATAATAGCAAGAGACCCGCGGGTGGATATCAATGCATTGCAGGCATTGCGCAAGGAAGCGGAGTATGCCGGTAAAAAATCAAAAAAGGAAGTGGATGAATATGTAGAAGCCGCCTTTAGCAATATAATCAGATTGGCCGATGCGCCGCTGGTGCAGTTTAATGTGGGCAGCAATTACCAGGCCCTTACAAAAATTGGTTTCTGGGGTATAAACCCTGAATTTGTTCCCGAAAATGCCGAAGGCAAAAAGGTGTATGACTCTATACAAAATTTAATGGGCAATGGTAAATACAAAATTGCCGATAGCGACGTATTCAGAAGAAGCGAAATTGTTTTTACCTACACCTACTGTTGTTTTTCGCTTACCGACTTAAAACTCTTCAATCCCTCGGCGCATCTTTTCGAGGAAGGTGAATATTACAAAGTGTACCGCGAACGCATAGATAATGTGCTGCGTTCTAACTTAAAGTTAACCGAGGACGGCGAAACCTATATTACACCGCACCTTGACCAGCGCTGGCATAAGCGCACATATCTGCCCGAGATACACGATAATTTTACCCGGGTGTATGATGAAATTACCCGCGAAGCTGTTTTATGGGGCGTAATTTATAAGTCCATTCAAAATGTAAAATCTGAAAATACTGAGAGCGGCTATGAGTGGAAGCTGAAGATAGAAGACGTTAAGCAGGGCAAGGTAAAAACAAGTTGGGTGGTTTTGAAAGATGATAACGGCGATCCGGTAGAGGGAAGCGCCTATCACCTTATTCAGCATTTGCAGGATGAGCAACTGGTGGTACAGAAAATTTTCGACAGCCTTAAAGCCAAAGAAAAAACCGATACCAGCAATTCTAATCCAGAGGATTTGAGCAAGCGGGAGTTTTATAAAAATATGGTTTCGATATTTTACCAGGGCGAGCAGGTAAATATTCTTGAATTTATTTTACGGGCCGCTTATAACAAAGAAAAAGCCAATAAGTATAAGCTGCTGGCTGCTGCCAATAAACTACTGGCCGAAAAATTCCTCGCGGAATTTATAGAGGAAATGGTAGATGCCTTTACTAACTATTATACCCTTGAGAGGAAAAAGCCGATGGTAGCTGCTTTAGAACAACTTATTGCAAATTTGAAAACAGGAAGCGCTGCTTACCAGTTTCTTGCCACGACCAACGAGTTTTCGGAAGTAGACTCGGCAATTGAAGCGAGGTTGAGTAATCGTGTGCTGGAACTTGCTGAGGAAAAAAAAGGCAGGTAGTATAACACCGACTACCTAGGTAAATCATGAATAAAATATTTATACTTTGTTTCGACAAAGATTACAAGGATATTGATTCGTTTTTATTGCTGAACAAATGGCAAGGCGATAAAGAAGTTCATGTTTTCATGTCACAGAAGAACGATGGCTTTGAAGAGGCAGCCATGTTTGTTTACCGCATTTTGCATCATAACGGTCTCGAGAACCACGCACACCGTATTATCTGCCTGTTTAATCTTAAGGCCGGTACTGCTGATAAGGTGGATTACCAAATGACCAGTCGGGCAAAGGATTTATTCGCCAAAATTACGCAGTATGTTTCGCCTGCCCTTTTTAAGTTGTGGGCCAAGCAACTTGTGTTTGTCGATAGCCGCCAGCAGGCGCATACCGAGCTGAGCAAACATTCATTACCAATCGAGTTACAGGAAAGCATAGCCGCAGATGCTGATGAGGCCTCCGGTATAAACAGCGTAAAGATTGAATATCAGAACACGGAGTTTTTCAGGCTGGTGCCGGCACAAACCAATCTGGAAAAATTCCGATATTTAATTTCTACCGCCTGTGCCCGGCTTATTACCCGCACCGTTGACCCTTCGAGGATTAACGAAAAGGTATTAAAGATCACTATTGCGGCCGATGTTTCCGAATCGGCAGCTCACCTCAACGATTTTTTAAGCCTTGCGGCTACGGCCCAGAAAGCGGCGCTTAAAAGGCTTGAACAGCAAGGGGGCACCTTTGCTATTTACAATACAGATAATATTGCAGGGGATATTACGGTTAGCAATAACAACAGGTTCATTTATCCCCAAATACCCTGGTTCTGGAGCACCTCCGCTACCACGCCCGATACGCCCTTTGCCCGCTGGGTAGAGGAAAGTTTCAGCACCATTAAAAAATTTGAGAAGGAACTAACCGGTAAGTTGTTTGACCGCTTGTCGGAATTAAAGGTGGTGGCTCCTAAGCCGGAAGAGTTGGTGCAATGGCAGGTAAAGGAAGATAATCTGCTGTTAAACCGGCTGGAGGATGCGAAGAAAAAAGACCTTACCATAGGAAGGGAAAACGGCGATGCGGAAGAGCTTACCAAGGCCGCCCTCACAAAATCGAAAACACTGCTTGAGCTAAAAGATATTTTTACGCAGCATGCCCAATCAGGACGCCAGGGCTTGAACCAACTATCATCTCCCATGTTAGAATGGGAACAATTTTGCAGCACGCAGAATAACGAAAAGGAAGCCCTGCTTGAACTGATTAGAAGGTTGCCTGTGTTGGGCTGGCTGCTGGTATATTTCTCTATAGCCTCGGTCTTTGGATTAATTGTTTCGGCAGTAGGAAACCTGAACCAGTTCGAAAACTTTCAGTCAACTGGCTGGGTTTGGTTCGTTGTGTTCAACCTGCTTGCAGCACTAGTAACCGGTGCTATAATCGGATTCCACCGCAGAAAAATACGCATCAAATGCGAGAGTATCGCCGTAAACAGTGCCGGCTTCTGTAACCTGCTCGTAAATTTCACAAAGGAGCACTACCGTTATTTTGCAGGCATTATAAAGGCAAGGTATTTTTTGCGCAATGTAAATATTATAGAGAACGCCATAGCTGGTTATGCCGGCCAGCGTTTGCAGCATAAATATTACCAGGATATTATTTTGCAGAAAACCGAAAAGCTATTGCGCATAGGTGTGGGCAAGGTTTCTATATCGCTTTGCGCTAATACGGATGTTTCGGGTTTTAGGGTGGACCGACCCGAACAGGAGAATCCCGCCTTGCATGTACCGGTAGATGTTTTAAAGTTGATAATGAATATGGTGAAAATTACTAATGATGATTTTTATTAAAACCGTCTGAAAACAATGGGTTTGTATACCGGTATTTTTATCTGCCTTTCTGTTCTTGGTGCATTTTTGTACCGGAATAACAAGCTATATTTCCGTGAGAAAAAAACGAAGGTACTAAATGCCGGTTTTGCATTGTTCGCTGTTCTTTTCGAACTGCTCTGTATTTTTGCCGCGTGGAAGTTTGAAGAATTAGGCAATTGGGTAAGCAGCCTTGCAGCCTGGCTTTCTTCATTTACCCAGTATTTGGAAGTTACGGGAGCCTGGTTGGTTGTGACGCTTATTTTTAGTTTTTATACGCTGGTAAAGCAGGCAGCGATCATTCCCTTGTTAAGCGCTGCTAAAGATGATTCCGATTTTTTTCTTGCCTGGAATTTTGCACATAAATGGAAACTGAAAAAGCACTTTTATCTTTTTAAAACAATAGCGCTTGCTGGACTGGTAATTTTTCTGCTCAGCTTTTTACTGCACTGGTGGCTTGCCGGTAAATTTCTTTTCGCACCAGCCTGGCTGCTGCTCAATTTTCTGGTTGTATTCGAAATATTCATGTTCTTCTACCTTATGGAATTGGATGATTCGAAATGGCGGGAGGCGATAAATATGGAGAAAGAGCAGTTAAAAGACCTGGCCGATTTTGAAAAGTTATGGCGCTATTTTCATAGCGATAAATGGCCCGACGAGCGCCTGCTGATCAGCTTGAAGGAGTTAAACACCCGCAACGACACAGCCAACACGGAAGATGCGAAAACACAGCCTACAAACAGTCATTCGCTTTCCGCCCAATTCCTTTCCGGGTCGCCTTATTACACGCAAAACATCCGCTCGCTGGTGGATAAACTGAATACCGAAAAGCAACTAATTATTTCCGACATAGACCCCGAGTTATCGCAATACACTGTTTGGGATAAAGTTTGCATGGCCTTGCATGAAGGCACGAACATATTGGTATTGCTGCCCGAAAGAAACCTGTACGACAATAACGCAAAGGGAGAACGGATTACAGGCGCCTATTACACAACGGTAAACGATTGGATCAAGGAAACGCTGAATAAACTTTTAATCGCCCATTATTTTGTTATAGACGATTACAGTTGCACCGCCCCGCATGCCGAAATTAAGGGCGAAATACTACTTACCTCTGGTTTCGATTTAATGTTCGGCTCCATACTTAATTCAACCTGGTTTAATAATGTTGGCCTGGTGCTGGTTATTGGTTACGAAAAACAAAGCCTGTTCAGCAACTTAAATAATCTGGTGCTTTCGCATGTGCTCAGCAAACGTTCGCCTGATGCAGCGCTGTATATACTGGCCGATAAGCGTAGGGAACTGGAGACAGGGCTGCGCAGCGCATTATACCGGTATCCGAAAATAAAAGAGCATAATCTGGAGCGCATACTCAGCCGCTTCCAGTATTTATTGATTTGGAAAGATGAAGGCCTGCCTTTTTATCTCAACCTGTTTTTCGACGGCGGCGAGTATCTCGGCGACGCGGGCATACTGACCCTACCTGCGGTTAACCTCAAAATACCCCATATAGCCCTGTATAACACCTCCCACTGGCCCACGGCTGAAATACTGGAGGAGATAAGCAACCGGCAGCACCAACTGGAATGTGAGCGCCTGCCCGATGAGTCGGACGCGCGCGATAAAACTCTGATAGAGCAGAAGGTGAAAACTATCAAGGATCACCAGTTTACCCATCCACTGGCAAGCAGTTGTTCCATCGTGTACGATTTCAGGTTTAACGCCGCCGCCACCTTAAACGATGTAAATAGTTTTTCGCGTGAAATACTTTTCATTCATCTTGTTTCGCCCCCGTACTTATTGCGTGAATATATTTGCGATAACATCGACTACTTTAAGAGGTCGCCGGTAGAGGCGCTTGCAGGTTTCCATGTTCCCTCGCCATACGATACCGTGTATATGTTATACCGGTTGATGGGTTACTCGAAAATTGAAGAGAGCCGGGTAAAGCAGGAATTAATCGACGGCGGTATTTCGTTCGATAACACTTTACCGGTTATTAAAAACCTGTGCAACTGTTTCCAGGCTTACCTGGGTATAGAGCCCGGCGAATTTATGCGCACCGTTGAAATTACCGATGAAACCGTGTTTCAAGTGGACCAGCGCACAGAGCAGAACCGGTTTGTTACCACCACTTATTTTTCGATGCCGCCCGGCGCAAGCCACCGGTTCGATTTTGAATTGAATGTAGAGCTGCAGGAAGGGGTAATTTATAACGACCTGCCGCTTGAGATTTTACCCAAAGGCCTTTTCTTCCAGAAATATCTGTACGGGCAAATTCATTCCTTTAAAGGCAAGCCCTACCTTATACAGGACCTGAGCGAGGGCGGCGCTGTAATGAAGGTGCATCACGATAGCGGCCATGGTAAAATTACGCTCTACCGGTCATCGGTGCAAATTACACTGCAGCAAACAGAACTAAAGCCGCTGAACCAATGGCATAAAACTATCCGTAACCGGTGTTCATTAATAATTTCGGAGCTTGATTTTACGGTTACAACAACCGGGTATTTTACAGTAAGAGAGCGGGCCGATTTTGCCAACGATGCTAACTTTACCGCCCTTGATGTGAACCGGGAAGGATTAAAACGGAGTTACCGGAAGGGGCGCGGCCTTCAGATTATTATTCCGTTTAGCGCCCTGCCTAAAATTAAAGAGCCCGGTAAAATGGAAACCGCGCTGTGTTTTCTGCTCAACGAATTTATTAAAACCCTTTTTCCCGAAGTATGGGAATACCTGCATGTAACTTCGGTTAACAGCAAGCCCTTTGTCTGTGACAATACCAATGAGCAGGGATTTATGATCCCTGCATTACAACACCAGTTAACCGGCAGTGAATCGCAAATACATTTAATAGTGTTTGAAGACAGCCGCTTAGACCTTGGCATGATAGGCAGCCTGTATCACAACTTTGAAAAATATCTGCTCGATTTAATGGATGATTACCTGTATTGGACCTTAGAGGAGCAGTATGACGGCGTAGAAAAAATTAGAGGCGACGACCGATGTAAGTTAAGCGGAAGTCTGCCCACCGATGTAAACATAAAGGTGGAGGAAATTATACTGGAACCTATAACTCGTAGCAGCCGCATAAGCGATAAGCAATCGTATTTAAAGGCCTTTGGCCCATTGGGGCAAAACATAAATTTAAAGCAACTTAAAATGCTGCTCGACGAAATACGCCACGAAGGTGTGAATGAACGCACCTTGAAACGAGAGGGGCGTCAATCTGCAACCGGCAGGGGAGGAGAAGTCATGCATCAATGCGATTTTTGTGGTGTAACCAAGTCTAAAGAAAAAATGAAGGTGATACAGAATGACGGGCGTGAAATTTGTCCGGAGTGTATAGCCGATATTCAGTGTACGGAAGGAGATCTGATTAAGTGTCTTGATACAGCGCGGCAGTTTATGACCACCCGGTTTAGTATTACGCTGCCCGACCCAATAGAAGTGCATTTTGTAAACACAGCTGTAATTAACCGCTTTGCTCAAAAGCCTTGGAAACCTACACCGGGCTTTGATGACCGCACCATAGGCCTGGCTTTTTCGACAGAAAATAAAATACTGATTGAAACCGGTACCCCTAAAAACAGGATTATACGGACACTGATACATGAGCTAACGCATATTTGGCAGTATATGAACATGGATATGCAAACGCTGCATAACGATAACCCGGTGTTTGAGCTATGGCTAATGGAAGGCCACGCCACCTGGGCCGAAATACAGTTTGAACCCGAAATGGAAAATGTAATAGTGCCCGATACGCGCAAGGATGAATACGGCGAAGGCTATAGAATGCTACTCCGCATGATGACCGAAGCCGGTGAAACGAATGCCTTTAGTTTTGTTAGTAAGAAATATGGGGTGTAAAAAGGATGTGATGGCGAGTAGATGTTTCCGAAGCGAGGGGTCTTTTATTATGTATTGCAGCGATGATTTAATAAATTAAGTAAATCCCTTTCTGTCACCTGAACTAAACATACGCTATGCGCACAAGTCCACCCAAACTTAATCCGGCAATCAGCTTATCCACCACCATGGAATTTTTTAATAGCAAACCCGTGTTGCGGAGAGATTTATCGAAGAGGCAGAACGCCATTATAGACGGTCTTTTGCGCGAGGCGTTGGCATCGGGCGTTGTTACAGGACATGATATAAAAGGCTACTCGATACCTGCCGGCGAGGGCTCAGAAACGGAACTGGTTGCCTTAACTGCAGCTGATATCCGATATGCGGTTAAAATTGATGTAAACGAAAAATTAGTGCGTGAGGCGCTGAAATTGCGGTCTATTGCCAATCGACGTGAACTGCCCAAAGGTTTTTCCGGTCACTTTCCTAAAGTATATGCTATAAAAAGCGATAAACCGCCCTACGCTTACATTATGCAGGCCTTCGACCGCGAATCGTATGCTGAGTATCTGTTTAAAAGTAAAAATACAGAGGAGGATGCAAGGAGGGTTATGGAAGTGATACTGGCCGTACTTATGCCGGCCTACGGCGCAACCGTTAACTACAACCTTATGCCAAGCATGAAGGGGCTTTATATCGACCGGATATATGACCGGCTGGAAATCGCTCGAAACATTAGTCCTGATTTTCGAAAAATTTCAACCCGACCCGTGATAATAAACGGGCAAAAATTTGAAACGCCTGAAACTTACCTGCATAAAATTGAGAAGCACTTAAATCAATTTGCTGTAAACTTTACAACCTTTGTACATGGTGATTGTCACTTGGAGAACATCCTGATAAAATTTCATCCCGAAGGACTAATTGACCTGAAGTTTATTGATACCAAGGACTGGCACGAAGGCGATTATATGTTCGACATTGGAAAAATGGTGCACTATCTTACCGTTACCGGTCCGGCCCAAAAGACGCATAAACCCGCCAAACCAAAAATCAATTTTGATAAGGGTACCATTCATTACAATCTCAGTCTGGAAACTTTCCATATACCCGGTTTGCGCGAAATGATATTTAAACGCCTGCACAAATTTGCCGCCAAAACCAAAGACACCAATTGGGAGAAGCGCTTTACGCTATCTATGGCCGCCAATTTGTTGGGCCTGCCCGCAGGGCGCCTAAAATCAACAGACCCGCGAAAGGTGAATGCAGCTTACATGCTATACGCCGAGGGACTTATGTACCTGGCAAAAGGCTGTGATTTTGTAGCTGAATTGTCAGCTTCCCTGAAAATTGAGCCAGTTAAAAGTTGAAAAAGGATAAATATTTATCAACTTTAAAAAGCTCAATTATGAAAAAATCAAACTTCACAGAAACGCAGATTGTTAAGGCAATCCAGGAACATGAGAAAGGCAGAGACGCTAAAGATATCTGTCGCGAATTTGGCATTACTACCAGCGCATTTTACAAGTGGCGGCAACGTTACGGCGGCATGGAAGTAAATGAACTAAAACGTGTAAAGGAACTAGAGGCAGAAAACTCACGTTTAAAACGCATGTATGCTGAACTAAGCCTTGTGCATCACGCTTTAAAAGACGCGGTCGAAAAAAAGCTATAGAGCCTGAGGAAAAGCGCGAACTTGCGCAGCACATGGTTGAAGAACATGGCGTAAGCGTCCGTCAGGCTTGTAAAGCGCTTCAAATACCGAGAAGTACACAGAGCTACCTCCCAGTTCCGAAAGACGATACCAGGGTTATAGAACAACTACAGCAGCTTGTAGAAAAGCATCCTGCTATAGGATTTTGGCAATGCTTTTACCGCATCAGGAGATTAGGGTTTATCTGGAACCATAAAAAGGTTTATAGGGTGTATACAGACCTAAAACTCAATATCCGCAGGCGTTACCGTAAACGGCTACCTACACGTGTTAAACAGGCTTTATACAGGCCGGAAGGCATTAACCAGGTATGGAGCATTGACTATATGAGCGATACGCTCTGGGATGGACGACGATTCAGATTGTTAAATGTGATTGATGACTACAACAGAGAAGTATTAGCTATTGAAGCAGACTTGTCATTACCTACTGTAAGGCTTATACGCACACTTGAATACCTTAAAGAGTTCAGAGGTTTACCAAGTATGATCAGGGTCGATAACGGCCCGGAGTTCATATCTCATCAACTGGATATGTGGTGTAAGGAACATCAAATACAACTAACCTTTATTCAACCTGGCAAACCAATGCAGAATGGCTATATAGAAAGATGCAATGGAAATGTTCGACGCGAACTGCTAAATGCTTATGTATTTAAATCACTTGATGATGTAAGAGAAAAGGCTGAAGAATGGATGATAGATTACAATAACCACAGACCCCATAAAGCACTCAAATATTTAACGCCAGCAGATCTTTTACCTGAAATTGTATATTCGTAAAATCAACTAATAGCTGGCCAACAATCGGGGAAGCTGACAGCTCGAGCTGATGAAATAAACGCAGCCTTTATTGTATAATAGAGGCTGTTTTGATAATGTTGCGTCATTACTGTATATGTATTGATAGAATCATATTTCCCACATAGAGGGTGAAAAACCTTCCACCTTGATAAAAATTCAACAGAATCTCACCGAATCGGTGAGAAGGAATTACGAACTGTTAATTAGCTTTGTAAAACATTATTACCCATATTTACTGAAATTCGGATATATTGGTGAACATTTACATATCAAATAAGTATTGAGTTTTAATATTTAATCCCGTTAATAATCTCAGCTATGAATTCAAAATATCTTTTTTTGTTTCTACTAGTAGGATGCTTTTCTCTAAACATTAATGGACAAACAGATTATTTAAATAATCTGCTGGCAAAAAACAACCATTCATACTCTAACTTTAAGGGCAACTTTACAGTCGACCAAACCGGGGGAGCTATATATGATATTCCGCTATTATCGCTGCCAGGAACAGCTGGAATGTCTCCAAAAATTTCAGTGACTTACAACAGTAATAATGGCAGCAGCATTTTGGGAGAAGGATGGTCATTATCAGGTTTTTCTCTAATAAGCAGGGGGCCAAGCTCCTTATCTCAAGATGGAATATATAAACCGGTTGATTTCTCTGGCACTGATAAATTCCTGATTGATGGTCAAAAATTAATGCTATGTAATAAACTAGACTATCAAGACAATGGCGCTGAGTATAGAACTGAAAATGATCAACTAAAGAGGATCATTCACTATGGTAGCACCACCCCTTCAAATGATTATTTCTATATACAAACCAAAGATGGACTATTGTATTGGTATGGAAACTATTCATCCGAGATATCTGATGGCATAGTTTTTAGCGACGGAAACAAAAAAATGCCGATTTTATGGTTGCTAACCAAAATAGAGGATTTAAACTCTAACTACATCACTTTTAATTATAATGTTGAATCTGAAGGGAATACTTATGAACCAATCACAATCCAATATGGCGGAAACGAGAAAAGCAAAACAAAATCCTATTATAAAATAAACTTCAGCTACGATAATCAGGAACTTAGGCCGGCCATAGTGAAATACATTCAAGGCAAAAAATACACACTTCCCAAATTGATTTCAGCCATAGAAACATACTATGTTGACAATGGCATCCCGGATGGAGGATCAATTATAAAATACAAGTTTAAATACGAAAAAGCGGGATTACATGATATATCCTTTCGGCTAAAAAGCTTAACCGAATGTGATTCTGAAGATAATTGCGATACTGCAAATTGCATAATCTTTGACTATTCTAAAGAAAATATAAACGAATCAGTATTTGACGCTGCGATTCAATATAGAAAAAACATTATTGCGGAAGAGGATTGTAAAATTGTCCAAGGAGATTTCAACAGAGACGGATTTCCAGATAATTTGATGATAAGGAATGACGGATCCAAAATATCGTTTCATTTTGCATTAAATGATAAAAAAGGTGGGTTTTCTAGTGCCACAATCGATACGACGATTATTGTTTCAACTAATTCAACAGCAAATCTTTGCCTAGCTGATTTTGATGCGGACGGGAAAACGGATATCTGTTATACCTTTATTGAAGCCAATAAATTATTAGCGCGAATATTTACACCTCATTTCAAAAGTTCAAAACTTGATTCTATTTCCATAAGTTCCATTTCCGAACTCGGGCAAGTTCCAGCTATTAAAATCGAAGACGTGGTTTCCTCCCCTATACAAATTGCAGGTGATGCTCGCATGAACTTAGCCTCATACTACTACAACCCGGCAAAGAAGGCGACAATTATATACTCTTACTTCGTAAACAATATTTCCTCCAAATCCGAGGTACTGAATATTGACGCCCCAGAAGAAAAACTTCCTATGGCATTTGTGGATATAAATAATGATGGAAATACCGATTTATGTTTTACATGGACTGATAACAAAGGCTGGTATGTTCAAGGTTATTTACTAAAAAAAGATAAAAAAGAAAATCTAAATCTAACTGCCGCAAAAACTACAACTTTCAATACTGCTCCCACTACAAAGTTCCCAGACAGTGGGTTTAATTCTAAAATAGACAAATTTGAATTTAGAATAGAAACAGGAGATTACTCCAAATACAGTTACCATTTTGTGATGGACCTTAATAAAGATAACGTGCCTGACATACTAATCGGTACATTTAATTTAGGTCAATGGATATCCGTAACTTCTCTAGGTAAGGGGGATGGAAATTTCGAAGCTTCCTTTTCAGATACGTTATATACAATGGCTCCTTTTAAAAGTCCATTTATATCATTTGGTGAGTTCAATGGCGATGGTAGTCTGGATATTATGGCAACGTATACAGATAGCAAAGGGCTACACGTGTGTACAGCCTTCGGTGATGGGCTTGGGCATTTTATCGCTCGAAAAAAAGGAGAATTTAAAAACCTCAGCGCCGAAAATTTTTCATACTCAATCAAGGTGCCTACTAAAAATCTGCTTTGTACAAAAGAGGTAGAATATGCAATCCGGTATAATAGATGGGCAGAGTTACAGAAGATATTAGTTGAAAATTTAAACGCAACTGAGTTGGATATATATGCTGGACTAAACTATAGCAATGGATCTTTTGGAACTAACAGAGATATGCAGATAGCAAGAAATCGAGCCTATAGCTACGAAGCACTGTGGACAAAACGCAATACTTTTGTAGGAACCGGATTCTATCCCCAAAATTCTTCAATCGCAAACATGGTCCCTTACAATAAAGAGAATGATTGTACAGGATCCTTATCCTACAGTATAAACGAAAAGTATAACTTTAAACTTATTGATAGCGTTTGGCTAGATTATAGTCAGGTTGAAGTTAAGGATGTGGGTTATGTTCCTATCCCTGGACAGGATGGCGGATTTATTATAAATGCTATATTCCCCAAAGAATCACATTTGGTATTAAGTAATTATTGGAAACCACTGGCCATTGATTTAAATTGTGATGGAATTTCAGATTTGATGCTAACATATCCTCGTCAACCGATTTCAGCGGACGAGACCAATAACCTCACAGACAGTTGGAATATTTTTGTTTCATTGAATAAATCATTTCATCAAGGAAAATTATCAGAGATTAAGCACTCTGATAATTCAATAGTAAATGTTGATTATACCTCGGTCCTCTCCGATACAAGCTATGAATCAATAGATACACTTAATTACCCATTTTCCGCTCTTAAGCATCCCATAGTCGTAGTGCATCAAGTCTTGAATTCCAACGGTACTTCTGAAACAATGAATAGTTCCATTTATCATTATACCCAAGGGGTCATATCTCTAAATGGACGTGGTTTTTTAGGATTTGCCAATAGTCGCATTGATTGTAAAGAAGCCAATCAATATTTGGTACAGACTAAACTAGTGCAAAATGAGTTTCTAAACCGAGGTCTGCTTCCGGATATCTATAAAGCGGCATTTGTAATGGATAACGGAAAGCCAATTAAGACCTCTGAAACTCTATGTCAGCCTATAATTATTAATACAAAAACACCAAAAACTTTCATTTGTGTCAATAGCCGTACGCAACAATCAAACTACGATCTAAATGGCGACACTTTATCCCGCTTTTCTACAAATTATTGGTACGACAAATGGGGTAATATTATTAGGTCAGTAGCAGATAGAGGCGAAAATCTGATAGATTCAACCGAGAATATTTATCCGGAAAATTCGAATGATGCATATGATCGCGCATGGATGTTAGGCCGTCTATCAAAGTCAACAACTTATAGTTTTAGACGTGACGAAGCTTACTGGAAGGCACAAACAATTTGTTATGACTATCAAGTCACTTTTAATCCCAAGGGGAATCAAATAATAGTAGATCAAAGTAATGGGCAACTAATTAAGCAAATAAGTAACTTATACTTTGATCAAAAAAATATTAAACTTGATTCTACCCTTGCTTTAGTTAAGGAATATGCAATCAATGCGTTTGGAAACATTGAAACGAGCTCCTTTTACCCGCTTCTGGGGGGGTATCCCAAAAGGACTACCAAAACATTTTACGACAGAAACAACAGATTTGTAGTAAAAACGGTAGATGCTGAAAATTATTCAGACTCCAGTTTTTTTGATCCTCGCACGGCAATATGCCAAGCAAAATGGGATCAAAACAAGAATCCTATGTTTCTGAATTCTGATATCCTTGGCCGATGGGAGGAGCGGCTGTATCCTGATGGTTCATGGTGCCGTAAAGATTTATTTAAATATGAAGACCGTCTGGTGCCAAATGCGTCGTATTATTCAGTAGAAAAAACAAACAAATCTCAATACCCAAATGTGTTTTTCTATAATGCTGTTGGTAAATTAATTCGCAAACTAACCTTTGATTTCTTAGGTAGAATGATTTTTGAAGATTACAAATATGACCAAAAGGGGAATGTTACGCAAGTTTCTCTTCCGTATTTGAAGGATAGCATTATTTTGACTACTACCATTCAGTACGATAATTTAAATAGACCGGTGTGTACTACAACTCCGGATAGGTTATCAACCAAGACGGTGTATTCTGGTTTGACCGTAATTACGGTTGATCCACTTAATCATAAAACAATAAAGATTAGAAATCGACTTGGGCAACTCATTAAAAGCGTTGATGACAATGGATACTTCATACGCTATGAGTATGATATAACGGGCAAAACGACTAAAATTGAAGATAGTTTAAGAATTTCAACAACTTTTAAATATGACAATAATGGAAATATTGTAAGACAAAAAGATCCTAATCATATTAGGGAGGAACTATTTACTTACAATCCTTACAATGAACTCATTTCAAGCACGGACTCAAAGCAAAACATTACAATATTTCAATACGATAGGATCGGACGAATAAGGTTCAAAGTGGAAAAAGAAAAAGGAAGTATTGAAGATACCATTTTTTACGAATACAATTCGTTTGATTCAAAAAGCCACGGCAAAGGCTTAATATGTAGTATTACATCCTCTATTGCTGGGCAAGGGAGCCATGTGATGAATGAAGAATATAAATACGACAAATTAGGAAGGCTTGCGCATAAAAAATATATCAATAAGACATTAATTTGGAAAAGAAAAATCCAAGGACTTCCCAAAAATCCAGAGTTTGTATTTTCTTACGAATATGACTCTATAGGTCAACTTTGTAAGATAGCCTATCCCATTATTAATAGCGATACGATTTTCTTAATTCAGAAGTATACAAATGGTATTAAAGTCAATTCGGAACTGCACTTTATGAATAGATCATCGCGATGGAGCAAGCAGCTATGGTCATTAGAAGATATAAATGCATCTAGTCAAACCACAAAATATAAGTTAGGAAAGGACATAACAGCGAATATTGAATATCAGCCCGCAAATTTGCAAATAGCGAAATTGACCTATTCATCCAGCCACCTTGGTTTGATTGGCTATAGTTATACCTATGATTCAATTGCCAACCTCAAGACGATGACAAATGCTTTTAATCCAAAATTGCAGGAAACCTATTACTATGATAATATAAATCGTATTAAGGCAGCAGTGTGCGGTTCTCAAAAAGCTACAGTTGACTACAATCTAAATGGCGATGTCACGAAAAAAGAATTTCGAGGTGCTACGATGAATTTAAATTTTTTATATAAGACGTTCAATAATCAAATCGATAGTTTATATGTAAATGGTCAAAATGTCTACGCTGCAATAAAGTATGATGAAGCCGGTAATATTATTGAAAAACCTGGATATGATCCCAATACTCCTTTTCAAGTGAAATCACAATTTAATATTTCAAATCAATCTTCTGTAATTGATAATAAAGAACTATATCACGATTTCGGTGGAAGAAGGCAACTATTAATTGATGGAGATGACGGTAGTTTTGATTTTAACTTAGACAACTTATTTGAAGTATCACTACGTAATTTAACGTTTTTCAAAAAAAGTTATGTTTATAACAAAGGTAAATATAATTTCTATGAAAATGGTAGACTTATTGCTAGTCTACTTACAGATGTCGAATCCCCGGACGAAGACGCACAACTCGTATTTTATTTAAGTGATGGCCTTAACTCAGTAATTCAATTAACGGATTCTGTCGGCAGGAAAATAGGAGATGAAATGGCCTATGATTATTGGGGACAACCTCGTAATCCTAACGATTGGAAATATGATTTTTCTAAAGAATACATAATGGACTCAACTGGGAATACCGTACGGTATCTTGGTCAGTTTTATTTAAATGACCAGTCACTTTATGATTTTGGGGCTAGAATATATGACCCAGTTATTGGAAGGTTCATAAGCACAGATCCGGTAATTTCCAATATTGCATCGCCAACGCAATTTTACAATGGTTATGCATATGGATATAATAACAATAACAAATTTGTTGATGCGAATGGTAAATTCCCATGGGTATTTTTTGCCTTCGCGGTGTATTTCGGAGCTTCGATGGAAGGTGGATCGTTTGCACCTTGGGAGTGGAATAGTAATTGGTGGAAAGGGGCCGTGATTGCTGGTGCTTCTGTAGTAGGAGGTGAGTTACTTGGAGGGGCAATGGCAGGACTTGGTACTACAGCTGAAGAAGCCGGAATGTTACATGCGATCGGTGCTGGTTTTGGATCCTCATTCAGTTCCTCATTTGCAGGAACACTTGTTAATGGCGGAAATTTTTCTCAAGCCTTAGATCACAGCTTTCAATCCGGTCTAATTGGAACTGCAATGGGGGGAATAACTTATGGAATTGGACATCAAATACCGGGACTTCAAAATCCTTCGTTGGGAAGTTCATCATATTTCTTAAAATCTGGCGCACATGGATTAGCGCAAGGAATATTTAATGAAATTTTAATGAGTGAGGG